>ERZ834694.749-NODE-749-length-35124-cov-5.512846_pt1 | contig 35124 bp, 26 predicted proteins | sample MGYA00519691_ERZ834694 | MGnify/ENA primary metagenome ERZ834694 (study PRJEB31850, sample SAMEA3708758) | human gut metagenome | biome: human gut; feature: human-associated habitat; material: faeces | place: China | collected 2014 ... | reverse complement strand
TAGATGACGTTTTCCTGATGCTGGATGCAAAAACATATCAGGCAGATTACGTCAGCCCAAATGCGGAAAAGCTGCTGGGTATTACGGTAGAACAGATTCGTAAAGATATTTGTATTCTGGGAAAACTACATCCAGAGGAACAGGAAGATTCGGAGAAAAATTATATGGAGAAAATCCAGGTTCATGAGCAGAGGGAATGGGATTTTGAATATGTTCATCTGAAGACAGGGGAAAAACGCTGGTTCCATAATATTGCAATGGGCAGTGAGGTAAACGGAAAAAGAAAATATATCCTGGTTATGTCGGATCGTACCTCTGACAGGAAAATGAATCAGGCACTTTCAGAGGCAGTACATGCAGCGGAGACAGCAAACCGGGCAAAGAGTACGTTCCTTTCCAACATGTCTCACGATATCCGGACACCGATGAATGCGATCATCGGTTTTACCACCCTGGCTGTAAGTAATATTGATGACAAGAAAAAGGTCCGGGATTATCTGGGCAAGATTCTTTCGGCCAGCAACCATCTGCTCTCACTGATCAATGATATACTGGATATGAGCCGTATTGAGAGTGGAAAGATCCAGCTGGAAGAAACAGAAGTCAGTCTGTCGGAAGTGCTTCATGATCTGAAGACCATTGTCAGCGGGCAGATTCATGCAAAGCAGCTCGAACTTTATATGGATGTCATGGATGTGACGCATGAGAACGTCTATTGTGACAAGACGCGGCTGAATCAGGTGCTTTTGAATCTCTTGTCCAATGCGATCAAGTTTACGCCGGCAGGAGGGACTGTTTCTGTCCGGCTCAGACAGTATCCGGGAACAAAAAGAGTCAGTGAAATGTATGAGATCCGGGTAAAAGATAACGGAATCGGCATGAGTCCGGAATTTGTACAGAAGATTTTTTCTCCTTTTGAACGGGAGCGGACTTCCACCGTCAGCAGAACCCAGGGGACAGGCCTTGGTATGGCCATTACTAAGAACATTGTGGATATGATGGGAGGAACGATTGAAGTTCAGACAGAACAGGGCAAAGGCACCGAATTTATTGTCCGCCTGGCATTGAGACTTCAGCCTGAGCACCGCCGCACAGAGAAAATCGCAGAGCTGGAAGGTCTGAAAGCATTGGTTGTAGATGATGATTTTAATACCTGTGACAGTGTGACAAAGATGCTTGTAAAGGTTGGAATGCGTTCAGAATGGACACTTTCCGGTAAGGAGGCCGTTCTTCGTGCGCGGCAGTCTATGGAACTGGGGGATGCATTCCATGCTTATATCATTGACTGGCGTCTGCCGGATATGAATGGCATTGAAGTCGCCCGTCAGATCCGCGGTCTGGGCGATGATACGCCGATCATTATCCTGACTGCTTATGACTGGTCAGATATTGAAGTAGAAGCCAGAGCAGCAGGAGTAAATGCATTTTGCGCAAAACCGCTGTTCATGTCAGATATCAGAGAGACACTGATGACTGCTATCGGCCAGAAGCAGACCGGGGCAGAGAACTGTATCCTTCCGGAAACAGGTTCCGATTTCAGAGGCAGATGTATACTGCTTGTGGAAGACAATGAGTTAAACCGTGAAATTGCTGAGGAGATTCTTAAACAATATGGATTCCTGGTTGATATAGCGGAAAATGGAGCAGTGGCAGTGGAGAAAGTGAAGAATTCAGCACCAGGCACTTATGATCTGGTGCTTATGGATATTCAGATGCCTGTAATGAACGGATATGAGGCCACGGAGCAGATCCGGGCACTGGAGGATCCGGCACTGGCAAAGATCAGGATCCTTGCAATGACTGCCAATGCTTTTGACGAAGACAGAAAGAAAGCGCTGAAATGTGGTATGGATGGATTTATGTCCAAGCCGATCGTAATGGAAGAATTGATCCGTGAATTGCAAAATAATATGAAATGAGCCAGATCACAGCCATTTACCCATGTTTTTTGGCGGGGCTAAAGTCTAAAAAACCTCCTGCAAACTTGCTTGCAGGAGGTTTTTCTGACCTTTTGAACATAGTATTTTTGAACATAATATTTTTTGAACATAGTATCTTTGGCCCTGGTATCATAAAATCCAGGATCATCTTAATTTCCATATATCCCGGTCATACTCCCCGATCGTTCTGTCAGAGGAGAAATATCCGGCCTGGCTGATGTTGACTAACATTTTTCTCGCCCATAAGGTGCGGTCTTCGTAGTCGGCGAAGGCCTTTTCTTTTGCTTCGCAGTAGGATTTGAAGTCTGGGAAGGTCATGAACCAGTCTTTGGTTAACAGTTCTTTGTACAGACGTTCCAGGTTTTCTTTGTCGCCTACGGCTAACATTTTCTTGCTGATGATGAAATCAACAGCTTCTTTGATAGCCGGGTCTGCATCGTAGTAGTCTTTGGAGCAGTAGTTGGCTTTCTTGTAGCGCTCGATGACTGTTTCGCTGGAATCACCGAAAATGTAGATATTGTCATCGCCTACCAGTTCGTGGATCTCTACGTTGGCGCCGTCATCAGTTCCAAGGGTTACGGCACCATTTAACATGAATTTCATGTTTCCGGTTCCGCTGGCTTCTTTGGAAGCAAGGGAGATCTGCTCGGAAATGTCGCAGGCCGGGATCAGTTTTTCTGCCAGAGTGACATTGTAATTGTTTACCATAACTACATTTAAGTATGGTTTTACCTCAGGATCTTTGTCAATGATCTGCTGCAAGCAGAGGATCATATGGATAATGTCCTTGGCAATGATGTAGGCAGGTGCTGCCTTTGCCCCGAAGATGGCAGTGATCGGTGTAGTTGGCTTTTTGCCTTTTTTGATCTCTAAATATTTGTGGATGAGATACAGGGCGTTCATCTGCTGTCTCTTGTACTCATGGAGACGTTTGATCTGGATATCGAAAATGGAGTCCGGGTTGATAGTAATGCCCTGGGTCTCTTCCAGATATTTAGCCAGCTCTGCTTTTTTCTGTGCCTTAATGTCTAACAGGCGGTAAAGCTGTTTTAAATTTTTGGTGATAACTGGTGTATCTAATTTCTTTAATTCTTCTGCGTCTTTCTTAAATCCGTCTCCAATAAATTCAGTGATGAAATTAGTTAGTTCCGGATTGCTGTGGAGCAGCCAACGACGGAAGGTAATACCATTGGTCTTGTTATTGAACTTCTCAGGATAAAGCTTGTAGAAGTTGTTTAATTCAGTTTCTTTTAAAATATCAGTGTGAAGGGAGGCAACACCGTTTACGCTGAAGCCATAGTGGATGTCAATGTGTGCCATGTGCACCAGATCATTTTTATCGATGATATAAACAGATGGATCATCGAATTTGCGGCGTACCTTATCATCCAGGACCTCCATAATAGGAAGGAGCTGTGGAACTGCCTCTTTGAAGAATTCTACCGGCCATTTTTCCAGTGCTTCTGCCAGGATGGTGTGGTTGGTGTATGCACAACAGTGGCTTACTACCTCAATGGCATCGTCCATTTCCATGTTGTGTTCGGTGGTCAGCAGGCGGATCAGTTCCGGGATGACCATAGTTGGATGGGTGTCGTTGATCTGGATCACGGCATAGTCAGCCAGGTCATAAAGGGTAGAACCTTTGGTAATGGCTTCGTCTAAAATCAGTCTTGCGGCATTGTTTACCATGAAATACTGCTGGTAGATACGCAGGATGCGTCCTTCTTTGTCGCTGTCGTCTGGATAGAGGAAGAGAGTCAGGTTCTTTGCAATGTCGGTCTTATCAAAGGAAATGCCGTCCTCTACAATGCTTTCATCTACAGTTTCCACATCAAAGAGGTGGAGCTTATTGGTGCGGTTGTTGTAGCCGGTGACTTCAATGTCATACATACGGGATGTAAGGGTGAAGTTTTTGTATGGAACCTTATAGGTAACATCTGTTTTTGTCAGCCAGGAAGTATTCTCGATCCAAGGATTTGGTTCTTCTGCCTGTTTGTTGTCTTTAAACAGCTGTTTGAAAAGACCGAAATGGTAATTTAAACCAACTCCGTCACCGTTTAAGCCCAGAGTAGCAATGGAGTCTAAGAAGCAGGCAGCCAGACGTCCCAGACCGCCGTTTCCAAGAGATGGCTCTGGTTCTGTTTCTTCTACTGCACTTAAGGATTTTCCATTTTCTTCCAGAAGGTTCTTTACTGTATCATAGATCCCAAGATTGATCATGTTATTGGAAAGCAGTTTGCCGATGAGAAACTCAGCGGAGATATAATACAGTTTTTTCTTTCCCTGATTGGACTCTTTGTCCTTTGCCATTTCCTGGACCAGAGATAAAAGTCCGGTATAAAGCTCTTTTTCAGAGCAGGCAGAGATCTCTTTGCCGCAAAGGGCAGTCAGTCTGTTTTTTAATGTTTCTTTTGTCATTGTATGTTCAACCATGAAATCCATTTCCTTTCTGTGGTGATATGTCAATATCTGGCCCGTTTCATTTTCTGTGTTTTTATGTGTTTATTATAGAAAATAAATCTTTTTCCGTCTTGTAGAATGCCAGTATATTATAGTACAATACTATCAAAAATGTAAAAAATATAGAAACATGATAAAGAAATGGAAAATAAATAAAAAAATACAGGATAACGGAAGGAGGAGAGAAAAATGAACCGGGGGTACCATGAAATAAAGGAACATGGAAAAAGAGAGTTTCCGTTTAATATTTATCCCTGCTCGATCCCGGTAGATTTCTCCCATGTGGCTCTTCACTGGCATGAAGAAATGGAAATTATTGCTGTGAAGAAGGGAAAGGGGCGGATCACAGTGGATACAGTGTCTTATCCTGTGGAGGAAGGAGACATTCTGGCTGTTTTTCCGGGACAACTTCATGCGATCTCCTGTGGGAATGGTGAGAGAATGGAGTACGAAAATATCATTTTCCGCCTTTCTATGCTGATGGGGGATAATGGAGACGGCTGTACCGTACATTTTTTGAAACCGCTTCAGGAAGGGCAGGCGAAAAATCCGGTCCTGATACAAAGAAATCAGCCGGATCATGAAGTGTTTGGAAAGGTGATACAGGAGCTGGACCGTTTTTCGGAGATACGTGGTAATGGGTATCAGCTGGCGGTCAAGGGTCAGTTATTTTTGTTTTTGTATTATGCTTATGGCAGAGGCATCTTGTTTACAGAGAAGAAGCCGGGACATGCAAGAGAGAAAATCAAGGGGATACTGGAGTACATCCGGGAACATTTTGGGGAAGAGATTACGATCAGGCAGGCGGCAGAGCTGTGCTTTTACAGTGAGTCCCACTTTATGAAGTATTTTAAGCAGTATGCGGGGATGCCATTTATCCAGTATCTCAATGATTACCGGCTGACAAGAGCCGGGGAATATCTGAAAATGACAGAGGAAAATGTGACCCAGATCGCATTAAAATGCGGGTTTGAAAATCTGTCTTATTTTAACCGGTTGTTTCGCCGGAAGTTTGGTGTGACGCCCAGGCAGTACCGGGAAGAGCAGGAAGCTGCAGCAGGGGTGTCAGGAGAGTCTTCGCCTTTGTTGTAGGAGAAGGGGAAATGTGCTACACTAAGATATAAGTATAAATGAAAGGCAAGTACAGGAAAGATTTTACGGGTACATGTACTTTTAAGCAAAAGGGGATAAATAATATGAGAGAATGTGGCATGCTTCTTCCAATCGCCAGTCTGCCATCTAAGTATGGCATTGGCTGTTTTTCAAAAGAAGCTTATGAATTTGTAGATCAGTTAAAGGAAGGCGGACAGAGCTACTGGCAGATCCTTCCCTTAGGACCTACCGGTTTTGGGGACTCGCCCTATCAGGCGTTTTCTGCATTTGCTGGAAATCCTTATTTTATTGATCTGGAGCAGCTGGTCGGAGAAGGTCTTCTTACAGAAGATGAGTGTGAAGAGGCTGATTTTGGTGATGATGACCGGTATATTGCCTATGATAAGATCTATAAAGCGCGGTTCAAGGTCCTGAAAAAAGCTTATGAACGGTGGAAAAAAGACCATCATCAGTTCCTTAAGTCTAAGCTGGATCCTGAAACCATAGAATACTGCTTTTATATGGCAGTAAAAGATCATTTTAAAAGTGCCAGCTGGAACAAATGGGATAAAGATATCCGCCTGCGTAAGCCTGCGGCAGTAGAGAAATATAAAAAAATGCTGGCAGATGAGATCGGATTTTATGAATTCCAGCAGATTGAATTTAATGAACAGTGGAGCCGCTTAAAGGCTTATGCCAATGAAAATGGTATCCGTATTATCGGGGATATCCCCATCTATGTAGCTTTTGACGGGGCTGACAGCTGGGCTCATCCGGAGTTGTTCCAGTTTGATGAGGAATGTCTGCCAAAGGCAGTGGCCGGCTGCCCACCGGATGCATTTTCAGCAACAGGCCAGCTTTGGGGAAATCCGTTGTATGATTGGGGATATCATAAGAAAGATCATTACAGCTGGTGGATCAAGCGTATGGAATACAGCCTGAAGCTGTATGATGTGGTGCGTGTGGATCATTTCAGAGGTTTTGAGGCTTATTATTCCATTCCTTATGGAGATCCTACCGCTGAGTTTGGACATTGGGAAAAGGGACCGGGACTGGATCTGTTTGCCCGGTTGAAAAAGAGTCTGAAAAAAGAAGAACTGCCGATCATTGCGGAAGATCTGGGATTTCTGACACCGGAAGTCCATGAGATGTTAAAAGAAAGCGGCTTCCCGGGAATGAAGGTACTGGAATTTGCCTTTGATGATTCAGAAAACAGCGATTACCTGCCTCATAAATACCAGGAAAACTGTATTGTGTATACAGGAACCCATGATAATGAGACACTGGTGGGCTGGTATGAGAACATGAACCGTAGAAATAAGTCCTTTGCAAGGGAATACATGGGTTGCCGCCATACACCAAAGAAGGAGATGCACTGGGAGTTCATCCGCCTGGCTATGGCAAGTCCGGCGAAGCTGGCAGTGATACCGGTTCAGGATTATCTGGGACTTGGGGCAGAGGCCCGGATCAATGAGCCTTCCACACTTGGAAAAAACTGGAAATGGAGACTGCTACCGGGAGAAATAACCGGGGATGTTTTGAAACAGTGCCGGAGAATGGCAAAATTGTACGGACGCCTTCCGGAAACAGTGTCAGACATAAATATGTAATATGTTTAAGGAATTGTTATGTAAATATTCAAAATTAATTCATGTATTTGCATTAATTATCTGATAAAATATAATCATCCGAAGGATAGAACTATATCCGATTTTTAGGAGGGGTAGATATGAGAGATCAGAAACGTTGGATGAAAAACTGGATCAGGGCATTGGCTGTGGGAACGATGATCGCCGCAGCGGTTCCCCTTTCTGTTATGGCAGCAGAAAAGGGCTGGGTCAATGAGGACGGTGCGGCCCATTATGTGGACAGCAATGGCTCTTATGTAAAAAATCAGTGGAAAACTTCCCAGGGAGTTTCCTATTATCTGGATGAAAACGGAGATCTGGCAAGGAATGTATGGGTTGACGGTACTTACTATGCCGGAGAAGATGGCAGTATGACAAAGGATGCCTGGATCTATGTGGATGAAAATGATGGCTCCATGAAATCCGGCTGGTATTATCTGAACCGGAATGGAAAAGTGGAGAAGAATGACTGGAAGACCATAGGAAAAGGCAAGTATTGTTTTGACAGCGATGGACGGATGCGTACCGGCTGGCATTATGAGAACGGAGATATTTATTATCTGGGAAATGGTTCGGAAGGTTATACCAGAAGTGGCTGGTATTTTCTGGAAAGTGATGGAAAGAAACGTCCGGCAGAGGGAAGTGTTTCAAAGAATCTTTCCGGGGAGTCTGAAAATGGAAGATGGTATTATTTCCAGTCCAACGGCAAAGCCAGAAAAGGTGAAAATGGTGCTCCAAAGGAAACAACCATTGATGGAAAGAAATATTATTTTGACGAAAATGGTGTTATGCTTACCGGCTGGCAGTGTGTAAAGGAAAAGGCAGAGCCGGGAGACGGGACAGGCATCAGCCGTTTTGTATATCTGGGCGGAAAAGAAAAAGGCATGTTAAAGGGCCAGTGGTTTGAGACAACTGAAAAGCCATGGGATACAAAGGCATGGAGTACAGCTCTTAATACCCAGGCAGTGAGAAAGAACAACACAGACGAGACAGCTCTTATGAAGAAAGACGGATCCCGATGGTTCTATCTGGAAAATGATGGAACTCCCCTGTTTTTATCTGCGGATGCAACAGGATTAAAAGACGGGGCTGTAAAATTAGACGGAAGATATTATTTCTTTGACTCTTACGGTGTCTGCCAGTCCGGAATGATCAAATTTACTTCCGGCGGTAAGACAGAGACCGCTTACTTTGATCCGGAAGCAGGCGGCGCCCTGAGTATTGGACGCAATACCAATGTAGTTGATAAGAGAGACAAGGTTTACACTTTCTGTTCCGGTACTTCCGGCTCTGAAAAGGGCTGCGGTATTAACGGCGTGAAGGATGGATTTTTGTATTATAATGGCCTTTTAGTCAGTGCCAAAGAGGGCAGCTCTTATGAGCCTTTTAAGGTTTCCGGTCAGGTTTACCTGGTAAATGAGGCAGGAAAGGTGCAGACAGAGGAAAAGAAGTATTCTTCTGATGGAAATGCTGCATACACTATTGAAAATGGAAAAGTATTTACTTTAGATGAAAATGGTGAGAAAAAGAGCGCGGCCACAGGTTTAAGCCTTCCGTATGCAAGTTGGAAGATCCAGTATCAGAGATAGAAGTGAATAGAGGAAACAAACATAGATATAAAAATGGTTACAGTTCAGACATGACATCTTCTTGTTTCCATATTCATGAAAACAAGAAGCCTGATGGTTCCACCATATGCTGATTTGAACAAGAAAGCGCTTATGCAAGCAAGCTTGCAACACACTTTCTCATTCAAACCAGCGCATGGCTGAACTGTAACACAAAATGCTGCAGGGACATCGGATCCTGCAGCATTTTTGCACTTCACTGTATACATGGGAATACTTGAAAAAAAAATGGCGGTCTGCTATACTTGACTAACGAAAAACTTCGTAAAATGAGGAGACCCCGGTCGTTTCCAACCGGGGCAATTATGAAAAATCTATGTGCAATTTGACTAATAACCTGTTTTTTTATTACCTCTTTCTTATGAAAATAGTATAAAAAATAAATGTGAACGAAATGTGAACATATTGTAAACAGATTATAAAACATTGTACAGGAAAAAGAAACAATATGTGTAAATCAAAAGACAAAAGAATGAGCGCGATAAGCATCTCAGGGAGGGAGAAATGGAACAGGAATTAAACAGAAAAACCATGGTGATCGGACATAGAAATCCGGATACGGACTCGATCTGTTCCGCCATTTGTTATGCAAATCTGAAGCAGGCAGTTACTGGGGAAGAATATATGCCTGCAAGAGCCGGACATGTAAATGGAGAGACACAGTTTGTACTGGATTACTTTGGGGCAGAGGAACCGCAGCTTGTGGAAGATGTGCGTACCCAGGTAAGGGATATTGAGATCCGCAAGACCAAAGGCGTGGCAGACAATATTTCATTAAAGAGAGCATGGAATATCATGCAGGAGAATAATGTTGTGACCATTCCTTCTGTAAGGGAAGATGGTACACTGGAAGGCCTGATCACAGTAGGAGACATCACCAAGACCTACATGAATATTTATGACAGCAGCATTCTGTCAAAGGCAAATACACAGTATTCCAATATTATTGAGACACTGGAAGCAGAACTGATCATCGGAAGCGCAGAAGCTTATTTCGACCAGGGAAAAGTACTGATCGCAGCTGCAAACCCGGATCTGATGGAATTTTACATTGAACCACATGACCTGGTTATTTTAGGAAACCGTTATGAGTCCCAGCTTTGTGCTATTGAAATGGGAGCGGACTGCATTATCGTGTGCGAAGGCGCAGCTGTTTCCATGACCATTAAAAAGATCGCCCAGGAAAGAGGCTGTACGATCATTGCAACTACTTATGATACTTATACAGCAGCCCGTCTCATCAACCAGAGCATGCCGATCAGCTACTTTATGACCAGAGAGCATCTGATCACATTTAACAGTGATGATTATATTGACGAGATCCGCGAAGTGATGGCAAGCAAGCGTCACCGCGATTTCCCGATCCTGGATAAAGATGGCCGTTATCTGGGAATGATCTCCCGCAGAAATCTGTTGGGCGCAAAGGGAAAACAGGTTATTTTAGTAGATCACAATGAAAAGAACCAGGCAGTAGCAGGTATTGAAAATGCGGAGATCTTAGAGATCATCGACCATCATCGTCTGGGAACCATCCAGACTATGTCACCGGTATTTTTCCGCAACCAGCCTTTAGGCTGTACTGCTACCATTATCTATCAGATGTATCAGGAGGCCGGTATTAAAGTAGAGCCGAAGATCGCAGGACTGTTATGCAGTGCCATTGTATCTGATACACTGCTGTTCCGTTCTCCTACCTGTACTCCGGTGGATGAGATGGCAGCAAGAGCGCTGGCTGATATTGCAGGCATTGATATTGAAAAATATGCAATGGAAATGTTCAGTGCAGGAAGCAATTTAAAGGATAAGAGTGACGAAGAGATCTTCTATCAGGATTTCAAGCGCTTTACTTCCGGCAAGGTGACCATTGGTGTTGGACAGATCACTTCCTTAAATGGTGGGGAACTGGATAAGTTAAAGGGTCGTATGGAAGCATTTATGGAAAAAGCACTGGAAAACAATGGCCTTGATATGATATTCTTTATGCTGACGAATATATTGACAGAGACAACCGAACTGATCTGTGAAGGACAGGGAGCCCTGCAGCTGGCAGGAAAGGCATTCCACCAGGATATTGAACTGTTAGAAGAGGAAGGCTTAAAGGAGCCGGTACTGCGTCTGCCGGGAGTTGTTTCCAGAAAGAAGCAGCTGATCCCGGAACTGATGTTAGCAGAGCAGGAATAGGGATCAGATCAAGAAAGGATAGAAAAAATGAGTAAAGAATACTGGAAGCCGGGAAACATGCTGTATCCCGTTCCCGCTGTTATGGTAAGCTGTGGAAGAGAAGGGGAAAAACCGAATATCATTACCGTTGCCTGGGCCGGAACCATCTGCTCTGACCCGGCTATGGTTTCTATTTCTGTGCGGAAAGAGCGTTATTCCCATGATATCATCAAAGAGACAGGGGAATTTGTCATCAATCTGGTAAATAAGAGACTGGTTCGGGCTACCGACTACTGTGGCGTAAAATCCGGCCGTGATGTGGATAAATTTGCTGAGACACGTTTAACACCTCAGGCATCCCGCTATGTAAAGGCACCTGGTATTGAGGAAAGTCCTGTAAATATCGAGTGCAAGGTAACAGAGGTAAAAGAGCTGGGAAGCCATGATATGTTCCTGGCAAAGGTTGTAGGCGTGACCATTGACAATCAGTATATGGATGACCGCGGCAAGTTTAACCTGAATGCTTCCGGACTGACTGCCTATTCCCACGGAGAATATTTTGAACTGGGTAAGAAGCTTGGAAGTTTCGGATATTCTGTACGCAAACCTGCAAAGAAGAAAAAGAGAGGAGGAAACAAAAAATGAAGCCGAATATTACTATGATCGGCATGCCTTCATCTGGTAAAAGTACCGTAGGTGTGCTTCTTGCAAAGAGACTGGGATTTTCTTTTATTGATGTGGACATTGTGATCCAGGAAAAAGAAGGAAGACTGTTAAAGGAAATTATCGCTGACGAGGGCATGGACGGCTTTCTGGAAGTAGAGAACCGCATTAATGCAGGTCTGGAAGCGAAAATGTCTGTGATCGCTCCTGGCGGCAGTGTTATTTACGGGGAAGAAGCGATGGCTCATTTAAAGGAGATCAGTGAGATCGTTTACCTGAAAATGAGTTATGAGGAAATGGAAAAGCGTATCGGAAACGTAGTAGACCGTGGTGTTGCTTTAAAACCGGGCTTTACCTTACGTGACCTGTACAATGAGCGAGTTCCTTATTATGAGAAATATGCGGATATCGTCATCGATGAAGAAGGAAAAAATGCCGGTGAGACCGTTGATGAGCTTAGAAATATCATCGAGGGCATGATGGACCAGAAGGTGATCCAGATGTTCATCGATGAGCAGAAGCGCAAACTGGAAGAAAGAGACCGGCTGTTAAGTGAGAAGGATGAAGAGATCCGTCAGCTGAAAGCGCGGATCGCGCAACTGGAAGGAAAGTAAAGTAATAAGTTTCCCATCTATGAGGAAAAAATACAGATAGGGGCTGCCGCTTGATCATCTATTTTGGATGATTAAACGGCAGCCCTTATTTTTTTAAATCCTATAACACTATAACAATTCCATATACGCAAATAATTTATTGATCCCAATAATTCCCACGATCAGAAGCAGGATCACGATCACCAGTGACACGGCAAGAAAGACCATTTTATAGTAAAGATAAGCTCTTGCAAAATCCTGCATTTTGTTGTGTTCTGGCTGGCGGGCCAGTTTTTTCAGGTAGAACCAGCCGTAAATGGGAATGTTCATGCACATGAAGGTGTGGAACCATTCACTGATCTCAATGGGACGGGAGTCATAGGGGATTTCTGTATTGTCAAAAACTTCATTCCCTGTGTTGTCCTGTACCATATTTGCAGACCCGAAGACAGGCTGTCCAGAAGTCTTCTTTTTACCTTTTATCTGGCGTTCTGCCCAAGGCCACAGTATTTTCTTAGTTTTCATCGCCTCTGCCTCCTGGTCCATAGATTTCTGCATTGTTCCACTTATACTGTTCCTTACTTAAAGCGGAGCGCAGCTGACGCTGCTGGGATTGTACCTGCACTTGAGCCTGGCTTTCTTTCTGGGCTTCTTCCGCCTCTTTTTCAGCCTGGGCAGCATTCCACTCACTTTCCGTTGGAAGAGTGGTGATACGGGAGATGGCAGCCTGGAGCCTTGCAGAAAGGGAGGCTTCCTCATCATCACCTGCAACAAGGGAAAGTTTGTCGATAGCATCAGATACCAGATCTTCGGCATCTGTTTCCTGGTATTCCAGATTTTCGATCCGCTCTAAGGCCTGCATAAAGGTCTGTTTCTTTACTGCCTTTTCTTCCTGGGCACGTTTGGCTTCTGCGTCTTTTGCAGCCTGTTCCTGTGCCTGTTTCTTTTCCTCTGCCTGAACCGCTTCATACCGGCTGATCTCATCGCTCATACCGGCAATGATCTCCTTAAAGTAGTCATACCGGCTTTCCACCTTCTCTAAAAGACTGGCGCGAAGTTCGCCGTCATCTAACAGCGGCAGCTTGGAGGTAATACGGTTGTATTCGTCTTTTACAGTATAAGTATCTTCTACAGATCCGATCTCCTTTTCCATAAAGGCATCTACAGAAGCCTGAAGAGTAGTCTCTAACTGTTCCTGCTCTTTTTCATGAAGACTCTGTTCTGCGCGGAACTGGGCAGTGGTGCTGAAATAATCTTCCATACCGGTCTTGGGGTCTACTTTGCGCTCGACGGTTTCCGGCTGTATCCAATCCCAGGGTTCTAAGCCCTCATGGATCTGATTCATAACGGATTTCCAGATCCTTCCTGCATAGGTGGCACCATAGATACCAGGCATATTTCTTGGTATATCATAACCTACCCAGATCGCAGTAGTGTAATAACGTGTATAGCCGCAGAACCAGGTATCCTTACTGCTGTTGGTAGTACCGGTCTTTCCGGCTGCAGGCATATCATTGTCCAGTCCAAGTCCCTGGCCAGTGCCGTAGGCTGCAGTAAATGTGCCTTTTAAAACATCTGTAAGCATAAAGGCAGAGTCATCTCTGTACACCTGATGGGCAGATGGTTTTAAATCTTTGGTCAGTTCCCCGTCATGTTCATGTTCAATCTTGATAATGCAGGTACGGTCATTGTATACACCGCCGTTTGCAAGGGTGCTGTAGCCTTTTGCCATATCCACGACCCGGACGCCGTTGGTGAAACCGCCGATACTTAAGGAAGGAACATTATTATCCACATAAGTCAGTTTCTGGAACTGCATTTCTCCTAAATAATCCAGGCCATAGTCAATGCCAATGTCCTCTAAGATCTGCCATGCAACGGTGTTTAAGCTTCGGTTTAAAGCTTCACGGACTGTTACATTTCCAAAATAACGTCCGCCGCTGTTGGAAGGTCCGTCGGTCCATTTGTGGTCATCTACCATGCGTGTAGGGTAATATTCACCGGTATCAAAAGCCGGACCATAGTCGATGAGCGGCTTAATGGTACTTCCCGGCTGTCTGGCACTTAAATAAGCTCTGTTAAATTTGTCTTCTGTGCCACGGCCGCCTACAATAGCAACTACATAGTTGGTCTTATTATCAACGATGACACCGGCTCCCTGAAGAGCATATTTTCCATTTTCCTGCAGCTCTGTAAAGCCGGAAAGAGACTGGTCGATCTGCGCCTGGAGCTGGCTCTGGATGGTACTGTCTATGGAAGTATAGAGCTTAAAGCCACCGCTTCGGATCAGGTCTGATTTTTCAGAATAAGCGGCTGTATACCGGTCCATGTACTGGGTATAATCTTCTTTATCTTTAAAAATGTACTGGAACTGGAAGTTGTCTTTCTTCATTAATTCCAGGGCTGCGCAGTGGATGGCATAGCTGCTCTGATAATTTTCATCCGTTCCCTCAGACTCCTGCTGTACGATCTTAAGTGGGGAGTTTACTGCTTTTTCGTAATCTTCTGGGGAGAGATAGCCTACTTCTTTCATACTGTTAAGGACATCATTACGCTTTTCTTTGGAAGCGTCCGGATGAGCTACCGGGTCATAGGCAGAAGGGCTGTTGCTGATACCGATGAGGATCGCCGCTTCTTCCGGGGCAAGATCGCTTGCGTGTTTTCCAAAATAATACAGGCTGGCAGCTTCTACGCCATAGCACTGATGACCGTAGAAATTGGTATTGCAGTAAAACTCCATAATGTCAGCTTTGGAGTATTTTTTCTCGATCTCAGGAGCAAGAAGAATCTCCACGATCTTCCTTGTAAAGGTACGTTCCTGGGTGAGATATGTATTTTTGATCACCTGCTGGGTAATAGTGCTGCCGCCCTGGGTCACATGGCCGCCGTGTTTGACAAGAGCGAGACCGGCCCGGAAGGTGGCAATCCAGTCTACGCCGCCGTGACTCTTGAAACGACGGTCCTCCTGGGCAATGTAGCCGTTTTGCAGGTTCATGCTTATCTTACTTATATCTACATACTGATAATGACCTGCGTTAATAAGTCCGATCTGCTTTCCGGCCTTGTCATAGACAACGGTATCAGAGAGCATGGAAAAATCGGACCGTTCCATCTGTGCCAGTTTGTCATAGGCGATCTCACGGCACTGGTCTAATTCCGGTTTTACCTTTGCATAGATCAGAAGGCCAACGATCGCCATGATGATAAGACCGGCTGTGATCACAGACAGTATGCCATGGAAAAGCCAGCCCAGGATACCAAAACAGGTTGCTATGGGGTGACCGGATCCATGGGCCATTTTTTTGTGTGTCTGCTTACGTAAGTCTTTCATAATGGTTTAAATCCTCTCTTTAAGTTTTCATTGAAAATTTTTGGGAAAATCCACTTAAAAAATCTGTAGTTATTATAATTCATATAGAAGAAAATTCCTAGTTAAATTCGCAGTGAAAACTTAAAAACATAGGCTTTTGATAGGATATTAGAACCTGCAGGAATATATTTTATAAAAATTAGATATAGAAATTATAAAGAAAATATAAAAAGAGGGAATTGACAAATGGAAAAAAAGGACTATAATGACAACTATTCAAGAGTTAGACATTCAAATGCGAAGAACAGGACAATGCTTTTCTGAGTATCTACGCATGGCAGAGAGCTTTCGGTTGGTGAGAGAAAGCAGCGCGACAGAAAAGATATCACCTGCAAGCAGTCTGTATGAAAACAGGAAACTGTAAGTAAGACAGACCGGGGTCCCGCCGTTAAAAGGGAGCGTATTCGTCCGGACAGAGAGTCGGAGGATAGGACAGAGTGGTCGGTGCAAACCGGCAATAAGAAGTGGTAACGCGGAGTTTGGAACTTCGTCTTCTTGGTGAGTATCCATTTGGGGTATTCGGGAAGATGGGGTTCTTTTTTTACTGTGAAAGTATCGCCAAGCGGCAGTTGTGAGAGTGCCGTAGGCACGGAACAACTGACTTTCAATTGGTGACGATCCGCTTATAGAAAATGGCAGTTGGATGTTTTACATTGAATTAACAACAGACAATAGATCACAGATTACATGAGAGGAGAGTAAAGATTATGAATACACTTGTAATTGTTTTGATCGCAGCTGTATGCCTCTTTGCAGGCTACACATTATATGGCCGCTGGCTGGCTAATAAATGGGGCATTGATCCTAAGGCCAAGACACCGGCAGTTGCTATGGAAGACGGACAGGACTACGTTCCTACAGACGGCTGGACCGTTTTCGCACATCAGTTTTCATCCATCGCAGGCGCAGGCCCTGTAACCGGTGCCATCCAGGCAGCAGCATTTGGCTGGCTTCCAGTTCTGTTATGGGTCATCATCGGTGGTATCTTCTTCGGCGCTGTTACAGACTTTGGTGCTCTGTATGCCAGTGTTAAGAACGAAGGAAAGTCCATGGGACTTCTGATCGAAAAGTACATCGGAAAGACCGGACGTAAGCTGTTCTTATTATTCTGCTGGCTGTTTACACTGATCGTTATCGCAGCATTTGCCGACATGGTAGCAGGTACATTTAACGCGTATACCGTAAAGAACGGTGTAACAGAACTGTCCGCAGCAGCACAGACAAACGGCGCAGCCGGTTCCATTTCCCTGCTGTTCATCGTATTTGCAATGGTATTTGGCGTAATGCAGAAGCATTTACATCTTACAGGTTGGAAAGAAACAGTTGCCGGACTTGCCTGCACCGTTGCAGCACTGGCAATCGGTATGGCTTTCCCGTTAGTAGCCGGAAAAGATACCTGGTCTTATCTGACCTTTGCTTATATCTTTATGGCAGCTGTAATGCCAATGTGGCTTTTAATGCAGCCTCGTGATTACATGACAACTTTCATGTTTGCAGGAATGATCATCGGTGCTGTTGTAGGTCTGTTAGTAGCTCATCCAACCATGAACCTTCCGGTTTATACTGGATTTAAGAATGCAAAAATGGGAGATATGTTCCCAATCCTGTTTGTAACTGTTGCATGTGGTGCTGTTTCCGGTTTCCACAGCCTGGTTTCCTCTGGTACCTCTTCCAAGACCATTTCCAATGAAAAGGATATGTTAAAAGTTGGATACGGTGCAATGGTACTGGAAAGCTTATTAGCTGTTCTGGCTCTCTGCGTAGCAGGTGCTGCTGCAGCTGCTGACGGAACTGCTGCAACAGGAACCCCATTCCAGATCTTCTCTGCAGGTGTTGCAGGTTTCCTGGAAATGTTTGGTATCCCGGTTTATGTAGCACAGTGCTTTATGACCATGTGTGTATCTGCTCTGGCTCTTACAAGCCTTGACTCTGTAGCACGTATCGGACGTATGTCTTTCCAGGAACTGTTCAGTGTAGATGATATGGAACATGCAGAAGGCTGGAGAAAGTTATTCTGCAACAAGTATTTCTCAACTGTTATCACTCTGGCATGTGGCTTTATCTTAACAAAGATCGGATATTCCAACATCTGGCCTCTGTTCGGAAGCGCAAACCAGCTGTTAAGCGCACTGGTTCTGATCACTCTGTGCGTATTCTTAAAAGTAACCGGAAGAGAGAACAAGACTTTGTTCCCACCACTGCTCATCATGCTCTGCGTAACCTTTACTGCACTGGTTGAAAGAACCATTGCCCTGGTAAATGCATTTGGCGCAGGAACTGCTGTATTTATGGTAGAGGGACTGCAGCTGATCATTGCCATCCTGTTAATGGTCCTTGGTGTGATCATTGTATACACATCTGGTAAGGAACTGTTTAATAAGAAAGCTGAAGTAAAGCACAGCAAGGAAGGTAAGCTTGCATAAGCTGGTTCCGGAATAAAAAGGGTTTTGGATTAAGATATGAAATAAAAAATGGCGGATATGGGATTTGAACTCTCATATCTGCCATTTTTTGTTGTCATGTGTCTGTTAAGATTTTGTGTTATCTGGCCCAGCCGTAGGAGCATTTTACAGCACGGTCCCAGCCGGATATCATTTCTTCCCGTTTTTCGTCCGGGATGTCCGGGGTAAATGTTTTATCAATTTCCCAGTTTTTTACAACTTCTTCTTTATCTTTCCAGTATCCCACGGCCAGTCCCGCAAGATAAGCAGCGCCCATAGCTGTGGTTTCCACGCATTTGGGACGTTTTACAGTAAGATTTAAGATATCGGACTGGGTCTGCATGAGATAGTTGTTGGCACTGGCACCTCCGTCTACTTTTAAGGAGGTCAGTTCTATGCCGGAGTCTGCTTTCATGGCCTTTAAAACGTCATTGGTCTGGTAGCAAAGGGAGTCCAAGGTGGCACGGATGATGTGGTATTTATTTACACCTCTGGTGATGCCGGTGATGGTTCCCCTGGCATACTGATCCCAGTGAGGCGCGCCCAGACCGGTAAAGGCGGGAACTACATAGCAGCCGTTCGTATCAGGAACTTTGGTTGCCATGTATTCGGAGTCAGCAGCAGAGTCGATAAGGCGCATTTCGTCACGGAGCCACTGGATGGCAGCTCCGGCAACAAAAATAGAACCTTCCAGGGCATAGGTTACTTTGCCGTCCATGCCCCAGGCAATGGTGGTTACCAGGCCATTTTTGGAAAAGACAGGTGCATTTCCTGTATTCATCAGCATAAAGCAGCCGGTGCCATAGGTGTTTTTCACATCCCCCGCTTCAAAACAGGTCTGGCCGAATAAGGCGGCCTGCTGGTCCCCGGCTGCACCACTGATCGGGATGGGACCACCAAAGAACTGGGAGACTGTTTCTCCGTAAACGCAGCTGGATGGCATAACTTTTGGCAGCATACATTTTGGGATATTTAATTCTTTTAAGATGTCCTCATCCCACTGCAGAGAGTTGATATTAAAAAGCATGGTGCGGGAGGCATTGGAATAGTCGGTCACATGGATACGGCCCTTTGTCAGCTTCCAGATCAGCCATGTTTCCACAGTTCCAAAGAGAAGTTCCCCTTTTTGGGCCCGTTCTCTGGCGCCTTCTACATGATCCAGGATCCATTTTAACTTGGTGCCGGAAAAATAGGCATCGATCACAAGGCCGGTTTTTTGGCGGAAAGTATCTGTAAGGCCTTTGGCTTTCAGAGAGTCACAATAATCAGAGGTCCTGCGGCACTGCCATACAATCGCGTGGAATATGGGTTCTCCTGTATGCCTGTCCCATACGATCGTGGTCTCTCGCTGATTGGTAATGCCGATGGCGGCAATGTCTGCTGCTGACGCGCTGATTTTTGACATTGCTTCCACAGCAACGCCTAACTGGGTGGACCAGATCTCATTTGCATCATGTTCCACCCAGCCTGGTTTTGGAAAATACTGGGTAAATTCTTTCTGGGCAAGACTGCAGATCTCCCCTTTTTTATTAAACAGGATACAGCGGCTGCTGGTAGTCCCCGCATCCAGTGCCATGATATAGTCTGCCATGTTTCTCCTCCTGTAGATAATGTTTTCCAAAATTTGTTTTAAATTTTATTTTAATATCATTTTACCATAGCAGCAATGGGTTCACAAGCATGGTCTGGACGTTGACATTTTTATAAGAAAAAGCCTATAATATGAGGATAAGTACATGATATGTACAGGACACTGGTAAGTGCATCAAACATAAGGAGGATGATCCATATGGCATTTTTAGATCAGATCAGTAAAAATCTTGCAGGTTACGGAAAAGAAGCTGCAAAAAAGGCGAAAGATACAGCTGAGATCTTTCAGTTAAAAGCTGAGATCCGCGGAGAAAAACAGAAGATCAATGAGCTGTATGCAGCTATTGGTGCTGTGTATTTTAAAAATCACAGAGACGAGTCTGAGGATGAGTACAAAATGTTCTTCCCTGAGATCGAAAACGCAATGGAGCACATTGCAGAACTGGAAGAAAAGTTAAAACAGCTGGATAATACAGAAAAATGCCCCTGCTGTAATGCACTGGTAAGAAAAGGGGACGCTTTCTGCAGCAAATGTGGAGCAGCTCTTCATCAGGAAGAGGAGACAGCAGAGAAAGATAATGCAGATGTTGTAACTGAGGATGATTTTGTCCCGGAAGAGGCTGCAGAAGAGCCGGTAAAAGACCAGAAAGAAGACCTGGTGGAAGAGCCAGGTGAAATGACTGAAAATACGACAGAAGAAGAGACAAAGCAGGAAGAGGAGCCGGTTTCAGAGCCGGAAGAATGAAGCATGGGAGAAAAAAAGACAGGGCTGGTGCTTGAAGGCGGCGGCATGAGAGGTATTTATACAGCAGGAGTTCTGGATGTGTTTATGGAAAACGGCATTACCTTTGATGGTGTGATCGGTGTATCCGCAGGTGCGATCCATGGATGTTCCTTTGTATCCGGACAGAAAGGCAGAAGTATCCGGTATTACATGAAGTATTGCCGCAACTGGCAGTTTATGAGCTTTCGCAGCCTTCTTTTAACTGGTAACATTGCAGGAGAGAAATTCTGCTATCACACACTGCCTGAAAAGCTGGATCCATATGATTATGAGGCATTTAAGAAAAGCCCTACAAAATTTTATGTAGGCTGCAGCAATGTGGAGACTGGAAAGGCAGAGTATCTTCCTATTACAGATATGAAGGAGCAGATCGACCGGATGAGAGCTTCCGCTTCCTTACCCCTTGTGTCTAAGATCGTAAAGACAGCAGGATTGAAGCTGTTGGATGGCGGCTGTACAGACAGTATCCCGGTTAAGGCTTTTGCGAAAATGGGATATACAAAGGATGTTGTAGTTCTGACCCGTCATAAAGGCTACCGGAAAGAAATAGAAGGTACTGGTCTGACAAAACTTGTATACAGAAAATATCCGGAATTTGTAAAAGCTGTATACAGACGTCCAAGTGTGTATAATCATACACTGGATGAAATCGAAAAATGGGAAGAAGAAGGAAAAATCTTTGTGATCCGGCCAAGCGTTCCTTTAACCATCGGACGGATGGAGGCAGACCCGAAGAAGATTAAAGAAGTTTATGAGCTGGGGCGTGATGATGCCAGGAGACAGATCGAAGATATGAAGGTTTTTTTAGGAATTGAATAACTGGAATAATGTTTGGACTTAAATGATCTGGGCTTTTAAGCAGGGTGGCTGAATTTCTCAGCCGCCATTTTTCATGTACTAGGAAATTCCGTTGGAACTCCCTAGTACACAAAAAGGCACATTCTTATTTATACCTGTCTATGCAGATCTGTACTGGAAAGTGCTCGGTCATACCGGGAGAGGCATGAGAGTATATGGGCTAATTGCATCCACCGCATCCGCCATCAGGACCGCCACAGCCACCATCGCGACCACCGCCACAACCACTGCCGCCGCAACCGCCGCCAGGACCGCCGCAACCGCCGCCATCACGACTACCACCGCATCCACCGCCGCAGCCGCCGCGGTTCCACAGTGCATCATTGTAGCCCTGCCAGTATCCCTGGCGGAAGCCTTCACGGAAGGAATTTCTTCCACCGCATCCGTTGTTATTACAACGTCCGCATCCACCGCCACAGCCGTTGTTCCAGCCATTGCATCCATTATTCCAACGATTATTACATCCAAACCAACACATAGATCTACGCTCCTTTTCGTTGTTGAGTTGTTGACCATTTGCTAAACGAAGGAAAGAAGCACCGGTAAGTGCTGTCTTTGATACGTTTGTACTATAAGATATGGGACAGAGGGACAATGTGTGCAGATACGGGAAGGGAAAATGGAGTGCGGGAAAGAATAAGGGAACGTAAGAAAGGACAGCAGCCGTTGTAACAGCTATTAACCGGGCTACATAAATTAATAGGGAAAAGAAAAGGAGCTATTGATTTATATGGAGTCATATACAGATATGAAATATAGTGACTGCGGCTGCAGTGGCCGGTGCCGCAAGGTATCCGGTAACCGGAACCAGTCTGTACGAAGCTGTCTGGATCCGGCGATGCAGGCAGGAAGCGGAGTCAGGTATCCACAGATGGGGAACCAGATGAATGACGGGATGCCCCAGATGATACCGGAAACTGGAAATAATTGGGAAAATAACGGAAATTTCGGCTGGAACCGCATGCCGGGGCTGGAGGGCAATGCCTTCTGTCCGGGAAGTATGCCGGGGATGTTAGAAAAAGATTATCCTTTGGCAATGGCCTATGTACCATGGCAGCAGTGGCAGACGCCTTATGGACCAGAGCGTGGCTTAGCCCAAGGAACCATCTTTTCAGAGCTGGACCTGGCCTTTGATAAAGGGAGGTGCAGCTAGATGATGGGAAACATGAATAACAGTATGAACGGCAGCATGAACAGAATGGGTGGTACTTCAAAAGATGCCCTGCTCATGGCTGTCAATCAGGCAGGTTTTGCGGTAACAGAGGCAAATCTTTATCTGGATACACATCCCTGCGACTCTCAGGCGATTGCTTATCTGAAACAGATGTCCCAGGCATATGCAGATGCAAGAAATGCTTACGAAGCCCAGTATGGTCCCCTTCGTGCTGAAAATGCCAGAGATACAGTCTACTGGTCCTGGACAGACGACCCGTGGCCATGGGAAGGAGGCGGTTATTAATGTGGATCTATGAAAAGAGACTGGAATTTCCTGTAAATATTAAAGAACCAAATGCGAAGATGGCCATGTTTATCATGAGTCAGTATGGAGGTCCCGACGGGGAAATGGGTGCTTCCATGCGTTATCTTTCCCAGCGCTATTCCATGCCATACAAGGAGTGCAAGGCAGTCCTTACAGACATTGGCACGGAAGAGTTGGCCCACTTGGAGATCGTGGCGGCCATCGTCCACCAGCTTACCCGGAATTTAACAGCCGAACAGCTGGTAGAACAGGGCTTTGGTCCTTATTATATTGACCATACTACCGGGATCTGGCCTCAGGCTGCAGGCGGTGTACCGTTTAATGCCTGTGAATTCCAGAGCAAGGGAGATATTATCACCGATCTTCATGAAGATATGGCTGCGGAACAGAAAGCCCGCTCCACATACGACAATATACTCCGTGTAGTCACAGATTATGACGTATGTGAGCCTATCAAATATTTAAGAGAGCGGGAGATCGTTCATTATCAGAGATTCGGTGAAGCCCTGCGCATCACCCAGGAGAAGTTAGACAGCAAGAATTTCTATGCGTTTAATCCGTCTTTTGACAATGGAAAAAGTGTGATCCAGCCGAGAAATTAAGGGGATCACAAAAATCCCGCAGTAAAATCCAGCGGTATATAAAAAGCCCGGCAAAACCGGGCTTTTAAACAGTAAAATATTACAGAGTAAGCAATATTCCACCAAGTTTCTCCACATCTTCCTTCTGATGGGTGGAGATCAGAAGGAAACGATCCTGCCTGTATTCCTTTAAAAATTTTATGACCTCATCTTTTGTTCCCTCATCCAGACCTGTAAAGGGTTCATCCATTAAAAGCAGATCCGACCTGGTAAGAAGGGCCCGCAGGATGGCAGTCCTTCGTTTCATACCGCCGCTTAAGGTAGATACCGGCCGGTTTAAACATTCTTCCGGCAGAAGACGGCACATAGCTGTGCGGATCTCATCCCCGGAAATCCCGGAAATTTCAGAAGCATGTTTTTTCTGCACCATCATCACATTTTCCAAAGGGGAAAAAGAAGGACAGAGCCGGTCTTCCTGGAAAACAGTGGAAATGCGCAGAGAACGGGAAGCATCTGTATCAGTGTCAGCCCCGGCTCCGGACCCCACATTCCAGATAATATCCCCTGCATCTGCCTTTTCCAGTCCCATAAGAATACGGAATAAAGTGGTTTTTCCTGTTCCGGAAGGACTCATCAGGCAGTAGGTCTTATACCGGTCTAAAGTCAGGTTCACATTTTTTAAGACGGTCAGTGTACCATAAGATTTTGACAGGTTTTTAATTATGATCTGTTCCATATCAGTGACGTACCTTCTTTAATAATGTAAGAAAAACAAACTCAAAAACTGCGCTTATAAGGATAATGGAAAAGGTCCAGGCAAAAAGCCCGGAAGTATCCAGATACAGTTTTGTGTAATATAGTTGCTCGCCAATAGAAGTTTTCGGGATACCGATCACTTCTGCAGCAACTCCTGATTTCCAGCTCATTCCCAGGGCAGTCCTGCAGCTGCTTACCAGATAAGGGTGGACAGCCGGGATGAAGAGGTAGCGCACTTTTTTTAAGAATGGCATGGAAAAGACCTGGGACATTTCCAAAAGCTTTTGATCCATATTTTCAAGTCCTGCCAGCGTAGCGCCATAGATCATGGGAACTACCACCAGAAAAGAGATAAAAACAGACAGATTTTCTGACCCGATCCAGATCAGTGCCAGAATGACAAAGGAAGCCACCGGTACAGATCGGATCATCAACATAGGCGGTTTTAAAAATTCTTTCACCAGGGGAAAGGCCCAACCAAGGCTTCCAAGAAGGATCCCAAGGCAAAAAGCACTTAAAAATCCCAGGCAGATGCGAAGGGAAGAGTGAAACAGGCTCAGCCAGAAATCCCCGTCTTTTAACAGTCCTGCCAGCGTCAGTGCCATGTCAAAAGGCCCGGCAAAAATAATATTGTTGTGGATGAAAAGGTCCGCCAGCTGCCAGATCCCGATCCAGATCAGCCAGCAGACCCAGTTTTTTCCATATTTTTTCATCAGATTTTTCATTGAAGCAATAAGAAAAGGATCCTGTAAGTGATTTATGGAAGATAGTAGAAGTCATCAGCCGGTAACTGTCCGCCTACAGATTTTGCATCAGCAGCTTCCAGAACAGATAAATAGCCTGAGAGAGCAGACTTCATTTCCTCACCTGTGATGCATACAATGTTGCAGGCAGGCATAGCTTTTTTCGCAATGGGTGCCTTTTCAACGATGCCCAGTGCAGCTACCATTTCAGCAGCTTCATCCAGATGTTCGCTTGTATAGGCAGCAGATGCCTTGTGATCTTCGATGAACAGTTTCACTGCCTCTTCATTTTCCTTTAAGAAGTCGCTGCGCACAATGGTAACACCTGTAACTAACTGGCTTCCATTTCCCTTATTTAAAAGGTTCCACTGTTCGGTCAGGTCAAGAACCGGCTTTAAAGCTTCGTTCTGGATGCAGGCAGCAGTTGCAAAAGGCTGAGGAAGAACGCCTACTGCAGAAGAATCTTCTTTTAATATGGAAGCAACCTCTGTGGCCTCAGACTTAAATTCCAGAGTAACATCCCCGTCAGCAAGGCCATTTTCAGAAAGGAGATAATTCATTACATATTCCGGGGTAGTTCCTTTTCCGGTCATGTAAACGGTCTTTCCTTTCAGGTCTTCCATAGAAGAAATGGAATCATCAGAGGCAACTACATAGAGAACGCCCAAGGTATTGATGTCGATCACATTTACATTACCCTGGGTCTTTGTATACAGGATACTTGCAACATTGGCAGGGACTAAAACAATATCCAGATCTCCACTTGCAATGGAACCTACCAGTTCATCTGCTTTTCCTGCCATGGTAAAGGTATAGTCATTTTCTGTCTCGCCTTTTTCAGCGCGATCCATCAGTTCAGCCAGTCCCATAGAGGTAGGTCCTTTTAAAGAGCCAATGCGGATCGCAGTACCTGAACCGGCTGCGTCAGAAGTCTCAGTTTCTTCCTTTTCAGTTTCAGATTCTGCCTGTGAGCTTTCAGCCTCTGTGCTCTGTGCTTCTGTTTCTTTTACAGTCTCGCTTTCAGCAGAAGCAGCAGTGGTTTCCTTATTTCCTGCACAGCCGCCTAACACTAAAGTGCCTGCAAGAGCAGCCGCCAGCAATTTCATTGTTTTTTTCATAATAAATTATTCCTCCCTAAATAATATAGTAATAGACTTATCTTACCATAAAAATTCCTTGCTGTGGTGGTTAAGTGCTGTTAAAATGGATTTGTTGAGAAAAATAGATAGAAGAAAGGTAAATTATGGGAAAATTATACGGAATTGGAGTAGGACCGGGAGATCCGGAACTGCTTACATTAAAAGCATATAAGATCCTTAACCAGGCAGATGTGATCTTCTGTCCGGAAAAGAAAAAAGGAGCAGGTAGTTTTGCCTTTGATATTATAAAGGAACATATAAAAGACAGTAAAGCCCAGATCGTAAATCTGGAGTATCCTATGCATTATAAAGGGGACGAGCTGAAAAAAATGTGGGAAGAAAACGGACGCCTGATCTCTGAATATTTAAAAGGAGATAAAACAGGAGCTTTTATCACTTTAGGCGATCCCTCTGTATACAGTACCTTTATGTATACCCTTCCTTATATAGAAGCTTTTGGCACAGAGACAGAGGTAGTTCCGGGAATTCCGTCCTTCTGTGCAGCAGCGGCTATTTCAAAAATCCCTCTTACTGCCTGGGATGAAGATCTGGTGATCGCACCGGTCCGGAAAAATAATGCAGCGGATCTGGAGAAGCTTCTTACAGAACATGAGAATGTAGTGCTTATGAAGCCTTCCACAGACAGTGAAGCCCTGGTTTCTGCTATTCAGGCAAGTGGAAGGGAAAATTCTTTTGTACTGGTAGAAAAGGCGGGAACCAAAGAGCAGCGTCTGATCCGGGAGTATCAGACCTTAAAAGAGGAGCCGGTTCCCTATCTGTCTCTGATGATCCTTAAGTCTCAGAAGCAGTAAGCTGTATTTTTTTTCTGTATTCCCCGGGAAGACAGTCGTAGCGCTTTAAAAAGGATTTTGCAAAGGCACGGCTGTTGGGAAAACCATTATTAATGGCAATGTCATTTAAACTGCGGTCTGTGTGTAGCATTTCACGGAATGCATATTCGGTGCGCAGGTTTAAAAGATAGGTTTTGTAACTGATCCCTGCATAGAGGCGGAACATGCGGGATAAATAGTTGGGTGAGAAGCCGAATGTTTCAGCTACACTTTCCAAAGTGATCGGCTGATCATAGTGTTTCTTCATATAAGAAGTAATCTGGGAGAGACGGTCTAAGTGCCGTTTCTGCCGCAGATTTCCCTCATCTGCCTCTGTTTTCATAAATTCCGTTGCCATCTGGTATAAAAGTTCATAGAAGAGGCTTTGCATTTTTAAAAGATAGGCCTTTTCTTTTTTTGTATATACATGATACATTTTTTCAATAAGAACAGCCAGCGCGCGGTTTTTCTCCTGGGACTGGCTTACAAATATGGCATAGTCCTCTTTTCCCATATAAGGGGTAAAATAAGAAACCGGGATCTGGAGCACCAGGGTCAGATTGGGTTTTGGCGCTTCAATGGAGTGGATCTCATTGGAATTGACAATGATCAGTTCCCCGGCACTTAAGGGCTGGGACTGGTTGTTAATGTAAAATTTCAGTTCCCCTTCCAGCACCAGGAAGATCTCCACAGACTGGTGCCAGTGGTTGGCGCGGCGGTAATTGCCGTTTTTTCCTTCAAAAATGAAAAATTTACAGGGCAGGTCTTCGTTTGGAACGACCATTTCATATTTAAAATCCATCCTGTAGCTTCCTTTCCGTAAAAATTCCAGGTGTACATAAGGCTTAAAAAGCCGGTCAGAACACGCAGATCCTGCAATAAAGTATACCATATGATAAGAATGATGTAAAAGGATAAGAAAGTGCTATTATAAAGATAAGAACTGCTCTGGAATGACGGTTTAGGATAAGTTATAATCATTTTAGAATATGTTTGGCAGGAATGGCTGTCATAAGAGGAGAAGGGAGAATATCATGAATTATCTCTTGGGAATAGATGTGGGAACTTCCGCAACAAAGACGGTCCTGTTTGATGAAAAGGGAACCGTGATCGCTTCTGCTTCACAGGAATATCCAATGTATCAGCCGGAAAATGGCTGGGCAGAGCAGAAGCCCGAGGACTGGAGAGATGCAGTTCTTAAGACCATAAAGGAAGTTGTTTCACAGTCAGGTGTAGACAAAGACGCAGTAAAGGGAATTGGTATTTCCGGACAGATGCATGGCCTGGTCATGTTAGATGAGGCCGGAGAGGTGATCCGTCCTTCTATTATCTGGTGCGACCAGAGAACAGGCGCAGAAGTAGAGGACATGTTAAAGATCATGCCCAGGGAAGAATGGATCCGGATTACTGCAAATCCGCCGCTGACCGGCTGGACTGCTGCAAAGATCCTCTGGGTACGGAAAAATGAGCCGGAAAATTATAACCGCTGCCGTCATATCTTACTGCCGAAGGATTACATCCGCTACATACTTACCGGTGTATTTGCAACTGAAGTTTCTGATGCAAGCGGTATGCAGCTTTTAGACGTTCCGGGCCGCTGCTGGTCTGATGAAGTGCTGAAAGCATTAAATATTGACAAGAACCTTTTAGGAAAGGTACATGAGTCCTGCGAAGCAACAGGAACACTGCTTCCGGATGTAGCAAAGGAATTAGGCCTTTCTGAAAAATGTATCGTAGCCGGCGGTGCCGGTGATAATGCTGCAGCTGCAGTGGGAACCGGTGTTGTAAAAGACGGAACTGCCTTTACTACCATTGGTACTTCCGGTGTTGTATTTGCACATACCAGCAAGCCTGCCATTGATCCGAAGGGAAGGATCCATACCTGCTGCTGCGCAGTACCGGGTGCATGGCATATGATGGGTGTGACCCAGGCTGCAGGACTTTCCTTAAAATGGTTTAAAGACCAGTTCTGCCAGGATTATGTAAAAGAGGCAGAGGCCAAGGGAGTAGATGTATATGACCAGATCAATCAGGATGTTGCGTCTGTAGCACCTGGAAGTGACCGTCTGCTGTATCTTCCTTATTTAATGGGAGAAAGGACCCCGCATCTGGATCCGGACTGCAGAGGCGTATTTTTCGGTCTGTCTGCGATCCACACAAGAAAGCATCTGCTGCGGGCTGTAATGGAAGGCGTTGCTTATTCTCTCTGCGACTGCAATGAGATCCTTCAGGAAATGGGCGTTAAGGTTGACTGTATGAAAGCCTGCGGAGGCGGCGGAAAGAGCCCTGTATGGCGCCAGATGTTAGCGGATCTGTACAACTGCTCCGTAGAGCGTGTGGTACAGGATGAAGGTCCGGCACTTGGCGTTGCCATTTTAGCAGGAGTTGCCTGCGGTCTTTATGAAAGTGTGGAAAAAGCATGTGACCAGCTGATCACACGCAGGGACAGCACAGAGCCAAAGGCAGAAGATGTGGCTGTTTATGAAAAATATCACAGACTGTATCAGAAATTGTATACAAGCCTGAAAAATGATTATAAGGAGCTGGCAGAATTATCATGATCAAACAGATAAGTGTAATGGAGCCGGAATTTAAAAAGTACGGCAAGGTCATCGGAGGTTATGACCTGAAAGAAATTTTACAGAAAATGGAAGAAACTCCATGCCCGGATGATGTAGTATATGTGGCTTCTGTAAAGGAACTGGAAGATTTAAAGATCGCAGAAGAACTGGCAGATGGTGTTTACGGACAGATGCCGATCCAGATTGGTTACTGCAACGGACACAACCGTAAATTAAATGCGTTAGAGTATCACAGAGACTCTGAGATCAATATTGCAGTCAGCGATATGGTACTGCTTTTAGCAAAAGAAGAGGAAGTAGAGGATGACTATACATTAGATACCTCTAAGGTAAAAGCATTTTTCGTTCCTGCGGGCACCATGATCGAAGTGTATGCAACTACTCTTCACTATGCACCATGCCAGACCTCTGATAAAGGTTTCCGCTGTGTAGTTGTCCTTCCAGAGGGAACTAACGGGGAGTTAAGCCACAAGCCGGAAAATAAGAGCGGCGAAGAGAAGCTTTTGGCAGCTGTAAATAAATGGCTGATCGGTCATGCAGAAGGCGGACTTCCGGAAGGCAGCTTTATTGGACTGAAAGGTGAAAATACAGAAGTTTAGAGCATAAAAAAGTATAAATAAGGGCTGTGGTGGAACAGCCCTGTAAATATGGAGGAAAAAAACATGTTTGAGAATATCCCGAAAGTAAAAGTTGGTATCGTTGCAGTCAGCCGTGACTGTTTCCCGGAGTCTTTATCTGTAAACCGCAGAAAAGCCCTGGTAGATGCTTACAAGGCAAAATATGATCCAGAGGATATTTATGAGTGCCCAGTCTGTATCGTAGAGAGCGAGATCCACATGGTACAGGCCTTAGAAGATATTAAGAAAGAGGGATGCAACGCTTTAGTTGTTTACCTTGGAAACTTCGGACCTGAAATTTCTGAGACCCTTCTTGCAAAGCACTTTGACGGACCGAAAATGTTTGTTGCAGCAGCTGAAGAGACCGGAAACAACCTGGTATCCGGCAGAGGCGATGCATACTGCGGTATGTTAAATGCAAGCTATAACTTACAGCTAAGAAATATCAAGGCTTATATCCCGGAATATCCGGTAGGAACCGCTGCAGAGTGTGCAGATATGATCCATGATTTCCTGCCAATCGCAAGAACTGTGATCGGTCTGTCTGATCTGAAGATCATCAGCTTTGGCCCAAGACCATTAAACTTCTTAGCATGCAACGCTCCTATCAAGCAGCTGTACAACCTGGGTGTAGAGATTGAAGAAAACTCTGAGTTGGACCTGTTTGAGGCATTTAATAAGCATGCAGGTGATCCAAGAATTGCAGAAGTAGCAGCAGACATGGAAGCAGAGTTAGGAGCAGGCAATAAGAAGCCGGAGATCCTTGCAAAGCTGGCTCAGTATGAGATTACTCTGTTAGACTGGATCCGTGACCACAGAGGCTACCGCAAGTATGTTGCGATCGCAGGAAAATGCTGGCCTGCATTCCAGACCCAGTTTGGCTTTGTTCCATGCTATGTAAACAGCCGTCTGACTGGCCGTGGCATCCCGGTATCCTGTGAAGTAGATATTTACGGTGCATTAAGTGAATTTATCGGAACCTGCATCAGCCAGGATGCAGTAACCCTTCTGGATATCAACAACTCTGTACCGGAAGATCTGTACAATGAGGACATTAAGGGCAAGTTTAACTATGACTTAAAGGAAACCTTCATGGGCTTCCACTGCGGAAATACCAATTCCAAGAAGCTGGCATTCTGTGAAATGAAGTATCAGTTCATCATGGCACGTTCTCTGCCGGAAGAAGTTACACAGGGAACTCTGGAAGGCGATATCATGCCTGGTGATATTACGTTTTATCGTTTACAGAGTACAGCTGACAACATTCTGCGCGCTTATGTAGCACAGGGCGAGGTACTGCCAGTGGCAACCCGGTCATTTGGTTCCATCGGCATCTTTGCAATTCCACAGATGGGACGTTTCTACCGTCATGTGCTGATCGAAAAGGGCTTCCCACATCACGGAGCTGTTGCTTTCGGTCACTTTGGAAAGAGCCTGTATGAGGTATTTAAGTACATCGGTGTAGATGTAGAGGAGATCGGCTTTAACCAGCCGGCTGGAATGCTGTACAAGACAGAAAATCCATTTGCATAATTTCACATAAAAATTTATCCCCTTTCTGTGGCGGTTCTGTTACAGAGAGGGGATTTTTTGCGTTGCAGGAAACTTTGCAGTACATTTGTGATACCGGTGTCACACTTGCATCAGGGCGGTTGTTCGGCTATACTAGCTGTAAATTATGATGTTGGGGTCAAAAGGTATTTTGCCCCCTCTGATACCGAATTGCTACGTGCTTTGCACTCTCGCAATTCTAAAAACATTCGTAATTCGCTCATTTTTCTTCAAAAAATGGCTACTTACTCATGTTTGTTGCGGGTCCCAAGTTCAAAAATCCTCCTGCAAGCAAGCTTGCGTCGGATTTCAGACCTTTTGACCCTGGTATCAAATTATGTGATTATTTACAAACGTATGAGGTTACTACCATGAAATATCAGATAAAGGACGGCACCGTTACCTTAGGCGGTGAAACCATATTATCCCATATCGATTTTGAGATACAGGGAAACCAGAAAATTGCAGTAGTGGGAAGAAATGGCGCGGGAAAGACTACATTACTGCGTCTGATCGCAGGGGAGCTGAGTCTGGACCGGGATGACAGGCGCCAGGGACCGGGGATCACAGCTTCCAGGCAGCTGACAGTGGAAATGTTAGGACAGCAGGCACTGGCAGGGGAAGAAAGGACCGTAGAAGAGCTGGTGATGTTAAACTGCCCTGCAAAGGGATCTTTTGACAGGGAACGTTTTGAATATGAGCGGGAATATGACACCCTTTTTACAGGTCTGGGATTTCAGAAAGAAGATAAAAAACGTTCTGTAGCAGCTTTTTCCGGAGGTCAGAAGACCAAGATCGCCCTGATCCAGCTTCTTCTTAAAAAGCCGGATCTGCTGCTTCTTGATGAGCCCACTAATCATCTGGATATGGAAACAGCCAGCTGGCTGGAAGGTTATTTAAGGCAGTATCCGGGGGCTGTGGTCATGGTCAGCCACGATCGTTTCTTTATGGACCGGACTGCAGATATCGTATATGAACTGGAACAGGGAAAATTGACCCGTTATCCGGGAAATTATACGAATTACCGGGAACAGAAGCGAAAAAACTATGAGATCCAGATGAAATCCTATCTGCGCCAGCAGGAGGAGATCGAGCGTCAGGAAGAACTGATCAAACGGTTTAAAAATAAGCCTTCCAAGGCTGCATTTGCCCGTTCCAGAAAGAAAATATTAGAACGGATGCTTCCGGTGGAAAAGCCAAGGGAGGATATGGCCCATATTTTTACAGGGACTATTACCCCGCTGATCCCAGGAAGCAAATGGGTCTTTGAGGCAGAACATTTAAAGATCGGCTATGACAAACATTCATTACTGGAACTGAGCCTGCGTATCCGGAAAGGACAGAAGATTGGTATTTTAGGTGTAAATGGTTCCGGCAAGACTACTTTTTTAAAGACAGTAGCCGGATTTTTACCTGCTGTAGCCGGGGAATGTGCATTGGGAAATAATATTACTATCGGCTATTTTGACCAGTATTCCGCTGCGATCCAGTCAGAAAAAACAGTAGTAGAACATTTTTCGGATTTGTTTCCGTCCCTGATCGGACTACTGGGCGGCTTCGGGGCAGGCGTTGCCTATACCATGGTACGCCGTCTGGGGCAGATCGGGGAGAATAAGGCGTATATCGTCTTTTTCTTCTCCGCCTTTTCCTGTGTGGTGACATTGCCGTATCTGCTGTTCTGCTATGAGCCTATGACGTGGAAGCAGCTGTTGTGTCTGGTTATGGCAGGGCTTTCGGCGGCAGGCGGACAGTTCGGTGTCACTTCTGCGTACTGCTATGCACCGGCAAAGGAAATTTCCGTTTACGATTACACCCAGATCATTTTTGCCGCAGGCTTGGGATTTTTGCTGTTTGCACAGATTCCCGACTGGCTGAGCATTCTGGGGTACTGTATCATCATTGCTATGGCAGTGGTTATGTTTTTCTATAACAAAGAATCGGATAAATAAAATTCGTATAATTGTATATTACAAAAAGCGGAGATTCTGGTACATGGAATCTCCGCTTTTCGAATTTTCTCTAGTATTGTAATTTTAAAACTTTACAGATCAGGCTCCCTTGAAAAGACCCCCAAAGTGCGTACTTTGTGCTGACTGAGGGATTTTTTATGTGAAATCTGAAATAAAAAGAAAAGATTTCAGCAGAATCCCTCCACCAGCTTCGCTGGTCCCCCTCCCTTTTCAAGGGAGGCTTATCCTCATTTTTAACCGTTACATCGTGTTCGCTTGTCAGTGTACGCTTATTCTGCACTGGGCAGGGTGTGGATAATGGATACCAGGAACTTCAGCAGAACGACAGCATCATTGCCGCTGATCTCGCTGTCGGCATCGCAGTCCGCATTCTTCTTCTGGGTGCTTCCCAGTGTGACAACGTTTGCCACTGCCTTGTTCAGCAGAACCGCATCGGTAATGTCTACACGGCTGTCCATGTTGACATCGCCGTACAGTGTCAGTCCGCTTTCACCGCTTTCCGAAGTGTTTGTGCTGCTGTCGGAGGTGGTGGCAGAGGTGACAGTTTCTGTTGTGGTGGAAGTTGTACCAGTGGTGGTGGTCGTTACAGTGGTGTCTGTGGTAACTGTGCCGTCACCCACCAGTTTCAGCACGCCGAAACCGCTGGTGTTGATGTAGCCCTGACCGGTGAGGTCGTTCCAGTTGGCCATGCTGGTACGCTTGCCGTCGCCGGTGCCGTCATCGTTGACCTGTACGTCAAAGCCTACGATCTGGTCAGCGTGGAACGAACCGATAGTGTACGGAATTGCCACCTCGACGATATAGCCCTTGTCGGTCTTTTTCGTGCCGGAGAGGAATGCGTCAGTGGAACGTCCGTCGGTAACGGTCTTGTCGTTCTCGTAGTTGATACGGCACTGAATGTCGTCGCTCTCGTAGGAGGAAGTCTTGTGGTTGTTCTCGTCGAAGAATACTTCCACGGTGTCCTGCTCGTAGGCGTTGGCACTTGCCACGCTCAGTACGGGATCGGTGACTTCAGTCAGTACATAGAAGTAGTTCTCGTCCCAGAGCATTTTGGAAACGGCGGTCGCACCGTTGCCCATGGAGTAGGTGTTGACATCAATGGTATTGGCATCTGCCCATGCGGCATCGATGTCCCCGTCAATGGTAATGGGTGTTTCAGTTTTGGTTGCCTCGGCATACTTGGGCTGTTCTGCGAGGGTGACAATACCGCAGGTGGGAGTTGCACTTTCGTAAGTCAAAGTGCTTTGATGAATAAATTCTCCAAACAATTTTTCGGCAGTAGCGGTATCGTTCCATGCAAGATCGCAGTTTTGTACGTCCAGATATACATTGCTTCCGATTTTTCCGGTCAGCGGAATTGTGAAATCTGCAAATTTGGTGTCGCTGCTGACTTTTTCGGAAAGCAAAAGTGTTCCTTGCTGCTTTTCCTGACTGCCATAAATCAGAATGTCGGGAAAATCAATATTTGTAATCACACAGCCTTCCTGTGTTTCCCATCCATCTATGTGACGTGGATTGTAAACGCGAACCACCATGCCTTTATCTGACCATGCAGCCTTAAAGTATGTGGTTCCGTTGTTCAGATACTGTGCCGTACCGATTTCCAATGCCCGTTCCAGATCGGCATCTGTGCCGTCATAGCGGTATGCCGTCATGGTCTGGAGTTTT
>ERZ834694.746-NODE-746-length-35335-cov-4.663690_pt1 | contig 35335 bp, 32 predicted proteins | sample MGYA00519691_ERZ834694 | MGnify/ENA primary metagenome ERZ834694 (study PRJEB31850, sample SAMEA3708758) | human gut metagenome | biome: human gut; feature: human-associated habitat; material: faeces | place: China | collected 2014 ... | reverse complement strand
ACGAGATCGTCGACCAAATGGCGCGGCTGCCCACCGTGGATGCGTGCTACCAGACGTGGTGGGAACTGCAATGTCAGGTGGAGGATTACTACTCGGAGGGGAAGAAACGGTTGCGTCCACCGCTGTCTCAGCAGAAGGAATTTCGCCAGATCAAGAACGCGGTGATCAAAGAAGCGGAGCATATTCGCATGAACAAATTTTCCTTCGAGGACGAGGAAATGCAGGATGACGGCGAACAGATCATGAGCTACGAGTGTCAGGATCTGCACAGCGCGACGAACGATGATCGTTTTTCTCTGGCAGAGCGGGACGAGGCGGCGGAGCAGTTGGAGCAGTTAGCAAATGCAGGCGACGCCTACGCACAGTACATCATCGGCACGGCGTACCGTGACGGTGGGCTACTGATCCCCGACACGGTCAAAGCACAAAAGCTGTTGGAACGCGCCGCCGAACAGGACTTGGACGTAGCACAGTATGCCCTCGGCAAGCTGTATCTCTCTGATGATGCAGACGTGCACGATCCCGCCAAGGGGATCTATTGGCTGAAACGCTCTGCTGACAATGGGAACGATTACGCCGCCTACCGGTTGGGAAAGGAATATCTCAGCGGCAAAAATGTATCAAAAAACACTTCGACTGCGGCGGAATACCTGCGGCAGGCCGCGAACAATGGAAACGCCTACGCCCAATACCTGTTGGGCAAGCTGACCCTCATGGGTGAGGGCGTTCCGAAGGACATGGACGCCGCCTACGAATGGTTCGCGGCGGCGCGGGATAACGGCCACGCCTACGCGGAATTTTTCATGAAACGCATGGAGCGCGGCGAACAGGAGCCGCCCTCCGTCCTGTTGTCAGCCACCCGGCTGCTCTACCACATGGGCAATATTTTCCGAGACAACGCCCCGGCTCCCGCTGCCAACGGCGTCCAAATCGACCGCAAGCGGCTGGCGCAGATGCGGCAAAAGCGTATCGCCCTCGGCCATAAGCCGGACGACCATGAATTCGAACCGCAGGGATACACGATGCAGTTCCATTGATTCATTAAGGCACAAAGCGCGCATATTTTGCACTGCTGAAGTCAATAAAACCTTTTCAAAAACGCACCGCTGTAAATAAAGATGATTCTCGAAAAAGTAATAGCTTTCCTGCCAGAGTTGTGGTATGTGTGTTGGCTACCAAAGGAGGGGTCACCATGTACGACTACATGAAAGCCTTGCAGGAACGATTCGACGAAAAGCAACCGGAACAGCTCGTCTACGCCGTTCAATCCGCCCGTGAGGGCCTGTGCGATGGCATAGATGCCGAAAGCCGCAGGAAACTGCTTCGGCTGCTGGACGCACAGAACGCGTTGCTGGTCGAAGCCAAGTTGATGAGCTTCACGGCGGGCTTCAAGCTGGCGGCCGGCATCGCTGGAGAGCTGGGAACGCTCTACTCCTTCGATGCCGACGAGGAAGAAAAAGCAAAGGAGATGATCATGAATGGCTAAAAAGCGCGCCAACGGCGAGGGCAGCATCCGCAAACGCGCAGACGGGCGCTGGGAGGGGCGCTACACCGCAGGCTATCACCCTGAAACCGGAAAGCGCATCATCAAAAATGTGCTGGGTAAGACGCAGGCGGAATGCAAGGCAAAGCTCAGTGCCGCAATGGAAGCTACCCGAGGAATCGATGTCAGCCGTGCGGATGAGTACACAGTAGCAATCTGGCTGCGCAGCTGGTATGAGATCTACGCAAAACCGAATATCCGCATCTCAACAGCAAACCGCTATCAACTGATGGTCGAACAATACACGATCCCACGCATCGGCAGCATCAAACTGACAAAGTTGACTTCCCATGACTTACAAAAGCTCTACAAGGATCTGATGGAAAACGGACGCATCGACCGCAAGAGCGGTCATGGCAATCCGGGACTGAGCAGCACGACCGTGCGAAGCCTTCACCTGATGCTGCACAATGCCTTCGAGCGGGCAGTCAAAGAGCGCCTGATTCCACGCAATCCAACTGAAGACTGCATCGCTCCCAAAGTTCAGAAGTTCGAAATGCAGATCCTCCAACCGGAACATATCAAAGAATACCTCAATGCAGCAAATGCCCGCGGACTCCTTCCCATGTTTTATCTGGAGCTGGTCAGCGGATTGCGCAAGGGCGAGTTAACCGCGCTTCTCTGGTCTGACCTCGACATTCAGAACCGCACCATATACGTCAGCAAGCAATATGTCAAAAATCCCAATGGTGAGCTGACGCTCTCCCGTCCCAAAACGGAGACTTCGGTCAGAAAAGTCAGTATTCCACAGGAGGCTGTCGATCTGCTGATAGCGGAACATGGCAAGCATCCTGAGAATCCCTACATGTTCCCCTCGCCGGCAACCGGCGAGATGTACTACCCAGACTCCGTCGTAAATCTGCACAAGAAAATCCTGAAAGACGCCGGACTGCCGCACATCAGATTTCACGACCTCAGACACACCTTCGCAACGCTGGCACTGCAAAATGGGGTGGACGTCAAAACCGTCAGCAGTATGCTCGGCCACTATGACGCTGGATTCACACTCCGCACCTACACCCACGCTACGAGGCAGAAGCAGGACGAAGCCGCACAAACGATGGGCAGCTTCATGGCGCAAGTGATGTAAGCAGAAAAAGGATGCGAAATACCGGAGAGGGGGCAAAACCTCCTCTCCGGTACTCTTTGAACCTATCCGCACATTTTCGCGTGTGGGTCACGGTGTGGGTCAGGCGGTTGACCCACATTTTGACTCACACCATTTTCAGCGTTTTTGCAACAAAAAAGCACCGAAAACCGAAGTTTTCGATGCTTTTTGGAGCTGCTGGGCAGATTCGAACTGCCGACCTCATCCTTACCAAGGATGCGCTCTACCTACTGAGCTACAGCAGCAAATGGCGACCAGGAAGGGGTTCGAACCCTCGACCTCCGGCGTGACAGGCCGGCGTTCTAACCAGCTGAACTACCTGGCCGAATTTATGGTGGGAACAACAGGGCTCGAACCTGTGACCCTCTGCTTGTAAGGCAGATGCTCTCCCAGCTGAGCTATGCTCCCCACTCGAAATAATCGCTTCGGCGAACGACAAGGGTTATTATACAGAATAACCCCTGCCGTGTCAACCTTATTTTTTGATTTTTTTCAAAAATATTTTGAAAAGGGAAATGCATTACTTTCCCTGCTTTTTCAGATCGGCGATCATGGCGGTCAGATCCTCTTTGGTAAAGTTCTGCACCCTGTCACAGAACTGGCAGGTGAGCTCAGCAGAGCCCTGCTCGTCCACGATCTTTTCAAGCTCCTTTGACCCCAGCGACAGCAGCGCGCGCTCCGTGCGCTCGCGCGAGCAGTAGCAGCGGTATTCGATCGGATCGACGGAGAGGATCTCCATGTCAAAATCAGACAGTACCGTTTTGAGCAGCACCGCAGGATCAGGATTCTCCTTTAAGAGATTCGTCACGCTGGGAGCTGCGTAGATGCCGCCCTCGACCTTGGTGATGACGTCCTCGCCCGCGCCGGGGAGGAGCTGGATGAGATAGCCGCCCGCGGTGAGCACGCTGCGGTCGCGGTCGATGAGCACGCCCAGGCCGCAGGCCGACGGCACCTGCTCGGATTCGACATAGTAGGCGGCCACGTCCTCGGCAATCTCGCCGCCGAGCAGGTCGACCGTGCCGACATAGGGCTCGCGCATGTTGAGATCCTTGATGACCGTCAGCGTGCCTGTGTGGCCCACGCCGCCGCCAACGTCCAGCTTTCCGTCCTCACGGACCGGCAGGGCCGCCTGCGGGTTTTGCACACTGCCCCGGACATTGCCCTGATTGTCGGACACCACCAGCAGCGTTCCCAAGGGGCCGTCGCCCTTGATGCGGAGCGTTACGCTGGCTCCGTCGCCCTTGAGGTCATTGCCCATCATGGAGCCGGCCGCCAGCAGACGCCCCAGCGCCGCCGTGGACACCGGGGACGCATCATGAATCTGCCGGGCGCGCTCCGTCAGCTCCCGCGTGGAGACTGCCGCCGCCTTTACAAAGCCATCCTTGGAGATGGCGCGTACCAATTTGTCGCTCATATTGTTCTCCTGTCATGCTCCGGCCGGACCGGGGCTGTTTTTTCCTTCCTTGGGACGCCGGCAGCGGACAATCCACCGATCCTCTGTGTCCTTCGGCGCTCGCTCTGAGAGATCGCCGGTGATGCGGATGCGCTCAAAGCCCGCCGCCGACAAAAGCTCCGTCAGCTCCGCAGCGGACCATGCCCGCTCCCGGTGCTCCTCATAGTCCCGCTCCCATGCTCCATCCGCCTGCAAGCGGAACAGATCCACCTGATAGGTGCAGATTTTCGTCTTTTCCGAGAAAAATGTGCGCCAGACGCAGTAGCTGTCCTCTGTTTCATCGGTGTAGAGTTGGCAGTCCATCCGCCGGAGCTTGTAGGGGGTGTTCACATCGAACAGGAACAGTCCGCCGGGCCGCAGCCAGCGGTATACCCGCCGCAGCGTCTCCCGCAGGTCTGCCGTCCGGGTGAGGTAGTTCAGCGCGTCCAGGGTGGAGATCGCCGCATCCACCTCCATGCCCAGGTGCAGGCGGGGCATGGACTGGTGCAGGAAGATGGGGGGGATGCCCTCCACCTGTCCGCTTTTCTCCATGGCGGCGGCCAGCATCTCCTCGGAGCCATCCACGCCGATGAGTTCATAGCCCCGGCCCGTCAGCAACCACGTCATGGTGCCGGTGCCGCAGGCCAGATCCAGCACCGTGTGGACGGGGATACGGCTGCGGCGGAAGAGCTTTTCCAGAAAGTCCGCCCGCTTCTCGTAGCCTACGTCGGTGGTCAGGGCATCGTAGGACGCCGCAAGCCCCTCATAGCTGCTCATGACCGTCCTCCTTCATCTTGCCCAGCACACTGACGTAGCCGCCGGTCCCGTTGAGGAGAGCCCGGTTCACCCGACTGATGGTGGCGCTGGAGGCGCCGGTGCGCTCCAGTATGTCGCTGTACACCATGCCCTCGCTGAGCAGGGTGGCTACCTCGTAGCGCTGCTCCATGGAGCGCAGCTCGGCAATGGTACACAGGTCCTGGAAGAAGGCATAGCACTCCCCCTCCGTTTCCAGAGCCAGAATGGCCCGGTACAGCCGCTCGTTTTTCTCCTTGGTGGCGATGGTGGTCTTGTGCGCCATGGAACATTCCTCCGTTTCTGCTGGATGTACTTTCATATTGTATCATGGTAACGTATGAAAGTAAACGGGCGGCGGAAACTTTTTTGCACCTGCGGTGCCGGGGGTGCATAGAGTGGAGGGTAGGATACGAGAGGAGGGCTGGCTGTGGCTGTGACCGTTGAACCTGTTTTTCCGCCCCAAGTGCTGACTTGGGAGGAGCTGCCGCTGCTGACAGTGGAGGCAGAGTTGCCCCATTGGGAGGGAAGGCGGGCCTTCTGCCGGTATTATGCAGCGTGGGGCAGGGGGCTGCTGGACTATGGCCGCCGGGTGCTGCTGCCGCAGCTGGCGGAGCGGTGCCGGGAGGCTATGGAACAAGGCGGGATGCTGCCGCTGACTACGGTGGCCCTTCGCAGCCGTATCGTTCGGGAGACGGAGCATGGTGTGAGCATCTGCACGGAGCTCACGGGGCCGTGGCCGTACCGCTGCCGGGGCGATGTGTGGGCGGATGGTCTGCCGGTAGGACTGGGAGAGTGTTTCCCTCCCCATGCGCTGTGGCGCCGCTGCCTGCGGGAGACGGCACAAGAGCGGGGGCTGGTCCTGCACCCCGGCGATTTCTGGTTGGGGGAGGAGGGACTGCTCCTGCCGGGGAGCCGTCCCAGCGGGGGATGCGAGGTGGTGTGTTTGCCCTACGACCCGGAGCTGGGGCCGCTGGATCCACTTGGACCGTGATGGGCCGACAACGAGTACATGAACAAAGAGCTTAAGGACATCGCCATCACCGTCTACGCCACCCAGGACACTGTGGAGAGCGACAGCTTCAACAACACCTATGACGAGAACGCCACTTACCCTGTGGTGAACGTTACGGAACGGAAGGAGGCTCTGACCACCGGCGGCGTCGTGGCTGTTACCGAGGATATCCAGACCAACAACATTGAGGATACGGCTGCGGCCCGCATCGTCATCTCCCAGCCTACCACACTGAATCTGGAGAAGAAGATCATCACCCCCGATAACATGGGCAACAACAATAGCAACTTTGTTGCGCTGTATGTCAACGCCGACACCACCATCAACGCCGGTAAGGACGGCGGCATTGATACCGGCGTCAACGGCGGCTATGGAATCAATGTCAAGGATGGTGCAACCCTCACCATCAACGGCGGCTACTATTACGGCGGCGGTACTGCTGTGCAGGTTCAGGAGGGTACCCTCATCATCAACGGCGGCACCTTCGCCTGCGAGCCATTCGGCGATCTGTATGGCTACAACTTTCTGATCAACTGTGTGGACAGCGATTACAAGAATGGTACGGCGAAGGTCATCATTCAGGGTGGTACATTTATCAACTTCGCCCCCTCCAACGACTCTGCTGAGGGTGCCGCACCAACTTCGTGGCCGATGGTTACAAGGTCGTGCCTCAGACTCAGACCAAAGGTGACATTTGGTATACTGTGGTTGTTGAGTAATTCCCTGCATCAAAAAGAGCGCTCTCCCCGTAATGGGGAGAGCGCTCTTTTGATGTGTGAGGTTATTCCCACTCGCCAAGTGGAAACGCGCTCTAAACTTTTTTGTATAGACCGTTTGATTCCATTTGGCTTTATTTGATACCTGTTATCCCAATCCTATGGGGTATCCGACTTTCTGCTATCAAAAAGCTATCAGAGGATGCTATCAATAGCTTATACTTTTGATAGTATGGCTCTACGGTGTCGCCATGATGTTCCGAAAGGTTTGTGTCAAAACGCAAATTTTTCTTCACGCGCGAAAGCTATGAAATCAATACATTCAATATTATAGGCAGCACAAACATCAGGGATTTTGGGCGAATTCATATTATGTGTTGGGACTTCTTCTGTCACCACTTTGCAGTTTTGCTGTTTTGCAAGAGCAATAACAAACGGATCAGCGGAATTTTTCTTTTTTCCACCTTCTATGAGTCCGCGGTGCGTGGAAAGAATGGCTCTGACATCCTGCTGCACTGGAATATCCGATGGAAGGAAGCACTTTTGCCGTGCCTTCGCCCATTTTTCCAGATCATCGCCGCCAATCATGATCTCATCATAAACTTCTTGGCTGGAAATAATTGTACCATCATCCATCAGCTCACCGATTTTGATCCAAAGAGATGGAAATACATCAAGTGGTTGCCGCCGTTGAAGATTGATAAAAATGTTGCTATCAAACACATATTTAGCCATCAGTAGCACCACCTTTCAACAGCTCCGAAATGTTTAACTCGCAGCCCCAAAAGGTAATTGCTTGCCTCTCGCGGAGTGAGTTTCTCTGCGTGATATGCAGACATAACAGCTTTCGTATACAGCTTTCCTACTTGAGTTCCTTTATCAAGTGCTGGAGGGAGAAATCCATCTGTTTTCTTTTTTTGTTTATAAGCGCGATATTCATCAGTATATCTGTTCAATATGTCAAAATAATCGGATTTCTCAATAAGATCAATATCCCACAATCTGTGCAAAATGACTTCTCTGCTAACAGCAAAATCTCTGGCTAATGCACTAACATAGGTATCATCAATCCCATATTGCTGTATCAGGAAGAAGTTTTTGTTGCTTTTCAATTGAACAGTTGGAACCAGGGCTAATCCGGCAATCTTGTTACAGAACAATTCTGTTTTTTCTGCTTGACAGGAATCCTGACTCATATCATTGCAAATACCAGATGTTCGCGTCATAATATGAACCAGCTCATGCAGCAGAGTGAACAATCTTGCGCTTGGTTCATCTTTTCGGTTAAGTGCAATGATTGGGAAAGTGTCGTAGGCTACGGACAGCCCTCGCATTTCTTCGGGCTGAACCTTTGCTGCTTGAAAAATCAGAAAATCCTGCTCTTCCAGTTTGGAAATGCAATACGAGAGCGCTGCTTCCGGTTTTCTGAATTTGATCTGTACAGCATCTGTCAAAGATAAAAAGTTTCTGATCTGCTCAGAAAATCTTTCTTCGCTGGTATCAGGCGAGATGCTCAAAGTACATACAGTCGGTAATATTTCTGCTTCCCCATAAAGGTCAATCATAATATCTCTGCGATCTTCAATGTCTCTGAGAAACCATCTCAACTCACGAGACATTTCTGGAAATCCCCAGTTTCCAAATGTTCTATAATCGGTTTTTTCGAGCCGCTTTGCCCTTTTGGGTACGTCAGGCAAATAGAAAAAAGCAAATGGTACGCGATACTGTTTTGCGAGCTTTTTTGCCTGTGTCAGGGACGGGTGTTCATTTCCATTTTCCCATGCGCTAACCTTGGCTGCATTGACATTTAATTTCTGCGCAATTTCATCTATAGTGATCCCATCCAGACCTCGCACCCATTGTAATACTTCCGGGGTTACAATTGCCGGTATGCCTCCTGCCATTGCGTTCAGCTCCTTTCCTCGGAATATAAGATATTCTACATCCATATCCGCAACTATTTATGAACAGATCCGGGTTTTCAAAGCTCCAGTAGCGTCTCTTTCGCACGAAAAAAATCTGTACACTGCTGAATGATCTGTCTTTCTATATCGCTGCTTTTCATCATCCGTTTAATAGTACATTCCCATACGATCAAACACTTAATGCCATGCTCCAGCAATTCTGCTTTCACTGCACTATCCCGTCTGACATTATCATCAAACTTTTTCTGCCAGAATTCCACGCGACTCTTTGGTGTATATGCGTATTTGCAGCCTGGGTGACGATGCCAGAAGCAACCATTGACAAAAATCGCAGTATTATATTTGCGCAGAAAAATATCAGGATGCCCCGGAACAGACTTGTCTGCAATCCGATAACGATAGCCCTGTGCAAAAAGCAGTTTCCGCAGATACACTTCAGGCTTTGTGTTTTTTGATCGTATCGCAGACATATTCTGACTGCGTTTTTCCGGAGAAACAATATCCGCCATCAGAGTCCTTCGACCTCGCGCACATAAGAAACGAACTTTGAAAGCGTCCATATTCTGTCCTGACGATCTGCGGGATAGGATGTAATGTATTGTCTGGGAACAACAAGAATAACATTCTCGCTCTGCATTTCGTCCATCTGTGCAGGGGAGATTCCCTGCTGGAGCGTACAGAGATATTTGGGCCTGTCACGCAAACGGTCGGCTTCATTGATAACCTGACGCCAACGATCCTTGCAGGTCGTTTTTGCAGCCAGAGAGATCAGCCTTTCTGTAGGGAAAGTCATATCATGATATGATGCCTGCGAAGGGAAGATAAAGTCCGGTTTCTTGTTGCCCTCTGTAACAGCCTGTGCGGTGTATATGATTTCATTGCCGTCAAAGATTGCAGAAAGGTGATGCTCCAGACTCTTTCCTGCACGGCTCTTTCTGCGGTTCAGAACCATATTTGCCATCGTGATAAATTCGTCTACGGACGTAAATCCGCGTGCGATGGCATCCCCATATCGTGCGTGTTCAATCGCACGAAAAAGTGCATACTCCGTATTTGTCCAGTCGATGATCTTACGGTCAGGATTTGTGCGGATAAATTCAAGATGGTCATATACACGGTTCTGAATGTCACGAGCTGCTGCGGACATTTCTTCTGAGAGAGGAAAATCTACTGTCAGCCCTGCAATAAACTCCTGAATGGCAATCCGTTCCTGCGTTTCTTCCTGTACCCGCCCAGCATCAATCAACTGATTTGTCTCTGTTGGACTGATGCCGAATGCGTCAAGGAACTGGTCGATATCTTCTTCGGAATTCAGTACAAATGCCTGATAATCCTCAGCATCACATTTTGTAAATACAAAAAGCGCCCCTGTATACTCCGGTCGCAGGAAAGGAAAACCGCGCCCGAAGTTTGTAATCCGATACTCGTTTCGTGTACCCTTTCCGTAGTAAATAAAGCGGGTATCTGTTTCAATACCGTCCTGCCATTTGACCTTTACCCATTTTTCCTTGTTCGTCCCCTTGATACCCGGTTCATCAAAAAGGATGGGGATTGACGGCTTTGAAATATAGATTCCCGCCTGATGCCCTCCGGTCAAGCCGGTATCATTTGCCGCAAGAAACTTGCAATAAGCTCTCTGACCGCTCAGAACAGCCTGTATTGCCTGAATTGCGTATCCTTCTGGCATTTATATCACCTTCCTTTGCGGAATATTGGAAAAAGCAATTTCGATTTGCGGGTCAGTATCGAGTTGTTCCAGCTTTGCAACAATCAGCTTTGCGACATCGGACATAAGCGGAACAACAACGGAATTTCCAAACTGTCGATATGCCTGCGTATCCGAAACCGGGATTTTGAAGCTGTCGGGGAATCCCTGCAATCTTGCACACTCACGCGGCGTCAAACGACGTGGATTCTTTCCGCGCTGTTCGATCAGAATTTCAGAACCGTCTTTATAATAACGGGCGCTGATCGTTCTGGTCACTCCGTCCAGGGGGGCGATTCCGTAGCCAAAACCATTCCCTGCTTCACGGTGTTTTGCAGCATAGTTTTGAAGGTAAATCCAGAGCTTATCTGAAAGCGTATACTTCTCACTAACCTCTTTTTCAAGAATATCACGCACGATCGGCTGCTTCTTCAAAGGGTGCAGATCAAAAGAAAAACTGACATTCTCTCCATACCGTTCTTTATCAAAGCCGACAATGACAATACGCTCTCTGTGCTGCGGCACATAGCCTTTTCCGTCAATGATTTGGAAGAATACTTTGTAGTTCAGCTCCCGCAGAGATTCCTGGATAATCTGAAAAGTTCTGCCTTTGTCATGGCTGCAAAGATTTTTGACATTCTCCAGCATAAACGCTTTCGGACGCTTTGCTTTCAGGATACGGCATACATCAAAGAAAAGCGTTCCCTGGGTCTTGTCCTCAAAACCGGTAGCACGCCCCAAACTGTTTTTCTTTGAAACCCCGGCGATTGAGAACGGCTGACAGGGGAATCCCGCTACAAGAATATCATGATCCGGGATGCTTTCAGCCTGAACCTTTGTAATATCACCGTCCGGTTGCACACCAAAGTTTGCGTAATAGGTCTGCTGGCTGTACTTATTCCATTCGTTAGAATAAACACAGCACCCACCGGCTGATTCGAATGCAAGTCGCATACCGCCAATACCTGCAAATAAATCAATAAAGGTGTACCCATTACAATCCTGAGAAGGTTCTTCCTTTGCCTTGACGAGCATTTGCCTAATTGCTACAGACAGGCAGTCCTGCATGGACTGCCCACTTACTACAGAATAGTCGCTGAGTTCCTTATAAATATCATCATCTACGCGGATGTGAACCTGCTTTGCCATTTTGCTTTCCTCCATCTGGGACAAGAACAATACCTGATTTTTCCCCATTATAACACACCTCTCGTTTGAATTCAATATGATGGGGAAAGGTTATATACCTGATTTTTCCCCGCATGGTTAAAGCTCATTTTGCATTTCTCAACCGATTTGTATTTCCTTTGGCAAGCTCACTTGCTGCCTGTCGGCGCGTATCCGAATACGGCGCGGCCAGACGGACGGCGAATCGTCTGCGGTCGATCTCGAAGGTCAGACCGCCCTGTTCATCATCGTCGGTCTGCCTGCACAAATCGGGATGCTTTGCTGCATACTGTGCCAGCCGCTTTTTGAGCGCGGTATTGTGTGTCTGGATTTCAACGGTTTTGCTGGATTCGTCAAAATAGATGCAGGTCGTTTTCTGCCGTTTGGTCAGTCCGGTTTTCATATTGCCTCCATTTCTGCCTGTTCTGTAAAAACAGGCGCATTTTCAAGATTCTTTGTCAGCTCTACACCTGCAAAAACAGGTTGATTTTTGCATGGGGAGCGCCCGGACGATACGCTGCTCGATCTGGACGCTCCCATTTGATAAAATCGGTTTTTCTCAGCTCAACACGGCATCAGCGGTCATCGTCGCGCGTTGCCACTTTTTCTCTGCGTGGACGGAAGAAATGCCAAAGGTTATTGCGCTGGATCACATCCTCGTAGAGTTGAACTTTTCCGCGAAGCTCTGCATTCTCGCGTTCCAGATCCGATGTACGGAGTTTGCTGCGAATGGATTTATACTCGGAAAGTTCCTGCTTCAAACCGGCAATCTCTGCCTTGAGCCTTGCAATCAGTCTGTTTGCTGCGTCCAGAGGCTTTTGCAATTTGGATTCCTTTTTCTCGGCTGTAATGTACTTCTTTGCAAGCGTGGACAGGCGTTCAAAATCCTCACGCTCCACGGCAACCTTGCTTGAGAAGGGAACGGACTTCGCCTCAATCTTTTCGATAGCCGCCACATCGACCTGCTGATTCCGAATTTTCTCAATCTGTCTGCCGAGCGTCGCTACCTGCTGTTCCTGCTGGCGGTTCTGCTCTGTGAGTTCTGCCAGCCGCGCCTGTTCCTGCTGCACCTTGAACTGTGTCACCGTCAGGTGTTCCTCGGAGCTACCGCGTTTGCCGCGCTCCACATCGTCGTACCCGGCGTTGCGCATATACCGGAAGAAATCGTCCTGCAAAACGCTGTAGGATTTTTTGAGAACAGGCTTGCCCTTGGCGCTCAGAATCGGCGTACCGTTCTCGTCCAGCGCTGGCTTGGAGTCCCACTTCTTGCTCATGCTGACCTGCTGGATTATCTCTTTGACCGTGCCGTGAAGCGTCTCATCCTTGCAGCGCTTCGACCACAGAACTTGTTTTTCCACGACGGGGAGGTAGACCACATGAAGATGGTAGTGATACACGTCTTGTCTCAGTGCGTCGGACATAGCGCGGTTGCGCTCGTCGGCATGCATGACCGCCGAAAGGATGTATTGCTCGCCGCCGACAATTTTAATTGCGGCTTTGTACGCATCGGTGTAAAATTGTTTTGCGAACTCATAGCCGCCGTGGTTGAAGAAGTACGCGGAGTTGACGTCGAAGATCAGCTCTCCGAACTTCTCGGCGTCTGCTTTCAGACCACGGGTGGAGATTACGCCATCGGAGCGCATCTGCTCGAATATCTCCTTATACCCGGCGGTTGGTGTTTTGAAATGGACGTTGTATGGTGCCCGTTCAGGAACGATGTCCTGATTGACATACGACGATTTTTCGCACTCGTTGTGTGCCTGCGCATTGCCGATGTCTGTATCTTTCATTCTTGCGTTTCTTGCGCTGGTACGGTGAATACCGTCGCCTCTTGCCATAGGCAGTTTACCTCCTGATTTCAGATTGTGCAGGACGGGGGAGCTTTCGAGGGAGCACTTCTGCGGAAGTGTAATAACCCACTATGATACTTTCATCCTGCGGCTGCAAAGTATCGTGGGCTCTCCGAGGGGGTATGCGGCTTCTGCGGAAGCCTCTGCCGGTTTTGCGGCTTGCAGTGTGGATACAAACCGCAAAAACCGGCGTGGTCAGCAGCTTATTTGCAGGCGTCCTCTGCGCATAATCTTCTGCCCACAGCCAACTCAAACTCTGCGGATTTTTCGATGGGGACGGGGAACGCGATGGGATAGCAGCCAATGCCCTGCCTTGTCTGCCAGCCACAGGAGCGTGGCACGCTCCTGTCACAGCGCCCATGGAGAAACAGTCCAGCGATAGCTCTGCGGAACGCCGCACCGGTCAAGGTATTCCTGTCGTGCCTGTTCCCGTTCTGCCTCGGTCGGTGCCGTTTTGTACCGGGAATAGAGCTGCCGGTTCAGCATGGCGTCGAGCTTCTGCTCCAAGCCATGACGGATTTCTTCTTCGTAAGCATCTTCGCCCCGCAGATGGTACATGGCGAGGTCGAGAAACAGGTCATAGGGGATTTGCACAGTTTTCATGTTACTTCGCTCCTTTCCGCGACGGTCGCAACGATTGCGACGGTTGTTTTGGTGGTATCAGATTTACCGTCGCAACCGTCGCAGCCGTCGCGCGGCTTATTCGTTTTCGGCTATGAAGGTCAGCGTGATACGCCGCCCTTCGTGTCGGACTTTGTTCTCATAGCGGACGTGGTATTCATCCAACAGTCTGCCAGACTTCACATTCAGATACTTGCTCAGCGCATTAGCCGCCATGCCGGCATGGACGGCACCGGCAAGCTCGGAGGGCGAGCCTGTCCATACCGGTTGATCTGCGGACACCAGCCTTGAAACAGCTTCCAGAACGTGATCGGGCGGTTCCTTGTGCAGCTCGTTTTCCAACTTTTCGAGATTCCAAATCTGCGTATCGGCGTCCTTTTTCAGATAGAGAATCTGATCCTGCTGGTCGCACCCCACGACGTCGATGGTTGCTTCCAATGCCGTGCGCTTTTTCTTCTGCATGAGAAGCGACCCGTCCGCACAGCCGAGCAATCCCGTTGTACCGGAGATCATTTCGAAGCTGTCACCGGCAGGCTGCTTGCGGGTGTGGTGAACAGTCAGAACGCAGATGCAGTGCTTGTCGGCAAATTGCTTGAGCCGACCGATGATCTCATAATCACTGGCGTAGCTGTATGCCTCGCCGCCGATTTCCCGGATTTTCTGCATGGTGTCAATGATAATGAGTCTGGTGTCTGGATGTTCCTGCACGAAGTTTTCAAGCTGTTTGTCCAATCCGCTTCCGATTTTCCCGGCAGCGGTTGCAAAGTGCAGCCGGTCGGTGTCGTTGACGCCGTACATCATGAACATACGGCTCTGGATGCGCTGAAAATCGTCCTCCAAGGCAAGGTATAGCACCGTGCCGGGATGGACTTCGCAGCCCCACAGAGACTTGCCGGTGCTGACATGATAGGCAATCTGCGCCACCAGAAATGATTTGCCGATCTTTGGCGCACCTGCGAGGATGTACGCGCCCGCATAGAGCAAGCCGTCGATGATCGGCGGCCTGCTCTGATACGCGGTCAGGTACAGCTCCGTCATGGAGATTGTGTGTAGGTAATGCGGGTCGGTCAATCGCTGCATCCTGCGGTAAATTTCATCCAGACTTTCCGTGCTGTTTTGAAAATCACCGTTGATTTCTTTCTCAAAAGTGGATATACTGTTCTCAGTTGAATTGTGAAGCGGCTGCCCATCATCTGCGCCAACAGATGTGTCCGGGGCGGTCGTTTTCTTTTTGCAGAGTTCATTCTCCATAGGCATTTTCCTCCTTCATGCCGTCCATGATGGCGGCGATCATTTCAATCACATCCAACAGCTCGTCACTCACGCTGCCGCCCGTCTCAATGCGCCGCAGCTCGTCCAGCACGGCGGCAAGCTGGTCACGCAGTGCCTTGTAAACTCTCGGATTGCCTTGTACCATCACGTCCTTGCAAATCAGGCGGCGGGTGATGTAGTCCTGCTTCGTCAGCCCGGAAAGCTTGACAAAGGTTTCAATCTGCTGGTCTTCCTCCGGTGATACCCGGAAGGCAACAGTCTTGTTGCGCCAGCGGTTGTGGTTGTCTCGGTTTTTCAGTGACATTTTAATTGCTCCTTTCGACGTTCAATTTATCTGCCATTTCCTTCTGCACAGTTGGGAACAGATGCGCGTACCGATAGGTGATCTCCACACTTTCGTGTCCCGCACGATTGCCGATGGCAACGGCGGAATAGCCCATGTTGATAAGTAAAGAAACGTGGCTGTGTCTCAAATCGTGGATTCTAATGACCTTGACACCAGACGCCTTGCACCCGAACTCCATCCCGCACTTTAAGGCATATTTGGACAGAGGAAAAATACGGCTGTCCGATTCCAGTCCATAAAGCTGCTTGAAATAGTCCTGCATCTCGTCGCAGAGGAAGTCTGGCATCTGGATTACGCGGTTGCTTTTCTTCGTTTTCGGCGTGGTGATAACGTCCTTGCCCTGTAGCCGCTGATAGGATTTATTGATGCGGAGCGTTTTCTTCTCAAAATCGAAGTCCGCAGGCGTCAGTGCCAGCAGCTCACCCTCGCGGATACCGCACCAGTACAGGATTTCAAAGGCGTAGTACAGCATGGGCTTGTCCATCATGGCGTCGATGAATTTGAGGTATTCTTCCTTCGTCCAGAACAGCATTTCCTTCGGCTGCTCGCTGCCCATATTTCCGGCCTTTGCAGCGGGATTGATCTGCAAGCCGTAATACTTGATGGCGTGGTTGAAAATACAGTTTAGTTGGGTATGGACGTTCTTGAGATAGTTCGGGGAATAGCTTTCGCCGCTTGACTTGGTGTGCTGCCGTATCTCGTTCTGCCAGTCGATCACATCACGGGCGGTGATTTCCGAGAGCTTGCGCTTCTTGAAATACGGCAGGATCTTTGTGCGGATGATATGCTCCTTGCTGAGCCATGTGTTGAGCTTCAGCTTGGGCTTGACGTCCTTTTCATAGAGCGCCACAAAGCTCTCGAAGCTCATATTGACATCAGCCTGCTTCTGCATCAGAAACTCGCGTTCCCATGCCTGAGCCTCTTTCTTGGTCGCAAAACCGCGCTTCAATTTCTGCTGGCGCTCACCGCGCCAGTCGGTATAGCGAAACTGCACATACCATGAGCCGTTCTTCTTGTCCTTAAACGCTGCATTCGATTCCCTTCTTTCCTTCGGTTCTCTCGTTCCGTAGAACTTCTCATGGAAGAACTTGCGGTCAATCCTGCCTGCAATGGTGATGCAGCCGGTCTTTCGCAGCTCTTTGTTCAACTCACGAATGAGCTTATACGCATACGGAACCGATACGCCAAGCTCTTCCGCAACTTCATTTACTCTCATAAAAATTTTTCCTGCCATAGGCAAAATACCTTCCTTTCCTGATTTGTGGTTGATTGCTTCGCCGTTCTATCCGCAGGACTCTGACAGGCAACCCTTTTCGGCGCTGTGCCGTTTTCTTTTCTCCTTGGCACGCTCATTTCATCGCCTGCTTCCCCGGAGAAAGTATCCCTTGGACGGTCATTCAGTTTGGCTCTTTTGGATTTCACCCCCCTCTCACCTTACAACGGACATTTTTTCTGCATTTGTTGACTATCCTAATTGTAAAATTTCTATGAATTAAGCTAAAATGCTTAGATTACAGATATTGTACTATACATATAAGTTTAAGTCAAGCGGCTTGCAGGAAAATATTAAATAAATTTGCTTAGATTTTTCTTGACGAAATTAAACATATCTGCTATACTCGTTATCAAAGACAACCGACACAGGAGATGACTATTATGGCGATCGGTGAACGCATCCACTTTTTCCGCACGATGCGGGGCATGACGCAAAAATATCTTGGCATGGCGCTGGGCTTTCCGGAGAAATCCGCAGATGTCCGCCTTGCGCAGTACGAGAATGGTTCCAGAACGCCCAAAGCGGACGTGACCGCTGCGCTGGCACAGGCGCTTGACGTTTCGCCCAAGGCGCTGGATGTACCGGACATTGACTCCTATGTGGGGCTGATGCACACGCTGTTCACACTGGAAGACCGCTACGGTCTTGAGGTCTGCGAGTGTGAGGATGAGGTGCATCTGCGCGTTCATATCCACAAAGGACGCGACGCAGCGGAGCTTCACAGGATGCTTTCCGCATGGGGTGCGATTGCCGCCAAGCTGAAAGCGGGGGAGATCACCAAAGAAGAATATGACCGCTGGCGCTACCGCTACCCTGAACTTGACACCTCCGGTCAGTGGCACAAGATCACGCCGTCGCAGGGACTGAGTGATCTGCTCCTTGCTGATCTCAAGGAACATAGCGAAGAATAGCAAAAGGCTCTGCCGACCTTCTTTTACAGAAAGTCAGCAGAGCCTTTTTCGCTCTCAATATAGGATTGGATGCGACAGCAAACCTGCAAACCATTCGCTCGCCAAAACAAGAACAAACAAAATGGCTTTAGTATCTGCTATCATTTTGCTATCAAACAGGAAATGAGATTTTCAAAAAGTGAGTGTTTTCAAGGCTTTGCAGCCCCTCATGTTCACTTTTTTCTTATTCCCACTCCACGGTTGCGGGGGGCTTAGAGGTGATATCGTAGACGATGCGGTTGATATGCTTTACCTCACCCACGATGCGGCCGCTGACCTTATCCAGCAGCTCATAGGGCAGGCGGGACCACGTAGCGGTCATGAAGTCCTGAGACTGCACCGCCCGCAGGGCCAGCGTATAGTCGTAGGTGCGCTCGTCGCCCATGACGCCCACGCTGCGGACGCTGGTCAGCACGGCAAAGTACTGACTGGTGGTACGGTCCAATCCCGCCAGAGCCATCTCCTCCCGGAAGATGGCATCGGCATCCCGCAGAATCTCCAGCTTTTCCTCGGTGATCTCACCGATGACACGGATGGCCAGACCGGGGCCGGGGAAGGGCTGGCGCCACACCAGCTGCTCCGGCAGGCCCAGCTCGATGCCCAGCTGCCGCACCTCGTCCTTGAACAGCCGCCGTAGGGGCTCCACGATGTCCTTGAAGTCCACGCAGTCTGGCAAGCCGCCCACATTATGGTGGCTCTTGATGACCACGGACTCGCCGCCCAGACCGGACTCCACCACGTCAGGATAGATGGTGCCCTGTGCCAGGAAATCCACGGCGCCGATCTTCTTGGCCTCCGCCTCAAAGACCCGGATGAACTCCTCGCCGATGATCTTGCGCTTGGCCTCCGGTTCGGTGACACCGGCCAGCCTGGAGAGGAAGCGGTCCTTGGCGTTGACCCGGCGCACGTCCACATGGAACTGGTGGGTCATGACCTCCTCCACCTGATCGCCCTCGTCCTTCCGCAGCAGACCGTGATCCACGAAGATACAGGTCAACTGATCGCCCACGGCACGCTGCAGCAGGGCGGCAGCCACAGAACTGTCCACGCCGCCGGAGAGAGCCAGCAGCACACGGCCACTGCCGATCTTGGCCCGGCACTCCGCCACGGCCTCCTCCAGATAGGACGCCATGGTCCACTCGGCGGTGAAGCCGCAGATACCGTATAGGAAATTCTGCAGCAGCTCCTTGCCGTACTGGGTGTGGAGTACCTCCGGGTGGAACTGCACGCCGTAAAGCTGCTTCTCGGAGCACTGGATGGCAGCGCAGCGGCAGCCATCGGTGGAGGCCACCACCTCGAAGCCGGGGGCCAGCGTCTCCACCTCCACGCCGTGGCTCATCCAGTACACGGCGGTGGCGGGGATATCCTTAAACAGAGGGCTCTTGCCGTTATGGGTCAGCTCTACCTTGCCGTACTCACGGGTGTCGGCCCGGCGGCACTGGCCGCCCAGCAGATGGATCATCAGCTGCTGGCCGTAGCAGATGCCCAGCACAGGGATGCCCATAGAGAACAGGGCGGGATCCACCATGGGAGCATTTGGCTCGAATACCGTGGCGGGGCCGCCGGTGAAAATGAGAGCGTCGGGCTGGAAGGCCCGGATATGCTCCATGGACTCCCGCCAGGAGCGGATCTCGCAGTATACGCCGCATTCACGGACACGGCGAGCCACCAGCAGATTATACTGGCCGCCGAAGTCCAGCACTAAAACCTTTTTCATACCGGATCATCCTCCCGGAAGGTGATGTGGTCGGGCGTAGCCTCCTCGATAACGGCCAGAGAGTGGATGTTGTAGCCCTGCTCCCGGAAGGAGTCGCCGCCGTGCTGGAAGCCCTTTTCCACCGCCACGCCGATGCCCACCAGCTCGGCGCCGGCGGCATTGACGATGTCGATGAGACCCTGCATGGCGTAGCCCTTAGCCATGAAGTCGTCGATGATAAGGACCTTGTCCTCCGGCCCCAGCCACTCCTGCGCCACGATGAGGGTGGCCTTCTTCTTGTAAGTATAAGAGAAGATCTCGCTCTGGTACAGGCCACCCTCGATGTTGTCGCTCTTGGCCTTCTTGGCAAACACCATGGGCACGCCGTACTTATTGGCGCAGATGGTAGCCAGAGCGATGCCGCTGGCCTCGGCGGTCAGCACCATGGTGATCTTGCTGACGTCAAAATAACGAGCGAACTCGTCCGCCAGTTCCTCCATGAAGGCGGTGTCCACCCGATGATTCAAAAACCCGTCTACCTTGATGATGTTGCCGGGCAGGACACGGCCCTCCCGACGGATGCGCTCTTTCAATGCTTCCACGTTCCACACTCCTTTATTATAAGTCGCTGGTACTCCACCATATTGACCCTATTCTGCCCAATTTCCCGGGGAAAAACAATAGGGAGAAAAACCAAGCTTTTCCTGGTTTTTCTCCCGGTATTTGTCAGTTCTCCCAGTTCAGAGGCGCACCTGAACGCTGGGATAAGCTGTCCTTTACGAAGTCGGCAAACCGCTGGGCCGCCGGGGTCAGAGGCACGTCCCGCAGGACGCACAGATCCACGCTGCGGGGCGGGATCTCGAAGTCCGTAGCCAGCTTCCGCAGTCGACCCTTCGACAGCTCTTCGTGGACGAATTCTTCCGTGACGCCCGCCACCCCGAAGCCGATGGCCGCCAGATCCACCAGCAGGCTCCGTGCACCCAGCTCGATCTCCGGATGCAGCCGCTGGCCATTTTGCAGGAAGTACTTCTCCAGATACAGCCGGGAGGAGGCCTTGCGCTCCAAAAGGATCAGGGGGAAGGCGGCGATCTCCGCCAGAGAATAGACATGGCCGAAGTCGCAGGGATAGTCCGCCGCCGCCACGAACACGGAGTGGGTGGCGAAGCAGGGGTGCGTCTCCAGCGAGGCGGACTCCTGGGGGGTGCTGGCAAAGGCGATATCCACCTTGCCGGATTGCAGCAGGCCCAGCACCTTGTGGCTGCGGCCGGAAACGATCTGGATGTGGATGGCGGGATACTGCCGGTGGAACCGATCCAGATACGGCAGCAGGAACTGGCTGGTGACGGTGTCGCTGGCGCCGATGGTCAGGTGTCCCATCTGCAGCTCCCGGCTCTGGGACAGCTTCTCCTCGCCGGTCTCCAGCAGGCCGATGGCGCTGCGGACGTACTCGTACAGCATCCGGCCGTCCGGTGTCAGGGCCACGCCACGGGAGTTGCGGGCAAACAGACGGGTCTGCAGCTCGCCCTCCAGCTGCTTGATGGACTGGCTGACGGCGGATTGGGAGATATACAGGGCCTGAGCGGCGGCGGTGATGTTGCCGGCCTCGGCCACCTCCTTGAATACACGATAAAGCTCCAATTTCACAGACATGATGCAGGACCTCATAAATAGGGATAATATATATTACTGATGCAATATGCTGTCATTATAGCAGATTTTTACGGGATTGCAAGGGAATTTATAGCGCCCTGTCTCTTGAAACACCGGGGAGAATGTGCTACAATGCCATATAGCATATGGAAAAGGATGACTTCTATGGATAAGCGCACCACAGATATCGTCTGCTACTGCACATGGGTCGGTCTGCTCGTCGCCGTGCTGGCGGGGAACCGGGAGGCCAGCCGCTTCCACCTGAACCAGTCGCTGGTGCTGGGTATTTTCGGCCTGCTGGGGGTCATCCCCTGCGTGGGCTGGGTGTGGGCCGTCTTTGTGGCGGTGTGGTGGTGCATGGGCCTTACCGGGGCCATCCGGGGCGTGGAGCGGCCGGTGCCGGTGCTGGGTGGCATCCGTATCCTGCTTTGATGCATCGTTGTATGGAGCGTGCTGCGGCACGATTTTCATAGTGGACCAATGTTCAACAATTAGGAGGAAAAAACCATGTCTTTTATGATCGAAACGTCTGCCCGTCACATTCACCTGACCCAGGAGACGCTGGAGAAGCTGTTCGGCGAGGGCTATGAGCTCACCGTCCGCAAGCCCCTGTCCTATCCCGGCCAGTTCGCCAGCAACGAGCGTCTGACTGTGGTGGGCCCCAAGAAGGAGATGGCCAACGTGTCCATCCTGGGTCCCGTGCGTAAGATGGATCAGATCGAGCTGTCCGCCACCGACGCCCGCACGCTGGGCATCGATGCCCCCGTCCGTGAGAGCGGCGACGTGAAGGGCTCCGGCGCATGTAAGCTGGTAGGCCCCAAGGGCGAGGTGGAGCTGACCGAGGGCGTCATTATCGCTAAGCGTCACCTGCACATCACCGAGGCCGACGCCGCCGAGATGGGCGTGAAGAACGGCGAGATCATCAAGGTGGCCTGCGGCGGCGAGGGCCGTAAGCTGATTTTTGACGATGTGGTGGTTCGTGTCAACAAGGACGCCGTCACCACCATGCACATCGACACCGACGAGTCTCAGGCTGCCGGCAACCCCAAGGTCGGCGAGATCGTGCGGTAAGCAAGCACAAAAAAGGACACGACAGGCTGCGCCTGCCGTGTCCTTTTTTACTTCTTGGGGGATGCCCCATTACAAAGACGCCACGATGGCCTCCAGCTTTTCGGTGAAGTCCCGGTTCAGCCGCAGCAGCAAAGCCTGCTCCTCTGCCGTCCAGCCGGCGTAAATACGGTCCTCCAGACGGATCAGGCGGCACACGGTTCTATCGGCCAGACGATGCCCCTGTGCCGTCAGGGAGACACAGGTGTGCCGTCCACTGCCGGGGGACAGGGTCAGTATGCCCTCCCGCTCCAGCTTCTTCAAAGCGGAATTGACGGTAGAGCGGCCCATGCCCGTGGCCTCCCGCAAGGCGGACTGAAGATAGCCAGGCGCATTGACGGCCAGCGTGTACAGGATGCGGAACTCGCTGTCCGATAGTCCCATTTTCAGCGCCGCTGCATGATACAGACTGCTGATACGGCCGTCGATCTGATTGAACTCCTGAATGGTGGTCACATCCTCACCCCCTTATGCATAGCCATACTTCTTCCGCTTGCCCACAAGGCATACCGCTGACAGGAGCAGAGCCAGTGTCTCGGCGGCCACCACGGCGGCCCATACGCCGTCGATGTTCCATAGCACGGGCAGCACGGTGACGGCGGCTACCTGAAACACCAGCGTCCGGGCAAAGGAGATCAGGGCGGAGATGAAGCCGTCATTGAGGGCGGTAAAAAAGGAGGAGGCATAGATGTTGTACCCTGCCATCAGGAAGGACAGGGAGTAGATGGAGAAGGCCCGGATGGTCACCGGCAGCAGGGTCGGCTCCTTGGACATGAAGATCAGGGACAGGGGCCGGGCCAGCAGCAGGGCCGCCGCCGTCAGCATCACGCTCATGACGGTAATGATGCACAGGCTCTTCCGCAGCAGGCCCCGCAGCTCCGCCCGGTTCCCGGCACCGTAGTGATAGCCCACGATGGGGGCGCTGCCCATGGAATAGCCCAGAAAGATGGCGATGAAGATGAAGTTGACGTACATGATGACGCCGTATACCGCCACGCCGCCGGAGCCCATGAGCCGCATCAGCTGCCAGTTGTAGAGCATATTCACCACCGACATGGAGATGTTGGTCATGAACTCCGAGGAGCCGTTGGCGCAGGCCTTCAGCAGCGCCCGCCCATGGAAGGCGGTGCGGCCCAGCCGCAGCTTGCTGCTGTTGGGCCGGAGGAAGTACACCAGCGGAATGACGCCGCCTACGAACTGGCTGAGAATGGTGGCCAGAGCGGCGCCCTCGGCGCCCCATTGCAGCACCGCCACGAACAGAGCATCCAGTGCGATGTTGGTGAGGCCGGCGGCAATGGTGACGTACAGGCCCAGCTGCGGCCGCTCCGCCGTCACCAGAAAGCTCTGGAAGGTGTTTTGCAGCATATAGGGGATCAGGCCCAGCAGGACGATGCGTCCGTAGCTGACGCACACCGGCAGCATGGTCTCGTTGGCACCCAGCAGCCGGGACATAGGCGTGAGAAAGGCAATGCCGCCGATGGTGAACACGGCACCCAGCCCAATCAGCACATAGATCAGCAGGGAGAAAATCTCGTTGGCACGCTTTTCGTTGCCGGCTCCCAGGGTGTACGCCACCAGCGCACTGCCGCCGGTACCCAGCATGAAGCCCACGGCACCCAATACCATGAGAAATGGCATAATGAGGTTCACGGCGGCAAAGGCATCGGAGCCCACGAAATTGGACACGAAAACACCGTCCACCACGCCGTAGATGGAGGTACAAACCATCATGATGACAGACGGCAGAGTAAAGCGCAGCAGTTTTCGATAGGTGAAGTGCTCGGATAGTTGGATACGCATGAAGAGAAAGTCCTCCGTAAAAATAATGTCCGAAACCGGACAAATGTATTTTAGTACGATTTCGGACATAGGTCAAGAAAATCTTTCGACGGCCCTCTGCATTTTCCTTGCATTTCCATATGGGATAGGATATAATATCTTCTGATAGATACGGACAGAGGCAATGCGCTGCAAAGGCCCCGTGGGGTCAGGTGCAAAGCTGAACAAGGGAACGGGGACGAGCCCCACGTTGACCAACACCGTGTGCATCGAGGTGTCTATCCCGCCGACGAAAGTCAGCCATTGGAAGCGTGCTTCTGAGAAGGCAGGGGAGACCGCCGCTTGAGATGCGAGCCGGGAGACCTACTGTTGCCGTTAGAATGATCCCAGGAATGGTTATGGTGTTATTCTGCCACGCAGGATGACACCATATTTTTTGCGCCTGCTCCCGTGCACTGCGGGAGTCGGCGGCACGGAGAATGAGGAGTATATGAAGAAGATTCGACCCTATCTATGGCGGGGCGGAGCGCTGGTGCTGGCGGCGGCCTTGGTGGTGCTGCTGGTGCTGTCCGGGATGGGCCTTTCCACGCAGGAGCCGGAGCCGCTGCCCCAGCCCCCGGCCCAGACTATCCGCACCGAGGGACAGGGAGGCGCCTCCCAGCAGGAGAAGCCCAATGCCCCGGAGCAGCCGGAGGATCCGGAGGACGAGGACACGCCGGAAGAGCCGGAGACTCCGGAGCAGCCGGACGAGGAGCCGCCCCAGGAGGAACCCGATGCCCCGGAGCAGCCGGAGAATCCCACAGACAATCCGGAGCAGCCGGAGCAGCCCGGCGATAATCCGCAGCCCGGTGATAACCCCGGCAAAGGGGATAACGACGGGCCCGGCCCGGTAAAACCGGAGCCAGGCCCTTCTGACGATACCAGCACCCGTATCATCACGGATCTCAGCAACTGTGAGATCACCTATAATCAGCTGACAGACGACACGCTGCCCTTCTACGCCTATCTCATCAATCCCAACGGCGAGACGCTGAAGGTGAAGCTGCAAAACAGCGATACCCCCATGAACGGCCGGTATCTTACCAGCGCCGACGGCAAGAACTACACCGCTCGGATGGTGCGCAATGAGACCAACCACATTACCCTCTACCGCAAGAAGGGGAACACCACGGTGGAGGAGGTCCGCTTCTCCATCCGGTATGTAGCACAGAAGGCCGATGAGGATCATCCCACCATCGGTGAGCATCCCCCCACCATCGTCACCAATCTGGACGGCGTGACGGAGACCAGCAACCGCAACTTCACCCTGACGGTGAAGGCCACGGCCTACACAGGCTCTCCCCTCTACGCCAGCCAGATCGAGGTGCAGATGGACGGAAAGCGCATCACAGGCCCCACCGGCGGCCCGGTGTACGAGTATCAGCTCTACTTCCCGGATCCCATCGTGGGCGATACGGTGGAGCATACCATTACCATCCGGGCCTGGGACGGGGAGGGCAACTCCGCCTTCGTGTCCTATCGCATTCTCTACCGCTTCGTGGATACCGGCGACGTCATCGGCACGGCCTATATCGTCATCGACGCCACCACCGTGGGACTGGATGTGATGGAGGAGCCGTATACCTACAAAATTCGCCAGAATACCCCGGCCTCCTATGCCGTTATCGAGGCGCTGGAGGAGTGGGGCTACGAGTACGAATACTCCGGCTCCATGGACGTGGGCTTCTATCTGCGGCGCATCAGCCGGGGCGGCATGATGGACTATCCCGCCATCCCGGAGAACCTGTGGAGCAAGATCCTGCAGGACGGCCTGACCCTGACGGGCCAGACGGATAACAACAGTCTGGGCGAGTTCGACTATACTCAGGGCTCCGGCTGGATGTACTCTGTGGGCGGCAATACCTATGCCGGTAAGGGCCTGTCCGGCTATTACCTCACCGACGGCGATACCCTGTATCTGCGCTTCACGCTGGCCTACGGCAAGGACATCGGCGGATACAGCTCCACCGGCGGCAGCTACGGTCTGCTGCCCAGCTATTGTGGTAAGTGGCTCAACGGCACCTACATTGAGGAGCACGTCTGGGGTGAGCCGACACAGACAGTGGCGCCGGACTGCACCCATCCCGGCGAGATCAGCGCCGTCTGCACCGTCTGTGGCGATCGGAAGGATCAGCAGGAGGTGCCGCCTCTGGGGCATGATTTCGTGGAGACGGGACGCACGGAGCCGGGAGAGGACGGAACACCGGGCTACATCGAATACACCTGCTCCCGCTGCGGGGAGCAGAAGCAGGAGCCGATCCCGGCGGTCAATGCCGGGTGGCTCCCCCGGCGGCGCAGACTGCCGGACTATGCTATGACAGGAGCAAGATATGAACGATAGAATGAGAAAGGGCTGCTGCCGCCTGCTGGCGCTGCTGCTGACGCTGGTGCTGGTGATCCCCGCCTATGGGCAGGAGACGCTGGATGCGCTGGCGGCGGCGCAGGGCTGCACGGCGGAGACACTGCTGCAAAGCGACAAGCTGACGGCGGGAGACTCCGTCAGCGACTGGGTGGCCATCGCCGTGAGCCGGGCCGGTACGGAGGGGGATACCTCCGCTTACCGCAAGGCACTGGAGCGCTATGTGACCCGGATGTACCGGGAGCAGGGGGGCTTGGACCGCTTGCGAGCCACGGAGTGGCAGCGCACCGCCCTGACGGCGCTGGCGCTGGGAGCGGACCCCACCGCCTTCGGCCGGGACAAGAACGGTCGGTCGGTGAACCTGCTGGCCGACGGCGTATATCAATTCACCGCCGCCAAATCTCTGGGAACACAGGGACTCAACGGCTGGATCTTCGGCCTGATCGCTCTGGACAGCGCCCGCTTCGCCGTGCCGGAGGATGCCGTCTACACCAGAGCCACTATTTTGCAGGCGCTGGTGGCAGCGCAGGAGCCGGAGGGCGGCTTCGGCCTGACGGTAGGGAACTCGGACGTGGATCTGACAGCCATGACCCTGCAGGCGCTGGCGCCCTATCAGAACAGCACAGTGACGTATACCGGCGCTGCCGGGGAGTCTGTGACCATCCGGGAGGTGGTGCGCCGGGCGCTGGCGTGGCTGTCTGACCAGCAGACGGCGGAGGGCGATTTCATCAGCTGGGACGCCGCCAATCTGGAGAGCACGGCGCAGGTCATCATCGCCCTGTGCAGCTTGGGAGTGGACCCGGCCACGGACGCCCGGTTCGTGAAAAACGGCATCAGCGCCGTGGACGGGCTGATGCGCTACCGGCTGGACGACGGCACCTTCCGCCATATTCTGACGGACGGCTCCGATGTCATGGCCACGGAGCAGGCCCTTCTGGCGCAGGAGGCCATGGAGCGGCTGTCCGCCGCCCGCCGGAGCCTGTATGACTTCCGGGAGGAGATGCCGGAGGATGTAAAGATGCAGGTGACGGCCCTGAACGAGGCCCTCACGGATGTGGCGGTGGCCACGCCGGAGGAGGTGCAGGCTCTGTATACCCGGTATCTGGCCATCCCCGCCGCCGAGCGCAGCTATGTGTTCGCTGCCGGGGCGCTGCTGGATCGGATGCAGGAGCTTTCCCTGGAGATCACGCCGGAGGATCCGGCGCAGGCATATGAGCTGCGGGTTGCGGCGGAGGTGACCACCTCCGGTTCCGGCGGCGTAGTATGGATCGCCGCAGGCACCGCCGTGGTAGTGGTGGCCGCAGGCATCGTGATTTGGAGCAAGCGGAGGAAAATATGTACGAAGTAACGGAGAAAATTCTGCGGGAAGTGCGGAAGGTCATCGTCGGCAAGGACGATGTGGTGGAGAAGGTCTGGATCTCCATTCTGGCCCAGGGCCATGTGCTGCTGGAGGACGTGCCGGGGGTGGGTAAGACCACCATGGCGCTGGCCTTTTCCAAGGCGCTGGGGCTGGAAACCAAGCGTGTGCAGTTCACACCGGACACCATGCCCTCGGATATCATCGGCTTTTCCCTGCCGGAGCAGGGGCGGATGGTGTATCAGCCCGGTGCGGTGATGACCAATCTGCTGCTGGCAGACGAGATCAACCGTACCTCCAGCAAAACCCAGTCGGCGCTGTTGGAGGCCATGGAGGAGGGTCATGTCACCGTAGACGGCGTGACCCACGATCTGCCGGCCCCCTTTGTGGTGCTGGCCACTCAGAACCCCATCGGCTCTGCCGGTACACAGAATCTGCCCAACTCCCAGCTGGATCGCTTCCTCATGAAGCTGAGCATGGGCTATCCCGACGTGGGCAGTCAGGTGCGTATCCTGAAGGAGCGCAGCCAGCAGGAGCCTCTGGAGCAGGTGGAGCCGGTGATGTGCCGGGAGGAGCTGCTCACCGCCATTGCCAAGGTGCGTCAGGTCCATGTGGACGACCAGATCTATGATTACATCGCCCGGCTGGCGGAGGTGACACGCACCCATCCGCTGCTGAAGCTGGGTATCAGCCCCCGTGGCGCTCTGGCCCTGTGCCGCACGGCTAAGGCCAGAGCCTTCGCAGAGGGCCGGGATTTCGTGGTGCCGGAGGATGTGACGCAGATGGCGGAATATGTGTTTGCCCACCGTCTGATGCTCTCCTCCAAGGCCCGGCTCAACGAGTACACACCGGAGGCCATCGTGGCGGAGGTGCTGGCGCAGACCCAGCCGCCGGTGCTGTCGGAGCGGCGGGCATGAGCACGTTGCTGTGGCTTTTGACGGAGGCCGGACTGGTGCTGTGCTGGCTGGTGACGCCTTGGGCGCCTGCCCCGTGGCTGGCCCTGTGCTGGCCGATGGCGCCGCTGGCGGGCTGGCTTGCACTGCTGCTGACAAGGAAGCGGTCGCAGGTACGGCTCAGCTGCCCCGTGACGGCGGAGAAGGGTAAGCCCTTTTCCGTGACGGCGGAGGTGCGGCAGGGTGTCCCCTTCGGCCGGGGCAGGCTCACGGTATCGGTGGAGAACACCGTCACCGGAGAGACGCACCGGGAGAAGCTGACCCTGCATCAGGGCCGGGGAGCATGGCAGGTGCAGAGCGCCTGCTGCGGCTGTCTGGTGATGCAGGCGGCGGAGCTGGTGCTGTGGGATCTGCTGGGCGTGCTGCCGGTGAGGATCCCCTGCACGGTGCAGGGACGCATCTGCGTCATGCCGGATACCTTCCCCATCGAGGCAGACCCGGTGTCGGCCGTGAGCCGCCAGACGGACTGCGAGGAGTATGCCCCGGACGTCCGAGGCAGCGACCCTACGGAGACCTTTCAGATCCGGGAATACGTCCCCGGCGACAGTCTGCGTCAGATCCACTGGAAGCTCTCCGCCAAGGCGGGACGCTATATGGTGCGGGATGCGGCCAAGCCGGTGGATCACCGATTGACCATCTATGTGGAGCGCCGCACGGCCCCGCCTCGTCTGGCGGACGGCCTGATGGAGGCGGCGGTGTCGCTGTGTCAGGCCTATGTGGATCAGCCCTTCCGGCTCATGTGGAGCGGGGAGACCACCTCTGTCCGGGAGATCACCGGGGAGGAGCAGCTGCCCGAAGCGGTGACGGCGCTGCTGAAAAGCACGGCACAGGAGGAGCCGCAACCGCCGGAGCTGCGTCCGGAGGGAAAGCTGCTGTACTGCTGTACCCAGCTTCCGGCGGACGGGCAGCTGCCGGAGGATGCCGTCGTGCTGCTGTGCAGCGATGAGCCCTGCGCCGGGGAGGGCGTGTGCCGCTTCACCCCGGAGGATATGCAGGAAATACTGGGAAAATGGATGTGGAATTAGGAGCTTTTGGTGAAAAAACAGACTGTTTCATTCCAATTTGATACGATGCCGGCCCCATTCAGGCCTTTGCGCCCCACGGATGCGGCGGCGGGCGTGCTGCTGCTGGCAGGCATATGGGGCCTGCTGTGGCAATGCCTGCGCCCGGAGCCGATGCTGGGCCTGCTGGGGCTGGGCGCTCTGGCGGCGCTGGGCCTTGCGGCGGGACTGCTGCTGCGGTGGGATCGGAAATGGCAGCGTCTGGCCCTCTGCGGAGTGCTGCTGGTGCTGTTGGTGGCGGGCATACTGCTGCGGAGCCACATCAGCGCTGCTCTGGCGGGGCTGGGAGACTTGTGGGGTCAGTGGCGCTTTCAGCAGACCGGACGGTACACGCCGCCCTATGTGGGGGCGGGCAGCGTCTGGTGGCTGCTGCTGCCTGTGGGGGCTGTAACGGGCCTTGCCACGGGCCTTGTGCTGCGGCGGCGCTGGCGGATATGGCCGGCGACCATCTGCGCAGCAGGACTGCTGGCGCTGCGTCTGGCGGGCCTTGTGCAGGGGGGATGGTGGTTTACCTGCTTCCTGCTGGGGGTGCTGCTGTGCTTTGTGCAGGGCAGCGCCATAGGCCGCCGGGCCAAGGCCATCACAGCGGGAGCGCTGGCGCTGGTGCTGCTGATAGGACTGCTGCCGGAGGGCCTCTCCGGCGGCGCATCCCCCACGGCGCTGGGGCGGCGGCTGGGCAAGGCCCTGCACCGCTGGCGCTATGAGGATGCCGCCGATCCCCTGCCGGAGGGAGACATCTCCGGCTCCGGAGCCTTTTCCCCCGGACAGGAGCCGGCGCTGCGGCTGACCATGGAACACTGGACGCCCCTGTATCTGCGGGGCTATGTGGCGGGGGAGTACACCGGCACCGGCTGGCAGCAGCTGGCGGCCCGCCGCTTGACGGAGGAGGCTCCGATGCTGTATAGCCTGCAAAGCGGCTATTTCTTCCCGGCCCAGCAGCTGGCAAAGGCCAACGGCGAGGCCGAGAGCGAGAACCATGTGACCATTCAGGTGCTGGGCGCCTGCCGCTCCGTGGCCTATACCCCCTATGGCGGGGGAGACGGGCTGGAGAGCGCACTGGATGCCCGTGACCTCACCGGCGAGGGCATGACCGACCCCACCCAGCGCAGCTATGAGGCGGCGCTGTACCCGGTGGAGGAGAGCTACCTGCTCCAGCAGCAGCTGGCGCAGGCGGAGACGGACAGCGACTACCGGACGGGGGAGAGCGTCTATCGCCAGTGGGTCTATGACCACTATCTCACGGTGCCGCAGGACACCTACGACGCCCTGACGGCGCAGTTCACCCCCGGTCAGGGCTGGAACACCACTCAGGCCAAGACGGAGATCAGCCGCTTTCTGGCGGCCAACCTGACCCTCCGGGAGGGGACGGTCACCCCGGCCACCGGCGACGTGGCGGCGTGGCTGCTGACCGGCGCCCGACAGGGGTACAGTGTCCACTATGCCACGCTGACGACGCTGCTGCTGCGCTGCTGCGGCATCCCGGCCCGGTATGTGGAGGGCTATGTGGTGACCCGGCAGCAGGCGGAGGCCCTGTCGGACGGGGCGCAGCTGACCCTGACCCAGCGGGCCGCCCATGCCTGGGCGGAGTACTATCTGGACGGCGTGGGCTGGATCCCCTTCGACACCGTCCCCGGCTACGAGGAGAACATCGTCTACCAGCTGCCGGAGGACGGCGACCCGGCGGAAAATGAAAACGGCACGACCTACACGGGGCAGGATCAAACGCCCCAACAGAACCAGACCGACATCTCTCAGGAGCCCCAGGACGACCACAGCCAGCGGATCTTTATCCAGAGCGTGCTGCTGGCCTTGGCGGCACTGGTGCTGGTGTGTCTGGCAGCCATGGTGCTGCGGACGGTGCTGCTGCGGCGAAGGCTGAAGCAGCAGCGCAGGCGCTTTGAGGACCCCGACGGCCGCGCGGCCTGTCAGGCTATGCTCAGCGCCCTGCACCGGCAGCTGACGGCCTTGCAGCCGGGAGCGTGGAGCGAGGCATCCCCCCAGCGGCAGGCGGCCCTGACGGCTCTGCTGGGCGACGAGACGGCCCGGCAGCTGACGGCGCTGGAGCAGGAGGTCTGGTTCAGCGACCACCCCATCGAGGAGCCCCAACGCCAACAGGCGCAGAAGCTGCTGGAGGGGACGGAGCGTCTGTGGCGGGAGCGTGTCCCGGCGGCCAGACGCTGGAAACAGAGATTCCTCACCTGTCAGGTGATTTGAATCATAAAAGAACAGAAAGGAGTATGAAAGATGAAAGAGAAGACACATCTCGGAAACCGCCTTCTGTCGGTTCTGCTGACGTTCCTGATGCTGCTGTCGCTGCTGCCTTCGGCGGCGCTGGCGGCGGACACCCAGCAGATCGCCCTGATGGCGGTGACGCAGAACGGATTCCTCATCGAACCGGAGTATGTCACCTATCACTCCGGCGACACGGTGAAGGATGTGCTGAAAAAAAGCAGCCACACCTTCAGCGGCATCGACAGCGGATACATTACCGCTGTCGATGGCACCACCGACAACTTCAGCATCCATTACGACGAGGATGGATACAAGCTGGATCAGTCGGCGGATGGCCTGACGGCCATCTGGTTCACCACCAACTCGAGCCAGAGCCATGGAGCAAACCGCCAGAAGCTGGCGGCCAACATGGCGGTCTACAACACCGCTACCAACGGCCTGAAGGATTACAAGGCCGCTCAGGAGGCCTATGATGCCGCCGTGAAGGGCTTTTATGCCGCCACGGACACCACGGCCAAGACCCTGAACGATGCGCTGTTCAGCGCCATCGACAAGCACGCCAAGTTCCTGGAGGGCAAGACCACACCGCTGACCATCAGCGCCACCATGGGTGGCGAGGCCATCACCCCCGGCGAGGCGGTGTTCACCAGTGAGTTCGGCACCGTTGTCACGGTGAAGAACACCAACACCGTGGACCTGATCCCTGCCACCTACACCTTCGACCTGTCCGACGGCGAGTTCCGCCATGTCCGTGGCACGCTGGAGGTGAAGGAGGGTACCACCCTCACCGCCCAGCTGCCTGCCGGCCAGTGGATCAAGTCCGTAGGCATTGGTATCGACAATTACTGGAAAACCTACGGCGAGATGCCCAAGCAGGACGTTACCGCCGCCGAGGGTACCTACCTGATCCCGGACCATGCGTACAACTCGCTCTATCCCTATTTTGAGCCGGGTGACGGCGTGGATACCACCAACATCCGTGTCTACAAGGCGGGCGACCCCAACGGCAACAAGGCCCACAGCTGGAAGAGCACGGCAGATGCCCTGACGGATAGTGTCGAGCGCAACAGCTTGAAAAATTCGGATGTGGTGTGCGAGGCTCGCCTCAAGGGCGACGGATATGAGCAGTATCAGACCTACACGCTCCACCTGATCCGCACTCCCAGCCTCAGTGGTCTGGCGGCTGCGGACTCCGTGTCCGGCCTGACCCTGAGCCCTGCCTACGCCAACACCACGGATACCTACACCGTGGCCACGTCGCAGGATCAGGTGAAGATCACCCCCACGGCCCTGTGCAGCGGTGCTGCCATCACCGTGGCCGGGAAGTCCACCCAGAGCGGTTCCCCCGTGACGGTGAACCTGGCGGACTGCGAGCAGGATTCCGGCAAGAACTACCTGATCCCCGTGGTGCTGACGGCCAACGGCCAGAGCGTCACCTATACGGTGAAGGTGCAGAAGCGGGCCTCCACCCCGGTGATCCTGAACCACGATGAGGGGGTGGACGTGAAGGTGTATAGCCAGACCGGCGACTACATCGCCCCCACCTCCTCCACCGGCACGGCGGACACCTATATGCTGACGCTGGGCTGCGGGTATACCTATCTGGCCACCAAGGACGTGTATTACCATGCCGAGCATGCTTTCCCGGCGCAGCCCGGTATGACGCTGAAGGTACCCACCCCTGTCACCGATGATTGGCTGACGGGTCTGAGCGCCAGAACCGGCAACAATGCACCGTTGTGTGATATGTCCCCGACGTTTACGGAGGGTACCCATGAGTACACCTTTACGGTGGAATCCAACTCTTCCAGCTTCCAGCTCCAGCGTGCCAGAGCGGATAGCACTTACAAAACTACGTTCTATGCAGCGTATCACCGCAATACTGCTTGGCCCGACCGGACGATGGAGAAAGCACTGACCGCCTCCGATACCAGCTATACACCCATCCCCAGCTTCATGGCCGTGGGCGGCTATGGCAACACTGCCCGCCTGAAGGTAGCCCAGTCCAAAACGGTCAACGGCGCTACCCTGTATCAGGACTACTTCATCAACGTCAACCGCGCCATGACGCTGGATTCCCTGTCCGCCAAGGACCAGAACGACGTTGTGGTTCCCCTGAATCAGGGCGGCGACACCACCAAGGCCACCTTTACCAAGCTGGTGTATGACTACACCGCCGATGTCAGCGAAAAAGCCTCTGAGCTGCGCCTGACCCTGCGGCCCCTGTCCTCCTACCGGATGGATGCAGATATGACCGTAACGGTGGCCTGCGGCGACTGGAGCCGGAGCATCACCTATGATAAGGACCACAAGCCTTCTGACCGCCAGACCGTGGCGGTCCCCCTGAAGGCGGGTTCTGCGGCGGCGGAGACCATCACGGTTACCGTCTCCCACAAGGAGACCGGCAGCATCGCCGGGACCTATACCATCAAGGTCAATAAGCAGGCCCCCATCGAGACCACCATCACCACGACCCCCGGTGATGCCACGGTGTTCCTCACCAGCGACGTCACCGGCGACCGCATCCTGCCGGGTGACAAGGGCATCTATACCCTCGACAGCGGCAGCAGCTACACCGTAGTGGTGACCCGCTACGGCTATGTGGGCCAGAAAAAGACCTTCACCGCCGGCGAGGCCAATAAGACCATCCAGATCAAGCTGGAGAAGGCCCCCGACAGCACCCTGAAGGATATCGAACTGCCCACCGACTGGCCCCTGTTCCGCAAGAACGATGAAAACAACGGCGTGGTGGATGTGCGCACCCCCATCACCGCTGAGGACACCGTTCTGGTGTGGGCCAACAAGCTGGGCGAGGGCTACAGCGGCGGCGCTGTGGGCAGCCCCATCATCGTGGGCGGCTACCTCTATACCTATTCCGGTACCACCATCATGAAGGTGGATAAGGAGACCGGCCTGGTCCTCAAGACCGGCACCATGGTAGGCGGCTCCGCCTTCGCCATCAACTGCGCCACCTATGCCGAGGGCATGATCTTTATCGGTCTTGCCAATGGCCGGGTGCAGGCCTTCAACGCCGAGACGCTGGAGTCCCTTTGGGTCTATCGGGATGCGCTGGGCGGCCAGCCCAACTGCCCCATCACCTATAAAGACGGCTATCTCTACACCGGTTTCTGGAACTCCGAGGTGAAACAGGCGAATTTCGTCTGTATTTCCGTCACCGACGAAGATACCACCCAGGGCAAAGAGCCAAAGCAGGCCTCCTGGACGTATACGGACAAGGGCTTCTATTGGGCAGGGGCCTATGTGGCGGACAATTTCCTGCTGGTGACTACGGACGACGGCGACAGCGGCTATATCAAAGGGCATGGTGACATTGTGTCCCTGAACCCCCGGACAGGAGCGGTGTTGGATTGTCAGACGGCCTCC
>ERZ834694.700-NODE-700-length-36870-cov-4.025941_pt1 | contig 36870 bp, 32 predicted proteins | sample MGYA00519691_ERZ834694 | MGnify/ENA primary metagenome ERZ834694 (study PRJEB31850, sample SAMEA3708758) | human gut metagenome | biome: human gut; feature: human-associated habitat; material: faeces | place: China | collected 2014 ... | reverse complement strand
TGACCGCTACTGCGTGGGCATCGAAACAAAATACAACTCTTTCTATTCCACGCTTCGCCAATGGTTAAAGTCGGATTTTGTGAGGAAAGAACGGGAAGCGCAAAACAAAAACTGACATGAAATACATGGAATTTTCTTTCGAACTGCGGCCGAAGGGCATCTACATCGAAGCCGGCTACCAGCGGTTCATGGTCGGGTATTCCGAGCAGGGATCGCTCCAATATGAACCCGCGGTGCGCTGGTGCCGGGATCAGGCAGGGACACTGCCGACACTCGAACAGGCACTCGTGTTGTGCGAACACCGGGCCGAGATTAACGATGCGCTGAAGGCGGCCGGGCAGCAGTTGATCGGCGATTATCACTTTTGGACCCGGCGCCGGCACGCCGTATTGTCCGGGTCGGTGTACGATGTCAGTATGCGCAACGGCAACATCGACCGCAGTAGCAAGGAGTATTACAATGCAGCCCGGGCAATTACGACGGCATAAAGCAGTACGACATGAAAAAGACGGAAGATTTCGATTTTGAAAAGGCGAAGGCCGGGGCAGCTCTGACAACACGCGCTGGCTATCCTGCAACGGTATACACCTTCTGCCGGCGGTTTCCGGCCTATCCGATTGTCGGAGTGATTCATTTTCCGGCTTACGATTTCGTGGCGACATGGACGCCGAAAGGCCGTGCGACAAAGTTGGAGCAGCCGCATGATAACGATCTGATGCTTTGCACTAAATAAACCAAACAACATGAATAACACGGTTAAAAAATGTACGGTCTGCGGAAGTAATTACACGCTGGATCACTTTAGGCGAACGGCACTGTCCTCCGATGGTTATGCCAATATCTGCAAAGCGTGCGCAAAAACACGCAGGAGTAATAAGCAAATGAAGATTACGGGGGGGCAATCCGGAATTAGCAAGGTTTCAACCTCGCGAACTCATTGAGGAGTTAAAAGCCAGAGGTTACTCTGGTAAGTTGACTATAATACGGGAAATTCAACTTTGACTTTTGCAACCATGAACAAAGAGATTAAAATAATAATGAAGATGAAAGATCATGTAACAAGCATTGGGAAGCTGTTGCGCCTCGTGGATGGCAAGTTTATGCGTGGGGATGTAGAGATAAAACCTGAAATCGGCAATCCCGAACAAATCGCGCTTTTGCAGAAGATCGAGCGCGAACGTACACAACGGGAAAAGGATGCCAATGATGGCCGGTTGGATGTATACATTCATGTGGAAGATATTAAGTACAAAGTCGTTTGTGAGTTCACGTGCATTTGCGGAAATAAAATTCAGGCGAGGGGCATTAATTATACTGACGTTTGGGAAGATTTGGAATGCCCGGTTTATGAGGATGGGCCAATCATCTGCGATAAATGCTACCGGGAGTATGAGATTGATGGTTTACATGCAAAGTTGATTAAACGATGAAACCGGTAACATTAGGTATTCAATGGGCCGAATTGTTCGGAGAGCATAAAGCCGATATGTCGGATAAATTATGCCGTGAACGCTGGGAAGCATGGAAAAAGTTGAGTTGCGATAGCGGTTATTCCGAAAGTGTCGAGTGGTGGAGCACCCCCGAGGAACATTGTCTTAATTGTGAACATTGCGATGGGGATTGGTGCCTATTTCAGTCGCTCCCTTGCACGGTGAATCCAATAACGACATTCTCGAACAATGACATCGGTTTGGCTTGTATGGGAGCAGGTTTTCGCAATAAACAAATGCAATTTGAATTGAAATGAAAACACGCCTACTGAAACGACTGCGGGAAGAGGCTCGTATGCACTATTCACCTATGTTTTTGCGCGAGTTTGCATTGTCGCTTGGGTGGAGCTATACACAAGCCAACAAATATATCCGCACAAAACAAAGAATCTATATTCTCCGCCGCGTTGCGGAGCTAAAAGGAAAGAGAAAATGAAAAGCCAAAAAGCAGAAAAAGAACTGTATGACGGCAGCTGGAAAGTAGAGGTGGGTTTTGAGGACGAAGAATTTGACCTGCCGTATTATGCTGTGAGAGTAGATGTGGCCCAATATGCGATCGAAATTGCCGAAAAGGAGGCCGAGGAGCGGATACGGGCGAAAGCGATAGAAGAGCACAGAAAACGCTGTTTCTTCCGCAACTTCCGCAATGACGAATGTGCAAATACGGCAACTAAATGCGGTGAACATGACTGCTTCTATATGGATGAATTTATCCAAAAACTGAACGAGAAATGAAAAACTTTTTGATTGATGGTATTTGGCAAGGACCGCCGGATGGGTTCGACGTAAAGGAATGGCTCAATGAGATTGTCGCCTATTCAGGTCTTGATGAATACCTTCAACCAACGGGAGTTATTCGGCGGTTCCAGAGAATAGAACGTGTGCGCCGTAATGGCCGAGGCCGGGGCAAGGCCGTCGAGTCTATTGCCGCAGAGATCAACAGGACAAACAATCTAAAACTACAAGAATAGGATGAAATTCACGACCCCGTGCTTTGTCCGCGTCGAGGATGCAGGGAAGCGTAAAGAAATGACCGAATGGCTGAAAGGAATCGGGTATACTGTGTGCCGCTGTTGCTTTTTCGACGGCTGGAATACACTGCACTGCGGCGCGATTAGCGAGATGGGCGGCGGTTCCTGGGTGCACGGCATCCCGGATTATGACGAAGACACCGGCAGCAATATCGGATGGTTCAAGGCGGAGGACGCCGACAAGGAGTACCCGTCATACGACTGCGGCGAAGACATCGAGCTGTTCAAGGCGCTGGCGGCGATGAACGATGAGAATGACAACGAACAGTATTTTGTTACCGAGTTAGCCGGGAGTTCGTATTGTGTGCACAAAAATCGAAATACAAACATTGCTTATTCTCTTACTTGCCGCAAGGCCACGGTCGCAGAGATTATCGAACATTTCAAAAAGAGTGAGAAATGATACGAGCAAGATTCTATATCAAATTCAAAGATTGCGGTAACGATTATCGGCCAGTTAAATGGCCAATCAAGTATCCGTATTGGTGTACGGGAGAAAGCGTCGACTCTTTCGTTATTGTCGCCTATGCCGAAAATGTCGAGCAAATAAAGGATTTATGGCCGGAGGCTTATATGATCGAATGCGAAGAAGTGAATGAAATAACCTTCACCACAAGATTCCCAAAACCGAAGTGGTACAATTAATATCAATGTAAGCCATGAAAAAGATAATGTTTAACGACCGCTACGGTTTGACACAGGCGGTGATCGAGGGCCGAAAGACCATGACGCGACGGTTGATTCCTGATGAGTTCTTCGGACTTACGTGGGACACAAGGGGCGACACCTTGGTTTATGAAAACGAATACGGGGATTTTATTGATGTCAGGCACTCGAAGTATACCCGCTATAAGGTTGGCGAAGTCGTGGCCGTGGCACAGAGCTATTCGACGATTGCCGCCGGGCATCCGGATGTCTATACGTTTTTGCCCCAGGTGGCTAAAGCGCATAAAATATCCATCGAAAGCGTACATGACCTTGCAGGGTGGAATAACAAGATGTTCACCAAAGCGGAACTTATGCCCCACCAAATCCGCATCATCGGAATCAAGTGCGAACGGTTGCGGGACATTTCGGACGAGGATTGCATCAATGAGGGAATTTTTGTTAACGAGTATGTCGGCAAAGGCAAAAAATGCCATCATTACGGGTTCGATGGCTTTTTCAATGAGGCCGCAGGATGGTTTGCCAGAGGGTGGTATAACACTCAACGCGAAGCCTTCGCCATACTGATCGACAAGGTTTCCGGTCGCGGAACCTGGGAGCGCAATCCGTGGGTCGTGGTGTGCGAATTCGAACTTGTAAAATAGCAATGAGATGGCTTACTTTATAACAGAACCTTTAGCTGGCAGCGACGATGTAGTTGTGTCGGTTTATAAGAATACGGGAGAATATGTCGGGAATATCATTTACGACAGGTATAAATGGAGGATGTTGTCTGATGATGCCAGAGATGACGTTATTCGAAAGTGTTTCGGCGATAAGAAGTGGATTTGGTGAAATGAGCGAGCTATGACGATATTTAGAATGCGCATACAGGGATGCGGGTGTAATAGCTGTGAACGCAATATGTATCGAAGATATTTGTCCGTGTGCATATTGGGGCGTTATTACGAGTTCTTTAGATTCCGAGGGGTTTGCAAAGACTGCAACTCCCCGTTCTGAAAAAATAGCGAGATTCTCGTAAAATCTCGAAAAAACTGTAAATATCTTTAAACACTTTAAAGAACTTGAAACATGGAAACGATTGAGGAAAGAGCACGAGAATACGCGCATGACTTGAAAGGAGAACGAGCCGATGCGGCCTTTGCGGCGTATTGTCAGGGGGCAAAATCCGAGCGTGAGGAGTTGACCCGTTGGCATGATCCGAAAGAGGAGTTACCTCCGATTTATGATAATGTCATGGTCAAATATATGGCATTAGATGGGTGTGAACATGTTGCGATCGCATGGCGTTCTGCCGGTGACGCAGGAGGATGCACCTATACTATCAGCGGGACAGGTGTCGCGATCAACAGTCGAAATGTCATTGGCTGGCGGGAGATTCACGAATAGAGCTATGGATATTCTAACCCCACATGACGGTATCACGAACGAGAAGATTTGCAAGGCGCAGATCGAAGCCGTCGAGAAGAAACAGAACGAATACAAACTGATCGGTCGTTTGACGAAGGTCCCCGGTCACACCCTTTACAAGTTCAATGCGACTACGCGGGAGGCTTCGAAAGCGACCGTGGAGATGCGTTCGGGGTATTTCTATGATACGGAGAAAGGTCCGAAGATGCAAATCAAACACCGATTCAACGTGAAGGTTGAAAAGGACTGCTACTACGAACAGGCGTTGAACATGAAGAACTTCATCAAACGCCTGCGCCGCCAGGGAATCATCGGGGCGGACGAAGATGTGAAATTTGTAAAAGAATGAGAACATGCTTGACTTGAAATTGCACGTAACCCTACACGGATGCAGCAAAGCGGACATATACAGCCATAGAGGACAATCCGTCGCCGTGTTCAAGAACGTAAAGGTAGACCGTCGTAAGCGACGAAAAGGCTATGGAAATGAACTATTGACCACGCTGGAGAATATTGCTCGCGCGTTAGGCTATGATTCATGCGTTTTATGGACCGATAGGTCAGCATGGATGCACGATTGGTATAAACGCCGGGGGTATGAAGATTATGCCGATTATGATGAACCGGCTTCTGTGTGGATGTGGAAATCGCTATGAGAAACTTAAAACTGAATAAACCATGAAGAATTTCGATTTGGAGGCTGCCAAGCGAGGTGCGGCGGTGTGCACGAGGAAGGGGATGAAGGCTCGCATTGTATGCTTCGACCGTGTAGATCTCGAATATCCTATTTTAGGGCTACGTAAAAATAAAGCAGGGGTAGAGCACATATTTTCATATACGCTTAATGGATTTGCGTTTCTTGAGGGCATAGGAGGAGGTGAGGACCTGATGATGCGAGACGACGACTATATGGAGAAGCTGGAGCGGGGAGAGTATGGCCATATTGCTGACGCTCCCAAAATGATCGGGCCAGCTATTAAGCAAAACTTAAATACTGACCGCGAGTACTGGCGGCGGGTGTATGCCGGGCAGGCGATGCAAAGCGAAATATCCGGATGTTTGGCAGCCGGCAATGGTTTCGATGGCGACAAGGCTATTCCGGGAATCATTGCGAAAAGCTCCGTCATGATTGCCGACGCTCTGATTGAAGAACTGGAGAAAGATGAAAAAGTACTGTAAGTGCGGCGAGTGTGCTTTTCTGAAGAATGAAGGCATAGACGGCTACGGGCAATGTATCATTACCCGGAATATACAGCATTGCGGGGAAATGTGCAGTTTTCAGGACGACAAGCCGGACGAGGTTCAGGCTGTCCGCATTCTGCATCATTTTCAGAAATGGCGGCGGGGCGGCCGGGGAAAACAGCCGAACCCCACGATTATCGGAGATGCCATAGACCGGGCGATACGGACGTTAAGGCGGGAAACCAAAGATGCACCGAAATTTTGAACTGTAAAGCGAAAAGTATGAAAGCGAAAAATACGGATATGGATTGCTGGCAGCGGATCGAGGCGGTGATCGGGTGGGCGAAGATGTCCACGAACGGGTTTGCACGGTATATCGGCCTTGCACGGGGTGAAAACCTTTATCAGATCAAACGGGGCAACAATGGCATTTCGCTCGACGTGGCGGAGCGGATTTGTGCCAAATTCCCGCAGATCGACAAATTGTGGCTGTTGGCCGGGGACGGACAGATGTTCATCCGGGAGCACGAAGAGTCGGCCGAGATTGCCCGTTACAAACAGGCGCTCGACGAGGCATTGGAGCGGGAGAAGATTCAGCAGAAGGTGATAACCGACCTGCGCAGGGCGTCGCAGGAGCTGCGCGGCAGGGCCGTGGCCGCGTTCAAAGAGGCGACGGACGGATATTTCGTAATCGGGGCGGTCAACTATGCGGGGGCTGTTCTGGAAAAATTCGAACAAAAACTGAACGGGGAATGAGAATCGTAAAACTTATTCGACAAGGGGGACATCCCTATTGGAACCGGAATAATTTCCGGGTGATCCGCCCGGATGGGAGCGAGGTCAGTTATCAAGATCAATTAGACTTATATCCCGATATACCGCATTACAAATCCGGGGAAAATTCTTATTGTGCTATGTATGATTTTGAAATTTACGTGGAACCGTCCGGAATTTATTGTCGACCGTATCATTGCGGTAGTGGTTATGGGAAGCAGCCGGCGGCTTCCGCTCGATTGTTGATTGCTGCATCTTGTTTCGATTATTACGAGATTCATGGAAACATAATGCCCATATCAACCGAAATGGCTGACGAGATTGCAACGATAGAAAATTCCAAGAAAGAATGACACCGATTTATGATAACGACGATTTCTACAAAAATCCTGCGAAATACATTCAGTTCAACCGAAAAGCAGAGTTTATAAGCCGGAAAGGAGATACGATCATCGGATATATGGATTATGAAACGAATCTGATAGCCTGCGAATCGGTGAACGGAAAATCTTTGACCGGGTTTTATTTCGGCGACATTGCATCATTCGAGTACATAAAATAAAACAGACAATGAGGACCTTTACTTTACAACAGATAGCCGATATTATCGACTACAAGCACCCGCTGTCGCGGGAGCGGTTTTTCTACTATTTCGAACACCTGTACGGCTTCGAGAAAAGCCGCATCGAACACTATTGGGAGGTGTTCAACCGGTTTCCGGGGATTGTCCATAACCCGGATTTCCATGCCGTGCTCGACGACCTGCTCGACAAGGCGGGAGAGATCGTCCGGCTGATCGGGCTGAACGAGGCGGTTCCGTACCACGTCAAGCAGCACACAAAGCCGGTCCGCAAGCAGATTTATTATCGTCGGGCCGAAGGTGAAGAGTTGCAGTCCGTTGAGGTGGATTTCAATGAAGCGTCGCAGGTAATTGCATACGCCGGGATTCTCCGGCAGGGGGGCGAGATCGTTGCGGCGTTGGATTTCGTGGAGAAGATTTCATGCGGGCAGTCGGGGTATATGGATGTTTTCGACGGCGACATATTCGCTGTTTATGAAGAAAATATGTGGTGTCGGGGCTGTGAGGACAATCTGTACGTTTGCGATAAAGGGACCTACCGGCGGTTGCTCTACACCGCCGGGAAGGGGGATTTGCGCAAGGGAGAACCTGACTACGACATGGACAACGCCTACAACGCGTATGTGCTGACGTTGTGCCGGAACTATACGAAGATCGGCAATATCTATGTCGATTGTTCGATGTTGGAGGATAAGCCTGGGGACCATGTACGAAAATAGGGTGTGCGGGGAGTGTCCGCTCTTCGAGTGGTTCGAGGGCGGGATTGATGCGGGATGGTGCGGGTTTCACCAATGGCCGGCAGATGCGGACGACGAGGTGTGTGGAGATAGTCCGGTTTCGAATGAAGAATAAGATCGAAAACAACATAAAGATATGTTTGAAAAACTGATTTGCCACGTATGCGGGCATGATTATCGGGATCGTTACAGCGCACTCCTGGGTGTCGATAAAACGACAAAAAAAGAACGGATCATAATGACGAAATACGAAACCTGTTCACGCTGCGGTCATACCAAAAACGTGCAGGTGGATTCGATTTGGGAACCGGTGGAAACGGAGAATCCGGTTGTCCGTCGTTGGGGATTCAATAACAATCGAGGGTGGAAAGAAAGCACGGTAAAGCGCATTTTGGATGAAAAAATCGGATAAAGAATATGAACTGCGGGTGGGTGTGCCGGATGGATGCAGGCTCGTGGGGTGCAGGACGGAAGGAGAGGTCGTCGTGATTGTATTCGAGGACGAACGGGGACCGGATATTCGGCCGATCGGATTTTGCCGAGAGCACTCGGGAGAAATGCCGGACGATGAACAATGAACCATGAAACACTTAAAGTATGGAATACAAGCGAATTACAATAGATGTCGGGACGCTGTTGCGGGATGAACGGCCGAAGATCGGGGCATACCTGGAAAAGAAAATGGAACTTGTGCCGCCCGCCGGGGTGACGCGCGAAATGTTCCGGGCTATTGCCCGGGAGCTATGCGAAATGATGTTCGCCGCCGGGGTCGGCCGGATGATGGAGGCGATGCGGCAGTCGGTTCCCGCGGCGGAGATCGACGCCGCAACGCGGGAAAAGGAGGTGTGTGCGTGATGGGTGGCTGGGTGACATACGACGAAGGGCTGGCCGCTGTGGGTGCACGGGTGGCGAGCTATCCCGATCACCGGGGCGACGTCCGGGAAGGATGGATCACGGGCCTCTATTCGCTTTACGACAAGCGTTACATGGAGGTTGTTTACGACGACGGGGAGAAGGTGCAGTTACTGGCCGTTTCGGGACGTTATTCGGAGCGGATGGACACCTCGCTGGACGTGGGGATGATTTGGAGGGAAACGGTCTGAAATCGAAGAAAAGCGTGCAAGGTGCATCCCGGAAACATCGAGTGCACAACGCAAGCCACTCTACATAGTAGAGTGAAGGTCGCAAAAGAGGGGGTATTGTGCAGTAATTTGTGCAATACCCCCTCTTTTGTGTGCAGTAGCACGTTGTCAGCGCAGACGGTGCAGGAAGCGCAAGTAGTACTCCATGTCGAACTGCGTAAATTCGAGCCGGGAACTGACCGCAGCTTCGAAGGTAACACGCAGGTAACACATGGAGCATGGAAACCGGCGCAGCAGGATGTCGCGGTCAGCGGCAGAGAGGTCCGTGTTCCGCATGGTGGTCCATGTTTTCAAATCTGTGCTCCCTTCGACAATGAGCTGCATCGGATAGGCTTTGGGAGTGTGAAGGCGGAGGATCATGCTTTCGAGCCGTTTGTACTCCGTGGAGCCGAATTTGAGCGGACGTGTGACCAGGCGGATCCGGACGGGCTGGTCGGGCCATGCCTCCTCCTCGTCGAGGTTGAGGAGCTGGATATGACCGGGAGCCAGGCGGACGAACAGTTCGTTGGTGTTGAGTTTTGCTCCGTAAAAGTCGCGCGTGGACCAATAGCTTCCGTCGAGCGAGTAGACATAGGCGCGGGTTCCCGCAGCGGCCCGCCCGATGGCTTGGGCGGGATTCCAAACGATCACCTCGTTATGGGCGGGCTGGTAGTATAGCTTCGCCGTGCGCAGGTAGTCGAGCGGCGGTGTATTGTGCAGGTCGTTCAGCGGTTCGGAGATCAGGCGGCTCTCGTTGGAAAACATCGCCATGATACCCCGCGCTGTCACGTAGAGCACGTTGTGATTGACGGCGAGCGTTTCGGGGTTGACGATCCGGTCGTAGTTGAGCGGGATCGTCGCCGAATACAGTATATCGCCGCTGCCGGACTGGAGCGTGAAGATGCCCTCGTCGGTAAAGACGTAGAGCGGAAACTCGCCGAACTTGGCATCGGACATTTCGATCGCCGCGGAGTTTACACCCAGGATGCGGTTGCTGTCTGTGCCGATGGCATAGGAATTGGCCAGCGGAAACGAGAACGGGTTGTTGGCAGCCGAAACGCGGAGTTTGTTGCGCTGGGGGACAAGGGTGGCGGTCGCATGGATTGTCTGGCTAGCGGGTTTCATGCCTTTGAATATGACCGAGGAATATTTCACGTAACGATAGGTCTCGTTGTCGTACAGTTCGCTGTCGTCCCTGTATGTCGCCCAAGCGAAATTGTTCGTTTGGGCGGGTTGCAAGTCTATTTTATAAGGTGCTGTGTGGATCTCTTCTAAAACCGGTGCATACATGAATGTTGCCCGGTAATCGGGATAAGAGAGTATTTTATTCGGAACGAACGTAGTGTAACTGTTGAGCGGCAGCGTTGCGGCCGCCGTGGTGCGGTAGTCGGTATTGTCGATACGTATGTTGGTGATGATGTTATATTGGGGAGGATTTGTGGAGACGGGAAAAAAGGCATCCCCGAAACCTTCGAAGAGACGTAGCTCGGCATTTCCCCCGATATGCAGCCGGGAGTTGTACTCTTTGGCTACATCGTAAAAGAGCGAATGGGCATCGACGGGCTCGTAGGCGCCGTTCTGTTCGATGTCTTTAAGCAGGTCAGCACCGAGATACATGTTGTATGCGCTGTCGGAAAAGTCTTCGATGGGAATTGATTTGACAAAATAGAAGGGTTGCTCGGGGAGGCGGTTGTCGGCCCAGTATTTATGGATCATGTTATTGCCGATTGTTATGCCGGCATTTAGCCGGTTGAGTTTCTCGCTGTCCCAGATGGGATTGATCCGCGTGGAATAGATGATGATGCTTTTGACGAGATTCGTATCGAGGTTGTCGGGAATCGTGATAGTGATATAGGGGCGTATCCAGAAAGTGAAAGGGGTACAGTCTCCGTCCCCGCTTGCAGTCTTGACTTTGACGATTATTTCATTATCTACGCTTTCGGTATACAACACGCCTGGCTGAATCGTCTTTTTCAAGGAAAAATTAATGTATTTGCGATATTGCTCCCCTGCGGCGAACGGTTCAGATGCGGCGATGACGAGGGCCGATGGTGATACGAGAGAGCCGTCGGCCATCTGGAATGCTGCGAAAAAGCATATTTCACCCCAGAAATATTCCGCACTGATTTGAGGGATATAGAATACCCCTGTTGAGATGTTGTAAAAGGGGACCCCGTTCTTCACTTCGTTCGTCTTGTATTTTGCAATGCCGGTGCACGTAATCGGCTTGTTGGAAGAATCTACTCCTCCATATCCTTCCAGTCCCAGAATGGTGGACTGCCGCACGACGGGAGGCTGGGGAATTTGAAATTCCTCGTAGGTGCCGCCATTGAGGTAGTAATGCACAACCTGTTGGTTTGTGTTGTCCATTACGATCAAAATATTGCCGAAATGCGTGATCCGGATGTCGGAGGACAGTCTCTCGGTGAAGACATCGCCGTAGTCCCAGTAGATTGTTTCGTTATCAATGATGACGGTAAGCAGGTAGATTGCGCTGTCGTCATAAGGGACGGAGGCAATGTAGGTGTCGTCACCAGCGGCCGGGTGGTGGTAGATGATCGAGATTTTCGGGAGCCATTCCTTGTCCTCGCCTGGAACCCGAAGAGAATGTTTTATTTTCAGCGGGTCGATATTATGCCAGCCGCCCGTTTCCCAGCGCAGGTTGTGGAGTTCTTCGCACTTGCCGTCGGCAACGGTCAGATCGGGCGTCGAGGTATCGAGGCCCGAAACGGGAACGGAAATACGCCTGCGGTTGTTCTCTTGCTTTGCCATATTATTCGTCGTTTTGATTGATAGATTTTCGGATCGACTGCCGCAGAGCATTGAAGAAATCCTCTTCGGGACCGTTCGGTTTGTCGGAATTATTACCCGGTGTCGCGATTGTGGCGACAAGCCGGAGCAGGGAGGTGAAATCCTTGTCGGAGATCTCCTTAAGCGATACGCTCGTACAACGCCGGATCAGCTCTTTGCCCAGCAGTTCGCGGGCCTGTACGACGTTCGCTGTAAATTCATCGCCGGCGGCAGCTTCGGCTGTTACGATCCGGCGGTTCAGGTCCTCGTCAACCTGTTCCCGGACGGAAAGCAGTGCTTCCCGTTCGTCGGGGGAGAGGCGTTCCCAGGTGCGAGTGACGTACATCCGGCTGACTCCGTACTCTTGTGCAACGCGGGAAGCATTGCGCAGTTGCGCATATCGGTAGCAGATCAGTTTGTCGCGTTCCTGCTTTTCGAGGCGCGCTTCCTGCTGCTTCCGGGCTGCTGTCTTACGACGGGAAGCGGTTTTTTTCACCGGAGCGGTCATAAGGTTTTCGCGTTTTTTTGTGCTACGTTTTTGTAGCAAAAGTAAATATAATAGTTTATTTTTGAGCAATCGTGTAAATAAATTAATATACTATGTGTAGGCGGAATATTTGGATTTTGCTGGTGTGGGCCCTTTGCGTCGCGTTGGATCGTCTTGGATTCACTGCAATAGATAGCCCGAAGGTGTATGTTTCGTTTGTCGGGGCCTTGATCGGCGGCATTGCCTCGGCCGCCTCGGGTATATTCGGTGCGGCGGCAGCGAACAGGAGGCGCAGGCAGGCTGAACGCGAATTGGAGAAACAGAAAAAGAAACTGGCCGAATGGCGGGATGCGGAGATGGGCACAAACTATCTCGACCGGGCCGATTCGAGAGCCGCATTGCGCCGCGTGTTCGAACATAATAAAGAAGCGCAGAAGGCGGCGAACACGAATGCAGTGAAGTCTGGTATGACCGACGAGGCAAAGGTGGCACAAGCCGCGAAACTCAACGAGAATTATGCCGATGTCGTCAGTCAGATAGCTGGAGCCGGAGCCCGGCACAAAGACCGGGTGCAGCAACAGTACATGGATGAAACACGGAATCTCGACAACCTGAAAATTCAGAATCTGATGGACACTTCGGGGGTGGATAACATGGTACAGGGGATTACAGGAGCCGCTGCAGGGCTGGCAGGTAGCTTGGGTGGCGGGACGGGTGCTCCCGCATCTCCGGGAGTAGGGGTGTCTCAAAAGGTGCAGTCTATGGCGCAGAATGCCGCAGGCATTCCCGCGTGGGCGGGCCGATACAAAATAGGGTGACGCTATGGCTGAAAAAATACGGAAGAAAGTTTATAAGCCGGTCGCGGGTGCAGATCTGAAGCCGGAAACGCCGGAGGCTCCCGAAATCAGGGAGGAACCGGCTGTGCCTGATACCCCTTTGAAACCCTTGGGCGTATCCGAAACTGTTGCGGCTCCCTATGCCGAGTTTGGTGGGTTGTCTGAAAGCCTTGCGGCCCGCCGTTCGCAGGCTTCCCGGAGCCGGGAGGAGGCGTTGAGTGGCTGGCAGAAGGCGCTGGAAGAGCAGAAGAGCGCCCGCCTGGCGCTGGTGAACGCCGCCAAACCTAAATCCGAGGACACAGCGAAAGAACAGCGCAGACTTCGGAACCTGGCTATCGGACAGGCCGTCGGGGAGTTCGTCGGGGCGCTGTTCGGCGGTATTCAGGGCCTCGGAAGCAGATCGGGCCGCGGATATGTCCCGAAGATGCCGGGACTGTACCGTAATACGCTGGCGCGGTTGCAGCAGCTGCGCGATAACGATATTCTCGCCAATGAAAAATACCGCAATCTGATGGGCTCCATGCTGGAACGAAACGCAGGGGATCGTGCGGCAGCCGCCCGGGAGCGGTGGCGCGATGCTGCTGCTGAAGAAAAGCAGTTGCGCACGGCGCAGGACTACATGGACCGTGAGGCGATGCGGGCCGGTAATCGGTCGGACGCATACGAACGGCAAGCCGCAGTTCGTGCTGATTTGCAACAGAAACGGCACCAGCAGCGGTTGATAGAACAGCGAAATGCCGCAATACTGAAAGGAACCGGTACGGGTGTGGACGACGATGTGGCCTATCTGACGAAATTGCTGTTGCCGAAAACTCGGACCTCGACCACGAGCGGCGGAAAGTTCGATATGACGACAGTACGGGATGTCACGTCGTACAACAAGCAAGAAGTGGCAGCCGCTACGGCGCTGGCAAGACAGATCGCGCCGATCCGAAAGCGGTATGAACTGTCGGATTACGACATCGGGATTTTGCAAGAGGCGATCACTGCGAAACCTTCCGTCGGAATAGGCTGGGAGCAAATCGCCGATGCGCTGGCCGAAGGGTATAGCGTTGACGACATTGTTTTATTCATTCGCACGAACTGACATCATGGCACATCAGAATAAACGACCGCTGGGGGAGATTTTAGGTGCCGGGAAGCGCCGGATGGAGCGCAAGCCGGCACGTCCGCTGAAAGAGATATTCGGCACTGGTAAAGAGTTGTCGAAGGAAAGGACCGATACGGCGGTATTATCGCCGGCCGATCCTGGATTTTGGGTTCCAAGTGATCCGTGGATAGGGCCCGAGCAAGAGCGGGAACCCGGATGGACGCCGAATTTCCGCGGAAAGAAAAAGTTGGCTTTTTTGGAGCAGTCGCAGCGGATGATGGACGGTTGGCAGGGGGAGAGGGCTGCCGAATCCATGCCTGCGTCGGAGACTGTCGAGACGTTGCAGACCGGAGCCGTGTCGGTCCCTGCGGAGAAAACGGGACGACGGATGCCCGTGGAGCGCTTCGATGTGCGTGGCATACTGAATCCAACTCCGGTTCGGTCGGGTGTGCTGCTCGATCCGGAACGCAGCGAGGCTCCGGCGGCGGGCGACATGGCGCTGCCGTCGGGGACGGTACTGCGAAAGAGCGACCGGGATCTGGACGAATTTTTCCGGGAACAAGTCATGCCCGGAATCGAACCGATGCAGGCTGCGGCTGACGAACGTGCCCGCAAAGTGCTTACCGAACAAAGTGAAGCGAGGGATCGACGCTGGTTGGAGCATTTCAATATCGACCCGGTGGGGGATTATGTGGCCGATGCGGTACGGACGGCTGCGACGAGCCGCAGCGAACGCGGACCTGCGCGAATCGTGGAAGAGGTCCTGTCGGGAATTGACCCCGGGAAGGCGAATGCTTACATTGCCGACAGGCTGGCCGACGATCCCGAGTTTGCGGCGGCGGCCGACCGTTTACAGAGAGTTGTACCCGCAGGCGGGGAGGTATCGGATGAAGAGATCGAGCGGTTGCAGACTGCGTTGTCGCCTGCACAGCGCAAACAGTATGATAAGGCCGTGTCGGAAGAGCAAAAACGGATAGTCGGGGAGCAGGAAGCCTTTCAGAAAGCCGCGGATGCCGCCTGGAAACGGCAGGCGCAGCAGTTTCAGCAGGGGATAACTGAACGGCTTGTGGAGGAAATGGCCCGGCGTAACATGCCCGAAAGCGAACTGGACGCATTTACCCGGATCGCGCTCAACGCTTCGGTGCCGGGGATGCTGACGGAGTGGACCGTCAGCAATGCAGCAGGAGGCGACAAGGCCCTGCATGCGCAGATCATGCAACGGGCATTGGAAAAGTACGATCCGTCGATCGCAAGCCGCATCGGCGGTGAAGTGGTCGGACTACTGTCGAGCGGTCCGGTGTTTGCCGCAGGCGGGGCATTGGGTAAAGCTGGGGCCGCAGGTCTGCGCCGGATAGCCGAGCGAAGCGTAATAAAGCGGCTGATGGCGCGGGGAATCACGGAGGGGGCCGAAGGAGTGGCCCGGAGGCTGGTGGCCGGGAGTCCGGCGCAACGTCTTGCACAGGGATTGGTGGCAAGCGGAACCACACTCAGTACCTACGATACCGTGGCGACGCCGCTGGCGATGGCCGCAGCTGGAGAAAATCCGAGTTTTGGGGATATAATCGGGGCAATGGGCCGCGGTTTCGCTACGGGGGCATTGCTTCCGGGGATCGGGATGGCAACGGGACGCGTGGCCGATGCGGCCACGTCACGGTTGGGACGCTATGCTGCGGAACTGGGCGGGTTTGCGGCGGAAAATGCCGCATTCGTAGGTATGGGGACCCTTTACGACGGGTTGCGCACGGGAGAATGGGGTTCGCCAGAGCAGTTGGCCGAGGATTTCGCTCACAGCGTCGGTGTGCTTGGCATTATGAAGAGTGTCGGCGCCCTGAAACGGGGACGGGCGAAGAATCCCGGGTTCTACGATAAGGTGATTGCCGAGACGGAGTTTACACCCGAAGAGGTAGAGGCTCTCGGCCGTGCAGGAGTGGACGGACGCTCGTACAAACGTGCTGTTTTCGACCTGTTGAACGCGAAAGAGACGGCATCGGGGCGTGAGGTGGCCGAGCGAGCCGCAAAGCAGTTGGGAAGCCAATATGCCGACGTGATGCGGTCGCCGGAGGTTCCCGTGTCGGCGAAAGCAAAGCTGATGTATTTGGTGGAGGGCCGCATCCCGGAGCGGTTGCCGTTGACGACCGACGTGCGGCGGATCGTGGGTGAGGACGGCCGGACAACGGTGGACCTGCTCGATCCGGCCGGGAACCTGGTACAGCGGCGCGCGTTCTCCTCGGAAAAAGCCGCGGAGGCGTTCGAGCGCGAGAGTGCCGGTGTGCGGGAGGTCAACAGTATTCAGTATTACGAAGCCTTGATCGACCGGGTGCAGGCGTTCGACGAGGCGTCGCAGGCATATGCCGTAGAGCGGGGCGTGCCGGTTGAAACCGTGAAGAACGAGGTGCGGAAAGCTGTCGGAGGACAGCCGTATGACAAAGAGTTGGTCCGGCGGGTCGTGGAGCTTTCCGGGCAGGCCGGTACCGGGACTGTGGATGTTCCGGGGATGCTGGCCGCAGAGATCGGTCGGAAACACGGTCTCCAGGAGGGCGAATTCGAACAGGCGTTGGCCCGGCGCGAGGAGGTTCGGACGCCCGAAGAGCGGGCCGCGGTGGCCGAATACGCTGCCCGGCTGAAAGAGATAGCTACGCAGGAACTGCGGTCGGAACCGACGCCCGAGCAGCAGGCCGAGAAGCAGTTGGTCGAGGTGGCGGAGCAGGCGATCACGCAGGCGCAGAACCGTGACGACGGTGTGGTTTACACGGCGACGATGCAGGACGGGCGGCAGGCGAACATTATCAAGGGCGCCAATCTGGTCTATGATCCGGAGACGGGGGAGGTGGATGCCACGCAGTCGGACTCTACCGTGGTCGTGCGCTATGAGGACGGGGAGATGCGCCAGGTGTCGGTCCGGGAGATCGACATGATCGTTGAGGCGGTGAGCACGAACGACGCCCGGGCGGAAGCGTTGAAGGCGATCCGCGAACAGCTCGACACGGCGGCCCGCGAGGAAGCGTTGGCCGAGGCGGTCGAGACTGGTGGCCTGGTGCAGTTGAAGGACGGCCGCATCGGTGCCGTCGAGGGAGTGAACGAGGACGGCAGTTTCAACGTGGCGGTGCAGGATGCCGAAGGTCGGATTGTGACCGGGCGAGTGGAGGCCGGGGATATTGTCGGACCCGTGGGGGAGGAATCTGTGCCGGAGGCAGTCGGATCGGACGGGAACACGGCTCCGATAGTGGCAGATGAAACGGAAGCTCCGGAGGAAGCGCAGGAACAGGCCGTAGGACCGGAAATCCCGCGACAGAAGAACGGACAGCCGGATTTCAACGCCATGCCGGCGGACATGCTGGCCGTGGAGATGTCGGCGGCAGTCGGTCATGACAAGGCCGTGGAACGTCTGCAAACAGCCCGAAAGGCCAATGCGAAGAGTATGGACAAGTTGCGCAAGTCGCTGGACGGGATGGGCGATCTGAACAAGGCGATGGCCGTGGAGCAGCGCCTCGCCGCCATGCAGCAGGAAGATGCCCGGCTGGCCGGGGCGCTGGAACAGTTGGGCGCAGTCGAAGAACCCGTTGTCGGAAAGGCACCGGCAGAGAACTTTTCGCAGGAGATCGAGCGGTTGTTCCCGGAGGGATTGCCGAACGTCCGGGCGCAGGTGCTGGCCGACATTGCCCGCGGGCAGCGGTTCGTGTGGAATGACAGTCCGGATGGGACGAAGCGCGGCGTGGCGACGGAACTCGGGTTTGCGGGGAACGAGGGCGAACGCCGGGCACGGTTCGGAATGCTCGGGGGCGAGGCCACGGGAGCGAAGCACGTCAGCAGGTACGTGCATGACTTGTGGCAGGACAGTAACGGATATGCCTTCGATATGGACGATGCGGCGCTGCGCGACGAGGTGATCGACGTGTTGCTCGCCACGCCGTCGCGGGCATCGGCAATGGAGCAGTGGCGCGACATGGCAGCCCGGCATACGGAGGACGATGGGGCTCCGCGGGATGCGGAGGACCTGGCAGCGGCGGAAGCGTATGACCAGGAGAGGTACAACAGTCGGCCGGAGCCGGTAATAGCAGAACAACCGGGGCCTGACGATGTACCGTTCTCGGTAGTGGGCGGTGCATCAGCGGCTCCGGCGGGTGTTACGCCCGAACGGTGGAAGGTGATTGTGGACCAACTGCGGCGGGTGATCGGAGCGGAGAATGTCGTGACCGATCCGGCCGCGGTCCTGGCGGCTTATGACCGGATTATGGGGCGCGGTATGGAGATACGGCGGCGACAGGTGGCCGAGGCGAACGAGCGCTACAATACGCAGTTGGATCTATTCACCGAAGGAAAACTACCCTCGGGGGATAAAATAGACCTCGGTTATCCTGGGGCGACGTTGTTGGCATGCGGCATCCGTAATGCGTACATGACGATTGCACAGCGGGTATTAAAGGACCACATGGAAAAGCACGGATTGACGGCTGATGACATTAGGAACCTGCCTGCCGCGCTGGAAAACCCGATCATGGTTTATGAGTGGGGGAACAAGGTAAAAACGACCATCGTTATAACCGAGACCCCTCGTGAAACCGAACGTATTGCAGTCGCATTAAGATTCCGGCAAACGGTGGATGGTATCAAGATCAATAAGGTGGTAAGTGTGCATGGCAAGTCGATCGATCGGTTACTGACCGATATGAACACGCCGCTGACGGATTTCGGTGCGGAAAATCTGAAATGGGTGGACAAAGAAAAAGCCTCTGATTGGTTGATCACGGGGGGCTCCTTCGGCCCAAGTGCATCCGATCAAAGGCTTATTACTGCTGTAAAGATAGTAACAAATTTCGAGAATCCAAAGATCGGGCCGGAAAATATAGTTCCGCAAGACGAAAAAACGCGCTATTTCCGGACTCTGGAGGGCGAGGTGTACGGATTCACGGCAGGCGGAAAAATATACCTCGACAGCGAGCGGATGAATGCTGCGACGCCGATGCACGAATATACGGAGCTGTGGTCGCAGATCGTGGCCCGGGAAAATCCTGAACTATGGATGCGCGGTGTGGAGTTGATGAAGCATACCCTTGTTTGGGACGAGGTGAACGCCGATCCGAATTACAAAGAGTTGTCCGAAGAGTTGAGGGTGAGTGAAACGCTCTCGCGCATCGTTGCCGACGAATTTGCCGGAAAACAAGACGCGATAACCGATTCATCGGTGCTGTTGGGTAAATTGCGTGCGTGGATGCGCAAATTTTGGGGGTTTCTGAAAGGCACGTTTGCAAAATGGACGAAGCGTGAATTGGATGATCTTACGCCTAAAAAATTCGCGCAGATGCCTTTGCGTGATTTTGTGGAAGGGATAGACCTGCAAAAAGTCCGGGGACCCAAACCGGAGCCGCAGCGGGCTGCCGGGCATAAGCAGATGCAGTTGGAGATCATCGAACGTTATAATCCGATGAGAGACGATGTGCATACCGGTATCCGAAATATCGAAGATATAAAGTCGTTCGAAGAGGTCGTAAACGAAGCCAAATCAGAGGGTGATACGGCATATCCTGATATTGGCTTGGACATGCTGGAAGAAGCGGCAAAAACAGGCCGGATAACCGTGTACAGTTCCTATCCCATCAAACAGGGAGTATTCGTTTCGCCGTCGCAGATGAATGCTGCGGATTATGCTGGAGGCGGACCGGTGTACAGAAAGGAGGTTTCTGTGGATGATGTGGCATGGATAACATCCGATGAGGGGCAATATGCGAAAGTCGGGAGCAATTCCGAAGCTCGGTTCAGTTTTATCGGTGAACGGGGTGCTGAAAATCTCGACAAGGCCGAAGAGGCATCCGTAAGGCTCGATAACCTGGCCGCAGCCCGCAGTATGGAGACGGCCGGGAAGGATGCACTTGCGATTAAGATGGCGACCGGCTGGGAGCGGGGTACTGACGGGAAGTGGAGGTATGAAATACCCGACATAAAGGTGATAAGGCAACCTGAAATGACGGTTAATCGGACCGAAGAAGGGGATGTCTGGTATAAGACAAAACTCGGGAAATTGATTGATGCTACGGAATTGTTCACTGCTTACCCACAACTCGCGGATATTGAAGTTGGAATACAGACTCTTCCCAAAGGGGAATCTGGAAGTTATCACAATAATGTACTGATATTAAACATTGATACATATAAAGATAAGAAAGAGGATGTAAAAAAACGTATCGGCGAAATAGAACGATCTGCGGAATACAAAGAATATAGCAATGTTTTTGATGCCGAAGATGCAACAGAGGCGGAGATGAACATGGCTATGAAAAAGTTTTTCACTTCCGATATTGGCAAGGAGTATTACGACCTAATGTGGGGAAAAGGCTCTACGGAAAAAGCGTTCGGAAAGAGTGCCAGATCGGTTTTGTCACACGAAATTCAACATGCGATTCAAGATATTGAGGGCTTTGCGAGAGGCGGAAATCTGACCATAGGGGAACGTATTGCGAAACAGAGAGATTCGCTGACGGATTGGCAACGTAATTTTATAGAGGACGTTGCTATATATGAAAGCCTGAAGGACACGATGCGCGAAGATTATCCATTGTCGAGATTCATGCGGAACATGGCTGCGGATGAAGCACGTTATGGCGAGAGCATTTCGCGCGACATTATGACAATGGACGATAAAGAACTACGCCGGGAATACAATCGGTTATCGCAAGCATCGCGAAGGGTGTCTCCAGGTGAAGCATATTTTAATATTGCTGGTGAGGTTGAAGCTCGTAATGTGCAGAAACGCCTTGGGATGTCGGCTGAAGAACGGTTGGCGTCGTTGGCCGAGGAGACGGAGGATGTGGCCCGGAAGGATCAGATTATTCTACGCGAAGCGTTGGGCGGCGGAGCCGCAAGTTTAGCGAATGCGCGGGAATTTACCGAGCGGCGGGTGACGACGCTCGAAAAGTTGGAAAATAAGCGCGATGCGCTGATTGCCGACCGCGGAAATATTGCTAACTTTGACGAACAGATTGCCGCGGTGGAAGCCGAGATCGAGGCATACATGCAGTCGGATCCGGTAGCCGATACATTCGGCAAGGATGGCGCGGGCGATGCCCATCTGCAGGCCGTGGAGGATGCGGTGTACGATATGCAGCGCGAAATAAACCTTCCGACACAGACTGTCGTAGTACGCAATGCCGATGAGTTTATCGCCCGACTGCGGGAAATGGGGGCTACGGATGAACAGCTGAAAGGAATCTCTCCCGAACATTGTCCGGAGGGTGCGCAATGGCGAGGCGAAATCGTCATCCGGGGTGACGCTGTTGCAGACAAGGTGCATGCCCGAGTGATTTATATCCATGAGCAGGCGCATGACATCACGGAGGCATTGTTCACTCCGGATGAGTTGTACGATGCAGCCGAGGAGATGGGAGCGGACTACATGAATAAGCGTCTCGAAGAGCGTAATGCTTCGTACCATGTGGACGAGAACAGCGTCGAGAGCATGATTCAGGGCGCGAATGAAATGATTAGCCGCGGTGTCGATCTGTTGTACAGAAAGGGATTGTTGGCAGAGTTTTTCGCTACGGAGAATGGTCCGATCTATCCGGTAATCATGTACATGGAAGAACACGGCGTTCCGTCCCGACTGAAAGATTTGATTGTTGAGAACCTGCAAAACATAAAAGCAGATCAATATGGCACAGAAAGAACGAGACAGAATATCCCGGGAGAAGTTGAGAGACAACTTGATTCTCGATTATTTCCTGCCCGCGAAGGCGACGGAACGGCAGATGAAACGGGCGGAAGAACTGGAACGGCAGGGGATGCGGTTCCGGAACGCATTGGAGCAGGCGCAGCAGGAGTTGCCGCAGACGCCGGAGGACGTATTGGTGGACGTGGAGGAGATTTAGACCTTCCGAGTTTTTCATTCGGAGATTCGAGGAATGACGCCCCGAAACTGACCAAGCAGCAGCAGTTGATCGCCGACCTGAGGCGTGCCGTGCGTGAAAGCAAGGCCGCAGCCCGTTCCGTGGCGCAGATCGTCAGCCGCCGCGTCCGCAAGGAGGTCGGCACCGACTTGGTGGAGATTATGGGCAAGCGCGAGTTCGACGCCCTCATTCGGCAGATCGAGGAGGCTACGGCCCGGCAGGAGGTGGAGAAGCCTCTGCAACGTATTGCTGAGGTAGCGACGGACCTCGAAATAAAGCGTTTGCAGAAGGTGGTGGACGACTTTCTGAAACTGAAAGTGCAAGGCGAAGGGCCGCGCGGGGTCTCGGTGGCGAAAGAGGTGGACGACCGAACACGGCGGATGTTCGAGATTTTCCGCAACAACCTTGACCGGCCCGCGGCGGAAGTCGCCGGGGATCTGCGCGAACAGGAGGATGCCGACATGCTCTACGACCTGGATGCCGTCAGCGCCCTCGAAGCCTATCAGGAGGCCGTGCGCTATGGCCGGGAGGTTGACGAGATAGACCGGGAGGTCGAAGCGCTACGGGCGCGTAATACGCAGTTGCGCCGGGAGCGGATAGCGGCCAACAAGGTCGGGCATAAGGAACTGTTCGAATTACTGAAAAAGCAGATACTCTATAACAACGAACTGATCGATGCGCTGGAGGCCGAGCGTGTCGAAACGAAGGGACATCGGGCAGGGGCTCTCAAAGAGACGGCGGGGCTGCTTTCGGGACAGATAGGCGCCGGCCGCGAGATACTGTCCGAATGGAAAAAGCAGGAAGAAGAGCGCCGTAAGAAGATCGTAAACGATGCGTTTCACGATGTGGACGACGGAACGAAAATTCCGGTGCTCGACAAGCGGCCCGGCATATGGACGCAGGGGTATCGGCGAACGGTCGAATTTCTGCTCTCCCCGGCCTATTCGATGGACTATCTGCTGAAGACGATAAGCGTGAACGCCCCGAAGGGCGAGGGTGCGCTGTACGATCATTTCATGCGCGGCACGGACGGCTACGTGGAGGCCCGCGGCCGTTATTATATCGGTTACGAGGATTTCAAACGGGCGCTCGACGAAAAGGCACGGGCCGTATTCGGTAAAAGTTATCCCGAGGTCGTGGCAGACAGCAACGTACCCACGGAAGCGACGATCACGATCACGAACGCCGCGCCCCGGAAGCCGGAGCGGGATAAGCAGAAAGGGACCGATGCCGGGAATCCGGAAAGGGTAGCCGCGGCAGAGGAGTACAACCCGACGATCGGTGAAGCGCTGTATATCTACATGACGAACAAAATGACCGACGGGCAGGTGAAACTCAAACGCATGGGAATAACGGAGGAGGAAGTGGATGCGCTGGTCGGAATTCTTCCGGCGCGCTACGTGCAGTTCGCCGACTGGCTCCAGAACGAGTTCCTGCCCGAGCGCCGGAAAACCTATAATGCGACGCATCTTGCTGTCTTCGGGACACAGATGGCCCGGATCGAGAACTACGTGCCGCTGAAAATTCAGAAAAGTTACGTGCGACAGGTGGTGGACGGTTCGGAACCCGATCCGGACACGCTGCCGTCGGCTATTACCGGGTCGATCATCAGGCGTACACGCAACAACCAAATCCTGAACCTGCACACGAATGCTCTCGACCTGATGCTGGAGCACGGGCAGCAGATGGAACATTGGAATGCCTTTACGCGGGTCGTACTCGACATGAATGCGCTGCTGACGAGCACGAAGTTCCGGCGGATGCTCGACACCCGAAATCCGGGGTTGCACAAGCGGTTGAAGGTGGCCGCGCAGCTTGCAGCCGACAGTTACCGTCCACAGGCGAACGACGTGAACCGCGCATGGATTGCGCTTGGCAAACTGGCCGCGTCGAGCAAGATCGCTTTCCGCGTGAACACGGCGCTGAAACAGGTGCTTTCCTATCCGGCGTTCTATGCCTATTCCCCGAATCCGAAATTCTGGGCGCAGCTGACGAAGAACCTCGCACCAACTACTTGGGCGAAGAATTTCCGTTGGTGTATAGACAACATTCCGTCGTTCCGCGAACGGTGGTTGGGCCGCATGGCCGGCAACGAGAAGCTGGCGCAAATGACTGCGCCGCTGCTCGACAAATGGCTCGATAAGATGAATAAGTACGGAATGCTGCCCAATGCTTTCGTGGATGCGCTGACCTGTGCGAACGGGGCGAAGGCCGTATATGATTTCCGACGGACCGAATACATGGAGCGCGGAAAATCCGCGGCCGAAGCCGAACGGATGGCCCGCATTGACGCTGCGGTGTCGATCAACACGACCCAGCAATCGAGCGAAGGCATGTATATCGGGCAGATGCAGGCCGACCGGGATTTCTGGAGCGTGTCCATGTCTACGTTCCAAAACTCGAACTTCGCCTACCTGCGCAAGCAACTGGAAGGAATCGACGAACTGTTCCGCGACACGATGCGTGAACGCAGGAATCGGACGGAGTATTACAAGGAGCAGGGATTTTCGGACGACGAGGCCTCCGACTTGGCATTGAAAGAGGTCGTGGAGGCAAAACTCGGGGCGCTGTTCAACATTGTAGTATTCATGTTCGGGCTGAATATCCTGTGGGGGCTGGGCAACAACGTATGGAAATATCTCTTTGCTCCGGAAACCCGGGACGAGATACCCGGTGAACTGGCGAAATCGGCCTTCGTGGCTGCCGTGCGCAATACGACGGTCGGATCGCTGGCCGAAGGTTTCGCCAGCGGTTACGGGGCGAATCCCTCGGTGCTGCTGTCGGACATGATCTCATTCACGAACCGGCTGTGGCGCATCGTCAAAAAGGAGAATCCCGATGCGTGGAACGAGACGGCGGCTTATCTGGCCCTGCAAACGCTCTCGGCGAACGGACTTGGAATAGATCTCGAATCGTTCGTTAACATGTATCAGGGAATCACGGGCATGATCCGCGACGGGGTGGATGTGGAGGACCTGATGTGGATACTCAACGCTCCGCAGTCGCAGGCGAAACTCCTTGCCGGCAAACCCAAAGAAGGGGAGACCGAAGAGAAATATCACGAGCGGATGATCTTCATTGAGCGGCGCATTGCTGAACGAGTAGATAAGAAACGCCGCGACAAGTGGACGCGCAACTACACCGCCTACCGGCAGGCCGAAGCGCTGGGGATACAGGCCGAACGCGACATCTACGGAAATGTAACGGTTCCGGAGTTGAAGCAACTCGATGCGGAGTATGCGGCGGCTCTGAAAAACTCCGGGGTGACGGCCGCGGGGGGTATGCGCACGGACTACGACTGGGAGGGGCTAACCCCCGAACAGAAGAAACGCTGGCAGAAGCGGGCACGGATGGCGTGGAAAATCAACAAAGAGGAAAAGGAACTCGATGCGGTGATCGTGTACAACGAACGCTATGCGGAGCGGATGCGGGAATTGATGGATCGGAAACGAGAATATATGGTCGATGTGGAAAACAACAAATAACAGTAATATATGGCTGAAAAGAGTGTAGACATCCGGCGTTTGCGGGCGTTGGCGTCGGGCAGGAAGAACGGAGCGGCGAAATATCCGAAAGGCGTAATGTCGCAGATCCGCCGCTCGCAGGCGGAGAGGAGCGAGAACATGGACTTGCTGTATGCCTGCCTGAACGACTGGTCGCAGTTGGACGGGAAACGCCGCGATCACGAACGGTTCATGCGTTACATGGGCGGCGATCAATGGAGCGACCTGGTGGCCGATCCGGACAACGCGGGAAAGATGATCCGCGAAGAGGTGTTGATCTCCCGGACGGGGATAACGCCGATCTCGCTGAATATTATGCAGGAGTTCATCCGCAACATCCTCGGGCAGATGCTTTCGAACAAATACCAGTCGGTTGTGAGGGCTCGGCGCAGCGAGGACGACGTGGTGGCCGAAATGCTCACCAATACGTTGCAGGCGTGTCTGGAACTGAACGAAAATCCGACGCTCGACATCAATCACCTGTTCTGCCTGTTGTCGATGGGCATATCGTGGGGAAAGGTGACATATACAGCGTGGGATGAGCGAAACGACACGGACGGAAAAATCTATTTCGTGAATCAGAACCGTATCGGATGGAATCAGGACTGTGAGGACCCGCGCATGTTCGACTTGCGGCGTATTTTCGAACTGCATGACTATACGCCCGGGGAGCTGCTGGCGAATTTTGCCAAAACACCGTCGGACGAGCAGGCGCTGCGCGAACTGTATGCTCCGATGTTCAGCCGCGGAAGCATCGCCGAAACGGTGAATCAGACTGCGGTAGACACCCTTGCGACGCTGGATTTCTGGCAGAACACTTCGGCGCTGAACAAATGCCGCGTGATCGAGGTGTGGCAGAAACTGGGCCGGTGGGTGCTGTGGGTGCATGACCGTGCTACGGCGGACCTGCCGAAAGAGTATTTGGAGGGATTCGATGCCGTGGAGCGGGCCGCGGAGGCCGAGAACGACCGACGCCGCGAGCAGGCGCTGGCCGCGGGGCTGACGGAAGCGGATGCCGAGGATGCGCGGATCGAGTACGAACGCCGGTACGAGGAGTATTGGTATGTTAAATACCTGACCCCGCAAGGGGTATGTCTGCTCGAAATGGAGACCCCTTACAAGCACCAGCAGCATCCGTATGTATTTGCGGCCATGCCGATTGTGGACGGGTTGGCGAAACCGCTGCTGTCGGACCTGATCGACATTCAGCGCAATATCAACCGGCAGCGAACCATGCTCGACGCGATCATCGCCGGAAGCGCGAAAAACACGCTGTTCATCGCCGAGGAGCAGATACCCGCAGACCTGACCCTGGAAGATTATGCCGAGCAGATCGAGCGAATCAACGGCGTGGTGAGATACAAAGCGAAGGCTGGCGTGCCGCTGCCGGAATATCTGTCGCGGAACTCGACGAATATCGGCGTCTGGGAGATACTGAACTTCGACATGCAACAGGCCAAGGAGATCGCCGGACTAACAGGGGCTTTGCAGGGGCAGGTCGCAAAAGCGGGGACACCTTCATCGCTGTATGCCCAGCAGGCGCAGAACGCCCTGTTGAATTTCGTGCTTCTGTTCGATCGCTTCAACGAATTTGGTCGCAAGCGCGACGATAAGCTGCTGAAAGTGCTGATCCAGTACTACGACAAGCGGCGTCACCTGTCCGTGTCCGGGCAGACATACAGCGACGCGGCAGCGGAATACATTCCCGAGAAGGCGCAGGCTATTGCCGACAACTACGCGCTGGTGATCGCGCAGGCCGCGGATGCACCGGTGTTCCGTCAGCGGATCGACGATTACCTGATGGAGTTCGTGAAGCTGGGGATGCCGTTCGACCTGTTTCTCGAAAACACTACGCTGCCCTTCGGCAAGAAACTCGCGGCGCAGATCAAGTCGCTCCGTCAGCAGCAGGAGCAGGGCCAGCAGCTCGATCCGGAGGCGATGGCGCAAGTGCAGTCAGAAGCCTCACAGAGGGCGAATCCGCAGGCTACGGCATTGCTGGCGCGGATGTTCGGGGCGCAATCTTCCGGGCAAGTGCCCGGGATGCCGAACAAGCCCGCGGCATAGGTCAGAAATTTGCATGTGTGCGAACCTCGGTCCTTTTAGACCGGGGTTTTTCGTTGAGGGGAATTTCAACGGGCGGGTCCATGACCGACGAGACTTTCAGGCCGATGGCAGTTGCCATGTAAATATCGTCGTGGAACTTGTCCACGGCGCCGTAGGAACCGTCGGCCTTCTGTTCGTAGGTCATGGCCTCGTCGAGTGCTCGGAGGTCATTCTCGGCGTAAAGCTGGTCGCGGAAACGCCGCTGCATCTGCGTAACCAGGTCGTCCTTCGTCGCTTTGTTGGTGTGGAAGCCGTACCGGGGCGGCACGCCCTCGCGGACTTTCGTGGGGTCGTCGCGCGAATAGATGTTGTCGTAAACGTCCACGATCTCGTCGAGGATTGTGTAGAAAAAATCGCTGTCCTCGGGTTTATGCTTCTTGATGGAGTTGAACTCCGGGACGAACAGCGCGTGGTTGTAGAACTCGGCCAGCTGCACGGCTTTCCAGATGGCGAGGTCCTGGTCCATGTGGAAACGCCACGTGCCGATGCACTCTTCGTCGCCGCCGAAGAGTTTCATGTAGCGGTCGATCACGCGAATCACGGTCCAGTCGGCATCGTCGCTTTTGCCGCCGATGTCCATCGAGACGACGTAACGGTTGGCGACATGGCGGCTCTTGTCGGGAAGCGCCCACAGCCACAGCGTGCCCTGCGGGTTCGGAACGAAGGTCAGGGAATCGTCGATGGACTGCGGGCCGTAGGCGGCGTCGGCGATCAGTTCGCCCCGGTGGATCGGGTCGCAGCATTGGGCCGTCATTCGCTGGATGTCGTTCGGGTTATGGACATTGCGGCCCGTAGTGGCGAATGCCTCGGTAGGGGTGGAGGGATATTCGCATCGCATACGCCAGTCGGAAGGCATGGTGCGGCGTTTCTGACGATACCAGTTCAGACCTTCGAGCGTCGCCCCGAGGTTGAAATAATAAATTTCCTCTTCGGTCATGCTGCGCACAAAGTCGGACTTTTCCTGCTCGGTACGGAAACGGCGGTAGTAGAGGCCGATCTCGAACCAGGCGACAAAGACGGGTTTAAAGCCGTTTTCACCTTTCTCCGCTTTAATCCAGGTATCGTGAAAATAGTTGCCGACGCCCTTTGCCGTGCTTTCCAGCACGACGCTGGTGTAGGGATCGTCGGGGATGGAACCGACGACGCTCTGGATTACGTCGGCGGCCTTGCGCTTGGGGGTGTCCTCCCACAGTCCGACCTCGGTGCAATGGGCCAGTTTCAGGTCGTCGGAGCGCAGCGCCTCGGGATTCTGCACCGAGCCGATCGAGACGACGGCCCCGCGTTCCTCCAGCTGCCGGTTGGACTGCGAACCCTCGAAATTCTGGAAACGGACCGGGAACACCTCTTTCGGGTGGTATTGCGCCATGCGCGAATACATGGCCCGCACGTTGCGTGCCTGGTCTTTCTGATGGGCGACGATGCAGCTGTTCCAGTTGATGCGGTGGAATAGCTGAATCCACGCATAGAAAAGCTGGACGAGGGTGGAACCGCCCCACTGGCGGGCTTTGAGGACGATCACGCGGATCGGCTCCCCGGCGAAAAGGGCCGCAATCAACTCGTTGAGTAATTTTAACTGCGGCCGCCGCAGAACGAAGGGGATGATTTTCCCCGATTTCTTGTCTTTGATCCGGGCGCACGTCGCCGCCCAGTATTCGAAATCGTAATGGATGCGCTCGCCGTTGAGGAAATCGCAGCACTTGTCGAACGACAGACCGTTCCGTGCGGCGAAGGCCGCAAGCGACCCGGCCTCGGCGATCTGTTGGAAAACGGGCGTCCGGTAGAGGTAGTCGGGAACGAGGATGAAACGCTCGGTGTCGATCCGCAGTTTCTCGCGCGGGATGGGGGAGCCGGCCCCCGTAAGCGGGTCGTATTTTTCGAAAAGGCGGCGGTTATGGTCGTCGTTCTCCCGGAGCACCTGCCGGATGCCCTCGGGGGTTCTAACCTCGGTTATCACTTTCCCGCAAACAGCTGTTTATTATTTTCTGAATGTATTTCGGAGCCATCGGCGGAATCATGTCCCGTGCGATGATCCGGGCATAGTAGAGCTTGCCGATATGCTCTGCACGAAGGGAATTCTCGCTCTTTTCCTTTTTCAGCAGTTCGAGGTATTTCCGGTAAATCTCCCGGTGCTTGTTGCGAATGAACTCCTGACGTGTCTGCGGTTCCTGCCTTATATCCATTGTCCGTGGAATTTTTTTGTGCTTTCGTAGCAAAAGTAAGTGATTTAATTTACTTATCAAAAATATAGTAAATAATTACATTTACAGCGAAAAGTTATTGAACTCGTTTTTTCGACTTAAAAACAGACAAAAAGATGGCAAAGAAAGACGACAAAGAGCAGCAGGTTCCAGAAACAGATATTTTGGAAGCCGCAGCAACAGCAGCAAAGGAGGCTGACGAAGCAACGCCGGTTCCGGCAACGGAACGTCCGGCGGGACGGGTTCGGGCTTTTATGCTCGCAAAATTCCCCGATCGACCCTGGGAGGACGATGCGGAACTGGAAAACGGTGTGGCCGACTGGTTGGAGGAGGCCGACAAGTCGCTGGCGGATTACCGGACGGCTGACGAGAAAATCCGCAGCATCGCGGAAAAATATCCCGAGATCATGGCGATTGCCGATGACTTGGCGAAGAATCCAGGGATGCCTCTCGGAGTGGCGATCCGGCGCAATATCGACGAGGACGAGTTGGAAGTTGGGGAGGACGATCCGGGTTTCGAGCAACTGCGCAAGTCCCGGGAAGAACGTGCGTCGCGCCGCAAGGCCCGCGAGGAGTATCAGCAGCAACTCGACCGGAATCTGGAAGCAAGCCGTGAGATTGTGGAAAAGTATCTTGCCGACAACGAAATGTCGGAGGAGGAGGCCGCAGCGCTCGGCAAGTACGTGGACGACATCATGGAGGCGTATCTGGACGGGCGGCTGACCGTGGATGTGCTCAACATGTTCCGCAACGCCATGAACTATTCGAAAGACGTGGCCGATGCCCGTGAGGTCGGAAAGGTCGAAGGAATGAATGCCAATATCGACGCCGAACGGCAGCGCAGACAGGAGGCGACGGACGGGTTGCCAGGTCCCGGAAGCTCGACGGGGCAGATCGCACCGCCCGCACCGGCGGAGCCAAGCGACATGATCGACGAGATACTGAAACGGAACGAACGGCGGTACAACATGCTGAAGTAATCACAAGAAAAAATACAACAGAAAATCAAACTTTCAAACAGATCAGAACATGAAAACCAAAAAAATTCTTTTCGTAGCAGGAACCATCTGCTTCGTTGTGCTGCTGGCGATGGCCGTGGTGGCGCAGGACTACATTTTCGAACTGCTGTCGGGCGGCGGTGGCTGCGTGATGGCTGTATTCGCCGGAGCTCCGGAGGAACAGACCGTGCAAGGCGTCGTTGGAACCGTGAAGGACGAATCCCAAACGGACGGATTCGTGCGTCAGGAGGTGAACAAACCTACGTTTAGTCAGAAACTGGCGAAGATTTTCCCGTCACGATTCCCGATGGACACCATTTTGCGCGAGATCGGCACCGGAACCACCAAATCGGACATTTACAAATATCCGTCAGTCGTTGCACGCGGCGTCCAGGCAAAGGTCAAGGAACTGAGTACGGAAGCGACGGCACCGGATGTGGCGACGATCAAAATGGTATCGGTGCATGCGCTGTCGCTCAACGGCAACCTGCTCGTCCCGAACTACACTGCGACCGGATCGGACGCTGTGGCGAAAAAAGTCTCCAGCGGGGTGTCGCCCCTGCCGCTTGTACTGCACATCGTGGAGATCGACCGTTCCGCCAAGACGATCAAGGTCTATCCGGTCAATGCTTCGAAAGTCCCGGCGTTCGAAGCCGACACGACGTTCTACCGTATGGGCAGCGCGATGGACCAGGAGGCGGCCCGTTCGAGCGATCCGACTGTGATGCCTACCTACGACGAGAACTACGTGCAGACTAACATGTGTACAATCTCGCAGCTCTTTGCCCAGGAGGTGCAGGAGAAGGAGACCGAGTGGGGCATGGCCGACATGAAGGAGATGGCGCTCTTCGACTTCCGCTATCAGAACGAGATGAACGCCCTGTTCGGCGTGAAGCGCGAGCTGGTAGACCCGATCTCGCAGAAACCCAAGTACATGATGGACGGTATCATCCGCAAGGTCGGAAACACGCTGGTGCGCGACGCCGAGCAGAGTGTCGAGAAGTTCCTGATTCACGCCGTAGCCAAGACCTTCGACGCCAACAACGGCTCGGACACCCGCGTGATGTTCTACGGTTCGGAGTTCGGCATCGGGTTGAGTGAATCGGCGACCTTCCAGAAACAGCTCGAAGCAGGAAAGACCGTCATGAAGTTCGGTATTACCTGGAACGAGGTGGAGACCAACTCGGGACGCCTGCTCTGCAAGATGCACACCGGGTTGGCTCTGGCTGGGTACGGAAGCGCCGGACTGATCCTCGATGTGGCCAACGTGCGCAAGGTCGAGCAGTTGGCGCTCCAGACCAAAGACCTCGACCTCGACACTGCGGGCGAGCGCCGTTCGAAGGACACCCGTGTGCTCGAAGCCTTCACGATGGAGGTGACGAACCCCGACACGCATACGCTGATGTTCCTCTAAACACGAACCGCGGGCGGGGGAGCGATCTTCCGCCCGCATTAAATTCGATTCATATATGGCAAGTACTACGATTTTTCGGTTGAGGTTCAACCGCAACTATACCACTTTCGTCAAGACCGGACGAGGTATTGTGAAAGTGGATTTCTCGCCGATCGTCATGTTCGGTCGCACGGAAAACAGCCAGTTCGGAACGGCCGATCCGGAGGTGGTCGAAGCGCTGAAAAAACACAGGGATTTCGGCTCGCTCTTTTTCATCGAGGAGGAGGGAAAAACGATTCCCGACAAAGAGGGGATTGAAGCAAGGGGCATAGGGAACACGGATGTCGCCACCGGGACGAAAACGGACAAGGAAGAAGCCCCCGACAGCGAGACCGGAACCGAAGACAACCTGACGCACGAAAAGAGTGTCACCAGCAAGAACAAGGCGATTGCCTACCTGCTGGAGAAGCATGGCGCGACGTTCTCGCAGACCTCCGACATCGCAGCGATGAAGGAGGAGGCACGGAATGTTTATAATATAGTATTCGACAACTGGGAATAATCCGAAGATGGCTTTACGGGACGACATAAAAGAGAAGGCGTTGGTGTGCATTGACGAGGTTTATACCACGTCGGAGGCTGGCAACGCCTCCTTTTTTCCGGTCGACAGGGTGCTCGACGAAGCCGCCCGGTGGGTGGTTCACGCCGTGCCGCTGAAAGCGCTCGGACCCGGAACGGATTTATCGGTGCAGTCGCTGGAAGCCCGGGAGGACGGAACGGGATCGCTGCTGTTGCCGGAAGATTTCATCCGGCTGCTTCCATTCCGGATGAAAGGGTGGTGCCGGCCCGTGATTATTCCTATTCGAGACACGGACGAACGGTATGCCCAGCAGTTCAATCCCGTGCTCCGCGGCGGAGACTGCAAGCCTGTTGTGGCATTATGCGAGGACGATCGTCGGCTGGAGTATTTCAGTTCGTCGAAAGGTGCCGGGGCTACGGTCGAAGAGGCTCGTTATTTCGGGTTCACGGAGGTGGACGACGCCTATCCCGAGCGACTGGCCGACATTACAGCCTGGAAAACGGCGGAGTTGGTGATGGCTGTGATGAACGACATCGCGGCCATGCAGATATGCGCCGGCAAAGTAGCTGAAATACTGCAACTGTTATGAAAACATACCATGTGACGCTGCAGGTGCAGGATATATTGGACGAGTGCATCAATCAGGTGGCGCTCGATTTTCGGGCGATGCGAGTAAATGATGCGGCAGCTGCCGACAAATACTACGACGATTATATGCTTTCAACGGACGAGAAAGATCCCTTTGTCGTGGAGTTTCAGTCGGTGGCGGCGGAGTTATGCGCCCGGTTTCCGCTGTCGGTGCGTGCATGCACGCTGACCGAGGACCGGTTTGCAGCCGACGTGACGATAGCCCGCGAACTGCCGCGGCAGATCATGGAACGGAGGATGAAGGATTACATGAAAGCTACGATGCTGGCATGGTGGTATCGGTTGCGCAACCCGGATTTGTGGCAGAAGCAGGCCGAGCAGGCCGAGACCGCAGGGGAGGAGTTGCGGTCGTTGTTTACGCCGAGTTGCACCACACGCCGGTTGCGTTATTTCTGATGGGGCATTATGAAAAGCATTCGCATAGGTAAGGACATCCGGGTCCGCTGGTCGGTGTTGACCAACAAGGAGGCGCTTTCATTCGAAGGACGTGACCTGAAGCTGCAATGCCATACGCCGTTCCATACGACCGAGGAGGTCGAATTTACGCGCAGCGGGAACGTGTTGGAATTTGTCGTTCCGGGCATAGGCCAGTCGAGGGTTGGAAAATACAGCTTCACGCTGTGGGAGAATTTCGGCAAAGAGGGGCAGACGGCGGTGGATTGCTGTGATGCTTTCTGTCTGGTGCGGACTACCTGCGACGAAGGCGGAAGCGACGATAGCAACCTGGCGACAGAATCAGTCAACCTCGAAACGTCGAACCTCGAACTGTTGACGACGGGGAGTCTGCCGCAGGTAAAGTCAGAACAGTTCTGTATTCATACCAAGAAGAGCAACGTTTCTCCGGTGAAAGGAGCAACAGTCGGACCTTATGATTTTTACACGGTGATAGAAGGGGTTGCGGATGAGGATCTGCCGCTGCTGGCCGATTCGGGGACGTACCGCCTCGTATTGATGCAGGAGCGGAAGCATGCAGGCGAGGGCCGCAGGTGGCGAATCCCGATGCTTCCCTATGTTCAAGCAGAACCCACCGGACGAGACGTCCACAGCACGATTGCCGAAACCGACACATGGTGGCCGGTGACCGGACGGATCGTTCCGTGGTTCCGCGATGGTCGGAAATTGAATCAGGTATTACCGCTGACGATCTCTCCGACTAAAAAACGGTTTGCCGCGACCCGGAACATAAAACACCGTATCGGCGTGGCACTGTTCAGGAAAACGGGATTCGGCGGTGAAGGATGGACGCGGATTTCCAACATAGCGCACATCGAACTGATTGTGGTTAAAAGGGCATCGCCCGAACCTGTTATCCGTGTTGCTGTAATATCATAACCCATAAAAAGAGTGCTGTGAATACCCTCGGTTGTGTCTTTCAGTATATTATCGCTTCATGTAGCTCGTTATAGAACGTACTCTTTTTTTTGCAGCCAATAACATCTAATTGATCTTTCTTTTTTTTGAACTATTTTGAAGTCAGGCAATTATGCAGCATTCCAATACTGATATATCTCATTGTGAACCGACAAAATCTGTCAAACAGGGCGAATGTCTGACGGGAATAGCCGGTTTGACGGGAAGCGCAGGCCCTGTCATGGACATTGAAGAATATACAATATCCTTTCTTATCAGCGGAAAATATAAGGAATTACGCTTTTCTACATCACCGCGTGAAGGGGTTTATCCGTTGGAATTACAGGACGATGGAACGGTGGTATTTCAAATTGATGGTGATATGACACGTTGTATGATCGGAAAATATTTTGTCGAATGCAAAATTACGAAGGGGGATAAGGTCATTGTCAGCGATAAAGCCTTTGCTTTCGAAATTGTGGAATCCAGAATCGGAATAATTGACAATTTATGACAAACAACATGCAAAAGCCCGAAAACCTGGTATTAAAACTTGACGGAGGCGATTCGTTGCCGAAATCCGTGTGTCTGCATTTTGAATCTTCCGGATGGATTCTCGGTACTGAAGCGAAGATTAAAGAGGCCGAGTCGAAACGGGTGGAGGCTGAAATGGGCCGGGAATCGGCCGAGCAGCTGCGCGTCTCCGCCGAAAGGCAACGTGTTTTGGATGAACAAGCGCGCATGCAGAATGAATCGGCCCGTCAGGCAGCCGAAACCCAGCGCGAAGAGGATGCTGCCAAAGTGATCGAGGATTGCGTAATCGCCTCTGAAAAGGCTGATCAGGCAGCGAATGAAGCCTCGACTGCCGCAGGGGAAGCTATTGCGGCTGCCGGCATAGCGAAAGAAGCAGCAGCTTCGGCAGATGAAGCCGCTGCCATAGTAGTCGAGGCAGTCGCAAAGGCGGATATAGCAGCAACAGCGGCTAACGATGGGGCCAAAAATGCAAACTCGGCCGCGGAGAAAGCCGACACGGCAGCCGATTCCGCCAATGAAGCTGCGAGAAATGCTGCTGTTGCTGCCGAAACGGCCACTAACGCTGCGTCGAGTGCTAATTCTGCCGCTGGCAAAGCCGACACCGCGTCCACCAACGCCGACCAGCAGGCCGCGCGTGCGAAATCTCTGGCCGACCACCCTCCGAAGATCGTAACGGTCGACGATACGAATTACTGGGCCTTCTGGGATGAAGCGACCAAAGACTATATCACCTCGTCCGTCCGCTCGGATGGCGGTCCGATCTTCGCTACGTTCGACATTGATCCGGCGACAATGCTTTTGGGCGTGAATTACCAGCCCGGCTACGGCCATGGTTCCGAGTTCGAACTCAAGGATGATGGGCATTTGTATTACGAAATTAACGACTGACAGATATGGCAAAGACAAATTTAGGGAAAGTGGGCCTTACGCCCAAAAAGGCGTATTCGGCGAGCATTACATACGAGCGCCTGGACTTCGTTACAGCGGGCGATTCGTCCTATGTTTCACTCCAGGATAACAACCTCGGACACCCAGTGACGGACGGGGCTTGGTGGCAGGTTTTGGCCTCCGGGGCCGCTTCGACGGAAGCCGCAACCGCCGCCCTCGCCGCTGCTGACAAAGCTCTCGAAGCCGCCGCAGCTGCCGCTCCCGTCGTTGTCAACGTCGAAGGTGCGGATGTAACGATCAACGTCGAAGGCAACCACAAATACATCTGCGGGGAGCTGACCTCGCTCAAGATCGGGACCGTGGAAAAATCGGCCCGGACTTCGGCGATCTTCTTCACATCGGGAAACGTTGCCACGGAACTCACCTGGTCGGATGACCTCGTGGACATCATCGGCTACAAGACCCCGGCGCCGAATCGAGCCTACGAGATCAATATCGAGGAACTCCGCGCAATCATCGAGTAGCCATGGACCGCAGACGAAGTTTGTTGAAGATGGCCGCCTACCGGCAGGCCAAGAGGATGCAGCGCGGGGTTCTTACGGCG
>ERZ834694.610-NODE-610-length-40381-cov-29.937063_pt1 | contig 40381 bp, 33 predicted proteins | sample MGYA00519691_ERZ834694 | MGnify/ENA primary metagenome ERZ834694 (study PRJEB31850, sample SAMEA3708758) | human gut metagenome | biome: human gut; feature: human-associated habitat; material: faeces | place: China | collected 2014 ... | reverse complement strand
GTGAGAGGGCGGCGTCTTAACCGCTTGACCAACGAACCGTGTATTATACTATCATGGAGTTTCAAAAAAAGCAAGTACTTTTTTAAAAAAACTTGATTTTTTTTTCTGATAGTGCTATTATACCTATGATAACAACGTTGACTAGATTGAGAGAGGGCAAAAGTCCTCTCTCAATTCACGTTTATAAACATCAGGCAGCTATTCAGAACCACTTGAAACAATTATGAATAGTTACAAGTATAAAAAAGAGAGGTGATAAAATGTCAAAGGCAAGTGTATATGAGGCAAAGACGGAGAACTTTATACAACCAATTCTTGACAGCATGAATTTTGAGCTTGTTGATGTCGAGTATGTTAAGGAAGGCGGTATGAACTACCTGAGAGCATATATCGATAAGGAGGGTGGCATAACCGTTGATGACTGTGAAGTGGTTGCAAGGCAGATGAATGAGATTCTCGACAGAGAGGACTATATTCCTGATTCGTACACCTTCGAGGTCAGCTCGCCGGGGCTTGGAAGACCTCTCAAGAAGGAAAAGGACTATGTGCGCAATATGAATAAGGAGATAGAGATTCGCACATACAGGGCTATCAACAAATCAAAGGAATTTTATGGTCTGCTTAAAGCCTATGATAAGGATACAGTGACAATAACCGATGAAGACGGCAATGAGACTACATTCAATAAGAGTGACATTGCGCTTATACGTCAGGCATTGGATTTTTAATTAAAGCGCACGATAACACAAATAGGAGGAAAAAATAATGAGCAATGAGTTATTAGAAGCGTTAAATATATTAGAGCAGGAGAAAAACATCAGTAAAGAAACTTTACTTGAGGCAATTGAGAACTCTCTTGTGACTGCCTGCAAGAACCATTTTGGTAAATCAGACAATGTAAAGGTAGAAATCGATCCTGAGACATGTGCTTTCTCATGCTACCAGGAGAAGACGGTTGTAGATACGGTTGAGGATCCGGTTGAGGAGATTTCCTTAGCAGATGCGCACAAGGTAAACGGTAACTATCAGCTTGGAGATATCGTGAGAGTTGAGGTTAAGTCAAAGGAATTCGGACGTATTGCTACACAGAACGCAAAGAATGTTATCCTTCAGAAAATCCGCGAGGAGGAGAGAAAGGTAATATTTGACGAGTACAACAGCAAGGAAAAGGATGTTGTGACAGGTGTTGTTCAAAGATACATCGGAAAGAATGTCAGCATCAACTTAGGTAAGGCAGATGCACTTCTGACTGAGAGTGAGCAGATAAAGGGTGAGGTATTCAAGCCTACAGAGCGTATCAAGGTATATATCCTTGAGGTTAAGTCCACATCAAAGGGACCAAAGATTCTTGTTTCAAGAACTCACCCTGAGCTTGTGAAGAGACTTTTCGAGTCAGAGGTTACAGAGGTTAAAGAGGGCATAGTTGAGATAAAGGCTATTTCACGTGAGGCTGGAAGCAGAACAAAGATTGCAGTATGGTCAAATGATCCAAACGTAGACCCTGTAGGAGCATGTGTAGGTATGAATGGTGCCAGAGTAAATGCTATCGTAAATGAGCTTCGCGGTGAGAAAATCGATATCATCACATGGGATGAGAATCCGGCAATACTTATCCAGAATGCACTTAGCCCTGCAAAGGTTATCTCTGTTATCGCAGATGCAGATGAGAAATCAGCAAAGGTTGTTGTTCCGGATTATCAGCTTTCACTTGCAATCGGTAAGGAAGGACAGAATGCAAGACTTGCAGCAAGACTTACAGGCTTCAAGATTGATATCAAGAGCGAGACACAGGCCAGAGAGTCAGGGGACTTCATGGATTATGAGAATGACTATGAAGAGGATGATTATGATGACGATTATGATTATTCAGATGAGGAGCTTGCTGAGAACGAGAGATTAGCTGATACAGAACAGGCAGATGTACAGGAAGAGGCTTTTGATACAGAGGCTGACGAGAACGAAGCAGCAGGTACAGAAAATGATGCGGCAGATAGTGGTGATGAGCAGTAATGGCAAATAAAAAGATTCCAATGCGCAAATGCGTAGGCTGTCAGGAGATGAAGGAAAAGAAGTCACTTATTCGCGTGGTAAAGACTGCGGAGGGCGACATAATTCTCGATGACACCGGCAAGAAAAACGGCAGGGGAGCTTATATATGTAAGAGCCTTGAATGCTTTAAAAAGGCTAAAAAGACAAAGGCACTTGAGCGTTCCCTTGGTGTTAGTGTATCAGAACAGGTATATGAGGAGCTTGAAAAGGAGATGAACCAAATTGACAGATAGAGTACTTTCTATGCTGGGCTTAGCAGCAAAGTCAGGCAATGTGGTTAGCGGAGAGTTTTCTACAGAGAAAGCTGTAAAGACAGGAAAGGCATTTTTAGTGATAGTTGCAGATGATTCATCAGACAACACAAAGAAGCATTTTTCGGATATGACTGCTTTCTATGAGGTTCCGATTTATTTTTATAGTGACAAGGTGGGGTTAGGGAATGCAATAGGCAAAGAGTTTCGCGCTTCCCTTGCAGTAACGGATGAAAACCTTGCAAATGCAGTGATAAAAAAGCTGCAGTCGAATAAAACTGAATAATGGAGGAAAATAGATATATGGCAAAAATGAGAGTTCATGAACTTGCAAAAGAATTAAATATAAAGTCGCAGGACGTCATAGACACATTAAACGGCACACAGTTTGCTGTCAAAAATGTGCAGAGCGGTCTTGAGGATGAGGCACAGCAAATTGTACGAAAGAAGTACGCAAAAACAGAAGTAAAAAAAGATGCACCTAAGAAGGAAGAACCTAAAAAGGAAGAACCTAAAAAGGATGAGGCTAAGGCAGCCGACAGACCAAAGAAAAAGGCAAGCATAACAGCTGTTTTCAATGCCCAGTACAGTAAGCAGGGGAGGAAAACAAATGGTGGAAACGGCAGCGGAAATAATGGAAATAACAGTTCGCAGCGCAGGAATGGCAATGGAAGACGCGATAATCAGTCATCACGTCCTGAGCAGCACAGCATTATTAAGCCAAGACCGGTCGGAGAGAGAGCTATGCGCCCTATAAGTGAGCGTACAGCAGATCCGTATGCAGATATGAAGGCAGCCAATTCACGTCCGGCACGTCAGGCTGACGCTGATAGAAGAAGCGACAGACGTCAGGACAATGGCGACAGAATCAACAACAGAAACACTGACAGAAATGCTGACAGAAGCAGAAATACGGACAGAAACAGCGATAGAAGAACAAACAATCGCGACAACAATAACCGAGATAACAGCAGAGACAATAATAGAGACAATAATAGAGACAATAACAGAGGATTCAGAAATGACTCCAAACGTCCTGCAGAGGGTGGCAGAAGCTTTGACAGAAATAATGACAGAAGCAGAAGCAACGACAGAAGCAGGAGCAATGATAGAAATAACGATAGAACAGGCAGCAGAGGTGATGACAGAAACCGTTTCAGAAAAGAAACAGTTGCAGTTGCAGCTCCTGATGATGTAAGAGGAAAGGAGAGCAGAGACAGAGGCAACGACAGAAAGAATAAGCACAATCACAATCAGATCCAGAAGCAGGATAAGCTCGGAAAGAAGCAGGAGAATTACATCAATCTCGAGAAGCACGGCGGTAAGAAAAAGCCACAGCAGCCTAAGGCACAGCCAAAAGAGGATGAGAACGAGATTAAGACAATTTCTCTTCCGGAGAAGATTACAATAAGGGACTTAGCTGATAAGATGAAGGTTCAGCCTTCAGCCATCGTAAAGAAGCTTTTCATGAAGGGCGAGATGGTAACAGTTAACTCTGAGGTTGATTTTGCAGCCGCTGAGGAGATTGCTTTAGAGTTCAATTTCATATGTGAGGAAGAGGAGAAGGTCGATGTGATTGCAGAGCTTCTCAAGGAGGATGAAGAGGATGAGAGCAAGATGGTTCCTCGTCCACCTGTAGTCTGCGTAATGGGTCACGTAGATCATGGTAAGACATCACTGCTTGATGCCATCAGACAGACACGTGTTACAGACCGTGAGGCAGGTGGTATCACACAGCACATTGGTGCATCTGTTGTATCAATCAATGACCAGAACATTACATTCCTTGATACACCGGGACATGAGGCATTTACAGCAATGCGTATGCGTGGTGCAAACTCTACTGATATCGCAATCCTTGTTGTTGCTGCAGATGATGGTGTAATGCCACAGACTGTTGAGGCAATAAACCATGCAAAGGCAGCCGGTGTAGAGATTATCGTTGCTGTCAACAAGATAGATAAGCCAAGTGCCAATATCGACAAGGTTAAGCAGGAGCTCTCAGAGTATGAGCTTATCCCGGAGGATTGGGGCGGAAGCACAATATTCTGTCCTGTATCTGCACATACTAAGGAGGGTATCGACAATCTCCTTGAGATGATTCTTCTCACAGCAGAGGTGCTCGAGCTCAAGGCTAATCCGGACAGAAATGCAAGAGGTCTCGTGATCGAGGCGCAGCTTGATAAAGGTCGTGGTGCGGTTGCCACAGTGCTTGTACAAAAGGGAACACTCCATGTCGGAGATCCTATCGCATGCGGAAGCAGCTATGGTAAGGTAAGAGCCATGATTGATGACAAGGGCCGCAGAGTAAAGGAGGCTAAGCCTTCTACGCCTGTAGAGATACTTGGACTCAACAGTGTGCCATCAGCAGGTGAGACATTTGTGGCATGTGATTCAGAGAAGGAGGCAAAGGCATTCTCTGACACATATATTTCAGAGGAAAAGAATAAGCTCATCGAGGATACAAAGGCAAAGATGTCACTTGATGATCTGTTCTCACAGATTCAGTCAGGCAACATGAAGGAGCTTGATATCATCGTAAAGGCAGATGTACAGGGTTCAGTTGAAGCTGTTAAGCAGAGTCTTGTCAAGCTTTCAAATGAGGAGGTTGTGGTCAAGGTCATCCATGGCGGCGTTGGTGCCATCAACGAGTCAGATGTTATCCTTGCATCAGCATCAAATGCAATCATCATTGGCTTTAACGTCAGACCGGATCCTGTTGCCAAGGCTACAGCAGACCGTGAGGGCGTAGATATCAGACTTTATAAGGTCATCTACAATGCAATCGAGGATGTATCTGCTGCCATGAAGGGTATGCTTGATCCTGTATTTGAGGAGAAGGTTATCGGACATGCGGAAATCAGACAGATTTTCAAGGCTTCAGGAGTTGGAAACATTGCAGGTTCATATGTGCTTGACGGATTTATGGAGAGAGGCTGCCGTGTCAGAATTAGCAGAGAGGGTGAGCAGATATTCGAGGGAGACCTTGCTTCACTCAAGAGATTCAAGGATGACGTCAAGGAGGTCAAGACAGGCTATGAGTGTGGTCTTGTATTTGACGGATTTAATGATATTCAGGAATTCGATATAGTTGAAGCTTACAAGATGGTAGAGGTTCCGAGATAATCATATATTGGTTATCTTGAATTAATGCAGCTATTCGGATAGTTACGGTTTAATATAAAAAGAAAGCGGGATTATATGAGAAAGAACAGCATAAAAAATATTCGTATCAACGAAGAGGTAATGCGTGAACTGTCAAATATCATACGCGGTGAGATAAAGGATCCGCGTATCAATCCCATGACAAGTGTTGTTGCTGTCGAGGTGGCACCTGATTTAAAGACAGCAAAGGCTTATATCAGTGTGCTTGGTGACAAGAAATCACAGGCTGATACACTTGCAGGACTTAAGTCAGCGGAGGGATATATACGCAGAACTCTCGCAAAGAACATCAATTTAAGAAATACACCTGCCATTACATTTATCATAGACCAGTCTATAGAGTATGGTGTTGAGATGTCTAAAAAGATTGATGAAGTAACAAAAAATCTCAAAGAGGATTAACAAAGAGGATTGATTATGACAGAGATTGATTCTATTTTAAAGGATGCACAATCAGTTGCTGTTTCCGGTCATGTGAGACCGGACGGCGACTGTGTCGGCTCAACACTTGCTGTATACAACTACATAAAGGATTATTATCCTGATATAAAGGCAAGGCTTTATTTAGAGCCAAGCCCAAACATCTTTAAGTTTATGCAAAGAGCAGATGAGATTGACAGCAGCTATGCGGATGATACAGTATACGATCTGTTCATAGCATGTGACTGCAGTGACACAGGCAGACTGGGAAGTGCAGCTAAGTATTTTGAGTCTGCAAAAAGGACACTTTGCATAGATCATCATGTTACAAACGGGGCCTTTGCAGACGCAAATTACATCTTTCCGGATGCAAGCTCAACCTGTGAGCTTGTGTTTGAACTTCTGCCGAAGGAGCGCATCACAATACAGATAGCAGAGTGTATTTACACAGGCATGGTGCATGATACAGGCGTGTTCCAGTATTCATGCACTTCAAAAAAGACTATGGATATAGCAGGCTCTTTGATGGAGATGGGCATTGATTATTCAAGGATAATCGATGATACATTTTATACAAAGACATTTGCCCAGAACAAGATTATGGGGCAGGCACTTTTGAATGCTGCTTTGTATCTGAATGGTGATGTTATATTGTCTGCAGTATCGCGCGCTGAGATGGAGAAGTACGATGTGCTTCCAAAGCATCTCGACGGTATTGTAAATCAGCTGCGCGTGACAAAGGATATAAAGGTTGCTGTATTTCTCTACGAAAATGAGGATGGTACCTACAAGGGCAGCCTGCGCGTAAACGGTGATTATGATGTGGCAAAGGTTGCGTCGGTATTTGGCGGTGGAGGACATGTAAAGGCCGCCGGATTTACGATTGACGGACCGCTTGAGGTGGCAACAGACCGCATCCTTACGGCAATTAAGGACAATATTTAGGGAGAGATTCTTGGGCAGATGGTTAATGGAATAATCAATGTATACAAGGAAAAGGGCTATACAAGCTTTGACGTTGTAGCAAAGCTTCGAGGCATATTTCACCAGAAGAAGATTGGTCATACAGGTACACTTGATCCTGATGCAGAGGGCGTCCTTCCTGTCTGCCTTGGAAAGGCAACCAGAGTGTGTGACCTTTTGACAGATAAGGACAAGGTCTATAAAGCTGTGCTGCTTTTAGGACAGGAGACAGATACACAGGATATTTCAGGGCAGGTCTTAAATCAGGCTAAGGTCAATGTGACCAAGCAGGCGGTGTATGATGCAATATCACAGTTTATTGGCAGACAAAAGCAGGTGCCGCCAATGTATTCGGCTCTAAAGGTCAATGGGAAAAAGCTCTATGAGCTTGCCAGGGAGGGCAAGGTTATAGAGAGAAAAGCCAGGGATATCGAGGTGTTTGATATCAAGGTTGAAAGCATTGATTTGCCTGAGGTTACGATGACGGTGCACTGTTCAAAGGGCACATATATCAGGACGCTGTGCAATGATATCGGAGAGAGGCTGGGCTGCCATGGCTGCATGAAGTCACTGCTTAGGGTAAGGGTGGCAGGCTTTGATATAGAGCATGCACTTACACTTTCGCAGATTCAGTCGAAGGTGGATGAAGGCTGTCTTGATATGGTGCTGCCTGTTGACCGGGTGTTTGAAAACCTGCCGGCAGTGCATACTGTGGCAGAGGCCGATAAGTTTGTCAGAAATGGAAATAAGCTTCCGGCAGTGCTTACGGATTATTTGGAGCACGGTGCTGACTCTGATATAAGATACAGAGTATACAATCATGAGGGCATATTTGCCGGGGTGTATTCGTATCTTGATGAGGCCGGTGAATTTAAGCCGGTAAAGATTTTTATGGAATAGAATAGTATACAGATATTATGGAATATATAAGCAAAACTCTGGATTTTCATGTCAAGGAGCCGTCCGTCATCTCGTTTGGAAAGTTTGACGGGCTTCACAGAGGACATGAATTTCTGATGGAAAAGCAAATTGAACAGAGCAATCTGCATGGCTACAAGCGCATCATATTCACGTTTGACATTCCTCCCAAATCGGAGGTACTTGGCGTTGAGTCAAAGGTTATAATCACAAACGATGAAAAAGAGTATGTGTTTGAAAAATCAGGTATTGACTATCTGATAGAGTGTCCGTTTGTGCCACAGGTGATGACGATGGAGGCGGATGCGTTTGTCAGATGGATAGTTAATAGTCTTAATGTCAAGTGTATCATTGTCGGAGATGATTTCCGCTTCGGGCACAACAGGGCAGGAGACCACAAGCTGCTTTCTGCGATGGCAGGAGAGCTTGGATACGGTCTTATTGTGGTGGACAAGATAAAGGATGGAGACAGGGATATAAGCAGTACCTATATCCGCGAGGAGATTGCGGCAGGACATATTAAAAAGGCGAATGAACTGCTGGGATATCCCTTTTTCATAAAAGGAAGAGTAGTGCATGGCAGAGCACTAGGCAGGACTATTGGCATTCCGACGGTCAACCTTTCAGTGCCGCACGATAAGCTGCTTCCGCCAAAGGGAGTGTATATGTCAAGAGTTCTTGTCAGGAACAACTGGTACCTTGGTGTAACCAATATAGGATGCAAACCTACTATAGAGGGCAAAAATCCAATCGGTGCAGAGACATATATCATAGATTTTGGGCAGGATGTTTACGGACAGGATATCATGGTAGAGCTTCATAAGTTCGTAAGACCTGAGATGAAGTTTGATTCAATAGAAGCGTTAAAGAGCCAGATGAGTGCAGATATCAATTATACAATCAATTATGCAGGCAGTCACACATTCTAGTGTGGCTGTTTTTTTGCGAAATTACCCAAAATAACGAAAAAATGACAAATATTACGGAAATATTACGGAATATATTGACATTTTAACAATTCGTGATATACTCGTAACCATGGGATTATGGATAGCATGAATTGGAGGCTATATGAAAAATAAATTAAAATTAGGACAGGCAGCAGGCGTTGTAGCGTTTGCTATTATTATAGGTGCTGTATCTATGAGTTCAAGCAGCACAGTAGATGCCAGAGCATCATTAAAGGAAAACAGAACAGTCAATGCGGGGGTGGCTCTTGATCTGACAGAGGCGGCAGATGCCACGGAGCTTCTTACAGCAGGAGCGACATCTGCTCTCACATACTACGGAGCTGAGCTTACTGTTGCGCAAAATGACAGCAATGTTGTAACAGCATCTGCACAGGGCGCACCGCAGACAGACGATGCTTCACAGGAGTCTGAGCAGGCAAATGAAGCAGCTCAGACACCGACAGCCGCACAGACCTGTGGTTATACAAATCTTGGTATGTCGGTTATAAGCAGCGGAAACTTAAATATCAGACAGGAAGCTTCGACAGACAGTGAGGTAATAGGAATACTTACCAATCACAATGCCTGTGAGCTTCTTGAGGATGCCGGAGAATGGTACAAGGTCACATCAGGCAAGGTGACAGGATATGTAAACAAGCAGTATCTTGTAACAGGAGATGAGGCAGAGGCTATTGCAGAACAGGAGATTAAGACGGTTGCCACAGTAAATACGGAAACACTGAATGTGCGTGCAGAGAAGTCAACAGAGGCTGCGGTGCTTTCGCAGGTTGGAAATTCAGAGGCATTCACGGTTAATTCTGTCGCTGACGGCTGGGTTGAGATAAGTGTGGATGATTCGGTAGGATATATATCACAGGATTATGTGACACTGGCACAGGCACTTCCTACAGCAAAGACAATAGAGCAGGTGAAGTATGGTGACGGTGTATCAGATGTAAGGGCATCTGTTGTATCGTATGCGTTACAGTTTGTCGGAAACAGATATGTGTGGGGTGGTACAAGCCTTGAGAAGGGAGTTGACTGCTCAGGCTTCACAATGAGAATTCTTGGAAAGTATGGAATCTCATTACCGCATTCATCAAGAGCACAGCCTTCATACGGCAAAAAAATCAGTGCATCTGAAGCAAAGCCGGGAGATTTATTCTTCTACGGAGGTGGAAGGAGTATCTCACATGTCGCAATTTATATCGGAAACGGACAGATTGTACATGCCAGCAACAAGCGTGATGGAATCAAGGTTTCAAATGCATATTACAGAAATCCGATTTGTGTCGCAAGATATTTGCCGGATTAATAAAAAAACAGTTTACAACAAATGCTTACTATGCTATACTGCATAAGTGTGGTTTTGCCCATGTTCGGTAGTTGGACACTCCGACCTATTGCTGAGCATCATACAGTTATCAGGGCGCATTATAATATAAGGAGGATCAACAATGATCGCAAAGGAAAAGAAACAGGCTATTATCGCAGAGTACGGTAGAACACCAAATGACACAGGTTCACCAGAGGTTCAGATTGCAATTCTTTCAGCAAGAATCGCAGAGTTAACTGAGCATTTCAAACAGAACCCAAAGGATCATCACTCAAGAAGAGGAATGTTAAAGATGATCGGTCAGAGACGTGGATTACTTGCATACCTTAAGGAGATTGATATCGAGAGATATCGTTCACTTATCGAGCGTTTAGGACTCAGAAAATAGTATTTTCTTTAGAGCGGAGTAATTATTATTCCGCTCTATTATTGTTTTTATTATTGTTTTTTGAAAAGCAGAAGTAAGCCGAGACCACTAAAGAGTGCATGAGCGTACATGTATTGTTTAGTAGTTTCGGAAGAGGAATACACTTCTGCAAAAGAATTTTAAGGAGAATTAATATGTACAAAAGTTATTCAATGGAACTTGCCGGCAGGACTCTTACTGTAGATATCGGAAGAGTAGCAGCTCAGGCAAACGGAGCTGTTTTTATCAAGTATGGTGATACAACAGTTCTTTCAACAGCTACAGCATCTGACAAGCCACGTGACGGTGTGGATTTCTTCCCGCTCAGCGTTGAGTTCGAGGAGAAGATGTACTCTGTAGGAAAAATTCCGGGTGGTTTTAACAAGCGTGAGGGAAAGGCATCTGAGAACGCCATCCTTACAGATCGTGTAATTGACCGTCCTATGAGACCTCTTTTCCCAAAGGATTACAGAAATGATGTTACATTAAACAACCTTGTTATGTCAGTGGATCCTGAGTGCCGTCCTGAGATAGTTGCAATGATCGGTACAGCTCTTGCTGTTCATATATCAGATATTCCGTTTGACGGACCATGTGCCATGACACAGATGGGACTTGTTGATGGAGAGTTTATCGTAAACCCTTCACAGAAGCAGTGGGATGAGGGCGATTTACAGCTCACAGTTGCTTCTACAAAGGAAAAGGTCATCATGATTGAAGCAGGAGCCAATGAGATTCCTGAGGATCAGATGATTGAGGCAATCTACAAGTGCCACGATATCAACCAGACAGTTATCGCATTCATGGATCAGATCCGTGATGAGATTGGCAAACCAAAGCATGAGTATGAGAGCTGTGCTATTCCTGAGCAGATGTTCGAGGATATCAAGAAAATTGTTACTCCTGAGCAGATGGAGGAGGCAGTATTCACAGATGAGAAGCAGAAGCGTGAGGAAAATATAAGAGCTATCACAGAGCAGTTAGAGGAAGCCTTCGCTGACAATGAGGAGTACCTTGCAGTACTTGGTGAGGCTATTTACCAGTATCAGAAGAAGACAGTCAGAAAGATGATTTTAAAGGATCATAAGCGTCCGGACGGCCGTGCAATCAACCAGATCAGACCACTCGCAGCAGAGGTTGATTTGATTCCTAGAGTTCACGGCTCTGCAATGTTTACCCGTGGACAGACACAGATTTGTGATGTTGTAACACTTGCTCCTTTATCAGAGATTCAGAAAATCGACGGACTTGATGCAAATATCACAACAAAGAGATATATGCATCACTATAACTTCCCTGCATACTCTGTAGGAGAGACAAAGGTATCACGTGGACCGGGACGTCGTGAGATTGGACACGGAGCACTTGCTGAGAAGGCACTTGTTCCTGTACTTCCAAGCATTGAGGAGTTCCCATATACTATCCGTGCCGTATCTGAGACATTTGAATCAAACGGCTCTACATCAATGGCTTCAACATGTGCATCATGTATGTCACTTATGGCTGCAGGTGTTCCGATTAAGGCTATGGTTGCCGGAATCTCATGCGGACTTGTAACAGGCGATACAGATGATGATTTCCTTGTACTTACAGATATCCAGGGTCTTGAGGATTTCTTCGGAGATATGGATTTCAAGGTAACAGGTACACATAAGGGTATCACAGCTATCCAGATGGATATCAAGATTCACGGACTTACAAGACCTATCGTTGAGGAGGCAATCGCGAGAACACGTGAGGCACGTCTCTACATCATGGATGAGGTTATGAGCAAGGCAATTGCTGAGCCTAGAAAAGAAGTAAATGAGTGGGCTCCAAAGATAGAGCAGATTACAATTGATCCGTCAAAGATTGGTGATGTTGTTGGACAGAAGGGTAAGACAATCAACGAGATTATCGACAGAACCGGTGTCAAGATCGATATCACAGATGATGGTGCTGTTTCAGTTTGCGGAACAGATAAAGAGATGATTGCAAAGGCAATCGAAATGATTAAGATTATCACAACTGATTTTGAGCAGGGACAGATCCTTGAGGGAACAGTTGTAAGCATCAAGGAGTTCGGAGCTTTCATCGAATTTGCTCCTGGCAAAGAGGGAATGGTTCACATTTCAAAGATTGCAAAAGAGAGAATCAACAGAGTAGAGGATGTACTCACGCTTGGAGACAAGGTAAAGGTTGTTTGCCTTGGCAAGGACAAGATGGGAAGAATCAGCTTCTCTATGAAAGATGTAAAAGAGGATTAATTAATATACGTTAAAGTATAACAATAATATCAAAGTAAAGGGCTGCACGCAGGTGCAGTCCTTTTAATATATGAAATTATAGTAAGGTGATATGATGTAAGGCAAAACAGGTGCGTCTGTGTCATATTGTGAAAACGAATCATATACTAAATTAAAAAATAAAATAATAATGAAAAATGCGAAATATAGTATAAATGCAAATCTGGTATATAAAAATGGATATAGTGGTAAAAATGTCAATATAGCAGTGCTTGATACGGGTGTGTTCAGACATAAACAGCTTGATGGGTGTATAAAGCACTTTATGGATTTTGTGGGTGGAAAGGAGACATGTTATGACGATAACGGGCATGGTACACATGTGTGCGGTATATTATCGGCTGCAGATATAGGCATGGCCCCGGGAGCCGGACTTTACGTGTTTAAGGTGCTAGATTATCTTGGCATGGGACAGACATTGGATTCAATTCGTGCACTTAACTATATAAAAGAAAACTGCGTAAGACTTAATATAAAAATACTCAACTTCTCTGTAGGATATCTGCCATATTCTGATACAAAAGAGCGCGTTAAGATATTGAAGCTGATAGATGAATTGTGGGATATGGGAGTGGTAGTTGTTGCGGCAGCGGGCAACTACGGCCCGGCACCTTTTTCTGTAACTGTGCCGGGAATTTCGAGAAAGATAATTACAGTCGGAAGCTTTGATGATATAAGAAGCGGCAAAGGTCCAACCGACTGCTGTATTGTAAAGCCTGAGATTCTGGCTCCAGGGCATGATATCATAAGCCTTGGAACAAGGGATGGCACATATGTAAGAAAAACAGGTACTTCAATGGCTACACCGATTGTATCGGGTGCCATAGCACTTATGCTGGAAAAAAATCCAGCTATGAGGCCTGAGGAGGTTAAGCTTGCCCTGTATAATACATGTGACAGGGCAAAAGATAGTCATAAAGGCTCGTGGGGGATTATAAATGTTGATAAATTGCTGGGAATATTATAATATGATTAAAGATAAATATAGGAAATATTAGGTTGTATAATAGTAATTTCGTGGTAGGGCTTATATGAGAAAAATATTACAAAGACTGCTTTCAAAGCTTTTTATCGTTTCAACAATAATAATCATACAGATGATATGGTGGTTCTTTTTATTTTATACGGCGTCTGTTGCCAGCAGGGTGTTTCAGGATCTGCTGTATGTGGCAGCCATATTACTTTCGCTTTATATTGTCAACAGGCGGATGAAAATGTATATAAAAATGTCATGGATATTTTTGATACTGAGTGTTCCAATCGTGGGTATTCCATGCTATTTCTTTTTCGGCAGACCGGAGCTTACGTCAAAGACACAGAAAAGAATGGCAAGAATTGTGGATGCATACGCACCGCTTCGGCCTGAAAACGAGCTGCTAAATGAGACGCTCAGACAGACAAATATGGATGCATACAGACAAAGCAGGCTTATCACTCAAAATCAGAGGTATCCACTGTATGCTGAGGACTGTACAGAGTACTTTAAGTCAGGTGAGGAGGCTTTTGAAAGTATTTTAAAAGATTTAAGGTCAGCTGAAAAGTTTATCTTTATGGAGTATTTCATAATTGGCAGTGGAGTTATGCTTGATCAGATACTTGATATACTCAAAGAAAAGTTAAAGCATGGAGTTGTCGTAAGAATCATATATGATGATTTTGGAAGCATAAATGCCATTCCGCCACATTTTATAAAGGAGATGGAGAGCATCGGAATACAGACCAGACGCTTCAATCCATATAAGCCCATGCTTTCAGTAATTATGAATGACAGGGACCATAGGAAGATACTGGTAGTAGACGGACGTGTGGCGCATACCGGTGGTTACAATATAGCAGATGAGTATATCAACAAAAAAATCAGGTTTGGATACTGGAAGGATGCCGGTATCCGTGTAGAGGGAGAGTGTGTAAACAGTTTCACGACGATGTTCCTTGAGATGTGGAATTATATCAATAAGGACAATGCAGTGCATGATGAATATCTGAATCCACACAATACCTTCAGCCAGTCAGAGGAATGTGGTTTTGTCCAGCCGTTTTGTGATTCGCCACTTGAGCATGATGATGTAGGAGAGAATCTTTATGTGAGTATCATCTCAAGAGCTAAAAAATATGTTTATATTTTTACACCATATCTGATACTTGGAACAGAGCTGTCACATGCTATGATATCGGCAGCCAGGTCAGGTGTTGATGTGCGTATTGTTGTACCTAAGATTCCCGATAAAAAGCTCATTTATCTGCAGACAAAAGCCAATTTCAGACCTCTTATCGAGGCGGGGATAAGGATATATCTATACACACCCGGCTTTATACACTCTAAGTGTATAGTGGCAGATGATGATACTGCGATAGTTGGCACATGCAATCTGGATTTCAGGAGCATGTACTGGAATTTTGAGGATTTTGTATACATGTACAGGACTCAGTGCATCGGAAAAATAAAAGAGGATGCGATAGAGACGTTTGCGGTTTCAGAGGAGGTGGATGAGGAAAGCACAAATGATATCTCATTTGCAGGCAGGCTGCTGCAGAGTATTTTGCAGCTTTTTGCACCGCTTTTGTAAATGTGTCTGTAAAGCGTCTGATAAAAATCTGTTGAATAATATTACAAGTTGTAATATAATATGCAAAGTGAATGCATAAAGTATCACATTGTAAAACTGAATATGTAGCATAAAGGTGTCGGAGCAGACAAGCATTTGCATATGATTTATGACAAGAGATGTGAAGCTGGCTCCGGTGAAAAGGGAAACAGGTGCAAATCCTGTACGAACTCGTCACCGTAATTAAGGAGTGACGGCCGAGAAGTCACTGGGCAACCGGGAAGACGGCCGAAGCGATGATATTTAAGCCGGGAGACCTGCCTTTGTGTTGTACGGAAACAATAGTGTTTCAAGCCACGAGTAACTGGCTGTACGTGATGAAATAATTATAATTACAGATAAGGCTATGATAGCCGTATAGTCTGAGTTAGAAGGATTTTGACATGTATAGCTCTTTGACGCAATAGTACAAAGAGCTTTTATTTTTGACGCTTTAAATGTTTTTGTATTACATATTTAAATCATGTGCAGCTTAACAGCTGCAGGGCTAATGAAAAGGAGAAAATATGAAAAAGAAATTAGTAGTAGTACTGATGGCAGCAGTTATGGCTATGACAGCAGTGACCGGCTGTGGCAGCAAGGCAGATGATGCAAAGAATGATACACAGGTATCTAAGGCTTCAGAGAGTGAGACAAGCGCAAAAGCAGATCAGGAGGCAGCAATGCATGTGGCAGATTTAATCGATGCAATCTACGTGCAGGAGAGAACAGATGATACAGACAAGCAGTGCAAGGAAGCTAAGGAGGCCTGGGACAAGCTCACAGACGCACAGAAGGAGCTTGTAGAGGGAGAAAATGCTGATCCTGACTATTTCGGCAGAGATACAGGTGATGCCTCAAAGGACGATCCGAGAAACCAGGATGATATCGGAGAGAATGAGATTCTTGTAGTAAGCTTTGGTACATCCTTCAACGACAGCCGTGTGGCTGATATCAAGGGTGTGGAGGATGCAATAGCAGCCGCAAATCCTGATTGGTCAGTCAGAAGAGCTTTCACTGCACAGATTATCATTAATCATGTACAGGCAAGAGATGACGAGAAGATTGACAATATGGATCAGGCACTTGAGCGTGCAGTCAAAAATGGTGTAAAGAATCTTGTAGTACAGCCTACACACCTGATGCATGGAGCTGAGTACGACGAGCTTTCAGAGGCTGTAGAGAAGTATAAGGATAAATTTGAGTCTGTAAAGATTGCAGAGCCACTTCTCGGTGAGGTTGGAAGCGATGCAACAGTTGTAAATGAGGATAAAAAGGCTGTTGCAGAAATTCTTACAAAAGAGGCAGTAGAGAAGGCAGGCTATGACAGCCTTGATGCTGCAAAAAAAGAGGGCACAGCATTTGTATTTATGGGACATGGAACAAGCCATACAGCAAAGATTTCATACAGCCAGATGCAGAGCCAGATGACAGATTTGGGTTATGAAAACGTATTTATCGGAACTGTAGAGGGTGAGCCGGAGGATACATCATGTGAGTCTGTCATTGAGAAGGTGTCAGCCGCTGGCTACAAGAACGTCATTCTTCGTCCGCTTATGGTTGTTGCAGGAGACCATGCCAACAATGATATGGCGGGAAGTGATGATGATTCATGGCTTTCACAGTTTAAGGCATCAGGAAAGTTCGATAAAATCGATACACAGATTAACGGACTTGGTGAGATTGAGGGTATCCAGAAGCTTTATGTTGAGCATACAGCGGCTGCTATGAGCAAGTAGCAGTTACTTAAATGTATAGTGGGGAAGCTATAAAATAACAGGAGCAGTATATCAGACATGAGAAAATTATTCAGAAACAAGTTTACTTACATCATTGCACTGGCACTGGTTTGTGCCATGAGCCTGGCAGCATGTGGTAATAAGAATGCAAAAGCTGAAACAGAAAGCAAAAAAGCAGTGCAGGACGCGACAGAGAGCACAAAAAAGGCTGAAAAAACAGAAAAGATAGCACTTTCAGATGGTACATATACAGCAGAGTTTACTACAGACAGCTCAATGTTTCATGTGAATGATGCATATGACAACAAAGGTACACTCACCGTGAAGGATGGCAAGGCAACAATACATGTTGCTCTTACATCCACACACATTGTAAATCTCTTTTTGGGAACAGCAAAGGATGCCTCAAAGGACAAGGCACATCTTTTGGAGCCAACTGTAGAGACTGTCGATTATGGCGATGGCACAACTGAGGAGGTCAATGCGTTTGATATACCGGTTCCTGTTTTGGATGAGGAATTTGACCTTGCACTTATCGGTACAAAGGGTAAATGGTATGACCACAAGGTAAAGGTTTCAAATGCCACACCTGCGGACGCAGATGCAAGCGTATCTGAGAGTGCAGGAAAAGAGCTTCCTGACGGAACATACAATATCAATCTTGATTTCGAGGGCGGAAGCGGTAAGGCGAGCATTGCATCACCGGCTGAGGTGACTATAAGCGGTGGAGCCGCTACTGCAACAGTGCAGTGGAGCAGTCCAAACTATGATTATATGATAGTTGACGGACAGAAATATATGCCTGTAAATACAGACGGCAATTCTGTATTTGAAATTCCGGTTAAGCTTGATACACCTATGCAGGTTATCGGAGATACAGTTGCTATGAGCAAGCCGCACGAGGTTGAGTACACACTTACCTTCCATTCAGATTCTGCTACAGAGGTGCTTGGTGAGGATGGAGAATAATTAAGCTATGCATGGAAGAAAAAAGATAATTATATATATATTGATATCAATTATAGGACTGTTCTGGCTGTCAGGCTGCGACAGTCCTTCTTCCGATTCAGGGAATACCGAATCGAAGGCTGAGGCAGAGGCACAAAACGGTCTTATATATAAGAGCAGTATGAAGCTTTTATATGCAAAGAATTTTTCTGTTGACTATTATGAGGGTGGATACAAGATACTTACGACAAAGGACGGTACCAAAATACTTACCGTGCCAAAGGGCAGAAAGACTCCAAAGGATATTGACAAGGATATCATTGTATTGAAGGAGCCTGTAAGTGATTTGTATCTGGTCGCATCAGGTGTGATGGATATGTTTGACAAGCTTGATGCAGTGGACACTATTAAATTTTCGGGGCTTGACAGTGATGGCTGGTACATTGACAGTGCAAGAAAGGCTCTTGAAAGTGGCAGAATGCTTTATGCCGGCAAATATTCAAAGCCCGATTATGAGCTTTTGGTGTCAGAAAATTGTTCTCTTGCCATAGAAAATACTATGATTACCCATTCGCCGCAGGTAACGGAAAAGCTTAAAAGCTTTGATATCCCTTCAATAATCGAGTACTCAAGCTATGAGGAGGAGCCGCTCGGCAGAGTGGAGTGGGTGAAGTTTTTCGGAGCACTCACAGACCGGGATGAAAAGGCCAATGAGCTCTTTAATGAGCAGGTGGATATTGTAAATCGCATCGCAAAGACAGATGGTACCGATACTGCTGCAAATGCTGACAGCAGACCGACAGTTGCATTTTTTTATATCACATCCAATGGACAGGTTCAGGTGCGCAAAAGCACAGATTATGTGCCAAAGATGATTTCGCTTGCCGGCGGAAAATATATTTTTGATGCGTCAAATGACGATGATACAGGCAGGTCAACCATGAATATGCAGCTGGAGGATTTCTACAATGGAGCAATTGATGCTGACTATCTGATATATAACAGTGCGATAGACGGCGGAGTGAAGAATATAGCTGAGCTTTTGGACAAGTGCCCGGTGCTTGCTGATTTTAGGGCAGTCAAAGACGGCAATGTATTTTGCACCACGAACGATATGTATCAGCAGTCTATGTCCATCGGATATATGATTGATGATATGCATTCGATGATTACAGGTGCACCCGACAGCGGCATGAAATATCTGTTTAAGCTCAAATAACTGTGATTTGCGTAAAAAGATAAAAAGCGGAGCTACAACATGGAAAAAACCAGAAAAATAAGGTGTTTTACAACATTTATTATTCTTATAATCTTAATTATCATATTGCTTATCATGAATGTGTGTATAGGAACTGTACACATATCATTTAAGGCTGCATTTGCGACACTTTATGACCACTCAGACAGGGTAGGACGTATTGTGTGGGATATCCGCATGCCAAGAGCTATCGCAGCGATGATACTGGGTGGGGCGTTAGCGCTTGCAGGATATCTTTTGCAGACTTTTTTTCATAATCCAATCGCGGGACCTTTTGTGCTCGGCATATCATCGGGGGCTAAGATGATAGTGGCACTTGTTATGGTATTTTTACTTGGAAATGCCATACGTGTGAGCTCACTTGCCATGATTGCAGCAGCGTTTTTGGGAGCAATGCTTTCAATGGGCTTTGTGCTTATCATTTCAAGAAAAGTAAGCAGCATGTCAATGCTTGTGGTGAGCGGTGTCATGATTGGCTACATATGCTCTGCGGTGACTGAGTTTGTGGTGACATTTGCAGATGATTCTGACATAGTAAACCTGCACAACTGGTCAAGGGGAAGCTTTTCGGGCATGACCTGGGACAGTGTCGGTGTGATGAGCATTGTGGTGGGAATCACATTTATATTTGTTTTTCTCATGTCAAAGCCACTTATGGCATATCAGCTCGGAGAGTCATATGCCTTAAATCTGGGTGTAAACATAAAGCACATCCGGGTGCTTCTGGTATTGCTTTCAAGCCTGCTTTCCGCATGTATAGTGGCGTTTGCGGGACCGATATCGTTTGTCGGAATAGCCGTGCCACACATAGTAAAAAGCATGCTAAAAAGCACAAAACCCATATATATGATACCGGCCTGCTTCCTTGGGGGAGCGGTGTTCTGCCTGTTTTGTGATTTGCTTGCGAGGATGATGTTTGCGCCTACGGAGCTTAGTATCAGCACGGTTACGGCAGTATTTGGTGCACCGGTAGTGCTGTTTATCATGATAAGACGCAGCAAGGAGAAAAATGTCTGATGGAATATTATTTTACTGCTCAAAAGCTGGCCGTTGGATATGATAACAGGCCGCTTATTGAAAATATTGATTTTTCCCTGAAAAGGGGAGAGATTCTCACATTAATCGGGCCAAACGGTGCCGGTAAATCGACTATTTTAAAAAGTATTGCAAGACAGCTTTCGCTTGTGAGCGGTACGATATATCTTGATAAAAGTGATGTAGTGACGATGAATGGCAATGAATTTGCAAAGAAAATGGCTGTTGTGCTTACCGATAAGCTAAAGACGGAGCTTATGACCTGCTATGATGTGGTTGCGACAGGCAGATATCCATACACAGGCCGGTTCGGAGTACTTTCGGATGAGGACAAAAAGGCTGTGGATGAGGCGATGGAGCTGGTCAATGTATCACAGATAAAAGATAAGGATTTTACAAAGATAAGCGATGGTCAAAGGCAGCGGGTTATGCTGTCACGGGCTATATGCCAGCAGCCGGAGATTATAGTGTTAGACGAGCCTACCTCGTATCTTGATATAAAGTACAAGCTTGAGTTTTTATCAATACTCCAAAGGCTTAAAAGACAGAAGAATCTTACGGTTATCATGTCGCTCCATGAGCTTGATATGGCAAAGCGTGTGTCAGACCATATTTTGTGTATAGATGGCAGATATGTGGACAGATACGGAACTCCCGAGGAGGTATTTACTGACCAATATGTTTCAGGGCTTTTTGGAATTACGGCAGGAAGCTTTGACGAAACAGGAGAGGATTTAGAGCTGGAAAAACCGGATGGAAGGGCCAGGGTATTTGTCATAGCAGGAGGGGGCCTGGGCAGAAAAAGCTTTAGGAGCTTACAGCGAAAGGGTATCCCGTTTGTGACAGGAATCATCTATGAAAATGATCTGGATTATCCTGCGGCAAAGGCGCTTTCTGCTGAGATTGTCAGCGCAAGAAGCTTTGAGCCTGTAGACGATGCCATTATAAAAAAGGCAAAGGAGCTTATTGATGCATGCGAGAGCGTCATATGTGACAAAACAGAGTTTGGCACGTATGAGCAGTTTAACAGCAGACTTTATGAGTATGCAGTCTCTACAGGAAAAATTATAAAAATTCCTTTTCTTGAGGAACAATTGGCACAGCTTTAAGGAAGTTACTGTTCACACTACAGTTTAATATTCATGATAAAGCAACAGACTACCACATAAATTCAGACAGCAGGTATAGATATGGCAAAGGTAATTATGGTACAGGGTACAATGTCCAATTCAGGCAAGAGCTTTCTTGTCGCGGGCTTGTGCCGTATTTTCAGACAGGACGGATATAGGGTGGCACCGTTCAAATCACAGAACATGGCGCTCAACTCTTATATAACAGACGAAGGACTTGAGATGGGACGGGCCCAGGTGATGCAGGCTGAGGCAGCAGGCATTAAGCCTATGGTCTGCATGAATCCTATTCTTTTAAAGCCTACAAATAATACAGGCTCACAGGTGATTGTAAACGGAAGAGTGCTTAAGAACATGCCGGCGAGAGAGTATTTTGCATACAAGAAAACTCTGATACCGGATATAAAAAAGGCATTTAAAAAGCTTGAGGAGTATGCTGATATCATAGTGATTGAGGGCGCCGGAAGCCCGGCGGAGATAAATCTGAAGGAAAATGATATTGTAAACATGGGGCTTGCGCATATGGTGGATGCACCGGTGCTGCTCGTGGGTGATATCGACAGAGGTGGTGTTTTTGCGCAGCTTCTTGGCACACTTATGCTTTTAACCGATGAGGAAAAGAATCGTGTCTGCGGGCTTATTATCAATAAATTCCGTGGAGACAAGACGATCCTTGACCCGGGGATACAGATGCTTGAGGAGAGAGGCGGGGTGCCTGTCACCGGAGTGGTGCCATATATGGATGTACAGCTTGAGGATGAGGACAGCCTGACAGAGCGCTTTGACAAAAAGACAGATGGGCTTATTGATATAGCGGTCATCAGATATCCGAGAATATCAAATTTCACTGATTTCAATGTCTTTGAGCAGATGTCAGAGGTAACAGTGCGGTATGTGTCAACAGTAAATGAGCTGCGCCATCCGGATATAGTATTTCTGCCGGGAAGCAAGAATACGATGGGAGATCTTTTGTGGATGAGACAAAACGGACTCGAGGCCGCTGTAAAAAAGCTCTCCTGTGAGATACCTGTTTTTGGAATATGCGGAGGCTATCAGATGCTTGGGGCTTCAATAGCCGACCCCGATGGTGTTGAGGAGGGGGGATATATGCGTGGCATGGAGCTTCTTCCTATAGATACCGTTCTAAAAGACAGCAAGACACGGCTTCAGACAAGCGGTGAAATAGCACATGTAGATGGTGTATTGAGCAGGCTTTCAGGCTGTCACTTTCTGGGCTATGAGATACATATGGGTAAGAGCGCATATAGCACAGCTTCAGATGAGCATGGGGCTTGTGCTGACAGGAAAAATGAGTTAAATAATGTCATATCTGATGGCAGAAATGTGTATGGCTCGTACATCCACGGCATTTTTGATACTGCAGAGGCCGCCAGAGTGATAGTGGATTATATTGCCGATAAAAAGGGTATTGATGTGAATGACAGTGCTATTGTAAGCTATAAGAGCTTTAAGGAAAAACAGTATGACAGGCTTGCGGATACACTGAGGGAGTATCTGGATATGGATGCAGTGTACGGCATGCTTCGTGAGGCAAAATATGATTGAAAATAATATTATTTCTGACCATTTTACAGTTGAAGAATTAAAAAAATTAAAAATAACGCCACCTGATGCAAAAATGTACAAAAAAATCCGTTCAAACTGGGATTCCGTGGCAAAGCCGCTCGACGGCATGGGTGATTTTGAGCTTTTAACGGCTAAAATCGGCGCTGTTTTGGGAGATGAAAATATAGATATCTCAAAAAAGGCGGTCATAATGATGTGTGCGGATAATGGTGTGGTTGCTGAGGGCATCAGTCAGTCCGGACAGGAGGTGACACTTGCAGTTGCAAAATCCATGGCAAGGAAGGCTTCATCTGTCGGACGAATGGCAATGACTGCAGGGGCTGATACAATTCCAGTGGATATAGGAATAAACAGTGACGAGAGTGTTAAGGGGCTGCTTCAAAGAAAGGTGCGCATGGGCACGAGAAACTTTGCAAAAGAGCCTGCAATGACAAGGGCTGAGACACTTGAAGCGATTGCAGCAGGTATAGAAATAGTGCGTGGGTGTAAGGCAGATGGCTACAGAATTATTGCAACCGGTGAGATGGGGATAGGAAACACTACCACCAGCGCAGCAATGGCAGCCGCCATGCTAAGGTGCGATGTGACCACAGTGACAGGAAGAGGAGCAGGCCTGAACGACAGCGGGCTTGAGAAAAAAATCCGTGTAATTGAGGACGCTATAGAAAAGTATGATTTATATAATAAAGACACCTTTGAGATACTTATGACAGTCGGAGGACTCGATATTGCAGGACTTGTCGGAGTATGTATAGGCGGTGCATTATACCATATTCCTGTTGTGCTCGACGGAGTGATAAGCATGGTTTCTGCGTTGGCAGCAGGAAGGCTTCTTTCCGGAGTTACAGATTTTATCATTCCATCCCATGAGGGCAGGGAGCCTGCCGTGGCGCTTTTGTGTGAGGCACTTTCCGTAAGACCTGTCATAAGAGCATCCCTTGCGCTTGGAGAGGGAACAGGTGCCGTGATGATGTTTGCGCTTTTGGATATGGCACTTAGCGTATACAAAGGACGGACAACCTTCGACGATATCTCGGTATCACAGTATGAGAGGTACGTATAGATGATTACACTTATAACAGGCGGCAGCGGCAGCGGCAAATCAGCATATGCAGAAAAGTATATTTGTCACGCGTCAAATGAAAAGGGATACAAAGAAAAATATTATATTGCCACCATGCAGGTATTTGATGATGAGGGACAGCGGAAGATAGACAGGCACAGAAGACTTCGTGCCGGAAAAGGCTTTATTACCATAGAACAGCCTCGGGATATCCAAAATGCGGTTTCTAAGCTGCAATTAGAAAGCAGTTTAAAAACCGGGCGGTCAGCACTGCTTGAGTGTATGTCAAACCTTGTGGCAAATGAGATGTTTCCACCTGTAGATGCTTCCGGTATACAGGCTGCCGAAGCTGAAAAAGAGGATTTGGATGCCCTTGAAAATATGAAGGATTATGAGACTACTCAAATCAGCCATGTGAGTAAAAAGGTGTTAAAAGAGGTAAGTATCTTAAGTGAAAATGTTGCTGAGCTTGTAATTGTGACAAACAATGTATTTGAAGACGGAGTCTGCTATGATGAATCAACGATGAATTACATAAAGGCAATGGGTATTGTAAACAGAGGGCTTGCTGCGATGGCAGAGCGTGTCGTTGAGGTGGTTGCAGGCATTTCTGTGACGGTTAAGTGAAGCAGTGTGGAGGTAATGTGTATTATGAAGCTAATAAGGTCGTGCATAGTATCTTTTTCCATGTATTCAAAGATACCAATGCCACAATTCAAATGGAATGATGATGACATGAGGTACATGCTGGTATTCTTTCCGTGGATAGGAGCTGTAATCGGACTGCTTCTTATGCTGTGGAGATATATATACTCTCATTTTGGAGTGGCAGATATCTGTTATGTATGCATAGGCGCACTCATTCCGATAGCGGTTACGGGAGGCTTTCACATAGATGGTTTTATGGATACAATGGATGCGTTTCATTCATACAAGCCGCGGGAGGAAAAGCTTGCAATACTTAAGGATTCACATATAGGAGCGTTTGCCGTTATAATGCTTGCAGCCTACGGATTATTATTCATGGGAGCGTTTTCTCAGATAATGAATGATAAAGCATTTATTGTTTTTTGTGCAGGCTTTTTCATCGCAAGATGCTTAAGCGGAATAGCTGTTGTGTCATTTAAATCGGCAAAAAGCGATGGACTGTTATTTATGTTTGCAGACACTGCACACAGAACAATCGTGAGGGCAGCACTATACATCCAGCTTGCACTGTGTATGGCTGTTTTACTCATTGTGTCACTGCCTTATGCGTTGGCTATGATCATTGCGGCAGCACTTAGCTTTTGGTATTATTATGTGAAAACAAAAAAGGAGCTTGGCGGCATCACCGGCGATACGGCAGGGTATTTTGTGTGTATATGTGAGTGCGCCATGGCAGTGGCACTGGGTGGTGTTTCTTTTATTATTTAGTATATTTGTTTTGGATATAGGAATGGTACGGATAAGAATTTTGATAAAAGTTGTACTATGAAATTTAAACTTTGGAATTGGAGAAAATATGAAGCTTGTGATAGGCGGAGTGGCACAGGGAAAGCTTGATTATGTGCTTGAAAATATGATAAAAAAAACAGAAAAATATGATGTGTATGACTGCCTTTTTCTAAAAGATAATGCTTGTGATGATAAGGCATCATACATGGACTGGCCATGGGATTTTGCCATTGATGATGAGCGGATATTTATAATTGATAAATTTCATTATTTTATCAGGGCCGTGCTCGAGAAAAATCTTCCACTGCAGGAATATATTTTGAAATTCATGCAGTTTGCAGAGAAAAATAAGGATACAATAGTCATTGCTGATGAGATTGGAAACGGCATAGTGCCTCTTGATGCGTTTGAGAGAGAGTACAGGGAGCAGACAGGCAGAGCAGAGATACTGCTTGCAAAAAAAGCAGACGAGGTAGTTCGCGTAATATGTGGAATCGGTCAGAAAATAAAATAAACTGTATATTTATAAGACACGGCTGCACTGTCTCAAACAGGGAGCACAGATATATGGGCAGGACAGATGAGCCACTCGATGAAGCCGGAGTTTTTGAACTTAAAAATGCGCTAAATAATGGTGTATACAAGGCTTTGGAGAAAAAAGGCTCAAGGGAGCAGATAATCCTTACAAGCCCAATGAGGCGCTGCAAACAGACGGCAGAGATTATTTTGCCGGTTGCACAGCACCATAAAATTCATACCGTAAAAGAGTTTGCAGAGATGGATTTCGGTGAATGGGAGCTTAAAAGCTATAAGGAACTTAGCACAGATATCCGTTTCAGGGACTCATATCAGGCGTGGATTGACAGTGGTGGAACACTTGCCTTTCCAAACGGAGAGAGCAGAAAAGAGTTTTGCAAAAGAAGTATATGTGGCTTTGAGAGGGCACTCACACAGGCATTAGAGCTTAATAGGGCTATGCCTGATAAAGAGATACAGATAGTATTTTTTGTGCATGGAGGGACTATCATGGCAATAATGAGCCATTTTTGTGATAGAGATTACTATGATTATCAGGTGAAAAACGGTTGTGGCTATTCGTGTGAAGTGGCAGTTGAGTGCGATGAGATCGTGTTTAATGAAATACAGCCCATATCGCTATGATTTATACATTTTTATGGGTTTATTTAAGAAGGATTAATATATGTGTTATCATATTTTTGCATTTATAGCAGGCTTTCTGCTTGATTTATTAATAGGAGATCCGCATTTTATACCGCATCCTGTCAGGCTTATAGGTTCACTCATTTCTTTTCTCGATAAGAGGCTTAATTGTGATGTCAGAAATAATCGCTCCGGGGAAAAAACTGCGGTTGATGCAAATATAGAAAAAACAAAGTTATCAAAATATAAAAGAGGCATGCTTCTTGCTTTTACAGTAATTATTGTCGTATTTGCCGTATCAGCGTTGATCCTGGCGACAGCATACAGCATAAATCTATATGCCGGGATAATAGTAGAGGTTGTCATGACCTGGCAGATTCTTGCCACAAAGTGTCTTCGTGTGGAGAGCATGAGGGTGTATGATGCGCTAAGGACAGACGGAGTCGATGCAGGAAGAAGGGCTGTTTCCATGATTGTTGGCAGAGATACATCTGTGCTTGATGCAGCAGGTGTCACAAGGGCGGCAGTTGAGACGATAGCTGAAAATACATCTGACGGAGTGATTGCACCTATGCTTTACACTGCAATCGGAGGACCGGTGCTTGGCCTTGTATACAAGGCTGTGAATACGATGGACTCCATGCTTGGCTACAAAAATGATAAATATATGTATTTTGGCAGATTTGCGGCAAGGCTTGATGATGTGGTCAATTTCATACCGGCAAGAATCAGTGCATATCTGATGATTGCTGCGGCATTTATCGGTGGCAGGCAGTTTGATGGCAAAAATGCATACCGCATCTTTAAAAGAGATCGTTTCAATCACGCAAGCCCAAACTCAGCCCAGACAGAGTCCGTGTGTGCCGGGGCTTTAAGGGTGCGGCTTGCAGGTGATGCAGTATATTTTGGGAAGCTTGTGAAGAAAAAATACATAGGAGACGGTCTGCGTGAGATAGAGTACGAGGATATAAAGCGTGCAAACAGGCTGATGTATATTACTGCGTTTTTGTGTGAGCTTTTATCCGTGGCGGTTATGAGTCTTGTTTTAATATTGCTTTGATTATGAAAAATTGATGTAAGAATAGATGGAGGACTTGAATGAAAAGCATCCATGGCGGTGACATATACAATAATAAAGTAAATATGGATTTTTCGGTAAATATCAATCCTCTTGGCATACCACATTCTGTTAAAGAGGCTATGAGTGATGCACTTTCGTATGCAGACAGATATCCCGACATGGCATGCAGTGACCTTAAAAAAGCGATATCAGAGTATTTCACACAGCAAGGCTGCAGCATACAAAGCGAGGATATTATTCCCGGAAACGGAGCCTCAGAGCTTTTTATGGCGATAGCTCATGCCATAAAGCCAAAAAAAGCAGTGCTTCTGGCCCCGGGCTTTTTCGGCTATGAGCACGTACTTGGGGCAGTAGGCTGTGATATCGGATATTTCCTGCTGGATGAACAGAGTGATTTTTCTCCTGCTGCACGGTTAGATGCTTTAATGGATATGCTTACAGCTGATACAGATATATTTTTTATTGCAAATCCAAACAATCCGACAGGGTATCTTTCAGACAGCACTTTCATGAAGCAAATAATAGGTCATTGCAAAGAAAAGCATATTTATGTGGTGGCAGATGAATGTTTCATGGGCTTTTGTGAAAAAAATTATTCTGTTTTGTCACTGTTATGTGACTATGACAATCTGATTGTTGTAAGAGCCTTTACCAAGCTTTTTGCTATTCCGGGAGTAAGGCTTGGATATATGCTCAGTAAAAATGAGGCAGTAAGACAAAAGGTTCAAAGAAATCTGCCGGAGTGGAACGTGTCTGTCCTGGCACAGATGGCAGGAAAGGCATGCATTAGGGAATCAGAGTATATTAAAGAAACGGCATCGTATGTGAGAGGACAAAGAAGGCTGCTGTCAGATGGACTAAAAAAGCTTGGGTTTAAGGTATATAAAAGTGATGCTGATTTCATACTGTTTTACAGCAAGCTTCCATTATATGATATACTGCTTAATAAGGGAATACTGATACGGGACTGCTCCAACTATGTGGGGCTTTCGGAAGGGTATTTTCGTGTAGCAGTAAAGACTTATGATGAAAATGTAAGATTATTGAAAGTGATAGGTGAGTGTATTGAAAAAAATTAAACAGTTAGAGCCGATGGAGATTGAAAAGAGGAGCTTTGAGATAATTTCACATGAGCTGTCTGAAATGCAGATTACGCTGCCTGCTGATCAGGAGATGATAACAAAAAGAGTCATACACACGAGTGCTGATTTTGATTATATACAGACGCTTAAATACTCTAAGGACGCCGTTGCTATTGCAAAAAGGCTGATATCAGAGGGCGCTGATATAGTGACCGATACCAACATGGCTCTTTCAGGCATAAATAAAAAATATCTGGCAAAATTCGGCGGACAGGCGCACTGCTTTATGGCTGATGATGAGGTCGCTCTTATTGCAAAGGAGAAAAAGACAACGCGCGCGGCAGTAAGCATGGAGTTTGCATCAAGGATAGATAAGCCTGTGATTTTTGCGATAGGAAATGCACCGACAGCGCTTATAGAGCTGTACGATATGATAGAAAAAGGAATATATAAGCCTGCATTTGTAATCGGTGTGCCGGTGGGCTTTGTCAATGTGGAGGCAGCCAAGGAGCTTATTATGGAGACAGGAGTGCCATACATAGTAAATGTCGGACGAAAGGGTGGCAGCAATATTGCGGCTGCTATATGCAATGCGTTGATTTACAGTCTGGTTGATAGAGGCTGATGCATGAGGGTATTTAGTTGATTATGAGATACGGATTTACCACAGGAAGCTGTGCTGCGGCGGCATCAAAGGCGGCGGCATATATGCTTTTAACCGGAAAGGCTAAAAACAAAATAACGATTCAGACACCTAAGGGAATAGCTTACGCGGCTGATATCACCGACATAAAAAGAAGTGAAAATGAGGTAATTTGCGCCGTGATAAAAGACGGAGGGGATGACCCGGATGTGACTACAGGAGCCTATATATATGCTTCTGTACGGATTTTGCATTCCGATACATCTGCTTTGTGCAAAAAAAAGCAGGATTTGGTTATCATAAATATTGACGGTGGTGACGGAGTGGGAAGAGTCACCAAACCCGGATTAGACCAGCCTGTCGGAAACGCGGCTATCAATCATGTGCCGCGTGAGATGATTGAAAAAGAGGTAAGGGAGGTCTGTGAGCTTTTGGATTTCAAGGGCACACTTGACATCACAATCTCGGTTCCAAAGGGAAAGGCACTTGCAGAAAGGACCTTTAATCCAAGGCTTGGGATAGTTGGTGGTATATCAATTCTCGGCACGAGCGGTATTGTTGAGCCCATGAGCTCACAGGCTCTTATTGATACGATAAGGGTGGAGCTTAGGCAGAGATATTCGTTTGGGTATGATTATGTGGCGGTTGCGCCGGGAAATTATGGCCTTGACTTTATGAAGGAAAGCTATGGCTATGATCTGGACAGGAGTGTCAAATGCTCCAACTTTATCGGTGAAACAATTGATATGGCAGCCGATATGGGCTTTAAGAGGATGCTTTTGACAGGACATATAGGAAAGCTTATAAAGGTTGCAGGAGGCATCATGAACACTCATTCGAGGGAGGCAGACTGCAGGATAGAGCTTTTGACGGCATTTGCGTTTAAGTGCGGTGTAGCGCCTGAATACATAAAGTGCATTATGGACAGCCTTACGACAGAGGAGGCCCTGGCGGCACTTAAGGAAAGCGGCAGGCTGTATGAGGTAATGGATTATGCGATGGAGCGCATATGCTTTTATCTGGATAAGAGGGCAAAGGGCAGACTTGAGATAGACTGTATCATGTATTCAAACGAATTTGGTGAGCTTGCAAAAAGCAGAAAGGCAGAAAAATGGTTTACTTTGTTGGCGCAGGAACAGGCGCAGCAGATTTAATAACAGTACGCGGAATGCGTCTTTTACAAAAGGCAGATGTGATAATTTATGCGGGCTCGCTTGTTAATCCAGAGCTTTTGGACTATGCAGGGGAGAGTTGTGAAATATATAACAGTGCAAAAATGACACTGGATGAGGTCATCGCAGTCATGAAAGCTGCTGAGGCTGACGGAAAAATGACTGTGCGCCTGCACACGGGAGAGCCAAGCATATACGGCGCAGTGCGCGAGCAGATGGATGAGCTTGATACTCTTTTAATACCATATGAGAGCTGTCCGGGTGTGAGCGCGTGTTTTGGCGCTGCTGCATCGCTCAACATTGAGTACACGCTCCCCGGTATTTCCCAGTCGCTCATCATCACACGCATGGAGGGGCGCACGAAGGTGCCGCCTAAGGAGAGCATAGCAAGCTTTGCCTCACACCACGCTTCCATGGCGATTTACTTAAGCACCGGGCTTTTAGAGAAGCTTACAGAAAGCCTGATTGAGGGAGGCTATGAGTCTGACACACCTGCTGCAATTGTATACAAGGCAACCTGGCCACAGGAGGAGGCATACGTGTGCACTGTTGCAACTTTAGAGCAGACCGCTATAGAGCACAATATCACAAAGACAGCGATAGTACTTGTTGGGGATGTCATAGCTCACCGGCATTACGAGAAATCAAGACTTTACGCACCGGATTTTTCGACAGAGTATCGCAAGGCTTCTGTAGAGTCAAAGGATAACGATTGAAAAAAGGCGTGAATATATAAATATGGGAATTGAAAATATGAAAATTTGCATTATAAGCTTCACAAAAAAGGGCTATGAGCTGTCATCTGACATAGCTCATAAGCTTGAAAAAAGTGCATATGAGGTGGAGGTTTTTACAAAATGCTCGAGATTATCAGATGTGAATATTAAAAATCCCACCGATGAAAATTTTAGAAATACCCTCTACATATCACAAAATATATCAGACTGGACAGCTGCACAGATGAGTGAAAAAAAGGTTCTGATTTTTATCGGGGCATGCGGTATTGCAGTGAGGGCTATAGCTTCTTCTGTAAATAACAAGCTTAAAGACAGTCCTGTTATTGTGATAGATGAGCTGGGGCAGTTTGTTATTCCGATTCTTTCAGGGCATGTGGGAGGTGCCAATGAGCTTGCTGTATTATTAGCAGCACTGATGAATGCCACACCTGTTATAACAACCGCTACTGATATCAATAATAAATTTGCAGTTGATGTTTTTGCAAAGAAATGCAGGCTTGCAATAGTCAATAAAGATGGCATTGCCAGAGTATCATCAAAGGTATTGGCAGGAGAAGTGGTTACGATGTCAATCGACTGGGAGCACATCCCGGCTAAGCACAGAAGCCTTATAAAGGCATTTTTTGATGAAGCTGATATGAGTGCTGATGCAATAAAAACAGTGGATTTCCCACCTGTTTACGGAGCTGATATTGTAGTATCATGCGAAAAAGCAAAGGACCCTAAAAATGGCAGTATTTACTTAAAACCCACACAGTTTGTACTTGGTATTGGGTGCAGAAGGGATACAGCGTTTGAAAATATTGACAGGGCAATCAGACAAAGTCTTTTAAAGCTGCAAATAGATATTTCGGATATAGACATGATTGCATCAATAGATGTGAAAAAAGATGAACCGGGAATAAAGGAATTTTGTGAAAGAAACAGGATAGAATTTGTCACTTATACCGCGGATGAGCTCATGGCGGTGCAGGGAGAATTCAGTGCCTCGCAGTTTGTCAGGGACCATGTTGGAGTGGACAACGTGTGCGAGCGTGCAGCAGTGCTTGCAAGCAGCAGGGAATGTAACGAAGCAGGAGAACTTATCTATAAAAAACATAAATATGACAGTGTAACGGTTGCGGTGGCAAGGTTATATAAAATTAGTAGAGATGGAGATTAACATGAATAAAATTTACATAGTAGGTATGGGGCCGGGCTTTGAGAGCATGATGACAAAGCAGGCGATTGACGCCCTGGAAGCGAGTGATGTCATAGTGGGATACACCGTATATATAAAGCTGCTTGGAGAAAAATTCCAGACAAAAGAGCTTTTGACCACTCCAATGCGTCAGGAAAAACAAAGATGTCACCTGTGCTTTAAAAAGGCACTCGAGGGCAAAACAGTCTCCCTTGTATGTAGTGGCGATGCCGGAATATACGGACTGGCCTCTCTAATGTATGAGATTGGGCAGGAATACGATAACGTAGAGCTTTCGGTAATACCCGGCATTACAGCGGCAAACAGTGGTGCGGCAGTGCTTGGAGCACCATTAAACCATGATTTTTGTACCATCAGCTTAAGTGACCTGCTCACGCCGTGGGATAAGATTGAAAAGCGTCTTGTGGCTGCCGCAGAGGGTGATTTTGTCATAGCACTGTACAATCCGTCAAGTCACAAGAGAAAGGACTATCTGATGAGAGCCTGTGATATTCTGCTTCGTGCGATAGAGCCGGAACGGCCGTGCGGCTATGTCGAAAATATCGGACGTGAGGGAACAAGCTATACGGTCTGTACGCTCGGTGAGCTTCGCAGTGCACAGGTCAACATGTTTACGACAGTATTTATCGGCAATGAGGGTACACAAATAATTGACGGAAAGCTTGTCACAAGGAGAGGATATCAGATTGAGTAAAATACTGATTTTTGCAGGAACAACAGAGGGACGTAAGCTATCGGAGCATCTGTGTGAAAGAGGCATAGAGCATACGGTTTGCGTGGCAACAGAATACGGTGAAATCGTGCTGCAGCAAAATCTACTCGCGCATGTTCATATGGGGCGTATGGACAGCGAAGGCATGAGAAGCTTCTTTGTAGAACAAAAATGTAAGCTTATAGTGGATGCAACACATCCGTATGCAGCCATCGTTACTGAAAATATAAAGCAGGCAGTTAATGCTTTTAATGAGGCACATGCTGTTACAGACAATCAGGCGGGGAGCAGCGAAAATATCGAATATGTGCGTCTTAAAAGAGATACGGATATATCAGCAGATTATGATAATATCCGCTATTTTGAGGACAATGAAGCATGTGCAAAGGCACTTAACAATACAGACGGAAATATACTGCTCACAACAGGAAGCAAGGAGCTGTCAGTGTATTGTAAAACCTCAGACGTCAGGGAAAGACTGTATGTGCGCGTGCTTCCGGGGCTTGAGAGCATAAGCTTGTGCATGCACAATGATATTACAGGAAAGCACATTCTGGCATTGCAGGGACCGTTTAGCACACAGCTTAATGAGGCACTTATTGATCAGTATGACATCAGATGTCTGGTCACAAAAAAAAGCGGTGCGGCCGGGGGCTTTATTGAGAAAATAGCTGCCGCAAAAAATAAAAATATTCCGGTTTATATTGTGGGGCAAAGCGTGCAGGATGATGGAATGTCATTTGAAGCTGTTTGTGAATATATTGACAGGAAATATAACAAGCTTCATATCATGCTTGCCGGCATTGGAATGGGAAATGATGCTTGCATGACAAAAGCTGTTTCAGATGCAATAGAAAGCGCTGATATTATTCTTGGCGCAAGCCGCATGATAGAAAAATACAGTGCGAAGATAGACAAAAAGCCGTATTATCTTGCAGAACAGATTATTCCTTATCTATATGAAATTTGTGCAGATACTGCAAAAATCAGTAATGTTCTTATATTATTCTCGGGAGATACAGGCTTTTACAGTGGAAGCAGAAAGCTGTATCTGGCGATAAAAAATGAAATTATAGAAGGAAAATTAAATGCGGATGTGTCAATCCTTCCTGGAATTTCATCGGTGTCATATATGGCGGCAGCAGTCGGTGAAACTTACAGCGATGCATATATTTGCAGCATCCACGGAGTAAAGCTTTCTAATATCACATCACGGATTAGCCATCATGCAAAAACGTTTATGCTGATGTCAGGTGTAAAGGATGTGAATATGCTTGGACACCTGTTAAGCAGTGACGAAAGGTATGGTTTACATAAATGCTTGGTAACTGTGGGATACCAGCTATCATATCCGGATGAAACTATATCGCAGCTTTCGCCGCAGGAGTGCACAAAGCTTAAAAGGGAGGGACTGTATATCTGCATGATAAAAAATCCCAATCCGGTTGCAAAAAATGTTACACCGCAGCTAAGTGATGCAGCATTTATCCGTGAAAAGGTTCCGATGACCAAAGAGGAAATAAGGCATGTAAGCATCTGCAAGCTTCATTTGAAATCGGATTCAGTGCTTTATGATGTGGGAAGCGGAACCGGCTCCATAGCGGTAGAGGCCGCATCACTTTCCGATGATATGGAGGTCTATGCCATCGAGCAGAAGGAAAATGCCGTGCAGCTTATCACACAAAATAAAGAAAAGCATGGACTTGAAAATATCCATGTGATAAATGCAAAGGCTCCTGACGGGATGGACAATCTTCCGGTGCCGACACACGCATTTATCGGAGGCAGCGGTGGCAATCTAAAGGAGATAATAGAGGCTCTTAAAGCAAAAAATCCACATATCCGTATAGTGATAAATGCAATTTCCATGGAAACAATTTGTGAGATAAAGGAAATATTGTCGGCATATGATGTGAAAAATGAGGATATCGTGCAGCTGCAGGTCAGCCGCTCAAAGCAGATAGGACATTACCATCTGATGCAGGCAGAAAATCCGGTGTGGATATGTTCGTTTGAATAGATAGAAAAGGATGAACACATGAAAATAAACCGTTTTATGATAGCCGCGCCAAAAAGCGGCAGTGGAAAAACAATGATAACCTGCGCTTTACTGCAGCTATTAAAGGCTAGCGGAAAAAACGTATTGTCATATAAGTGCGGACCGGATTATATTGACCCGATGTTTCACAAAAAGGTGCTTGGCGTACCATCCAAAAATCTCGATACGTTTTTTACGGACGAAAAGACAACAGTGCAGCTTTTCTTAGATGAAAGAGCCGATGGTGATTTTGCGGTGCTTGAGGGCGTGATGGGATTATATGACGGGCTTGGCGGAATATATGAGCAGGGTTCGTCATACCATCTGGCAAAGGTGACGCAGACTCCGATAATACTCGTGGTGGACGCAAAGGGCATGGGAAAGTCAGTGCTTGCTCTTATAGCCGGTTTTTTGCAGTATGACACGCACCACTTGATTAAGGGGGTTCTGCTCAATCGGATGTCGAAGGGCTATTATGATATCATAAAGCCTCTGATAGAGAAGGAGCTTTCCGTAAAAGTAGTCGGATATTTTCCGGAGCAGAAGGATATCGGGCTTTCAAGCAGACATCTGGGGCTTGTCATGCCGGATGAGCTTTCAGATATAAAAAAACAGCTTAATGAAACTGCCGACAGACTAAAAAAGACTATAGATATGGATTTGCTTAAGGATATAGCTGCAGAGGCGGATGAAATCGGTGACAGCGAAAATGCAGATGTATATAATGAAAAAAATATAGGTAATTGTGATCAAAATGAATTTTCACAAAATAAAGCAATAAATACCGTAAACATAGCTGTTGCTATGGACGAAGCATTTTGTTTTTATTATGAAGATAATTTGAGGTTTCTTGAAAAATGCGGAGCAAAATTACAGTATTTTTCACCGATTCACGATATCAGGCTTCCAAAGGATTGTGATGCAATGCTGCTTGGAGGCGGTTATCCGGAGCTGTATGCAAAGGAACTGAGTAAAAACGTATCTATGCGAAAGTCAATAAAAACCGCATTTGAAGCCGGTCTGCCCACGGTTGCCGAGTGCGGAGGATTTATGTATCTGCACACATATATCCATAATCAAAATTGTGTTTTTGATATGGCTGGAGCACTTGATGGGGGGTGCCATTTTAAGGGAAAACTGGTCAGATTCGGGTATATTGAACTGGAAGAAAAGCATAGCAATTTCCTGCCACCGGATGAAAAGATAAGAGCACATGAATTTCATTATTACGACAGCACCGATAACGGAGCTGATTGTATTGCGACCAAGCCGGCCACAGGCAGAAGCTACGATTGCGTGATAAGCCATGATAATTACTGGCTTGGGTTTCCGCACCTGTATTATCCGTCAAATCCGCATTTTGCAGAGAGCATTGTAAGAAAAGCATATGAATATAGAAGGAATAAAAATGGAAAACTCTTATAAATACTTTAAAAACACAGATTGCAAATATTTTCCGTGTCACAAGGGACTTTTGGATGACTTTAATTGTCTGTTTTGTTATTGTCCTATGTATAGTATGCCAAACTGTCCCGGAAGTAAGACCTACATAGAGAAGAATGGCAAAAAAATCAAGGTATGTACGGACTGTACGTTTCCACACAGACCGGAAAATTATGATAAAATCATACAGATTTTGATTAGGAATAATAACTGAATTAACCACTAAAATCAATTTAATAGAAAATTAATAAAGCCTGAAATCCAAGTAAAATCAGGGGTTTCAAAAATTTTATTAAAAAAATTAGCACTCGAGGGTTGACATTGCTAATAGGTGGTGGTATGTTATGTACAGATAAAAAATTAGCACTCCAAAATATAGAGTGCTAACAAATTAAAAGCATACTTCAGATGGAGCGTGTGACCAATGGAAAATGAAAACAAAGAACTAGAGTTGAGCGAGAGACAGCTTACCATACTGGATGCAATCATCCGCAATTATCTCGCTACAGGAGAGCCGGTTGGCTCACGTACAATTTCAAAATATACAGATCTTAATCTGAGCTCGGCAACAATCAGAAATGAGATGAGCGACTTAGAGGAGATGGGCTATATAGTACAGCCACATACCTCAGCAGGAAGAATTCCTTCGGATAAGGGCTATAGATTATATGTAGACCATCTTATAGAGACCAATGATAAGAAGGAAAAAGAGCTTTCTGATATGAAGGAGCTGGTCATTGAAAATACCGAGAAGATGGAGCAGGTGTTAAAGCAGGCGGCAAAGGTACTTGCAAACAATACCAATTATGCCACACTTGTTTCTGCACCGGATGTCAATCACAACAAGGTGAAATTCATCCAGCTTTCACAGGTTGACGACCAGCATCTGTTAGCAGTCATAGTGATGAACAATAATATGGTCAGAAACAAGATGCTTGATTTATATGAGCCGCTTGACAATGAGACAATACTTAAGCTCAACATTCTGCTTAACACCTCATTAAACGGACTCGCAATGAATGAGATTAATCTTGGAAACATTGCAAGCATAAAGGAGAGAGCCGGTATTCATTCAGGAATTGTCTCTGATGTGATTGATGCATTGGCACAGACTTTCGCTGAGAGTGAGGATCTTAAGATTTACACCAGTGGAGCGACAAATATTCTGAAGTATCCTGAACTTTCGGATTCCAATAATGCAGCGACACTTTTGTCAGCATTTGAGGAAAAGGAAGAGCTAGCAAGCCTTGTTACTGAATCCCTATCCGATTCCGAGAAGAAGGACAATGGAACAGGTATTCAGGTTTATATAGGAAATGAATCTCCAATCCAGACCATGAAGGACTGCAGTGTTGTCACTGCGACATATGATCTGGGTGAGGGCGTAAAGGGCACGATAGGAATTGTCGGACCAAAGCGCATGGATTATGAAAAAGTAATGGATAATCTAAAGACTCTTAAATCCCAGTTAGATGGAATTTATAAGAAGTCTGAGGATGAAACATAGGAAGGTGGTCAAAAATGCCAGAGGATATTAAAAAAGAAACAATCGACAATGAGACTGCAGAAAACAAAGCAGAAGAGATAGAGATTGAAGGAGCTGATGAGGAAAGCACTCAGACAGTCGAAGAAACAAAAGATACAGATGTGAAGGAAGCCAAATCAGAGGATGACGCTTTAGCTGATGCAGATGCAAAAGCAGATGATAAGTCAGATGAAAAGAAAGGTCTCTTCAAGAAAAAAAAGAAAGACAAGAAGGATGAGCAGATTGAAGAACTTAACGACCGTCTGAAAAGACAGATGGCAGAGTTCGAGAACTTCCGCAAGAGAAGTGAGAAGGAAAAATCCCAGATGTTTGACATGGGAGCAAAGACAATAGTTGAGAAAATCCTTCCTGTAATTGACAATTTTGAGAGAGGTCTTGCAGCAGTACCGGATGATAAGAAGGATGATCCTTTTATCACAGGTATGGATAAGGTCTACAAGCAGATGCTCACAGAGCTTGATGCTGTAGGTGTAAAGCCGATAGAGTGCGTAGGACAGGAGTTTGATCCTGATTTCCACAATGCAGTGATGCAGGTTGAAAATGATGAACTTGAGTCAGGCACCGTAGCACAGGAGCTTCAGAAGGGCTATATGTACAAGGATTCAGTGGTACGCCACAGCATGGTATCGGTAGTACAGTAATGATGTGTACATCTATCCGGCATGACAGTGAATCAGATTTATATGAATGCAGACAGCATTTAAGGGATTCATGTGAGACAACGGATGGTTACAAATATATTAAACATGTAAAAACACTATATTTAATAGGAGGAAAATAAAATGGGCAAAATCATTGGTATTGATTTAGGAACAACAAACAGCTGCGTAGCAGTTATGGAAGGTGGAAAACCTACAGTTATAGCAAACCAGGAGGGTGCAAGAACCACTCCTTCAGTAGTTGCTTTCACAAAGACAGGAGAGAGACTTATCGGTGAGCCTGCAAAGCGTCAGGCAGTTACAAATGCTGAGAAGACAATTTCTTCTATCAAGAGACATATGGGTACAGATTACAAGGTACAGATTGATGACAAGAGCTACAGCCCACAGCAGATTTCAGCTATGGTACTTCAGAAGTTAAAGGCTGATGCAGAGGGATACCTTGGTGAGAAGGTTACAGAGGCAGTTATCACAGTACCTGCTTACTTCAACGATGCTCAGCGTCAGGCTACAAAGGATGCAGGTAAGATTGCAGGTCTTGATGTAAAGCGTATAATCAACGAGCCTACAGCAGCAGCACTTGCTTATGGTCTTGACAATGAGAAAGAGCAGAAGATTATGGTTTATGACCTTGGTGGTGGTACATTCGATGTATCTATCATCGAGATTGGTGACGGAGTCATCGAAGTATTATCTACAAACGGTGATACACGCCTTGGTGGTGATGATTTCGATAACAAAGTAACACAGTGGATGATTGACGAGTTCAAGAAGGCAGAGGGTGTTGATCTTTCTACAGACAAGATGGCACTCCAGAGATTAAAGGAAGCTGCTGAGAAGGCAAAGAAGGAGCTGTCTTCAGCTACTACTACAAACATCAACCTTCCATTCATCACAGCTACAGCAGAGGGCCCAAAGCATTTCGATATGACTCTTACAAGAGCTAAATTCGATGAGCTGACACATGACCTCGTAGAGAGAACAGCAATCCCTGTACAGAACGCTATGAAGGATGCAGGTATTACAAATGCAGACCTTGGACAGGTATTACTTGTAGGTGGTTCTACACGTATTCCGGCCGTACAGGACAAGGTAAAGCAGATGACAGGAAAAGAGCCAAGCAAGTCTCTTAACCCTGATGAGTGCGTAGCAATCGGTGCTTCTATCCAGGGTGGTAAGCTTGCAGGAGATGCCGGTGCCGGCGAAGTACTTCTCCTTGATGTTACTCCACTTTCACTTTCAATCGAGACAATGGGTGGTGTTGCTACAAGACTTATTGAGAGAAATACAACTATTCCTACAAGAAAGAGCCAGATATTCTCTACAGCTGCTGATAACCAGACAGCCGTTGATATCAACGTAGTACAGGGTGAGAGACAGT
>ERZ834694.574-NODE-574-length-41898-cov-4.319552_pt1 | contig 41898 bp, 33 predicted proteins | sample MGYA00519691_ERZ834694 | MGnify/ENA primary metagenome ERZ834694 (study PRJEB31850, sample SAMEA3708758) | human gut metagenome | biome: human gut; feature: human-associated habitat; material: faeces | place: China | collected 2014 ... | reverse complement strand
GTCCTTCTTCGTGCGGGCGACGGAGGCATCCGCGCTCAGGCAGATTTTGCCATAGGAGGCGTCGACCGTGACGTCCATGGTCATCGGGTCCTCTTTGACACGCGCCTCGACAAGGCGGTAGGCTTCGAGGTCCTTCTTAAAGTCGGAGTGGAGGAAGAACGCCGCAGCCGCGCCGAGCAAGACTAAAATCGTGATGAGAATAGGGAGGAAGCGGCGGTGCCTGCGCTTTTTCGGCGCGGGCGGTACTGCGGGCTGCGTGAGCACGTTTTCGCGAGCCTCGCGCTCCTCGCGAAGAAGCCGAAGTTCCTCTTCCGCGCGCGCAAGGCGCGCCTCGATGGAGTCGGGATCGGCTGCGGGAGCGGGTTCGGAAGTGGGAACGCTTTCTGCGCCCTCGACCGCGGCGGTGACGACCGGCGCAGCGGTCGCTGCTACTGCCACGGCGGCGGGGACTGCCGTAGATTCAGCGGACACAGGCGCATCCGCCTGAGTGGCATCTTCGACCGCTGTAGACGCGGGGGCACCCGTCTTGGCAGGGGCTTCGTCTGCTGTGGACGCATTGGCGTCCTCGCCGCGGACGATCTGCTCGGCCTGCGAGACGGCGCTCGCACTGCGCGCCAGCGCTTCGGCGCGTCTGCGCGCCTTGCGCTTGTGGCGGTGGACGAGCAGAACGATGATAAGGATCAGAACAGCCAGTACGGCGAGCACGCCGAGCCAAATGCCCCAGACGTCGAGCGTCCGCACGGCGGCAAACTCAACGTTGTCGCCGCTCGTGGAGAAGGTGAGGTAGCTGCCCATCGTGCCGCAGTCGGCCTCCTGCCAGCTGCCGCCGTTTTCACGGGTGTAGATGCGCAGCTCCTTCTGCCCGTCGGGCGGGAGATAGCGCACGGTGTGCGTGTCCTGCCCGTCGTCGGCAAGCTCGATGCGCCACTGCTCGAGCACTTCGGCGTTGGCAACCATCGAAGGCATTTCGCCGCGGCTGAGGCAGGAGAAGTAGCCCTTCACGCGGTCGAGCACAGTGCCGGACTGCACGTCGAACGCCGCGGGCGTGAGCGGCTGGGCGGTCACGGTGATGGTGTCGCCGTCGTTGTAGTTGCCCTCGACCAAGATGACAGCCTGTCCGCTCTCTCGCGTCTGTTCAGAGGCAAGGCCGGGGGTGTAGGCCTCGTAAACAGCGGTGACGACGGTGTCAAAGTGCAGATTCGTGAGGTCGGTGCGGTCCCAGTGGACGTGACAGCCGCTCTTGGCGGGCGGCTCGGGGATGTCGCTTTCGTCGATGGAGTCGCCGTAGTTGAAAGTGCGGCTGAGCACAGTTTTATCGTCAGCAACGAAGGTGAGCGTGAAGGACTTCATGCTCTCGGGCAGGTCGCTGAGTGCGAGCAGCTGAGAATAGCTGATGGGCTCGGCCCGTCCGGCGTAGCCCTGACGGTTGATGCCAGGGAGATCGTCGGAGACATAGTAGTTATGCTCAAATGTGCCCGTGTCGCTGCCGGAGATCGCACCCTGGTACTGCTGGCAGTCGGTGATGTCGACGAGCGAGTAGTTCCAGCGGACGCTGCTGCCGCTGCCGTCGACATTTTCCTGCACGCCGGAGCCGACGATGCCGCCGACATACTTCTTGCCGCTGAGCGTGCACTTGGAGAAGTTCCCGAGCACCGTCGCGCCGGTGAGACCGGCGATGCCGCCGGTATAGCTGCCGTTTTCGTTCGTGATGGTGCAGGACGACGTCTCACACGCAGTCAGATAGCCGAGGTCCATGCGGCCGACAATGCCGCCGACATAGCTGCGCTTGCCGGACACATCGCCGGTGTTGACGCACTTCTGGATGATGGACTTGTATTCATACTGCTTGCGGTAGATGTTCGAAAGATGGCCCGTGACATCGTCCTCGGGGTCGAGCGTGTATTCGATGGCCATGGAGCCCGCGATGCCGCCGGTGTTGACGTCGCCGTACACCGCGCCGCTGTTGCGGCTGAGCGATACCTTACCGAGCGTGACGGAGTTGATATCGACACTCGAGGCGTCGACGATCAGATCGCCCGTGCCGCCGGTGAGCGAGGAGATGGCGGAGAACATCGTGTTCGTGAGCTCGTTGAACTTGCTGCTGATGTTGCGGATATCGGCGGAAAGAGCCGTGCTGGTGTTTTTGACGTTTTCGGTGATCAGTGAGAGCTGGCTGTTCGCCGCGGTGACCGAGCCGACGACCATGTTGATGTTCGACACGGTGACGACGTCGGAGACGTCAAAATCCTGATCGAAGCTGACGTTGATATCCGGCAGGGTGGGATTCTCAGGATCGAAGTCATCGGGGTCAAAATCACCGTCGATGCTGATGCTCGGCTGGGGGATGGCGTCGGGATCGACGTCGATGGTCACGTCATTTGCCGCATCGGATGCGTCGGAGAGGTAGCCGGAGATCAGGTCGAGGCGGTCGGAAATTTCGCTCGAGCCGTATTCGGCGTCGTTGACGGCCTTTTTGACGAGCGAGTCGAGCTCCTTGATCTGCGATTGGATGCGCGAGAGCTGGCTGGCGGAGACCTGCGTGCGCACATAGGGCTCCGTTTGGCCGGCGATGCCGCCGACGTCCTTTCGCCCGCAGACCGCGCCCTCGTTGCTGCACGCGAGGATCTGGCCGCTGCTGCGGCCGACCACGCCGCCGACATTGTAGCCGATGTGCTGGTAGCCGACAGCGGCATAGTTCGTGCTCGACGCGATCGCGCCGGAGGAATAGCCCGCGATGCCGCCGGTGTCGGTGGCGATATTGAGCGTGTCGAGTCGGGACAGACTTGCAAGGTCAAGCGAGAAATCGAGGCTCAGGTCGCTCAGGTCGATGCTGGGGTCGGTGCTCTCGATATTCACATACGCGCGGCCGCGGCAGGAGACGATGGAGCCGAGGTTCTCGCCCACGATGCCGCCGGTCATGCTCTGGCCGAAGATCGCGCCCGAGGCTTCGCACGCGCGCACGATGCCCGTGGCGAGGTTGCGGCCCGCGATGCCGCCGACGCTGCGTTTGCCGGAAACACTTCCGTTGAATGTGCAGCTTTCGATCGTGCCGTGATTTTCACCCACGATGCCGCCGATATTTTCGCTGTCGCCGGACGGGGTGACCGTGCCCTCAACATTCAGGTTTTTGATGACGGCGTCCTTTTGCAGCACGCCGAAAAGACCGGCGGGGGAGACGCTCTGTGTGATGGAAAGGCCGCTGATGGTGTGGCCGTTGCCGTTGAACGTGCCGCCGAACGTCGGGATGGGGAGCTCGTCATCGTCGGTCAGCTCGATATCGTTGTCAAGCACAACGGTTTTACCGCGCGACCAGGAGTCGAGCGTGCAGGAATGCGCGAGGGATCGTAAGTCTTCTGCGCTCTTGATGTGGATGGCGCCGTCCCCGTCTGCCAAGACCTGCGTGACAGGGAGAAGCGAGATGAGCAGCAGGCACGAGAGTGCAAGCGCGCAGAAGCGATAGAAATGATTAGTCTTCTTCATCGTCTTGCTCCTCATTTGCGGATCCGGAGATCAGATTCAGGTCGATGTCGCCCTCGACCGTGGCGTGCATAATGCCATGCACCGTACCATTGATGTTGCCGCGCACCATGCCGTTGACGGAGACCTTGCCGTGGCCCGATTTCTTTTCCGTGATGGACGGGACGGAGAACGAGGTCTTGTCGACGATGCCGCTGCCGATGAGCAAGATCTGCGGCAGGGCGAACATGACCATGATGATGGAGATGACCGTGCCGCGGCCAAGGCTCTCACCGATGCCCGCGATGACGGGCTCAGATGTCATGCTGCCGATCAAAAAGCCGCAGATCGAGAGGATCGAGCCGGAGGTGATGATCGTCGGGAAGGCGAAGTTCAGCGTCTCGACGATGGCGTCGCGGTGGTGCATTTTGGATTTGAGCTCCTGATAGCGGCTGGCGATGACGATGGCGTAGTCGATATTCGCGCCCATCTGGATGGAAGAAACAATTAGATATCCTAAGAAGAAGATGTACTTGCCCGTGATGGTCGGGAACGAGAAGTTGAGCCAGATGCAGCCCTGAATCACGAGGATCAGCAGCACCGGCATACCGGCGGAGTTGAACGTGAAGAGCAGCACCAGCATAACCACGAGCACCGACACGATGCTGACGACCTTGTTATCCACGGCGAAGGACTTTTCGAATTCGTATTCGTTCGTCGATTCGCCCGCGAGGTAGACGTTTTCATCGGGGTAATACTTTTCGGCAATTTCGAGAATTTTGTCGGTGAAGGCGTAGGTCTCGTCGCTGCTTTCGGGCAGCGTGAGGTAGATGAGCATGCGGTCGTAATCCGTACCTTGAAGCTGGGCCTTGGCGCTGTTCATCTGGACCTCGGCATCCTGGAGCATCTGCGTCTGGTCGTCACTGAGCGTCACGATGCCGGAATCCACCTGCTCGCAGACAAAGAGGAACATGTCGATGAGCGGCACCTTGTAGGTGGCAAGGTTGCCTACGATCTGGCCGTATTCCGCCTGCTGCGCGGCGTAGGCGGCGTAAACGACCTGCGCGGCCTCATAATCAAGCCCCGCAAGCTCGGCGAACTGACGCGGCGTCAGCTTGTCGGCGAGCATGTAGCCGTCGAGCGCTTCGATGTTGGTAAGACCCATCGTGGAGTCGACCTCGTCGTACTGGCCGAGCTCGTCTAAGATGGCGGACTCCTTGTCGTAGTCGCCCGTGGGGACGATGAGCGCCAGCATGTTCTTCGAGGTGAAGTTATCCTCAATCATCTGCTGGGCAAACTGCGTCTCATTCTGCTTGGGGGCGGAGATGAGGCCGTAGCCGTAGGCATAGGGGCAGTCGGATGAGAGACGGTAGCCGATGACGGCCAACACCACGAAGACGATGGGGATGATGTAGCGCGTGGCATAGTCGAGCTTGCCGACGAACGGGATCTTCGGCACGAAGCTGCGGTGCTGTGTGCGGTCGATCAGCGGGCCGAAGAGCATCAGAAGGCCTGGCATCACGATGAACGCTGCGAGCAGCGCAAACAAGATCGACTTGATGAGGCACAGCGCCATATCGGGGCCGAGCTTGAACTGCATGAAGAGCATCGCCACAAGGCCGCCGATGGTCGTGAGGCTGCTCGCACCGATCTCGGGGATCGACTTGCTCAGCGCAACGATGACGGCCTCACGCAGCGGCAGCAGCCGGTGCTCCTCTTTAAATCGGTTGCAGAAGATGATGGCGTAGTCGATGGACAGCGCTAACTGCAAGATGCTTGTGACCGAGTTTGAAATGAACGAGATTTTGCCCATCAGGAAGTTCGTGCCCTGATTCAGCACAAGTGCGACCACGAACGTCAGAATGAGCACCGGCACCTCGCCGTAGGTCTCGGACGTGAAGAGCAGCACGAGCACGATGACGATGGCGACATACACCATGATGACGCTGATCTCGTGGTCGATGGTCTCCTGCTGCGTGTTGCCAAGGTCCGTGTCGACATACAGATCGTAGTCGGACAGGTATTCTTTCACGGCTTCGAGCGAGTCGAGGCAGGCCTCGTCATCCTCGCTGTAGGCAAAGGTGATGGAGTAGAGCGCGGAGAGGTTATTATAATGTGCGGTGGTCTCGTCGTAGTCCACGCTCTGCACGCCCTTGATCTCCTTGATCTTGGGCTCGAGCGCGGCGGCCTGCTCTGGTGTGATGTTGGCCACCATGACCTCGGCCGTGCCATAGGTCGTGAACTGCTCGTCCATGATGTCGAGCGCCTGCTTCGTCTCGGAATCAGACGGCAGGTAGTACGTCAGGTCGCTCTCGACCTCGACCCAGTTGCGGGAAAAGGCGGAGAATACGAGCAGAATGATCGTGAGCAGAAAGATGAGATTTCGCTTGTCGACGATGACCGTCGACAGCTTTTCCATAAAGCTGGAGCCGGTCTCCTTGGTTTCGTTACTCATGGCGGTACGCATTGCCTCCTTTCTCGTGGGTGGGTCTTCGCTTCTTCATGCGCTCAAGGCCGCTTTTGATCGGCGGCTCGGGCGGGGCGAGCTGCACCACGTCGCCGAGCGAACAGTCGAGCTGGCGGCAGATGCGCACAAGCACCTCGAGCGAGACGAGCTCGTTTTTCGAAAGCTTGGCAAGCGTATTGGAGCTGATGCCGACCTCGCGCGCAAATTCCGTTTTATTTAAGCCCTTGTCGATGAGGAGCTTAAAAAGGTTGTTGTAGGTAACATACATGGTGGTACCTCCTGTTCAGTCGTCAACATTATATGAAAATATCCGGAGGAAGCAAGATTAAATTTGCAAAAGCAGATATTTTTTGAACAAATCTGGCGAAGTGACAGAAACAGGCCAGTACAGATGAACAATGCGCAGCCCCTTTTGAAGCGGGGATTTGTTGATCGAGTGAAGGAGAAGATGAAAAAGGGCAAGGAAGCACCGGAGAGCGGTAAAAAGACATCTTGACTTTTGCACTGTCAGTTGCTATGTTTCAGTTAGAGATGACTAACTGATGTAAAACGAAAGAAAATCGGAACGAGAGCATAGCGAGACGGGGCAGAACGAAGGAAACAGATATTTTTAGGATAAGAGGAGACTTGGCTATGAAAATTTTAGTATTCGGCGCGGGCGTGCTCGGCTGCAATCTGGCGCGGAATTTCTTCCGCGCGGGAAAGGACATCACGCTGCTGGCGCGGGGAGCGTGGGGTGAGAGCATCCAAAAAAACGGCCTTCGGATCAAGGATAAGTTTTTGCCCCGCATGTCGGTCAGCCGCATTCCGGTCGTGACGGAGCTGAAAGCGGAGGACAAGGACGACGTGATCTTCGTCGTCCTGCGCTATACGCAGCTCGACGCGATCCTCGATACCCTGCGGATGAATCCGACAAAGAATATCGTCTTTGTGGGAAACGACGTGCGCGCAAGTGCACTGAGCGCTTCGCTGCCGGAGAAAAACGTGATGTTTGCCTTTGCGTCCTCGGCAGGCCATCGGGAGCGGGAGTATGTGGCATCCGTCGACCTCAAGAAGATCACCATCGGCCAGATCGCGGGCGCGCCGTCGAACGAAACGCTCATCGGGCAGATCTTTGACGGCACCAAATATAAGGTAGCCTACGAGCCGAACATGGAGGACTACCTTCTCTGCCACGCGGCGTTCGTGCTGCCGGTGGCGTTCGCCTGCTACAAGGTCGACGGCGACCTCAAAAAGCTCAAGGGCAACACAGCCTACTTAAATCGCTTGATCGACGCCAACATCGAGGGTTACCGTGCGATCAAAAACGCGGGACATGAAATTTTACCGAAGGACGACGCGGAGTTTGAAGGCGCGGCGTACCGCAAGACCTGTCTGCGCTTTTTCAAGCTTATGTGCGCCACGAGCCTCGGGAAGATCTGCGCGTCCGACCATGCGATGAACGCGGTCGACGAAATGAGCGCGCTGAACCGCGATTTGAAGGCTTTCTTCGACGAGCACGGCGCGAAATATCCCGTGTGGCAGGAGCTTGAGCAGGAAGCCGCAAAATACCTGATGTGAACAAAGGGGAAGCGCCCGTCATTTGGCGGGCGCTCTTTTTTGCCCGCTCACGGAAAAATCAGACTCCGGCGAGGCGTCGGTGAATTTTTCGACAGATATTGACTATGAATGGCAAAACCGGAGCCGACAACGAGCGGAAGAAGCTGCTGGCGCAAATTGAAAACAGGCTGTCCACTATCGCACGGCAAGGGCGGGCGTTCGGCATACACCTTATTCTTGCCACGCAGAGACCGGACGCAACAATCATCCCCGGCCAGATACGCAACGACATGGATTTCCGGGTTTGCGGCAGAGCAGACAGCGTGCTTTCGCAAATTTTTCTCGACAACACCAGCGCCGCCGAACAGATACCCAAGGACGCGCGGGGCCGTTTCATCACTGGGGATGGCACGGTGTTTCAAGGCTATCTGTTCGACGAAGGGCAGCTTTAGATTGGGGGCGGCTCTGTGGCAAGAAAAAAGAAGCCCAATGACTACGGCACGGGGATACCCTATCACGAGGTAGAGGCTCTTGCCCGCGTCCTGCTCCCGGAGATACAAGCGTTCTTTGAGAGTGAGGACGGGCAGCGGGAATACGCCGAGTGGAAAGCAAAGCAGCAGGCCGAACAAGAGGACAAGGTATAACAAAGGCGGGAACATCTTAACCGATGCTCCCGCCTTTACTTGCGTCTACCCGACAAGCTGAAACTTATTTTTTCTAAAATAGCATATATATGTAAGGTCTGTTAAGGCAAGAAATATCCCCACATGGAGCAATGTGTTTGGAACAGTAAAATTATAGGTGTTTGACACTTCGCCAAACTCCAATAAATACCGACAGAGCAAGCCAAGTCCAACAGTAATAGATGTTATAAGAATAATAAAGGATAGTTTCTTTTTTGGAAAAAGCCCTGCTAAGATACCACCAGAAAAAAGAGCACTACCAAGTACAACATAAATTTTAGTGGCGGTAAGCATCATTGGCCATTCTTTGTTCAAGTTTATGATTGGAAACCCAAAGCAGTTGAAAAGAATAATAACACCGAGTCCTAAAAAGTAGGAAAGCAGTTTGGGTCTTTGCTTAAACTGTTCCATATGAACGCCTCCTTAAGCTTCAGAGTTTAACGCTGACCTGCGGGGCAAACATATTATATAATAGGGCGATAGAAAATGCAAGGACAGAGGTTATCTACCTCCGTCCTTTTGCATCAAAAAATGTTCTCAATAGAAATGATAAATCCGAACACACTACCCACTTGGATAATGTAGTTCGGATTATCATTACTTGGTCCGCCGTTCATCAATTTGTATGAACTTCTTTCTTGCCAAACAAGAGGAAAATATATGGGGGTAATATCCACACAATGGCGGCGCTCAGCCATTCGTTTAAGCCGAACTGAAATGCAATCTGAGAAAACACACTGGCCCATTCCGAAAGTGCACTCCAAAGCATGGCGAATGATGTAAATATTCTTTGCGTCAAGTATGTAAATATGCCTAACACGATATTCAAAGCGACTAAGGCAGAAGAAGAGAAGAAAATTTCTTTGCGTGTCATTTTTCGGAACAAGAAAAATCCGCCAATGCAGACAACCGCAAGGAAGAGGCTGGCAGACATGAGCATCCACCGGGTATTATCCGATGATATGCTCCCATCAGGCAGCGTCACAATTGCCCATCTCCCTAAGAAACGAATTTCCAGTTGAAAGCATATCCAGCTTGCAACCATACAATATAAAGGAACTTTCCACCATGATTTTTTCACATGATACTCCTCCTTTATTCGATTTATGTAATTATATATTGATTTATAGAAAAAGGCAAGAGCAGTGATGCTCCTGCCCTTGCCATCTACATGCTATAATATATTCTCGATAGAAATGATAAATCCGAACACATTACCCACTTGGATAATGTAGTTCGGATTATCATTACTTGGTCCGAGTGGCGAGACTTGAACTCACGGCCTCTTGACCCCCAGTCAAGCGCGCTACCAACTGCGCCACACCCGGATGATGTGTACTGCTCAATGTCAGCTTAGATAGAATAGCACACCAGTCCGGAAAATGCAAGTCCTAATTTGAAATTTTTTCAAAAATTTTGTCGAGACCTCACCACGGGACTTCTTCGTCCGCGCGCAGGTAGAAGTGTCCGGCCTGCGGCGTGACGCCGGCGTTGGAAAACAGCTCTTCGAGCGTAACGAACTCGTAGCCCTGCTCACTAAGAACGTCGATAGCCTGAAGTGCGGCCTCGACACTCGTGTCATATGGGTCGTGCAGGAGAACGATGTCGCCGCTTTTGGCGTTTTCGATGATGTGGTGCGCGACGAGGTCCCTGTTGCGCACGCTCCAATCCATCGTGTCGAGCGTCCAGTAGATGAGCGGGACGGAGACGGCGCTTTTGAGCGCGTCGCTCGCAAAGCCCCAGGGTGGGCGCAGCCAGTAGTCACCGTCGCCGAGGATCGCGCGCAGCGTCTCGTCCGTTTTCTGGATTTCGGCGAGTGCAGCGGCGTCAGCGCTGTCAAGACGGATGTGCGTGAAGCTGTGGCCGCCGACCTGATGGCCTTCGTCTTTCATGCGGCGGACGAGATCTTCGTTGCCCGCGATCTGCTCGCCGATGAGGAAGAACGTCGCGTGCGCGCCGCGCTCCTTGAGCCCGTCAAGCAGAGCTGCGGTCGTCTGCGGGGAAGGGCCGTCGTCAAAGGTCAGCGCGATACAGCGCCGCGGCTGAGACGCAGCTGAGACGGCGACAGCTTGGCCGTCTTTGGCGCAGGAAAAGCAGAGTGCAAGAAAAGTCAACAAAAACAGCAGCAAGAGCGCGAAACGTCGTTTCAAGATCATCACCTCAGGCTCTATTTTACGCAGCAGGCGGACAAAAAAGACCAACCTGTATGACAGATGATGGAAAAAGTTTGTAAAAAGGAGCCGAAAACGAGAATTCCGCTTGCATACGGCGCGAGGATATATTATAATCCAAATATGCTGAATACTAATAGGAAAGGAATATCCTATGGAGAGCAAAAAGTTAGAAGCGCTGCTGATGGCGGTAGACCTCGGCAGCTTTACCAAGGCGGCGGAGGTGATGGGCTACACGCAGTCCGGCCTGACGCACATGATGAATTCCCTCGAACGCGAGGTCGGCTTCACGCTGCTCGAGCGCGGGCGCGGCGGCGTCCGACTGACGAAGGACGGCGAGCGCGTAGCACCCGCCATCCGCGAATTTTTGCAGGCCAACGCGCGGCTTGACAGCACAATCGCGCAGGTGGCGTCCTCGCGCAGCGAGGTCATCCGCGTGAGCGCATTCGCCAGCATGGCTATGCACTGGCTGCCGAGCATCATCCGACGCTTTCGCGAGGAGCGGCCCGACGTTGATGTCGACATCCGCATGGCCGACCACATCCGCAGCCCCTATGAGCTTTTGGCGCAGGGGAAGATGGATGTCATCTTCGTCAGCCACCAGGAAGAGGAGAGCGGCTACGAGTGGATCCATCTGCGCGACGACACGATGTACGCCGTGCTGCCCAAGGACTATCCCATCGACGGACGCACGGGGTATCCGCTGAGCGAGTTCGACGGGCGCGATTTCATCATGCCCGCGCAGGGCTTTGACAAGGACATCATGCGCATTTTCAACCGCGTGGGCGTCAAGCCGCACATCCTGCCGACGGCGGTGGACGACCCGACGGTCATCAGCATGGTCGAGCACGGCCTCGGTGTGAGCATGATGACGGAGCTGACGCTGCGAGGACGCGGCGACGGCGTTCTGCTTGTGCCGGTGGAGCCCAAGTCGGCACGCGAGCTCGGTATGGCTGTGCGCCCAGGCGAGGGACGGCAGGCGTCGCTCCAGCAGTTCCTTGAATGCGCGCAGACAGTGCTCACCGAGCTGGAACCCAAATGAAAAAGGACTTGTAACGCGGCGCAAAAACGGGTAAAATAATCGATACGACTCGAAAAGGAGAAAAAAGGTTTTCCATGCTGACATTCAAACCCGTTGCGCAGCGGGATCTTTCCCGCCTGCGCCGCTATTATAAGGATTGCAACTACCAATTATGCGAGTATTCCGCGCTCGTCAAGCTGATGTGGCGCGGGCATCTGCACCCGCAGTACGCTGAGGCAGCGGGCTGCCTGATCGTGAAAAACTGCATCGACGGCAAGCACTGCTTCGACTATCCCGTGCCGGGACCGGACGGCGATGAGGAGGCCGCGCTCTGCGCCATTGAGGATTACTGCGTGGAGCAGGGCATCTCGCTCGAGCTGTCCGTCGTGCCAAAGGAGAAGGCGGCGAAGCTCTTAGAGCGCTATCCGCGCTTCCACCTCAACAATTTTCGTTCCTGGCGCGACTATATTTACGAGGCGAACGATCTGCGCGAGTTCCCGGGCCGCCACTACAGCGGCCAGCGCAACCACGTCAACAAATTTCGCAAGCTCTATCCCGAGGCGCAGTTCCGCGCACTGGGTAAGGACGATTTGCCGCTGATCGAGCGCTTTTGGCAGGACTATACGGAGGTGTTTGAAAAGACCTCACAGTCGGCCAAGCAGGAGTTGGCGCTTGCCAAGACGATGCTGCGCCTGACGGGCGCGTCATGGATGTATGTCGGCGGCATGGAGAACGAGGGGCGGCTCATTTCGATTGCGATGGCCGAGCGCTGCGGCGAAACGCTGCATGTCCACATCGAAAAGGCACTCTACGGCTACGAGGGCGTCTATCCCGCGACGGTGCAGGAGTTCGCCCGCTGCTACGCCGTGGACGGCGTCAGGTATCTCAACCGCGAGGATGATGCAGGCGACTGCGGCCTTCGCACCTCGAAGCTCCAATACCTGCCGTGCAAGCTCGCGGAAAAGTACTGCTTCGACGTGAAAAACGAGCTGGAGGACTTGGACGCGATCCCGACGCTCAAGACCGAGCGCCTGACGCTCTCGGCCTTTACCGACAAGGACCGCGAGGCCTACAACGCCCTCTGCCTCGACGATGAGCGCAACAAGTGGTGGGGCTACGACTACCGCACCGACTGGAAGGGTGAAGACTTAGACTCTTATTTCCTCGACGTTGTGCGAGAGGACTTTGCCAAAAAGCGCGCCATCAACTTTGCCATCCGTTTAGACGGCAAGTGCATCGGCGAGGTGCTGCTCTACCGTTTCGACGGCAAGGGCGGCGCGGAGGAAGGGTGCCGCATCGCGCCGGAATACGGCGGACAGGGCTACGGTGTCGAAGCGTTCCACGCAGTCGCCGAATGGGGCCTCTACCAGCGCCACCTGGGACATATCGTCGCCAAGTGCTTCAAGGAGAATGACGCTTCTTATAAGATGCTTTCTTCCTGCATGAGGAAGAGGGGAGAGGATGAGAAGTTCTTTTACTTCAACAAAGAAGTTTGATATTTGTTCCCGCACTGTGCGGGAACGGCAATAAGGGGGGCTATTCTCTTTCCACGAAAAGAGAATAGCCCCCCTTACACCCCCCAAGAGAAAGGGCTTTGATTGGCAGTCCCAGGCTTGAACAGCCTTTATGCCTCCGGAATGCAACTGCCTGCCAAGTATTGTATCTAAACGATTTGATTTGCTTCTATCTTCGCTGTCGCTTTGCCTGCGATTCGTTAGCCTTACGCAATTTCCGCCTACTACGGATTGTATCAATCTTGCTCTTGCCTGCCGAGGCGGCATTGCTGCGCTCGCCGCGATATGCGTACTATCTCGGTAGCAGGCGATTAGGCTGTACTAACGTAAGATAGGCAGAGCGGCAGCGGATAATAGAAGCAGACCAAATCATATAGCAGAGGTTAACGCGGCAACGCCGCGCGCAGGGAAGTGCAATCGGCAAGCATTGCAGCTTTTCAAGCTGCTTGCCTGCAATGAAAATTTTCTCTGGGAGGGTGTAAGGGAGGGGTATCTCTTTTCGAAAAAGAGATACCCCTCCCTTTTCCGTTCTCCCTGCGCGTCGCAGGGAAAATCTGCCGCCCGCGCGGCATAAAATTTCCGCTCATGAGCATAATAAGGAAAATTATGTGGCGGAGGGCGGTTATGGAGCTTTTTTCGGCAAACTACGAGGAAAACACCCGCGCGCTGGATGATCTTCTTGGCGTGGGGCGGTGCTTTGATATGATCTCGCGCGACTTGTATGTCGGCGGCAGGCGGGCGCGGCTGTGGGTGGTGGACGGTTACGGCGACGACGCGGTTATTGAGCGGATGCTGAGCTTCTGGCTGCCGCTCAAGGATGTCGGCGATGCGCAGACGATGCAGCAGTTCATCGACCGATACATCACATTCAACGAGGTAAACGCCGAGAAAAGTGTCAAAAACACGGTGACAAGCGTATTTTTGGGCAAGATGACGCTGCTGGTCGAGGGTTATGACGAATGCGCGCTGATCGACGCGAAGCAGTATCCCGCGCGCGGGGTGGAGGAGCCGTCGTCGGGCAAGGTGCTGCGCGGCGCGCACGACGGCTTCATCGAAACGCTTGTCGCCAACGCGGCGCTGCTGCGCCGCCGCATTCGCGACCCGCAGCTCACGCTCGAAGGTCACAAGGTGTCAGACTGCTCGCGTGCGGACGTGGTGCTCTGCTATCTCGAAAACAAGGTCGACAGAAAGCTGCTCGACGAGGTGCGGCAGAAGCTTGCAAAGATCGATGTGCGCTCGGTCTCGATGAGCCAAGAGAGCATCGCTGAGGCGATGATGGGCAAGAAGCAGTGGTGGACGCCGTTTCCCAAGGTGCGATACACTGAGCGGCCCGACGCCGCGACGGCCTGCGTCATGGAGGGTGACATCGTCGTGCTCGTGGACAACTCGCCCGCGGCGATGATCCTGCCGACGCACTTTTTCGACTTTGTGCAGGAGGCAAACGACTTCTACTTTCCGCCGCTGATCGGGACGTATCTGCGCATCCTGCGCATTGTGGTGTTTTTGCTCACGATGTTTATCACACCCGTGTGGTTCCTGCTTGTGAAGGACCCCGCGCGCACGCAGGCGGGGCTTGAGTTTTTGGCCATCGACAGCGACTACTCCGTGCCGCTGCTCGTGCAGCTTTTGCTGGCGGAGTTTATCGTCGACCTATTGAAGCTCGCCTCGCTCAACACGCCGGACGTGTTTTCCAACTCATTCAGCATGCTTGGTGCGCTCGTGCTCGGCGATTTCGCCGTGCAGGCGCACTGGCTCGTGCCGGAGGTGCTGGCCTACATGGCGTTCGTCGCCATCGCGAACTTCGCCCAGCCGAGCTATGAGCTCGGCTATGCCTTCAAGCTGCTGCGGCTGATGCTGCTGCTGTTTGTCGGTGCGCTGGACTGGGTCGGGCTTGCGCTCGGCTGCATCGGGATCATCGCTCTGCTTGCGGCGACAAAGCCGATCGTGGGGAAGGGGTATCTCTATCCGCTTTGCCCGTTCGATAAAAAGGCGCTGTTTGCGCTGCTGGTGCGAAAGCCCATCAGCCGAGACAACACCTGAATATGAAAAAAGGCATCCTGCTTTCGCAGGATGCCTTTTTCTAATTGGTTCATGCGCACAAATGTGCGGCACGAGAAAGTCGTGAGGTATTTCCGATTAGAAAATGCCCTGAGCCATCATAGCGTCGGCGACCTTCTGGAAGCCAGCGATGTTGGCACCGGCGACCAGGTTGTAGCCCAGACCATAGCGCTCGGCAGCCTCGACGGAAGCATCATAGATGTTCTTCATGATGGACTCCATCTTAGCGTCGACTTCCTCAGCGCTCCAGTAGATGCGCTGAGCGTTCTGAGCCATTTCGAGCTCGGAGACGGAAACGCCGCAGGCGTTAACAGCCTTGGAAGGAGCGACGGTGAGGTGCTTCTGGCTCATCAGGAAGGCCAGAGCATCGTTGGTGGTGGGCATGTTGCCGACCTCGATGTAGTAGGGAACACCGGACTCAGCAATCTTCTTGGCCCACTCCATGTTGACATCGTTCTGGGTAGCGGCGGGCATGTAGACGTCGACGTCCTTGACGCCCCAGCACTTCTGACCCTCAACGAACTCAACGCCGAACTTGTCAGCATAGGGCTTGCAGTGCATCGGATCCTTGGCGCGCATCTCGAGGATGAAGTTGAGCTTCTCTTCGCCGCAGACGCCGTCGGGGTCGTGGATGTAGCCATCGGGGCCGGCGAAGTAGGTGACCTTACCGCCGAGCTCGTCAATCTTCTTCATGATGCCCCAGCCCACATTGCCGTAGCCGGACATGGCGACACGGATGCCCTTGACTTCCTTGCTGTCGTGCTTGAGGACTTCGCGCAGATAATAGACAGCGCCGAAACCGGTAGCCTCGGGACGGAGGATGGAACCGCCGGTCTTGATGTCCTTACCGGACATAGCGCCGAACTCGGCAGCGCCGACGATGCGGCGATACTGACCGTACAGGTAACCGACCTCGCGGCCGCCGACACCAACGTCACCAGCGGGGCAGTCGATGTCCTGACCGATGTGACGATGGAACTCGGTCATGAAGGCCTGGCAGAAACGCATGACTTCGCCGTCGGACTTGCCGATGGGGGAGAAGTCGGAGCCGCCCTTAGCGCCGCCGATGGGCAGGCAGGTCATGGCATCCTTGAAGATCTGCTCGAAGCCGAGGAACTTGATGATGGAGAGGTTGACGTTGGAAGCGAAACGCAGGCCGCCCTTGTAGGGGCCGAGGGCCGCGTTGTACTGCACGCGGTAACCACGGTTGACGTGATACTGAAGGTTATCGTCCATCCAAACGACACGGAACTCGATGGTGCGCTCGGGCTCGACCATACGCTCGAGCAGGCAGGCCTTCTCGTACTCGGGGTGGGCGTCGATGACCGGCTCGATGGAAGTCAGGACTTCTTCGACGGTCTGCAGGAATTCGGGCTCATTCGCGTTCTTGGCCTTGGTTTCGGCAAGAACTCTCTCAATGTAAGCGTTCATGATAAGTAGCCTCCTCTAAAATTACCCTGCAAAACAGGGCTTGATGGTTCAGCCATCTTGTCTATGAGTTTATCACCAAAGGGAAAATTTCTCAAGTAAAACGACATTGGCGCTGTGCAAGAAATTCTTTCTAACTTTTTGTGCATTTGGCAGAAAATTTGGCAAAAAACTTTAACTTTTTTAATAAAACATATTAGATTGATGCAAGCTGACTTTCAAAGTAGTTATTTTATCGAGAAAAACTGCTCATAATCTTGCATTTTTGTGCAATGCATTCCAAAAAGAGATAGGGGTGTCGCCACCCCTATCAAAATTTGTAATAGAAAGTGCTTTGCCGCCGCTTTACGGCATTTCCTGTGCGTTTTCAACGGGATCCGCGCTGTCCTCAGTCGAAACGCTCGTTTCTACGGGCGGTGCGCTCTGGGCGCTGCCATCCAGCAGCTCGACGCCGGACGCTTCAATCCAGTTTTCCGTGACGTAGCCGTCGCGGTAGTAGACGCACACGCGGTCGCCGACGTTCAGCAGCGGCGCATAGGCGACCTTAGCCGCGCTCATGCGCACGGAGAAGGCGCTCTCGCCGTCAAAGCGCAGGAAGTAGATGCTGTTGCCATCTACGACCGCCGTGCGGATCTCGGCGATCGTGCCCTCGACGCTCTTATAATCGCTCGGCGTGACGTCGATGGAGCCCTGATCGTCGGAGATGAGGTTATTTTTGAGCAGCATTTGACGGTAGTTCGCCTCGCAGTCGGCGACCGTCGCGCCGGTGGCGACGATCTGGTACTGGTTGACATTGACCATCGCGTACATCTTGACGAGCTCGCTCGCGTCCTTGAGCGCCATGAAGTACGTCGGCTGCTCGGCGACGTTCAAAAGCAGTGGGAACGTCGCGTTGTAGCGCAGGTTCTGCACCTGACCCTCAGCGCTGTCCATGGCGCTGTACTCCGTCGCGCCCGCGCAGGGATAGTATTTCGTCTCCTTTGTGCGCTGGTTGGAGAGCAGGAAGCCGATGTTGCTCTCGTCGCCGCCGACGCTCGTCACACCCGTGTAGAGATAGACGTCGTCGCCCTCGGCAAGGTAGTTGTAGCCGTCGGTCGTGACCGTCACGTCGCGCTGGCCGAAGATGGAGTTCCAGAAGCCGTTGTGATACTGGCCGTAGTAGTCGTACTGCTCGATGATGAGCTCGGCAGAGTAGACGTGGTCGACCCACGCGGGCGGCTCTTCATAGTATTCGCTCTCGCCCGTGACGGCGTTGACGAGCACCGCGCCGTGGTTGTCCGTGCCGCCGAACAGGCCGATGGTCTTTTCCTTCTTGGCGCAGACCCAGTAGGGCGTGCCGTCCTCGTCGATCTCAAAGACCGGCTCTTCAAACATATAGGTCGGGTACGCAAAGCGCAGGTGGCGGTAGAGGTTGCGGGAGAAGTGCTCGGCGGTCGTGTACTTCATGCCGTCATCCAAACGCACGACCTCGACGTTCTGTGTGACCATGTCGATGATAAGGTAGGCGGGAAGGCCCTCCGAGCGGTTGTTGAACCACTTGATGATGTCGCCGTAGCGCAGCGGCGTGACGCGCACGGGGCGGCCATGGTAGTTGATCTGCGTGTAGTTTTCCGCGACCTCGAACTGCGAGACCATGTCTGCCAGCTCGCCGAGCTTGCGGTCGCCGAGCTTTTCGGCGCTGTCGCGGTCGAGCATCGGAATGCGGTCATACGAGACCTCTTCAATTTCGCTTGCAAAGCTGCCGCTCTCGATCGGCAGCAGCGCTTGATAGTCCTTGGCCCGCAGCACGACCCACGAGGTCAGCGCGCCGACGAGCGCTGTGACGATGAGCGCCGCCACGACAAAGAAGGGCACCGTGCACTGCTTTTTGACGAACGTGAAGTAGCCCTTGGCCCCCGTGCCCTGAAAGCCGGAGGTGAAGAGCGCGCAGATGCAGTACGTGACGCAAAGCAGCAGCACGAAACCGTAGAACTCTTCGGCATGCAGGTTGATGGCGGGTATCTGCACATAGAAGAAGACCGCGCCGACAAGCAGCGTGACGAGCGTGTTGACCGCGATGCGGCCGCCCTTGCTGCCGATCGACTTGCGGGGCTTGCGCTCGCGTTTGGGCTTGGGCGCGGCGTTCGGGTCAAACTGAAAGCCGCCGGCGTCCGAGCCGGAAAATTTGATATCCATAGAATATTTCCTTTCTGATGAAATGGGAACGGTGCTTATTTTTATAGTATACCGTGATTGCCCCATAAAAACAAGGGCGGGGCAAAAATCGTACACCGGCGGCTTGAATAGTGAAAATGCGAGAGCGGAAAAGAGATTGTGCATATCACACGGAAAAAGTGGTCGATGGGTTGTATACAGTGGCTAAAAATGCAATTTGCCGCAACTTCGACTTGCTATTTTTACTTTGCCTCGTTATCATGGCGGTAGAGCGGCATGCGCGTGCCGCCCAATATCGAACGAAGGAGAATTTGTATGAAAAGATTGTCTCTGAAAGCAACGTCCCTGATCCTGGCACTTGTTCTCGCGCTCAGTCTCTCCGTCACCGCCTTCGCAGATGATAACGCCGCTTCGATGACCCGCGCCGAAGTGACGCAGGAGGTCATCAAGAACATGGGCCTCGCCGCACAGACGGAAGCGAGCGCCAAGGATGCGAGCGCATTCAAGGATGTTGTCGAGGGCAGCAAGTTTGAAGGCGCGATCAACCTCGCCTACTCCAAGGGCATTGTCAACGGCGTCAGCAAGGACGCATTTGCGCCCGACGCAGCCGTTACGCAGTTGGAAGCGGCCGCGATGATCCTGCGCAGCACCGGTCTGGACAAGGCGCTGCTAAAGGATTGGCCCGCGGACTATGACGATATGGCCGTCTGGTCCGGCCTGATGGACGGCCTGACCTACGAGGCGTCCAAGCCCGTGACGACGGCGATGCTCGAGCAGATGCTCAAGAATGCCGCGGCGATCGCGGACAAGCCGGTCATCGGCATCAGCTGGTCCTATAATGGACAGAATTACGACTCCCACAAGACGATCTTCAAGACCGTCGGTGCCATCCCCGTCGAGCTCGATCAGGTGACGAGCACGGCAGTGAAGTACGATGCCGAGGGTAAGATCGAGTCCGCGTATCTCGAAGAGAGCGGCATGCTCAAGCAGGAATACGCCGACAAGGTGAAGGAGAAGGATCTCACGGCCAGCAACGTCGGCGCTGTGATGCAGGCCATCGACGGCGTCTTCTTCACCGGCGGCGAAGATGTGAGCCCGTCCCTGTTCAAGGTCCCCGAGAAGGAAAAGAACGAGGGCGAAGAGATCAACGCCACGCGCGATATCTCCGACTACATGCTCATGGCCTACTGCCTCGAAAAAGACGTGCCGACGTTCGCGGTCTGCCGCGGCGAGCAGGTGATGTCCATCGTCTCCGGCTGCACGTTCATCCAGGATATCCCCAACTACTATAAGGAGCAGGGCGCGACCTACAACGACTCGCACAGAATGCCCGTCGGCGCGCCTGACCGCACCTATGCCCGCCACGATGTTGTCATCAACAAGGACGCCTCCAAGTGGCTCTACAAGATCGTCGGCTCCACGGAGCTGAAGAACGTCTCCTCCTGGCACCACCAGGCGGTCGGCGGCGTTGAGGGCACGAACCTCACCGTCGTCAGCACGGCGACGATCGACGGCGTGGAGATCATCGAGGCGGTCGAGCGTCAGGATAAGACGTTCTGCCTCGGCGTGCAGTTCCACCCCGAGAATGACTGCAAGTTCGTGCTTTACACCAAGACCCCCGAAAAGGCCCTGTGCGACTATGAGACCTGCCTGAACTTCTTCGAGATGCTGGTCGAGTACGCGGGCAAGTAAGGACACGTACCGTACAACAGAATGCATAGAAAAAAGGTCCCGTCTTCGGACGGGACCTTTTTGATGTATTGTAATTGTTTATGACGCCTTTTGTGCTTTTAGGATGGCGACGGCTTCACGGGCGGAGGCACCGGCGTCCTCGCCGTAGAAGTCCGCGCCGATCTCGTCGCAGAAGCTCTGGCTGATGGGCGCGCCGCCGACCATGACCTTGATCTGATTCTGTAAGCCGCGCTCGTGGACGAGCTTGACGACCTCGCGCATTTCCTCCATCGTGGTGGTCAGAAGCGACGAGCAGGCGATCACGCCGCAGTGATTCTCCACGGCGGTGCTGACGAACTGCTCCGCCGACGTGTCTACGCCGAGGTCAAAGACCTCAATGCCGCTGCCCTCCATCATGATGCGGACGAGATTCTTGCCGATGTCGTGCATGTCGCCCTTCACGGTGCCGAGGCACACGCGGCCGACGGGCTCGGTGCCCTCACCGACCATCAGAGGCTTCAGAAGCTCCGTGGCGGCGGACATGCAGCGCGCGGCCATGAGCATTTCGGGAACGAACGCGCGGTTGGCGGAGAACGCCTCGCCGAGGCGGTTCATGCCGACGATCATGCCCTTGGAGAGAATGTCGCCCGGCCCGCAGCCCTCGTCGAGCGCCTGCTGGCAGAGGGTGAGCAGCTTTTTCTGCTGGCCGTGCTCGAGCGCGCGGGCGATGTTCTCGAACACATCGGCGGACTCCTGCGCGGAGGTTGCGGCTTGCACCACCTCGGCCTTTGCCTCACTGATCTTGCGCTTCGGCACGGCGGGGAGCGGCGTGACGGGGATGTGCAGCCCCGCGTTGTACTCGTTCACGGCCTGATTGAGGTACTGATCCACGTGCGGGAAGACCGTACCGGCAAGGCCATAGGTGATCGAGGGGATGAAGTGCCCGCCGGGGCAATAGCGCGCGAGCGTGTCCCTTGCGTAGGCGAGAATTTCATCGGGCTGCGCGTCCGCGCGGTCGATGGCCGCGCCAAAGCCACCCATAAGCGTGAGCTTGCCGCTTAAGTGGCGCTGGAGGGCGGGAATGTCGTTTTCCGGCAGTGTACCCTGCCAGACCTGAATGCCGATCTCGGCCATGTCGTCCACGATGGGGACGAGGTACGAGTCGGCGTGGTGGATGGCGATGACGCCGCGCGAGCGGATGTAGCCATAAAAGCGGCGGTAGGGCTCCTTGAAAAACTCGCGCCACATGTCGGGCTTCATAAAGAGGGCGTTTTTCGTGCCCCAGTCATCGTGGGAGAAGATGACATCGGGGTGCAGGCCGTCGATCAGGCGGCGGACATAATCGAGGCGGTACTGCGTGATCGTCTCGATGAGCTCGTGCATCTCGTCGGGATGCTCATAGAGGGAGGTCAGCGTGTTTTCAAAGCCCATGAGGAAGTGGCACTGCTCAAAAATGCCTGTGCCCATGAAGCCGGCGAGGAGCTTGCCCTCGGCATCCGCGGCGGCGCGCGAGCGCGTGCGGCACTCCTCCCAGCCCTCGGAGCAGACACTCAGATCGGGGACGTGGACGGTGTTCTTCCAGTGCGTCACATCGGGACAGACCGTCAGCTCCGGTGTGTGGACGGGGATGGGGCCGGGCGCATCTTCGGGGAAACTGATGGTCGTGCCCCAGCGGTCCTTGCTCACGGTGCCGCGCTTGCGGTTGCCGCGAAGATAGGTGTTGATGGGGTCCGTGAGGCACATGTGCAGCGCTTCATACTGGCAGAGCTGACGCTCGGGCTGGCCGTCGGGCTTGATGAGTTCAAGAAAAATTCCTTTCGGGGTAGACATGGGGAAGATCTCCTTTATCAATACAGCACGCAGGCTGTGTAGGTCAAAGTGCGGGGACCATAGTTGTAGGCGAGGTTTGAGCGGACGCAGACGTCACTGACGAACAGTCCGTAGGCCTCCATCGAAGAAAGCCTCTGCTTGGGATGTCGACAGGGACGGTCCGGATAGGTGCAGGTATGGCAGAGCGTGCATGTGCCCGCCGTCAGCGGCAGGCAGTGGGGATATAAGAGCCGCGCCTGACGGGCAAAGGTCAAAAAGCGCTTTTTGTGCACCTCCGAAAGCGCCGTCATGCCAGTGTAATCAAATTCATTCTCGAGCTGCGCGGTGCTCTGGACTAAAATTCCCTGCGAATAGCGCTTGATTTGCGCCCTTGCCTGCTCGAGTGTGCTGCAGGCGGGCGGGCAGCTCCAGCTTTTGCCGTAGCGGCCGCAGCGGTCAGCTTTGCACATGTCGCGAACGGCTTCGAGCGGATCGAGTGCATCCATATTCACTGCTGCGCACTGGGAAAAGCCGACCTCGCGGGCGAGGGTGAGAAGGCCTGTCATAAGCAATGCCTCTTGACAAGGGAATTTATTTCTGCATAAAATACTATTTATACATTATTTATCTATTATATGGGTGGGGGAAGCTCGTGTCAAGCATTCAAGTTCAGCAGGGGGCGAAAATCACGCCGGTCCCGTTCGAAGCAGGGGAGACGCTGCTCTCCGCGCTGCGGCGGGCGGGATATTCCATCCCCGCAGCCTGCGGCGGCAAGGGCCGCTGCGGCAAATGCCGCGTGAAGGTGAACGGTGTGCCGCGCCTTGCCTGCAAGACGAAAGCGCAGGACGGCGATTGGATCGACCTGCCCGAGACGATGCGCGGCGTCATCCTGACGGACACGCTCACACTGCCAAAGGCGCAGGCGGGCCGCTCGGGCCTTGGCGCGGCAGTCGACCTCGGTACGACGACGGTGGCGCTGCGGCTCTTCGACCGCGCAGACGGAAAGCTGCTCGCGCAGGCTCAGGACTGGAACGCGCAGGCGCCCTACGGCGCGGACGTTATCAGCCGCATCCAGCACACGATGGAAGCGTCCGACGGGCTCGGCGAGCTGTCGCGCTGTATCCGCGCGCAGGTCGGGACGCTTTTGGAGCGGACACTTTCCGCCGCCGGACGGAAGACGAATGAAGTCAAGGAGCTCATCATTGCAGGCAATACCGTGATGCAGCACATTTTCGACGGGCGCGAGGTCGCGTCCATTGCCCGCGCGCCGTTTCAGCCGGAAACGTTGTTTGAAGACGGCACGGGCGAGCCGCTTTCGGGGATCCCTGTGCGATTTGCCCCGTGCGTCGCGGGCTATGTCGGCGGCGACATCACGGCGGGACTGATGGCGGACGGGCTTTTCGCGCAGCCGGAATTGCGGCTGTTTCTCGATATCGGCACGAACGGCGAAATGGCGCTGGGAAATGAGAGTGGCGCGCTCTGCTGCGCGGTCGCCTCGGGCCCCGCGTTCGAGGGCGCGGGCATCAGCTGCGGCATGCCGGGCATCACGGGCGCGGTGAGCCATGTGCACTACGATAGGGGATTCCTCTGCGACATCGTCGGCGGGGGCGAGGTGAAGGGCATCTGCGGCTCGGGATTGGTCGACCTCGTCGCCGTGCTTTTGGACCGCGGCGTGATCGACGAAAGCGGGCGGCTGCTGCCGCCGCAGGACGCGCCGGAGGACATGCGCCGCTACCTGACCGAGGACGGTCAGGGCAACGGTATTTTCCACCTGACGAAGGCTGTCAGCCTGACGGCGCGTGACGTGCGCAACCTGCAGCTCGCCAAGGCGGCAGTGGCAGGCGGCATTCGGGTGCTGCTTGAGCAGCGCGGTGCGACGGCGGACGACATTGCAAGCGTGGAGCTCGCGGGCGGGTTTGGCAGCTATCTCTCGCCCGAGAGTGCGGTGCACATCGGCATGCTGCCGCGCGCGTGCCTTAGTAAAATCAGGCCGCTTGGCAACGCGGCGCTCGCGGGCGCTTCGATGCTAACGCTCGACGGGGAAAACTGGCGAAAGCTCGCGGAAATTCCGCGAAAGTGCCGCTACCTCGAGCTTTCCGGACGCGACGACTTTTCCCACGCGTTCACCGACGATTTGACATTTTGAGAATCGTTCCGAACAGGAATTTTTAATGGAGGAAAACCCTATGGAAATGCAGTTTCCCGTGATTTTGGACGGCGCGACCGGCACAGAGCTCCAAAAGCGCGGTTTCACCGGCGACATGAGCGCCGAGCAGTGGGTGCTCGAGCACCCCGAGAGCATCCTTGAGGTGCAGCGCAAGTATGTGGCGAGCGGCTCAAATGTGATCTACGCGCCGACATTCGGCGGCAACCGCCAGAAGCTCGAAGAGCGCGGCATCTTCAACCGCACGGAGGAGATGAACAAAGCGCTCGCACTGCTCTCGAAGCAGGCGGCGGACGGAAAAGCATGGGTCGCGGGCGATATCGCGCCCACGGGCCGATTTTTAGCCCCTCTTGGCGACGCGTCGTTTGAAGAGCTCGTCGACATTTACACCGAGCAGACGGCGGGCCTTGAGCAGGCGGGCGTCGACCTTTACGTCATTGAGACGATGATGACGCTGACCGATGCGCGTGCGGCGGTTCTGGCGATCCGCAGCATGAGCAAAAAGCCCATCCTTGTGTCCTTTACCTGCGATGAGAGCGGCAAGATCCTCTCCGGTACGGACGTGGTCGCAGCGCTTTCCGTGATGGAGGGCATGGGCGTGAGCGCATTCGGCCTGAACTGCTCGGCAGGCCCCGAGCAGATGTTGCCGCAGCTCCAACGCCTGCATAAATACGCGCGCGTGCCGCTGATCGCCAAGCCCAACGCCGGCATGCCGGAGATCGTGAACGGCGAGGCCGTGTACAACTGCCCGCCGGAGGAATTTGTCGCGCTGGTGTCCGAGATGCTCAAGGCAGGTGTGGCCCTCTTCGGCGGCTGCTGCGGCACGACGGAGGAGCACATCGCCGCGCTGAAAGCAGCGCTTAAGGACGCGGAATACGTTCGTCCCGCACCGGAATGCCTCGACCTTCTTCCCGCGGCAACGGAGAAGGAAGCCTTCTTCCTGCCCGCCGATGCGACGCACGGCGCGGTGCTGACCGCGGACGGCGATTTGGAGGACAAGCTCTCCGACGCGATGGATGACGAATGGCCGATGGTCGCGCTGAAGCTCGCGTCCTGGGCGGATGTCGACGCGCTGGCGGACTACCAGTACATGATCAGAAAGCCGCTGTGCCTTATCTGCGACGACGCGGAGCTTTTGGAAGCGGGCCTGCGCGCCTATCAGGGAAGAGCCTTGTACGAGGGAAATCTCACCGAAGATGCCCTTGCGCCGCTGGTCGAAAAATACGGTCTGCTGGTGTAAAAAGAGAAAAAGAAGAACGGGACAGAAATGAACATTTCCGTCCCGTTCTATATATATATTAAAGCGCGTCACGCCGCGGCGCCGCCAGTGCTGACGATGCGGAAATACGCATTCGACGTCAGGCGGTACATCGCGCAGTAGAGCAGCGCGAAAAGAAGCAGCGCCGCGCCGGTCACGCCGAGAAACAGCGTGAGGTTCTGGATGCCGAACAGCTGCATGATCTGCCAGACCATCGGCTGGGCGAAGGCGAGGTGCAGTGCCGCCGCGGCAAGCGGCAGCAGGAAAATGAGCAGCATTTGCGCGTTCACGCTCTCGCGGATGTCGCGCTTGGTCATGCCCACGCGCTGCATGATGGCAAAGCGCGAGGCATCCTCATACCCCTCCACGACCTGTTTGTAGTAGAGCATCAGAAGCGTTGCGAACAGGAACAGCACGCTTAAAAGAATGCCGAGGAAAAAGAGACTGCCGTAGAGGGAGAAAAATTCCGCACGGACGTCCGCCATTTCCGTGGGATGCCAGTGATTCTGGACGGCAAGCGTGTTGATCGCGTCCTCCGCGCCAAAATAGAGGCTCGCCGTCGAGGCAAGCATCACCAGCACCATCGTCGAGAGAATGCAAATGGAGGCGAGTCCCGCGCCGTTTCGCTTCATGCGGTAGGTGAGCGACGAGAGGGAAACAAAGTTGCGCTTTTTGTAGTAGAATTTTTCATCCTTCTGGAGTGTTTTGCAGAGCGTCACGCTGCCGGAAATGAAGAGAAGATACGTCGATAGAATGACCATGATGACCGCGAGGAAGAAGAGCAGCATCGCCTGTACGGGGTCGTTGATGGTCGCGGCGATGTAGTACGCGCCGAGCAGCAGCGCAAGGCCGGGGATGACGAGCAGCCATTGCGACTTCGGCGGCTTTTCGCCGACGTTTTCGCTCTTCAAAAGCGCCGCGCCCTGTGCGTGGCGCAGCGACAGCACACCGCGCACATAGAGCAGCGCGAAGATGGCGATGAACGTGATGGCGCACTGCTTGATGGCGGCAAGGCTCACGGTGAAAGCCGCGGCGGGGAGAGATAAAAGCCGCAGCAGTGCGGACTGCGAGACATAGGAGAGCAGCAGGCCGAGGCCAAGCCCCGCGATCAGCGTGAACGCCGCGGCCAGAAGTGTCTCCCAGAAGAGAATGGCGCTGAGTGCGCCGCGGTCCATGCCGAGCACGCTGTAAAGGCCGAATTCCTTCTTGCGGCGACGCAGAAGAAAGCTGTTCGTGTAGAAGAGAAACAGCGCGATGAACACCGACACGACGAACGAGCCGAGGCTCATCGTCATCGCGACCGCAGAGGTGCCGGAGCCGTTCACCTTGCCATTGACCGTATAGAGCGCGGGCGTGGCGGCGAGATACGCGATGACATACAGCATCGCTGCCATGAACGCGCAGGAGAGAAGGTAGGGCACATAGAGCCTTGCGTTCTTTTTGATGCCCATCCACGCAAGGCGGGGGTAAAAGGTGGGCTTCATGCGCATTCGCCTCCCGTCTGCTGCTGCGTGAGCGCATCGGTGATACGCTGGTAGAACTGGGAATCCGTGTCCTTGCCGCGCTTTAACTCCAGCGAGACCTCGCCGTCGCGCAGGAACAGCACGCGCGAGGCGCAGCTCGCCGCGCGCACAGAGTGCGTGACCATCACGATGGTCTGGCCAGAGGCGTTGATCTCGCCGAAGAGCTTCAAGAGCTCGTCGGTCGAGCGGGAGTCGAGCGCGCCGGTCGGCTCGTCGGCCAGCAAGATCTGCGGGCGGGTGATGAGCGCGCGGGCGACGGCGGCGCGCTGCTTTTGTCCGCCGGAGACCTCGTAGGGGTACTTTTTGAGCAGCGTCTCGATGCCGAGGTCGTAGGCGAGCGGTGAGAGCCGGTCGCGCATCTCCGTGCGCGACTTGCCCGCGAGCACGAGCGGCAGGCAGATGTTGTCCTCGAGCGAGAACGTGTCGAGCAGGCTGAAGTCCTGAAACACAAAGCCTAAGTTGTCGCGGCGGAAGGCTGCGGCAGTCTCCTCGGGAATCTCGGAGAGGTTCTTGCCGCCGAGCAGCACCGTGCCGCCGGTCGGCTTGTCGAGCGCGGCGAGGATGTTGAGAAGCGTCGTTTTGCCGCTGCCGCTCTCGCCCATGATGGCGACGTATTCGCCGGATTCGACGGTGAAGTTGACATTTTTGAGCGCATGGACCTTGCTGCCGCCAAAGCGCGTGGTGTAGGTCTTTTGAAGACCGGAAACAGTCAGGATTTGCATGAGATGACTCCTTTCAAACGAGTGAGTTAGAAGATGACGGTTGACATAACTTTTCGATTTCGAAAAATTCTGCCGAAAAAAGGGTGCAAAAAAGCAGCCGGAAAAGCGGAGACCTTTCGCGGCTGCTTTTTCGAAAACGCGTTACTCGAGATTCAGTTTTTTCGTCGTGAAGTACCACGTTACGGTGTAGCCTGCCGCGGCGAAGAGCAGTTCGCCGAACATCCCCCAGAGAAGCAGCAGTTCGACGATCGCGGGCGCGCTGTAAACGTCCAGATACATCCAGCGTGTGGGATTGGCGTTGAAGAACGCGCCGATCATGGCGATGGCAGTGAACTGCGCGACCTCGAAGAACACGAGCACAAGGATGGTCGTCCAGAGCGTCTTGCGCTTATTGAAGCTGTAACCTATGGAATAGGCGGCGTAGACCACGAGCTCGGCGGCAGAAACGGCAAAGACGAAATTGCAGAAAAGCTCAAAGACGATCAGCAGCGCGTGACTGCGCAGCGAGGCCTCCATTCCGAAGAACGCTGTGAAAACATCATTGAAAAAATCGGGGACATACTGGAAAGTGCTCCAGCCGGAGGCAGCAATCAGCAGCGAGAGAAGTCCCACGATGAACGCCGCAGCATACCACACGGCGGAAACGATGAGCTTGGAGATGAGCAGCTGATGGAGGCTCACCGGCAGCGTCAGCGTGAGGTAACCCTCATCCTTGAGCACGTGGTCGCGCCAGCGGCAGGCGGAGAGCACCAGCGGCGCAAACGCCAGCGCAAAGAGGCCCATCACAAAGCCGATGACCAGCAGTACGCCGATGAGCTGTAAGAGCCAGGGAATGTGCCCGCCGTTCAGGAGCAACTGGGAAAAACGCATCAGTGCCGTCAGTGCCAGCATTCCAAGAAAGACCGGCCACATGATGCGGCTCGTTGCACGGAATTCATGTTTGATCAGTTTGCTCAGCATCTAAATACCTCCCGGAAGAGCTCGTCAACGCTCTTGCCCTTTTCATCTCGAATGGTCTCCACGCTCTCGTGGAGCATGACCTGCCCCTCGCGCAGGAACACGACCTCGTCAAGGATCTGCTCGACGTCGGCGATCAGGTGCGTGGAGATGATGACCGTTGCGTCCTCGCTGTAGTTGCCGATGATCGTGCGCAGGATGTAGTCACGCGTCGCGGGGTCGACGCCGCCGATGGGCTCGTCAAGGAGATAGAGCTTGGCGTCGCGGCTCATCGTCAGGATGAGCTGCGTCTTCTCGCGCATGCCTTTGGAGAGCGTCTTAATCTTCTGTGTGCGGTCAAGGCCGAGGTTCATCAGCATCGCTTCGGCCACGCCGCGGCGGAAGTCCGAATAAAAGTCACCGTAGTAGTCAAGCGCCTGCGCGATCGTCATCCAGCCGGGCAGCGTGTTTCGGTCGGGCAGGTACGAGACGATGGCCTTTGTTGCGCGGCAGGGGGCCTTGCCTGCGATCAGAATTTCGCCCGACGTCGGCGTCAGAAGGCCGTTGGCGAGCTTGATGAGCGTCGTCTTGCCGCTGCCGTTGGGGCCGAGCAGGCCCACGATGCGCCCGGGTTCGATCGTGAGATCGATGCTGTCGAGCACCGTTTTGGCGCCGTAATTTTTCGTGAGCGCCTTGCATTCAAAAATACTCATTCTTCCTCCTCCTTAGCTCCCTGAATGAGAGCTATGACTTCGTCTCTCGTGCAGCCGAGCGTTTTCATCGAGTGGAGAAATTCTCCCACGCGCTCGTCCGCAATGCGGAGCTTGGCATTTGCGATCATGTTTTCATTTTCCGTGACGAACCGTCCCGCCGTGCGCTGGGAAAACACCAGACCGTCGCGTTCGAGCTCGGATAGCGCGCGCTGGACCGTGTTGGGGTTGACGCCCGCCTCCACCGCAAGCTCTCGCACGGAGGGGAGCTTTTCTCCCGGCGCGTAGATGCCGGAGACGATGGCCTCCGTCAACCGCTGTGTCAGCTGGGAGTAGATCGGCTGGTCATTGCGGAAGTTCCAGTCCATAGTGATCCTCCTTGCGTATCACTGTATTAAGTAATTAGTACAATAATACATCAAGCGGCATTTGTCAATAGCCCGGCGCAAAAAAATCAAAAAATTTCGCGGCAGAAAAAAGCCGCGAAATTGACATAAAATCCTAAAACAGATGTTGCATTTCGGGAAAAATGTGGTATCATAAATTCGAACAAATGTTGGAAGGGGCGCACAAGATGGAAAAACTGTCCAGAATGCAGCAGCGCGTATACGATTATATAGCAGAGAGCATCGCCGAACACGGCTATGCCCCCTCTGTGCGCGAAGTCGGTGAGGCGCTGGGACTCAAGTCACCCTCCACGGTCCACTTCCATATCAAGCACCTGCAGGAGATGGGGCTCATTGAGAAGAGCGCGGGCAAGGGCCGTGCCATCACGCTCAAAAAGCAGCTGCAGGCCGTTCCCGTTGCGCCGCAGCCCGTCGAGATCGACGAGCTTGCCCCGCGCCGCCGTCAGGTGCCGATCCTCGGCAATGTTGCCGCCGGTAACCCGATTTTGGCGCAGGAGTGCATCGAGGACTACCTGACGTTCGACACCGGCGGGCACGATGACGAGTATTTCGCCCTGCGTGTGCGCGGCGAGTCGATGCTCGGCGTTGGCATCCTGCCGGACGATTTGGTCGTCGTCCACCGCCAGAACATCGCGCAGAACGGGCAGATCGTGGTCGCGCTGCTTGGTGACGAGGCGACGGTCAAAACGCTCAAGCGCAAGGGCAGCGAGGTCTGGCTCATGCCCGCGAACCCCGACTACCAGCCCATCGACGGCCGCGAGAGCACGATCTTGGGCAGGGTCGTGGCCGTGGTGCGGCAGTATTAAGAGAAAAAGCAAACGCTCCTCCGCGAATGCGGAGGAGCGTTTTTTGTTGTTACTGGGGAAAATGTGCTGTTGAGGGAAAGTGTTGAGATAAACTGGTATTTTAGATGAGTAATGCTGTACCACCAAAACTATTTGATAAGCCACCGTTCACGGTTTGGCATGATGCGAATATCACCGGAAAAACGCTCCAGAATCGTACCGTCTTGCGCCGAGCGGACTAATGTTTCTTCCCGATAGTCAGGATCCTCATACCAAATACTGAAGTAGAGCTTGTCTCCGTCGCGGAAATTAAGTGTTTCTCTACTACTGATTGCGAAACGTATCTGCTCAGGCCAGATGATCTCAAATGTACCATCATTTGGCTGCCGGGTCAGCGATAGCGGTGAGGGGTGAAGAATCAGATTGTAGCAGTCTTTCACCGCAGACAAAGGCAGCCGTACGACTTCCTGCGTTTTCTCTTGCTGATGTAAGAACCTCAGAATGTGTATCGCACTTTCTGTAAAGTTTACTACCAACAGTACGACAGACTCACCATCGAACACAGGATAGCCGAGATATTGCCCGTCCACAGGCAGCACAGGCTCATAGACCATACCATCTGGATAGTGGATAAGATATAGCCTATTGCTTTGCACAGAGTTTTTCTGCCGGAATAGTTCTTCAGCCTCATAGAGATCGCCGTGAACATAATCTGTTGCCCAGTACCATTCACTGGTTCCTCCCCGTACAAGTTCCATGTTAGTTATGCCACGTATGTCAATAGTCCGCATTAACGTATCTCTCTTTCACACGTTCCGATTTGTTTACGCCCTCATCTCTTGTCAAAGTGCACAGTCCAGCCCTCAATCCCATAAAACGGGGAGGAGACGGTGGGGTTCAGTCCGTCGATGAGGCCGCTCGGCGTCAGGACCGACGCGGTCTTGAATGCGATGGGCGCGATGGGCGCGCTCTGGGCAAGGTAGCGGTACAGCGCTCGGGCGGTCTGATCCGTCTCATTGAGCGAGAACGCGTCGAGCAGCGTGTTGCACTGCTCGTCCGCGTAGCGGCCGTAGTTCAGCGCGCCGTCGGTGCGCGCGAGGGACGAAATGTCCCAGTTCGCCGTCAGGCGCACCTCGCCGAGATACAGGTCAAAATTCCCCTTTTGCAGCGCGGTCAGATAGTCGCTCCACGGGAGTGAGCGCACGCTGACCGTCAGAACGTCGGTCGAGAGCGTGCGGCTCAGATAGTCGGCGATGGAGACCTTGAACGAGTCGCTCTCGCTGACCAGGATCGTCACCGTGCGGGGGCGGCTTTCTGTCACGCCCGCGCTTTCGAGCGCAGCGGCGAGGTCAGGCGAAGCGAGTGTCGACGCCATCTCCGTCGGATAGAGGCTGGAGTGCGGCGAGAGCGGGAAGCGCGCCGCCTCGGCGTGACCGGCGAGGTAGCCCGTCGTGATGGTCGCGCGGTCGATCGCACCCGCGAGGGCGCTGCGAAGCGATGCATCGGAGAGCGGTGCGCGCTGTGTGTTGAAGCCGAGGTAGATCATGTTCGCCGTCGCGTAGTCGGTGAGCGCCGTGTCCGCGCTGCGCAGATCGCCCGTGCTGCTCGTCAGGTCAGCCGAGAGCAGATGCACCTCGCGCGAGGAGAAAAGGTACGACGCCGTGTCCGCGTCCTTGACGGCGCGCAGCTCGATACGCTCGAACGGCAGCGTGACATCGCTGTGCCAGTCAGGATTCTGCTTGAGGCATGCGCCGTCGCTGTCCGTGACGAAGAGATACGGCCCCGTGCCGAGCGGCACGGTGTTCTTCTCCGAACCGGATTTGACGATGGGGATGTCAAACAGCGCGGGGAACGCGCTGTCCGCGCGCGTGAGATTGACAATGAGCGCGCCGTTGCTTGCGCGCATCGAGACGACGTTGGCAAAGCGCGAGCTGTAGCGCTCGCTCTCCTGCGCGCGGCGAAGCGTCGCGAGCACATCGCTTGCCGTCAGGCTGCTGCCGTCGGAAAAGCTGACGCCGTCGCGGAGGTAAAAGGTGTAGCTCGTGCAGTCGTCGTTGTGCTCATAGCGGCTGCACAGCACATTTTGCGGCGCAAACGACTCGTCCAGCACGAAAAGCCCCTCGTAGAGCAGCGCGCCAAGCGTCTGCTGCATGCCGTCGGGGCAGGTGATGGGGTCGAGCGTCACGCCCTGCAAATACGGCAGTGCGAACGACGTGATCGGCGTCAGGGTGGAGGAGGTGTCCGCTTCCACCGGCGGCGTTTCCTCCCAGAAGTCGCCGCTGCTGTCGTCGCTCACATCGCCGCTCCAGCAGCCGGAGAGTGAAAGCGCGAGCGTCAGCGCGCACAAAAGCGCAGAGAGGCGGCGCTTCACAGCGCATCCTCCGTAAGGCAGATCATCGCCGCCATGCCGCCGCGCCGGTCGCCCATCGCGCGGTGCGACCAGTAGCGCTCGGGGTGGCACTTCGTGCAGTCGGGGTGTACATCGACGCGCGAGGGGTCGATGCCCGCGCGCAGCAGCCACAGGCGGTTGATCGCCTTCAGGTCGATGTGGTATTTGTCGCCGTGCTTTTCGATGCGCTCATCCATCGCGGGGTCGAGCAGGGCGAAAAAGGCGTCGGCCACGTCGCTGTCGGTCTCAAAGCAGCACTTGCCGATGCTCGGGCCGATGGCGGCGCGCAGTGTGTAGGGATCGGCGCCGTAGCAGCTCATCATCGACACGGCGGCCTTGAGCGCGATGCCGCTCGCCGTACCGCGCCAGCCGGCGTGCACCGCACCGATCGAACGCGAAGTCGGGTCGTAGAGCGTGATGACGCAGCAGTCCGTCCCGTAGGCGAACAGCGGCAGGTTCGGCACGTTCGTGATGAGCCCGTCGGCGTCGTAGGGACGGTCATCCCAGAGAATTTTGCCCGCGTCCTCTTCCGATGCAATGCGGACAAGGTCAGAGTGGATCTGGCGGCAGCCGACGGCGCGGCTCGCGTCAAAGCCTACGGCCTCGCCGAGACGGCGGTAGTTTTCGAGTAAGTTTTCGCTCGTGTCGCCCTTGTTGTCGGCAAAGTTGAGTGAATCGTAGGGCGCAGGGCTCACGCCGCCGTGCCGCGTCGTGAACGCGTGCACCGCGCCGCTCCCCGCGGCGGTGATGACATCGGACGTGTCGTAGATGAGACCGTTTACGTTATGTTCGGTGAAAGACATCAAAAGTGCCTCCTTTTTCTGCACCAAAGGGTGCGGAGATGTCGCCGCCTGTCTCAGGCGGCGGGGAAAATGCGGCGTGTGCGCCGCAAGATCACACCCCCCATTTTCTTTCCGTGGAAAGAAAACGGGCGGTGTGACCGTCCAAAAGAAAGGCGTTTGCATTGCAAGCGAGCAGCTCGAAGAGCTGCAATGCTTGCCGATTGCACTGCCCATAGCGCGGCGTTGCCGCGTTAGCATTGCAAGACGATTTGGCCTACTCCTATCATCCGCTGCCGCTCTGCTCATCTTGTAGGAGTGTACAGTAATTCCCGTTTACCGCCAGTCTCATCAATGCGGCGAGCGCAGCAATGCCGCATTCGGCAAGCAGTCTGCCGCCAAGCAATCGTCACTCGCACCTCACGATAGTAAGGCGCGGTTGAGAGTGGTAACGAAATGCAGGGGGCCATGGCGAAGCCATGTACACCGCACCCGATTACCCGCAAGGGGTATGCCACATCCGTAAGGCAGCAGAGCTGCCAACGGCTGTGCAATGCGCAGCGTGTGCAGTCATTCAAGCTGCAAACCCGCAATGTGCGGGGTCAAGGGGCAAGGCCCCTTGCGTTCTCTTGGGGGTTCAAGGGGGCCATTCTCTCACGTGAGAGAATGGCCCCCTTGGTGCTGCGGCGCACACGCCGCATTTTCCCTCCGCGCTCTGCGCGGAAAGCAACCGCTCCCCCGAGGGAGCGCAAAAAAGAAGCAGCCCTTTCGGGCTGCCACTTCTTTACTTTTCACAAATGACCGGCTTCTGGCGGTCAGACTCCACAAAGGCCTTGGCCTTTTCGACCGCTTCCGCGCGGGGAAGCTTGACCTGCTCGCCGGTGCGCATGTCCTTGCAGGACACGACGCCCGCGGTGATCTCGTCTTCGCCGAGGAAGTAGACGTAGGGCACCTTGAGCTTGTCGGCATAGTTCATCTTGGCCTTGAACTTCTTCTTTTCCGTGTAGATCTGCGTGCTGACGCCCGCGGCGCGAAGATCGGTCGCGAGCGAGATGGCCTCGCTCAGGTCCTCGGTCATCGGCAGGATGAGCACGTCCGCCGGCGCGGTGCAGATGTCGCTATTCAGAAGGCCCTGCTCGCCGAGGACATAGAACAGGCGCGTCACGCCGATCGAAATGCCGACGCCGGGGAGCTTGCGGTCAGTATAGTACTCCGCAAGGTTATCGTAGCGGCCGCCGGAGCAGACCGAGCCGATCTCGGGGTGGTCGAGCAGCGTCGTCTCGTACACCGTGCCGGTGTAGTAGTCGAGGCCGCGCGCGATGGTCAGGTCGACCGCGAAGTTCTCCTGCGGCACGCCGAACGCGCCGAGGTACTTGGCGACGGTCGTCAGCTCGTCGAGGCCCTGGTCGAACATCTCGTTGCGGCCGCGGTACTTTTCAAGAGAAGCGAGCACCTCTTCGTTCGTGCCCTTGATGCCGATGAAGGCGAGGATCTCATCCGCCTTTTCGCCCTCGATGGCGTAGTCGTCGACCAAGATCGCACGCACGAGGTCAGGGCCGATCTTTTCGATCTTATCGACGGTGCGCATGATATCGCCGGACTTGTCGGAAAGGCCCAGCATCGCGTAGAAGCCGTTTAAGATGCGGCGGTTGTTGATGCGAATTTGGAATCTCGAAAGGCCGAGGCGGGAGAAGACGGTATAGATGATGGCGGGGATCTCGGCATCGTTCGTGATGTCGAGCTCGCCGTCGCCGATGACGTCGATATCTGCCTGATAGAACTCGCGGAAGCGGCCGCGCTGCGCGCGCTCGCCGCGATAGACCTTTCCGATCTGGAAACGGCGGAACGGGAAAGCGAGGTCGGCATAATGCAGGGCAACGTATTTCGCCAGAGGCACCGTCAGGTCGAAGCGAAGGGACAGGTCGCTGTCGCCCTTGGAGAAACGGTAAATCTGCTTTTCTGTCTCGCCGCCGCCCTTGGCGAGCAGCACATCGCTCGCTTCGATGATGGGCGTGTCGAGCGGGGTGAAGCCATAGACGCCGTAGGACGAGCGCAGCACCTCCATAAGGCGCTCCATCTGGGTCTGCGGCGCGGGAAGCAGCTCCATAAAGCCGGATAAGGTGTGAGCTTTGATCGTTGCCATGATAGTGTGTGTCCTTTCCTAATAGAATGTATGGACAGCGTACTGTACTGCGGTGGCACAGCAGCGTATCGGAGTGGTTGACAGATATTTTACGGTACGGCGCAGGGATTGTCAAGCGTCCGCGGCCGTTTTTTCCACTTTCGAGACAGTATAGCATTTTCCGCGCGGAATTGCCATAGCTTTCGCCGCCTGCGGTGCAAAAATTTTTCTTTCCATCGCGGACAGTGTTCACAAAAAATGAAGATATCCGCCAAAAAGCACGAATTGCGCTTGACGGAACTGCCGCTTTTTGTTACCATAGAGACAATATCAACGGGCAAGCTCCGAAAACCGAGGTTCGCCCGCAAGCAGCTTCCGGGCAGCCGTCATTCGGCGTCCGCCGCGGCCACACCGCGCGGGCAGGAGTCGATCCGATCGGATCGTTGAGGAGGAACGTTGGATGTACCAGAGCAAAATGAAAAGCGAAGAGACCGATCACCTGTTCAAGGCGATCTTATCTTTGAAAACGGAGGAAGAATGCTATCGCTTCTTCGACGATCTCTGCACCTTCAGCGAGATCGAGGCGATGTCCCAGCGCTTCGAGGTGGCGTCGCTTCTTGCCGATGGTAAGACCTTCACGCAGATCTCGCAGAAGATCGGCGTTTCGTCCACGACCATCACGCGCGTCAATAAGTGCCTTTGCTACGGGGCGGACGGCTATAAGCTGCTGCTTGAGCGGGCCAAAGAAGAAAAGTAAGCCATTCATCATTTTGATCAGAGCAGGCGCTAAGCGCCTGCTCCTTTTTATCTGTTTCGCTTTATTGGAATGCCGTAAAAGCATATCAGCATAACATCACGTCATCCTGATATAGAAGAATTGACTAAAATATTTTTTGGAATCTACGCGAATTTTATTGCTTTTGCTGAACAGGTATGTTACAATTAGTTCACAAATAGATTAGGGCATGGGAAACAGCGTGCAAGAAACCGTTGCCCGACGGTGCTGCGTTCCCTGCCTGTGTCTGTTTTTCTGCGGGACCCCTCCGCAGGAAACGCACGTCCCCTTGTGCGGTGTGAAGCGTGCTCGTCTTGGGGAGAAGCGGTCATCCCGCTTCCTGGCGGGCAAGTATTTTTATGAAGAGAGAGGTACTCATCAATGGCAAACGAAAAGAAAGTCGCACGGGAGCCCAGTTTTATTCTGGCGCTGATCCCCATTGTGGCAATGATCGGGTTCATGCTTTATTGCTTCCTCGGTCATTCCGAATCCGGTTATCATGACGCGCACATGCCCCTGGTCCTGTCCATCGTCGTCGCCTGCATCGTCGGCTTCGCCTGCGGCCACAGCTTCCAGGATATGCTCGCCGGTATGATCGATCGTCTGGCAGCTTCCATGGAAGCCGTTCTGATCCTCTGCACCGTCGGTTTCCTGGTTTCCAGCTTCATGGCTTCCGGCGCGATCCCTTCCCTGATCGTCTACGGCCTTGACCTGCTGACCCCGAAGCTGTTCCTGCCCATCGGCTGCATCCTCTGCGCGATCGTCGGTATGGCGTGCGGCTCCTCCTGGACCACCACCGCCACCATCGGTCTTGCGTTCCTCGGCATCGGCGCCGGTCTCGGCATCCCCGCCCCCATCACTGCCGGTATGATCATTTCCGGTGCGTACGTCGGCGATAAGTTCTCCCCCCTGTCCGATACCACCAACCTTGCCGCGGCTGTTGCCGAGACCGGCCTGTTCGACCACGTTACCGCGATGGTCTCCACCACCGGCCCGACCCTCGTCATCTCCCTGATCATCTACACCATCCTTGGCCTGAACGTTGACACCAGCGCCTATGATCCCGCTGTTGCTCAGAGCATTCAGGACGCGTTCCGCGGTTCCTTCAATATCTCCCCGGTTCTGCTCATTCCCATCATCGTTGTTATCGTGATGTGCGTCCTGCGTGTGCCCGGCCTGGTCGGCATTGCCGCCTCCGTCGCCACCGCAACGATCTTCATGATCATCTTCCAGTCCACCGACATCTACGGCTCCCGCGCCCTGGGCGACATCTTCAACACGCTGCACTACGGTATCGGCGTTGAGACCGGCAACGAAGTCGCTGACTCCATCCTCGGCAAGGCCAAGGGCATGGACGGCACCATGTGGACCATCAACCTCATCCTTGTCGCTCTCGCTTACGGCGGCGCGCTCGAGCGCTGCGGCTGCATCGAGCGTCTGTTCGGCGGCCTCAAGCACAAGATCCACTCCGTCGGCAGCCTGATCCTCGCCACCCTGCTGACCTCCATCTTCTGCGACGCCACCATGTGCGACCAGTTCCTCGGCATTGGCGTTCCCGCCCCCATCTATGCCGACAAGTATGATGAGCTCGGCCTCGGCCGCAATATGCTCTCCCGTTCTCTGGAAGATGCCGGTACCCTCTGGGCTGTTATGTTCCCCTGGACCGGCTGCGGCGCTTACCAGACCGGCGTTCTCGGCATGAGCCCGCTGGTGTTCTTCCCGTACGCGTTCGTCAACCTGCTCAACCCCATCTACGCTTATGTGACCGCCCTGCTCGGCCGCAACATCTTCTGGGCTGACGGTTCCTACACCAACCTCTTCGGCAAGACCAAGGCCGGCAAGCCCGCCGGTGCTCCCGAAGAAGCCCACGCCAAGGCCATCGCGAACCTCGAGGCTCGCCGTGCCGCCGGCAAGGCCCCCAAGATCAACGCGTAATCTCTCCCCCCGCTTACTTAGAAAGGAATCACCGCTGTGAAACAATCGCTTCCCTGGGAATCTGTCCCTCCCCCGATCTATCCCGCACAGGCGTCTCTCAAGCCGCGCAAAAAGTGGGTGCAGGTCGGCGGATGGATTCTGGTCGTTCTGCTGCTGCTGTTCGGCATTTCGACCCGCAGCCGCAACCCGCTGCTTGCCTTCGTCTCGCTCGCGTTTTCCGTGCTGTATCTGCTGACGCTGATGACCAAAAAGGACGCCGCTCTCACGAGCCGCGGTCTCGAGATCTTCTACAACATGCAGTTCACCACCAACTATGAGTTCTTCCCCTGGGAGGACATCAATGCGATCGTGTGCGAGGACCGTGGCCATGCCGACATGGTGCGCCTGCACATCGGCCACGGCAACACGGAAAAGGCGCTCTTCTTCCCGCGCGAGGATCTCGACGAGATCTACGCGTTCATCAAAAAGAAGAATCCGGCGATCCGCATCATGGATTATGCCGCGCCCGAACCGAAGTCCAGCAAGAAGCACAAGAAGTGAACAACTGTGACCTTTCCACAAAGAATGAAGGGCGCCCCGCTTTTGCGGGGCGCTTTTTTTATCTATTCTGTCCAATTCTATCACTGTACCCTGATAGTGTGTTATCCAAATATGGTGATAACGCACAACAAAGAAAACTTTTTCCGGCAAAAAACTATTGATTTTGCACAAAAATGTGCTATACTGTTTCCAGAACGATCCTGTGGGACTTTTCCACAGGCGGAGCGCCATCCACGCACGGGCATGCGCGGAAAGTAAGGGGAACGCTTCGACACGTTTCTTGCACTTGGGCGGTTCGGGCGACCGGACACGCCGACCGGGTCACACCGGAACTTTGAGAAAAGAGAGGACACTACCATGATCATGAATCCTACCGCGATCAAGCATGTCGTCGTCGATGGCCACAGCCTGACGCTCGAATCCTTCGTTGCCATCGCTCGCTACAATGCGACCGTCGAGCTGGCTCCCTCCGCTCTGGAAGCCATGAAGAAGTCCCGCGCCCTGGCCGAGAAGATCGCCGCTGAGGGCCGCGTCGCTTACGGCATCACCACGGGCTTCGGCGAGTTCCAGAAGGTCGCCGTCCCCAAGGAGATGAGCAATCAGCTCTCCACCAACCTGATCCTCAGCCATTGCACCGCCGCCGGCGAGCCGTATGCTGACGAGATCGTCCGCGGCATGATGCTGCTGCGTGCCAACGCTCTGTGCGGCGGCGTGAGCGGCGTTCGTCCCATCCTCGTCGAGATGCTGCTCGATATGCTCAACAAGGGCGTGACCCCCGTCGTCCCGCAGAAGGGCTCCCTCGGCTCCTCCGGCGACCTTGCTCCTCTCGCTCACATGACGCTCCCCATGCTCGGCAAGGGCGAGGCCATGTACGAGGGCGTGAAGATGCCCGGCGCTGAGGCCATGGCCAAGGCTGGCATCAAGACGCTCGACACCCTGGTCTCCAAGGAAGGCCTCGGCATGACGAACGGCACCTGCGCGATGACCTCCGTCGGCGCTCTCGCGCTGTACGACACCATCTGCGCCGCCCAGCTCGGCGACGTGATCGCGTCCATGTCCTTCGAGGGCCTGACCGGTCTTCGCAACGCCTTCGACCCTCGCATCCATCAGGTGCGCGGCCAGAAGGGCCAGATGCTCGTCGCCGCGAACATGCGCAAGCTGCTCGACGGCTCCGAGATCCTCGACAACTGCCAGAAGGACCGCGTTCAGGACGCTTACGCCCTGCGCTGCATCCCGCAGCTGCACGGCGCCTGCCGTGACGCTCTCGACTATGTCCGCGAGAAGGTCGAGATCGAGCTCAACGCCGTCACCGATAACCCGCTGATGTTCCTCGACGACGAGGCCGTCATCTCCGGCGGTAACTTCCATGGCGAGCCCATGGCCCTGCCGTTCGACTTCCTCGGTATCGCCGCGAGCGAGCTGGCCGACGCTTCCGAGCGCCGCACCGAGCGTATGGTCAACCCCGCGCTCTCCAACGGCCTGACCGCGTTCCTGACCACCGAGGCCGGCGTCAACTCCGGTTTCATGATCGTTCAGTACGCTGCCGCCTCCATGGTCAGCGAGAACAAGATCTACGCTCACCCCGCTTCCGTTGACTCCATCCCCTCCTCCGCCAACCAGGAAGACATCGTCTCCATGGGCACCACCGCTGCCCGTAAGGCCAAGATGATCCTGCAGAACACGCAGGACGTCCTCGCCGACGAGCTGATGACCGCCTGCCAGGCCATCGACATCCGCCGCCGCCTGAACACCCACGGCCAGGGCATGACCCCGCTGCATGAGGCTCTCTATCAGCACGTGCGCGAGAAGGTCGCTTTCTATGAGATCGACCGTGAAATCTGGCCCGACATCCGTGCGGTGGAAGCGATGATCCGCTCCGGCGAGCTGCTGGATATCGTCAAGGAGTATATCCCCGACTTTGAGTAAGTCAAAAACGGGCAAGCCCGTTTTTGAGAGGGGTCTCAAACTTTTTCACTCACCGTGAAAAAGTTTGCAGAGTGTCCCTGCGGACGCACAGGTCGTCCTTCGGGACGTATCCAATTTGTTTGCGGCGTGCGCGCCGCAAATGTGATGCGTCTCAAAAATGGTTATTGCTACCGATTTGGGGACAATAATGCTGAAAGATTTGTGTTTTGACACGAATTGACAGGATGTAAAAGAAGGTGTAAAGTTATTTTAGCTTTACACCTTCTTTTTTTAGGAGGAACTTGCTATGGAACTGAACATTTTACGGGCGGACCCGGCGGGGAATATTACGGTGTTCGTGCTCGATCCGGTCGAAAAGGCACAGCGCGCGGCCATCGCGGAGAAGATCATGGCGATCCCCGCGCTCAAGGCCGAGCAGGTCGGCTACGCCTGCGCCGCCGAGGACGACGTCGACGGCCACATGGAGATGATGGGCGGCGAATTCTGCGGCAACGCGACGCGCGCCTACGGCATGTATATTGCCCAGCAAAAGGGCGGCCTTTCCTCGGTCAGGCTGCGCGTGAGCGGCTGCGACCATGTCGTCACTGCGCAGGTCGATCTGAAAAGCGGCACGGCGCGCGCTGAAATGCCCTGTCCGCGCAGCGTGAAGCGTGTCACGGTGAATGGTCACGAGGGCACGCTCGTCGACTTAACAGGCATCGCCCACTTCGTCGTTGAGGGCGTGGAGCCGAGCGAAGGGTTCTTCCGCGCGGCGGAGTCGATCTTTTCCGGAATTGCAGGGCTTGACGCTTGCGGCGTCATTTTCCTCAACGTGGAAAATCGCAGCATGACCCCGCTCGTCAAGGTCATCGAGACCGACTCCCTCGTCTGGGAGGGCAGCTGCGGCAGCGGCAGCGTCGCCTGCGCCGTCGCGCAGAGCGAACGCATGGAAAACGGCGGTTTTTCGTGCGAATACC
>ERZ834694.564-NODE-564-length-42426-cov-4.282882_pt1 | contig 42426 bp, 31 predicted proteins | sample MGYA00519691_ERZ834694 | MGnify/ENA primary metagenome ERZ834694 (study PRJEB31850, sample SAMEA3708758) | human gut metagenome | biome: human gut; feature: human-associated habitat; material: faeces | place: China | collected 2014 ... | reverse complement strand
TGCCGTTGCCGAGATCCTTGAGCTTGAGCGAATCGCCGTTCTTGTCGAGAACCTCAATGGAACCGAGCTCATAGCCCTCGCTGGGCTTGGTCGTGATCGTCACGGTCTCGCCCTTGGAAGCGGTGGACGGGCTGACCGTCACCGTGCCGTTCGGGGTGGAGGGAACGGAAACGGTGTTGCCGGAAGAGGGCGCAGCGGCGCGGCGCGTCATGGAAACTTCGCAGGAAGCATTGTCCCCATTGTAATTATCGTCACCAACATAAACAACAGTGAATGTGTACTTTGCCGTTGTGTTGCTCAGGCATACGGAAATTTCGCCATTTGCAGTGAGATCAAGCGTCTTGGCCGCACTGCCGCGATCATCTTCCTGCGTCACAGTAACCGTACCGCCCTCAGGAACACCGCTGACAGTCAGCTTGACCGTACCGCCGCCAACAAGCGAAGCCGGTTCAGCGGTGATGCTGACGGTGGGAGTGGCCTTGACGATATTAAATGTGACCGTGCCGATAACCGTATCGCCAACCTTAACGGTAGCGGTAGCCGTACCGACGTTGGTGTTATCAGTATAGGCAACATCAAAGCCTTCGTTAATTACCTGATTGTTCTTAGTAACTTTAACCTCTGGCGTCAATCCAGAACCCGTATAAGTCTGGTCGGCAATGGTGGGATAGACAAAGTAGGTATCTTCGTCAATCACTTTGCTCCACTGCGCATACAGCTCCTCCGGCATATAATTGTAGATGTACTTGCCGATTGCATACGGTTTCGTGCCAGCAGCATCACCGGTCCACTCTTTGAAGGTGTAGCCATCACGGGTAATATCTGTGTTATATTGATAATCTCCAAAATTTATTTTGGTATCTTTATCAGTTCTTCTTTCAATTCTTTTTCTATCCGCAAAATGCTGTCAATGTTGCGCTTGATACCATCATCTTTACGCAACACCGCAAGAGCTGGAAGAGGTTCTGGAGGAATATATCGACTTTTATAACGGATGCCGACCTCACGGAAAGCTAAACATGAAAACTCCGATCCAGTATGAATTGGAGTTCTTTTCTGCTGCCTGGGAATAAATGAAAGACCCCCACTTTTGAAACCGGAGTTACTGGGTTCGAAAGTGGGGACCTATTCAAAAAGGATTTAAGTGCGGGCTCCTCGAGCCGGAAATCACCGCAGCGGGTCAAAAGCGTGCTGGAGCGCCCCTGCGTTTTGACGCGTGAGACGCTGTGCGAGATTTTTCGGAGAGTGCTGATACCCGCTTTTGCAGGTATGTAAAAATGTCTGAAGGCAGAATAAAGCGAGAGATCGCATAGCCTCTATTTTTTTGCCTTTTCATAAACGGATAGCGCTACAACGGCCGCAAGCACTAAGAAAATTCCGATGCCAGTCTGCGCCGACGCGGGATCGCCAAGGACAAAAATGCCGGCGATCACACTGGTAAGCGGCTCAAACGTGCTGAGCATGGCCGCGTTTTCCGATCCGCATAGTCCGATTCCCGTCTGAAAAAGAATCGTCGCCCCAATCGCAGTTCCCCAGCTCATCAAGAGCGTGTAGAACCAGCCCTCGCCGCTCATGGAAAAAGCCCATGTGCCGCACACCGCGTTAAGGACCAGCAAGGCGACAGTACCGACAATGTTGAGCCTCAGCGTCAGTGAGAAGGGAGAGAATTGCTTTGCCATGGTCTGCTGACACATCGAAGAGATCAGCGTGTCTGGTGTAATTCGCTTGTAAATAAATTCCTGATAGTGGTTGATTGTTCCTTCCCGCAGATTGCGGGCCTTACAGTCCAAAATATACTCTTCGAACCCTTCCCTGAACGTCTTCTCATTCGGGAAGCACATCCTGATTTTCTTCACGGTTTTTCCCTCCTAATACGCAAAAACAGGAAGCACATCTTCCGCATAGACGTGCATGAGACAGTTGCTTCCGACTTTTTTAGATGGAGCAGGCGCTTGCAGTACTGACACCGGAGGAACGGTATGAAAAGCGGCTGGAGCAGGAGAAGCCTGTTTTAGACGCTTTGTTGTCATGGGCAAATGAGATGAAGGGGAAAACGACACCAAAGTCTACACTAGGAAAGGCCATTCACTATCTGTTGGAGCAATGGCCGTACCTGATCTCGAAGAAGGTCGTCTGGAACTGAGCAACAATCGTACCGAACGCAGCATTAAGCCGTTTGTGATGGACAGGAAAAACTGGCTGTTTGCCGATACAGCCGGTGGTGCGCAAGCCAGCGCCGTGATCTACGGTTTGATTGAAACGGCGAAGGAGGACAGCTTGGATCCGTACCGATACTTGCTTTGGGTTCTGCGAAATGCGCCGGGTCTGAGCGAAACAGATGAAGCGTGGTCTGAAAAGTTGCTGCCTGCGAATGCCCCGGAAAAATGCTATATGCCGCAATAACAGAAGGCCGCCATCTCAATGAGCTACTGCTCACCGAGATGGCGGTTTATATGCTTACTGCTCAAATTCCTTCGACCAGTCGCGGTTCTCACGCTTGGCGGTCTGCGTTTCGTGAACGCCGTCCGCCTTGCGCTCGTACTCGTGCGAGTTCGTCGCCTCCTGGATCGCAAGATAGCCCCAGAAGGTCTCCGGATTGTCCGGCCAGGCGATCTGGTTTGCGAGCAGGTCGCTCTCTTTCTCCGGCAGGCGGTGCAGCACGCGGTTCAGAAGCGTCGCTGTCTCGGCGCGGATGAGGTTGCTTTCCGGACAGAACACCGTTTTGCTGCTTCCTTCCACCCAGCCATTGCCGTAAGCCTTGCCGATCGCATTCTCGGCCCAGTGGCCGGAAATGTCGGTGAACGGCGTATCGGTCGACTTGGCAGTCTCGTCAAAGCGTGCGATCATCGCGGCGAATTCCGCGCGCGTGATGGGTGCGTTCGGGCGGAACGTGCCGTCGGGATAGCCGCTGATGACGCCCATCTTCGAGAGCGTGGACACCGCCGCGGCGTACCACGCAGTATCCGACACATCGCTGTAAGCGTTGTCCTTCGTCAAATTCTGCATGCGCACATCGTCCTTGAGCAGACGGAAGAGCACGGTCGCCACCTCGGCGCGGCTGATGCTTCCGTTCGGGCGAACGGTACCATCCTCGTAACCGAGCAAGTAGGCGTAATGATCCTCGCCGTTGAGCATTTCCGGGATGGGCGCAAGCGTCGGCTTTGTCTCGTCCGGCTTTGCCGGTGTGGACGGAGTCGAGGGGCTTCTCTTGGCACTGAAGTGCGCGTAATAGGTCGTTCCCTGCCAGACGGCGCCGTCCGCCCTCGTCGGAACAAACTTAAGATCAGTCGAAAGCAGCGTGCCGTCGGCGCTGTACCAGCCGTCGAACCGCGCGCCGCTCTTCGCCTGCGCGGTCGAGCCCTTGGCCGTACCCGTCACGGCATCAACAGTCTCCGACGCGCTGCTCACCGAGCCGAGCTCCGCGTCGTTCGGCTCATAGCTGAGCGTCACGCTCTGCTCTTGCCAGACGGCGTAGAGGTACACCTTTTCGTTATCATTTGTAAGATTCTGGAATTCCTCGTCCAGCTTGATACTCTCCTGATCCTCGTACTTGACCTTGTCTGTCGACTCCGTTGCCCAGCCCACGAATCTATAGCCCTCGCGGCTGAAGGCACACTTCTCCAGCGGATGAGCCTGCCCGTGCGGGAAGGTCTGGTCCTCCATCGTATCCGTGCCACCGTTGGCGTCATAGTGCAGCACATACTGCTTCAGACGGAACCGCGCCACATAGCTGCCGTCTTGGTAGCGTCCGGACGAGCCCTTTCCCGGCGTATAGGTCGTTTTGTCTGTCAGGGGATGCTTCCCCTGCGCATCGTACCAGCCGACAAACACACTGCCTTTTCCCGGCACAGCCGTCGCGCCGCGCGCCGTGCCGGTCTCGGGATTGAGCGACTCGGAGACCATGCCGTCCTGCGGGCCGAGCTCATTACTTTCCGTCGGATTGAGCTTGACCGTACCGAGCGAAGTCGGCTCCGGCGTGTAGGAGATGGTCACATCGGGCAGTTTTTCCCACTGCGCGTAGAGGATGATCGTACCGCCGTCACTGATTTGTTCTTCCCGATAGATCGTCACCTCTGCAAATGGCGCTTTATCAGCATAGGTGCGCCCCTCCCCCGTTTTCGACTCCGCCCAGCTGGTAAACTCATAACCCGGACGCTTAAATTCGTTCTTCCTGAGCATGGTGGGCTGGTCTTTCGATTTGGGATCATGGAACTTCTGCGGCGGCATCTCGCCGGTCACATCATCGCCGTTTCTATCAAATTCGACAGTAAAGCTGTTGCGCGCGAACACGGCGACATAGTGCACCACGAGCTTCTCCGTGAGCGAGTTCAGCTTCTCCTGCATCATGGCCGCGGTAACAGTCAAGGTCGTGCCGTTGATTGCACTTTTACTCACCGACTCCAATTTGCCGTCGTCGTCCTTTTCACACCAGCCGACAAAATGGTAGCCCTCACGCGGAGTCGCGGTCGAGGAAACGGTATTTCCGTCTACCTCATTGCCCTGCACCGTAAAGCTGCCGCTCTTTGGGTTCACATCGCCCCAGTTCGAATTGTTGACGGCAAAGTCCACCGTTGCCACGTCTTTGTTCTTATATACGGCGTAGAGCTTTACTTCCTGTCCATTCTCCGTGACTTTAAGTTTTCTAAAGCCGACGGAATCGCCGGGGGCCTGCGTTTCGATAGTACTCAAGTTATTCTCTGGCTTTACAAGGCTCCAACCGGCGAAATACTTGTCATTCGGGATTTCTGTCCCGGCAGGAAACTCCATCAGTTCGATCGACGCGCCGAAGGGAATGCCAATGCCCGTTGACTGGGCATTGAGGCCTGGCTTACTGCTGCCCAGCAGCTTGCTGTAATTATAGTTTTCGTTGTTCGGATCATCTACCGTTGTCCCGTTGCCCAAATCATACACCACGGTGTAGGTATATGGGGTGAATTCCCACTGGCCGGTCAGCGTCAGATCATTTCCCGGCATGTTGAATTTGTCGCCCGCAGCAACAATACCTTCATTGTCGTCGCTGCGCTGCCAGCCCTTGAACGACCAAGCTCCATAGAGCGTCACGTCGTCTGTGGCCAGCACATCTTTCCCATCCGTGGTCTGATTTCGGGCAGGCTCGCTCGCCGCCTTGACGCTCTCGCCGCGGTAGTGTTCTTCTGTCTGCGCGAAGCTGCCGCTCGGGCTCCAGCTCCCGCTGTCCGCAAACTGGTAGGTCAGCGTGTGCTCCTTCTCCGCAATAAATGTCCAGAAGCCCGTCAGCGTGCGGTCCCCCGTCACCTTGATGAGCTCTGTCTCGCGGATCACAATATCAACGTCGTTCCCGCTGCTCCCGTCTTCTTTGCCGTCATGCCAGCCGGTGAAGACCCACTTGCCGGGAACCGTTCTGCCATCTTTCGTGACCGTTCCGTCGATGGTCGTCTTGTCTTTTATAAAGTCTTTGGAAATATAATACGCGCCGCCGTCGATGACCGTACCGGGACCCGGAAGCTTCGGCTTATTCGGCGGGCATTTCCCGGCATCCACACTTGCCCACCGATACGTCACCGTATGTGTGGGGGCAAAGCGGGCGTAGATCGTCTGCACGCCCTCGCGGCTCACGGTATAGCTGTGCGTCGGCTTGCTGCTGACGAGATCATATTTTTCGCCGTCGACCTGCTGATACCAGCCGATGAATTCGTAGCCTGCATTAGCCGTCGCAGTCACGGTGACGCGTTCACTGGCCGAAGCAAAATAGTCCTTTGCCGCCGAGTTGCTCTCTACGAGCTCGCCCTTGTGGTCGACGATATCGACCGTGCCGCAGTCCGTATTCTCCCGAAAATCAGCGCTCACCTTGCCGTTCTCGTCCTTCACGCGCGAGGCGGTGACAAAGCGCTGGCGCCACTTCCACTGGGCGATGAGCGTTGCGCCGACGGATTTGAGCGTTTCACTTGTACCATCAGCCGCCGTAAAGGTAAAGGTTTCGCTTGCCGTGTCATAGCTCACGGTGTGGACCGCGGGCAGCACTTTCTCCTTTCGTGGCAGCAGCCAGCCATCAAATTTCCAGCCGTCCTTTGCTGTTGTGGCCGCCTTTGACTCATAGGGACCGCGTGCTGTTGTGCTGCCATCACCGCTCACCTGCGGAGCAAAGGAGACCGCATTTGTTCCATTGTCGCCGTAGATATACCGGTCTCCGCCTTTGGCCTCATATATGACCATAGGCTTTTTGACAAAGACCAGCACGATATCCGCCGGTTCCTCCACACGGTGCTCATAAGTATAAGGATAGGTTCCGTCATCGGGCTTCCAACTTGCTGCGGGAATAAACTTCTTCTCCAGCCCGGTCTGCGTCTGGCGCGTGACATACGCGCCGACAAACTGAACATCGTCGCTTTTCGGTTTGACCACCTTCACCGTGATGGGGCTGCCGTTAGCCACTACCAGCTTTGACATGCTGCTGCCGATCTCGTAATACTTGCTTCCTTTGTCGCCGGTCGGAACGATGATAAAGCCCGATCCCCCCGCCGTGGCCGCCGCCGTGATGGTCTGATAAAGGCTGAAATGAATATTGTCGATCAGATTGCCGCATGTACTACCGCCTGTCGCCGAATAGGAGCAGAAGGCAAAGACAGTCTTCGTCTGCCCGTCCGGCACAGCGTAGCGGCAGCTGTACGCGAGATTCCCCTCCGCATAGGCCGAGCTCTTCGTTCCGTAATTGCCCCAGGCGTTGTTATTCGTGCCGATGATCCAGACATTCCATTTCTCCGTGTACACGTTAGACGGCAAAGCACTGAACGCATCCCCGATGTCATTCTGGAAGCCGCCGTCTGCGGTAAACTTTTTGGAGTAGACCGTGATCTTCTGCGTACAGCCGGTAACCGGAATCTTCACACCCAGCTTCTCAGCATGGCTCTTCACCCAGTCCGTCATGCGCATGAACTGGTCTTTTCCGTCTGCACTCGGCTTGGCCGGGTCATCGTCCTGCTTCGGGCCGATGATGACCGCCATCTGGTCAACGCCATCGCGGCCGCGATGAGAAAGGCCCCACTCATACACATTGCCGCCGACCGTCTCGGCATACTGATAAAGCGTGCTCTCTTCGTCGGCGTTCAGCTCCGCAAACTGGTCCCCATCCGGAATATCCGGATTACCCCAAATATGAGGAACTGTTCCAGTTTTCCTCGTCGATCAGAACTCGATCAGTTTGTCGGATGCCGTTGTATCCCAGTCAGGAACATTGTTTGCAGGCCACTGCGGCGAATTCTTGTCGTGAAACGCAGGCTCCTCAAAGCTGCCGTTTTTGATGGCGTTGTCCGTAACGCTGCGCGTATCGGCCGCCAGAATAGAAGTTGGCAGCAAACTCAGAGCCATTGCCAGCACCATCAATCCGCTGACGGCCCTCTTTTTCCAATCTCCTTTGATGTCCATGATAGATCGTCTCTCCTTTTATGGGGTGTGAAGAAAGTCTCTAACCCACTGTTTTTATTGATGCATAGAATTGGATTATAGCATTGTGCAAACAGTTATTCAATGGGCACTTTTTAATGAGACTCTCCAAAAGTGATCGAATCTTTTTGCCATTTTTGGCCATTGAAAATCATGTGATCCGCATTTCGTTTTTCTTTCCCGCGCACCACTTTTAGCCAAGTGCAGCTAAGTTGCAAAACCCGGTGTGTTTTCCACCGGCGATCTTTTTTATGGTGCAATGATACCTGCGACCTTTGGTAAGCGTAAAATCTATGCATGTAAAAAAGCCAACATCTCAAGGAGAACTACTGCTCTCGCCGAGATGGTGGCCTTCTTTATTGCGGCATATAGCATTCTTCCGAGACGTGCGCAGGCAGCAGCTTTTCAGACCACGCTTCATCTGTTTCGCTCAGACCCGGCGCATTTCGCAAAACCTTTTAATCTATGAGCTGAGGGAGGACGATTTTAGTTCGTCCTCCCTCCTGCTATTTCAATACCTTATGTACTATTTCTGCGCAGTACTTGTTTTATCCCATCCCTGCTCATCCTTCCTTATTTTTTCGTCTAAAGGGAAAACTTTAGAGGATACCAGCGCTTTTATGCTTGAGTAAGACAACCGAATTCAATTATCTGAATAGCTACATCTTTAGACCAGCAAGCTTTACTACATCAACAGAGTTCATTCCTCTGGTTTTGTATCCTCAATCAATGCGTTGCAAGGAAAACCCGGAATGGCATAGCCAAGCACGCTGCCCAGTGGGTAGCGCATCTTGATATCGAGATCAAAGCTCTTTAGCAGGAACAAAACATCATGGCAACCGCCAATCGCGTCGAGTTTCTGTTGATCGCTGAGATGGGTAAAGGCTTGAATTCTCTGATCCAGATCAGAAATCTTCCGGGACATTACATTTCATGGTTTTCTCTCTCCTCAAAAAGTGAAGTATTCTCGGCCTCCTTAATCATTTTTTATAAGAATAGCTCATATTTGTGTTACCGTCAACAAAGAATATGTCAAAGATGATTATGATGGGGGCGACACGGTGCGGCTATACACGTTAGACGGCAAATGCAATATCTCCGGCGAGCGGATTAAGTCTGCACGCGCCAAAGCAAAATTGACACAGGATCAGCTTGCGGCAAGGCTGCAAGTAGCGGGCCTGCAAATGGGCCAAATGGCAATCAGCAGAATTGAAAGCGGTAAACGCCTTGTCCCTGACTTTGAGCTTCCTATCATTGCGGAAGCACTGAATGTATCAACAGACTGGTTGCTCGGCATAGAAAAAGGATGACCACTTCCGTTTGAAGTGATCATCCTTTTTTATATCCTCAATAAATATGGATTGCGCCCCATTCGTTTTCACGACCTGAGGCATAGTTGCGCAACGATCATGCTATACCTTGGCTACTCGCTCAAAGACATTCAAACATGGCTGGGTCATAGCAACTACAACTTCACTGCCGACACCTACATTCATTCTGGCATGGGCGCACATGAGCAAATGGTGCTCAGTATGTCGGAGCGGCTGGGGGAACTGCTACCGCAGAATATCGCACCTGATCTAACAGCTATCTGAGTGCAAAAAACCGCTCCCGAGATCAAGATGATCTTGGGAGCGGACATTTTATTAGCGTTCGCTGTTTTTTTGTGCCCAAAAACAGCCTTTTGCCGGAATGGGTTAGAAAAGTGTTAGAAAGCGTTATTTTGCGTTTTCTAATTTCTGTCAAAAGGTTAGAAAAAAGTCCTGAAACCGACTGGTTTCAGGACTTTTCTGGTTGCGGAGGCAGGACTCGAACCTACGGCCTCCGGGTTATGAGGCAGTCTCAAGCACAAATCGGAGTCATTTCAGCTCCGATTTGTGCTTTTTACCACCGTTCGCTCGGCGGATCTTCCATTGTTTCCGTCCAGCCCTGCCCATTCCAATTCCATTCTGGGTCAAAACTGGGTCAGGAACAGGGGGACTCCAATTTTACTGGCATGGTGCCCCAAATTTTTCTTGCGTGATGGAATGGCTCATGCTATTATAAAAGTGCAATCGCAAGCATGATGTTAGGAGCTGATTATTTTGCCAAGAGGAAAACTGTTAAACGGTCTGGTGACCCAGCAGAAGGTCCTGCGGGGAGCGGTAACGCTGTTTCTGGAAAACGGCTACACAAAAACCACCACCGGCGAGATCGCAAAGGCGGCGGGCATCGGACAGAGTTCATTCTTCCATGTTTTTCCCAGCAAGGAGGCGCTGCTGCTGGAATTGGTAAAGCGGATGTTCAGCGGGCAATTCGCTCTGGCGGGACAGCACAACGGGGAACAAGATCCTGTGCTCCTATACGCCGTGGAAACGGCCCTCCAGCTCCACATCGCCGAGCTGACCGAGCCGCTGCGGGAACTGTATGTGATGGCATACTCCCTGCCTTCCATCGCGGCGTATCTTTACAAAAGCACAACGAAACGGCTGCAAGTTATTTTCGGACCTTATCTGCCGGAGGCGCAGCCCAAGGACTTCTACGAGATGGAGATCGCGTCCGCCAGTATCATGCGGGGCTTCATGTCGGTTCCCTGTGACGTGTATTTCACGATGGAGGCCAAGATCTCCCGCTTTCTGGACTGCTCGCTCAAGCTCTATGACGTGCCGAAGGAGAAACGGGCGGCGATCACGGCGGCCGTCTTGCAGATGGACCTTCACACAATGGCTTTGGGCATCATCCAAAAGACCGTCCAGCAGGCGGAAAAAGGCTTTGAGGCCCTGACGGAAAAATAAATTTTGGGCAAGGGGATATCCCCTTGGAGAAGCCAAAACTCTTTTATCAAGGAGGGATCACAATGAAAAGAAGATTTCTTAGCTTGCTTACCGCGTTTGCTCTGTGCCTGACCCTGATCCCCACAACAGCGTTCGCGGATGACGAGGGAAGGGGAGAAGATGTTTCCCCATGCATCTGCGAAACAGCCTGCACGGAAGAGGCCATGAACCCTGACTGTCCCGTCTGCGGCGCAGAGGACGCGTAGCCCGAAGATTGCCGCGCTCCGAAGCTTGCGGACGAAACCGGCAGCACGCCGACCCCTGAAGAAGACCCTGTCCCCGCCCCGGGCGGCGCGGATGAGGAGCAGTCTGGTAAGGAGCAGCCTGACGCACCCGCCGGGGACGAAGACCCGAACGCCCCCGCGGAGGACGAGGGAACATCCGCACCAGCGGATGATGAACTTGGCAGTGATGCCGTTGCCGCCGAAGTAAGCCCTGCCGCAATGCGGGCGGCGAATGGCATCAGTGCGCGGGCGGCGAATGGCACGATTACCCTCGGCAGCACCGTTCTCGACATCACACAAAGCTCTATAAGCAGCACTTACGATACGACCGGCGGCTTCAAGTATGACGCCGCCACGAAGACGCTGACGCTGCGAAACTGCACGATCGACACTTATACAAAGGTCTCGTCCGAGCAATTGCCCGGCATATTCGAATACTATAACGTCTTTCTCGACAGCCGTAATGTCGGGACGCTGAACATCGTGCTTGAGGGCAGCAATTACATTGGTGATTCCAGTAGCTTGAAGTATATGCCCGCCACTTCCGATGTGAATACGCCGCGCTATCTCGGCATCTGGGGCAATACCGTCCGCTTCTCCGGCAGCGGGAGCCTGACCATTAAAGCCCAGACCTTCCCCATTCAGTCCGGCGGCATTGAGACAAGCGGGAGCGTGGATCTGACACTGCGCAGCTACATGAATGGAACCGTGACGCAGAGCATGGCCGTCGGCGCCGGGACGTGCGTCACCGCAGAGGCACAGGGAAACAATCTGGACTTCTACGCGCTCAATGTCAAGAACGATCTGACAGTGAACGGCACGCTTAATGCGACCACCAAGGGTTGTGTATACCAAAATGACTATCCCGTCGCCCTGCTTGTGGGCGGAACACTGCGCGTCGTCGGCGGTCAGGTGACCGCCACGAGCGACGGTCGGAACGGCAATGACGGCTGTCAGGGCTACGGCATCAAGGCCAATGTACTGGAGATCGGCGGTGGCGGAACCGTCCGCGCCTATTCCAACGGCTACAGTACGGAGACCAACCGATACGACGGCAAGGAAGCTATTTACGTTTCCTCGAACCTGACGGTCGACCTCGGCGGCTATCTGTACGCGAAAACACAGAACCCGATTCTTTCAAACGAGAATGAAAACGGCGCGCTGAAGGTCAACGGCCGCTGGGATCTTTCCGGGACCAATGGAGACACGGCATACACAAAGGCCGTCATAACAAAGCCGGTGAACGGCCGCATCCACGAGAATGTGATCCTCGAAACAACCGCAAGCCCTGAAAAAGAGGTGGAGATCAGCGGCATCCGAAATGCCGTGCTGGTGCTCAGCTACTATAAGGGGCAATATAATGAGGGAAAAACCTGGTACTATCGCAACGCCGACCGCCCCGGGGATACAGATTCCATCAAGCAGAATGTTTACAGCTCCGGCAGCACGCAGCAGGAGCTGAACCTCAAAGAGGGCTTCAGCAAAGTCCTTGCGGCGGACTACAATAATTACTACGGCATCGACGTGCGGGAGGGTGAGCACACCGTCGTGCTCGATGGTCTTGCAATCGTGCGCGATCACACCTTTCTTACCGTGCGCAGCGGCGCGACGCTGAACCTGAAGCTCACAGGCAGGAGCTATCTGAAAAGCGGCAGCGCACCCACCATCTATGTGGAACAGGGCGGCACGCTGAACCTCATCGGCGGGGGCATGGCGCAGTCCTCGCTGGCGCTCATGGGCGGTCTCACAGCGGCAAGCGGCGCAACTGTGAATTTCAAGGACTGCGCCGTTTACGCCGCAGGTAAGACCATCGGCGGAACGGGAGCCAACGTATCCGTTGAAAACAGCTGGATTAGCGCCAGCTTCGTCGGAAATCTGCGCGTCACGCGCAGCACCCTGGAGGGGGAGCACTCCGGCGGCACGGTGAAGATCGACCGTAGGAGCAACGCCAACCTGACGGACGCCTCCGGCAAGGCGGTCACCGGTGTCACGGATCACAGCGGCAATCCTGTTTACCGGACAAAGGTCGAACTGGAGGACATGAACCAGAGCCGGAACCTCATGATAATCGCCTACCGCACCGACGCTACCAGCGGCACCATGCAGTCGACTTTTTGCCCGTTGGTCACACAACTGCGCGTGAATATCCCCAACACTGTCAACGATGACATTATTAAGGATCTCACCATGCTCGTCGGCGACAACACTGTCTACCTCTGGCTTCCGGCTGGTACAAAGATCATGAGCGTGGAGGGCCTTCAGGACGACGGCAGTTCGCCGGTCGGCTTCATCCATGATCCGCAGAAAGACGCGCCCATCATCACCACCGCCGACAACAGCGCCAGCGGCAAGATGATCCTGCTCAACCTGCTCCTCGCCTCGGGCGTGCTCGCCTTCCGCGGCACACCCGGCGGAGACAACACCGCGCTCTGTGCGGGCTATCTGGGGGACTCTGCAAAGGACACCTGGATCGACTATCACCCGGAAAAAGACGTCAAGCTCCAGGCGGATTGGAAGTTTATCACAGACTTCGGCATCCGTATGCTTACAGGCGGCGAGGCGGAGGTCAAGCTCAACGGACTGGACCTGAGCGGTCCGAACAAGCGCGTGGAGCTGGATGACCGCTCGAAGCTCTCCATCGTGCTGATGGAAAACACTGAGAGTGTCATGAGGTCCAACGAAGGCAGCACCGATGCGGTCTGGACGCTCAAGGGTTCGGGCGGTCTGACCATCAAGGGGCAGTCCGGCGGTGAAAAGCTGACGCTCCGCGGCGACCACGCCATAGACGGCAGCACCAGCGCCTCCCTGACATTCAATGGCATCACGCTCATCAACAACTGCACGAACAAACCGGAGACGATGCTTGGGAAACTCACCATCTCAAACAGCCTGGTCTTCGGTCTGGGCACGGTCAACTGCGCCAACGTTGTCATCAACGGCGGCAGTGTCGATCTGGATGTTCCAGTGAACACGGTCGTGAAAGATTCCAACGGCAATGAACTGAAAAAGGTCACCCTGACCCTTTCGGAAAAGAACACCGCGGTAGAGGATGTCACCCTTTCCGGACTTCCGGTCAATGCGACATTTGACGACAGCCGTATCACCACCGACGGCAGCGGCAAGCTCTACCTTTGGATACCCGAGGATGCAGAGGTGGAGACTGTGACCGTCGGTGGGAATAAGTACTATCCCAAGTCGGACGGCAGCATGACCCTCGGCGATGTGCCGGTGTTCACCAGCCCGACGGAGGATGTCAGCTGTGTGGTCGAGAGCAGTGAACACATGACCCTGACCGTTGGTGTTGTCGGCACGCCTGCGCCTGCGCTGCAATGGCAGGTCAGCCGGGATGGCGGCACGACCTGGGAAAATATCGAGGGCGCGGCCGAAGCCACCTACCAAGCGGAGCTGCCTTTCTCCCTGCACGGCGCAAAGTTCCGCTGCGCGGCGACGAATAAGGATGGCACGACATATTCCCATACATTTACCGCCTACTACTGTCCCGCAGTTCTGCGCGGCGCGGCCTCGCCCATGCGGGGAAACGGCGAATTCATTCAGGACGAGACCGCGACCATTACCGCCGGTTTTTACGACGGCCAAACCTGGTATCCCATAAGCTCTCTGACGGGCGTCACGGCGGAATACCGCTGGAAGATCTGCGGAAACGATGTGCCAACGGAAGAGGAGTGGGCTGCGATCCCACCCGCGGGCAAATCCTATCCCATCACCATCACGGATGAAATGGACTATCAGTACGTTCGTATCCATGTCACGCTGACCTATCCCGACAATACGGTCAAAACCGTGATCGGTTTATGGCGGCTCCTTGTGTGCGTCACACCTGTGGTCACGGAGCAGCCGCGGAGTGTGTCCGCGGCTGTGGGTGATTCGGTGACATTCTCCGCCAAGCTGATCAAGCAATATCTCAACACACTGGAGTATCAGTGGCAGAGCAGCACCGACGGCGGCCAAAACTGGATGGACATCGAAGGCGCCGGCGGCATCAGTCATATAGAGGACTCCTTGAGCTACACTTGGAACTACATTCCCAGCTACACGATCCCGTCCGTCACGGCGGCACAGAGCGGCCAGCTGTTCCGCTGTGTGCTCTGGAACACGAACAACCATACGGGCAGTGACCGCGTGAGCACGCCTCCCGTATACTCCGAGCCCGCGACGCTCACCGTGACCCCGCCCGCCCACGAGCACCGCTACGGCGATTGGAGCAAGGACGGTACGAACCACTGGCACGAATGTACCGACGCGGACTGCCCGGATCAGTCCGAAAGCATCAAGGACAAAGCGGCGCACGTCTACGACGATGATGCGGATACGACTTGCAACATCTGCGGCTACGTCCGCACCGTCACGCCGCCCGCGCACGAGCACCGCTACGGCGACTGGTGCAAGGACGGTACGAACCACTGGCACGAATGTACCGACGCGGCGTGCCCGAATCAGTCCGAAAGCATCAAGGACAAAGCGGCGCACATCTACGACGATGACGCGGATATGACCTGTAACGTCTGCGGCTACGTCCGCACCGTGACCCCAGAGGCCGTCTCTGTTTCCCAAATCACGCTGAACAAGACGAGCACTTCGATTTCTGTTGGAAACAGCGAAACGCTGACCGCCACGGTCGCGCCTGAGAACGCCGCCAACAAGGCTTTGAAGTGGGCGTCCTCTGACGAGGATGTTGCCACCGTAGCCCCTGACGGCACCGTGACGGCGGTCAAGGTTGGTACCGCGACGATCACTGCCACCGCGACGGACGGTTCGGGCAAATCCGCAGTCTGCACGGTCACCGTTACCGGCGATGCCACGCCCTCTCAGCCCGGCGGGTCTACGGGCGGCAGTTCCGGCGGTTCTTCCTCTGGTGGTGGCGGCGGCTCCAGCAGCACGACGCCCACCAAACCTGAGACCGCCACCAAGCCGGACGGTACGAAGGTGGAGACGGTCACAAAACCAGACGGCACCAAGGTGGAGACCACCACCGGCAAGGACGGTTCCGTAACCAAGACCGAGACGAAAGCGGAGACGAAACCGGACGGAACGAAGGTCGAGACCAAGACCGAGACCATCACCTCCAAGGACGGTACGAAGTCTGAAACGAAGTCGGAGACCAAGACCGACAAAAACGGCGTGACCTCCGGCACGGAGACCACCAAAACCACCACGGCCAACGGCTCCACCGGAACGACCGTCACCACCACCGAGAACGGCGAGAGCAAGACCGAGGCGGTGGCGAAGGTCAGCGATAAGGCCATCGAGGACGCCAAGAAGAACGGCGAGGCCGTCAAGGCTCCCGTGGAGGTCGAGGCTTCCCGTGATTCCACCACCGCTCCCACCGTCAAGGTGGAACTGCCCAGAAATTCCGGCGAGACCAAGGTGGAAATTCCCGTTTCCAATGCGACCCCCGGCACCGTGGCCGTTCTTGTCCACCCCGACGGCACGGAGGAACTTTTGAAGGGTTCCATTCCCACGGAGGACGGCATCCAGCTCACCGTGGACGGCGGCGCGACGGTGAAGATCGTTGACAATTCCAAGGATTTCATCGACACGCGAGACCATTGGGCCAAGGACGAGATCGACTTCGTCAGCGCCCGTGGACTGGTGAACGGCATGAGCGACACGATCTACGCGCCCAACAATTCCACCACCCGGGCGCAGCTGTGGACGATTTTGGCACGGCAGAACGATGCGGACTTGACCGGCGGCGCTACCTGGTACGAAAAGGCCCAGAATTGGGCCAAATCCGAGGGCGTTTCCGATGGCGCGAACCCCAACGCCGCCATCAACCGCGCCCAGATGGTGACGATGCTGTGGCGGGCCGAGGGCCAGCCCACGGCGGGCGGTACGGCAAGCTTTACCGACGTTTCCGCTGACGCTTACTACGCGGGCGCGGTGTCCTGGGCCGTGGAGAACGGCATCACCACCGGCGTGGGCGGCGGCCGCTTCAACCCCACCGGTACTTGCACCCGCGCGCAGATCGCCGCGTTCCTGGCGCGCTCCATGAAGTGACGCAAAAAAACAGCTCCGGTTCCTTTCGCAGGGAACCGGAGCTGTTTGGCGTGAATTGCTGCTGTTTTTGTAAAACGCTTCCTACTGCCGAGCGCGTAGTGGTCTTTCACCACCTAGTTGTTGCCCATGCCGGGCGCACCAAACAAAAAAGGCGGCCGTTGACAAGAACGACAGTCTTTTTGATTGTTTTACACCTTGACGGCGGTGACTAAGATCTCCACCTTGCATTGACCGGCAAGTCCCACATCACCAAAGCAAAGGCGGGCGGGAACGTGTTCAGGGTCAAAATGGCGGATATATTCGGCGTTCATCTCGTCCCGTTCAGCGAAGGTACGAAGCAACACCTCAGTGCGGATCACATGGTTTATGTCGGAGCCGTAGCGCTCCAGCAGGATTTTTAAGTTGTTTAGGATCTGGCGGGTCTCAGCGACCACATCACCGTAGACCATTTCGCCGGAGTCCAGATCTTGGGAGACCAGGCCGGACAGGAACAGGTACTTTCCGTCCACGGTGACTAGATCGGAGTAGGGAGCGGAGTGGTCATCGGTAAAGCGAATGTACTCATTGGGCATAAATGTCACCTCGCTGTAAGAATAAAATGTGGAAAGGAGAACGATTTCTCGAGCCTATTATTTCACAAACGGTAGAAAAAATCAATGGGGGAACGAAAAAATAAGGCGTTTCACCGAGGTTACCCTTGAAACATGGAAAGGAGGAGGACGTTTTTTTCCCGGACGTCCCGCAGCTCGCTTTTTGTGAATGTCATGGGATGATTGGCCAGTTCATCATCGGACAAAGGCAGCTTTGACAGCAGAATTTTGGTGGCCATAGGGGTCAACGGCTGGTCGGACAGCCCCAGAAACAGCCCCCAGGTGCAGAGTCCTGTACGGAAGGTATGCAGAAGCTCGATAACCAGAGTTTCGATGGGCAGGGTAAGATTACGAAAAGTAAAGTAAGAGGCGATCTCATAAGAGGCTAGAGTGCCGGTATACAGATAGCGGGCGCGCTCCGGGTGGTTGAAATCAGGCACGTTCATGTAGAGGAAGGCCTCCCATGGCTCCCCGTCGGCACTTGGGCAAAAGGTGAGCAGGGAATGGGTCATCTGCCGGGTGCGGCCATCGTAATAATAGGCGTATAGGCGGTTGGCATCGAAAAAGGACAGTTTTGGAGTGACATCCCGCTTCTGAAAGGGAACATCCAATAGGTGAGCTGGTTCCACATCCAGTTCTCGGGAGATATCAGCCAGCGTGTCCACATCTGGTGGTATCTCACCGCTTTCATACTTGTAGACAGTGGCTTTGCTTTTGCCGATGCGCTGAGCCAGCTGCTGTGCGGACATACCGCGCAGCTTACGGAAAGTGCGGATACGCTGTCCGGCGTGTTGTGCCAAGTTTCCCATAAGATATCCCTCCTGTATGGAAGTTGTTTTTTCTGAAGCTTCTTTGCTTGAAAGAGCGTGAGGCGGTTCTCGGTTGAAAACGAGTCAAGTGAAAAAAGTCTCGTTAAAATATATTTTTGTAAAAAATAGCCGAATTGAAGAGATGGAGAACCGCAAATTAAGAATAAATGAACAAAATTATATTGTCAAGAGAAAATTTAAAAAATAGTATATTAAAACGAGAATTTAAGCTGCTTGAAAGTTAAAAAAGTCTCTGGGATAATAAGGGTGAATTAAGAATCCCCTAAAAGTGATCCGCCCAACATTAAACAGGAGGTGAGGTAATGACCCATCAGGAAATCACAAAACTGTTACAGACTGAGATGGTACCGGCGCTAGGCTGTACTGGGCCCACGGCATATGCATTGGCCGCAGCCTGCTGTCGGCCCTATCTGACTGCGGCATCGGAACAAATAAGGATCTATGTCAGTCCTGCGTTTTTGAAAATCGGCTTCGGTGTGGCCACGCCGGGTACTAGCCGCCCTGGCATCCCTATTGCAGTAGCTTTGGGGCTGATCGGCGGAGACCATAAACTGGGTCTTCAGGTACTGGAGCCCGCAACGGCTGAGGATATGAGGGCCGCAGATAAACTGGTCGACAGTGGGATCATCCAGGTCTTGTGTGACTGGGAAAAGAAAGGAGTTTATGTTCGGGCAGAGGTAGAGACGAAGAACGAGACGGTCTTAGCTGTAGTAGAGCACACGCATGACGGCATATCGCTGATCCAAGTAAACGGGAAGACAATTTACGAAAAAGCGATCGCAGCGGGTGAAGGAGAGGCCAATCAGGAGCGGTTTATGACCATAGATGAGATATTCAGCTATGTGGAAAATGCCCCATTGAATGATATTCGCTTCCTGTTGGACGGTTGGAAGATGAACATGGCATTGGCTCAGGCGGCTCTGGAGCAGCCCTTCGGCCTTGCCAGTGGGCGAGCGTATCTGAAGGAGTACTGGAAGGCTAGGGGCGTACCCGAGGATCTCTTTGACCGCCCTATGGACTATCTGCCGGATAATGCAGTGGAGCGATCCAAGATTCTGGTGGCGGCAGCCTCTGACGGGCGTATGGGCGGTTGCCGTTTGCCGGCCATGGCGGCTATGGGCGATGGAAATCAGGGGCTGACAGGTACTATCCCCATCGGAGTAGCGGCCCAATTTCTGGGTGCCGATGAGGAGACCACCTGTCGAGCGCTTGCTATGAGCTGCCTGATGCTGTTCTTTGTGAAAATGAACATCGGCAGAGCCGCTGCCTTCTGTCTGTGCGCCATCGCTGCCTCTGCAGGGGTGGCCGCAGGGCTGAGCTATCTGCGCGGGATGCCCAGGGAGCTGATTTGCGGTGCGGTGAAAAACGTGATCTCTCCTCTGGCGGGTATGCTGTGCGACGGAGCCAAGAACGGCTGCGCGCTGAAGATGGCTGTGGCTGTCTCCACTGCCATGTCTGCCTGCGATCTGGCTCAGGACGGAGTGCAGATGGGCTTCTACGATGGAATGTGTGACAATACTTTGGAGGCGACCGTGGCCTGCATTACCAGTGTAGCCAACCAGTCTATGGATCTGCTGGATCGCTGCATGGTAGAGGAGATACTGAAAAAGGCAAACCGGGACGCCGTAGACTGATCAAAGCGTGAAACAATTATATCGAAGAACCACAGAATACATCCGCCGAGTACAAAGAGCGAAATTCACTTGACAAGCACTGTCAGCAAAAGCATGGTTCATGTTTGGCCTTTATGAAGGAGAATCTGGTCGGATCACCTAAGACAAAGCGTAAACCAGAGTGAGAATCAGGAAAAACAGAATGGAAAGAAGAAAGGAATGTGATTATTGTGAAAAAGCGCTTCACCCGAATTATTGCCTGCATCGCCCTAGCCGCCCTGGTGACCAGCCTTACTGCCTGCGGCAGCAAGGAGAAAACCTCTGGCTCCAACGCCGGAACCACCTCTAATGATAAGGCTACCTTCGAGCCTGTGGAGTGGCGTATGTCCAACCAGCACCCCGATGGCAGTATTGCCGACACCGCCGACAAGGAGATGATCGAGGAAATCCGCAAAGCCACAGAGGGTCGTGTGAACATCACCCTGTACAACAACAACCAGTTGGGCGACTATCTGAGTGTTTTTGATGAGGTCATGGTGGGCAGCATCCAAATTCACCACGGCTCCACCAACGAGGGCTATGACTCTCGTGTGCTGGGCCCCTTCCTGCCCTATCTGGCCACCGGTTATGACACCTTGCCTACTGTGTATTCCCCGGACGGATATCTGTTCAAGACCCTGCATGATGATGTGTACACCAAGCTGGGCATGGAGTTGATGGGTTTCTTCTGCGAGGGCTTTGACGGCGTGGGTACACAGAAACCCGTTACCAATGCCGCGGAGGTGGGTGCCGACAAGGGCGTTCTGATTCGCGTGCCCGCCATGGAGACCTTCAACCAGTGCAACCTGATGCTTGGTTTCCGTACCACTAGCATCCCCTATTCCGACACCTACACCGGCATTCAGACCGGTCTGGCTGACGGTGCCTCCGGTGTGCCCGCCAACCTGTTCTACCTGAACTTCCGCGATGTTATCAAATACTTCTATGACTACCAGCAGGTGCAGGAGGCCACCTCCATTCTGATCAACAAGGCCGCTTTCGACTCCCTGCTGCCCGAGGATCAGGATGCTATCCGCACCATCATTCAGAACAAGTGTGCTGAGAGTTATAAGTTGGCCCAGGATGACGAGGCCAAGTATAAGCAGATGCTGCGCGATGAAAACATCGAAGTGGTGGAATTCACCGATGAGGAACGTCAGGCCTTTGCTGATGCCTGCCACGAGCAGGTTTGGCCCAAGCTGGCGCAGACCTTTACTCAGGAGTTCTTGGATGGCGTACTTAACAGTGCAAAGGCGAACTGAGGAAGCTATATTTTCCTGTGTCTGACAGCTTGCCACATTGAATTGAGAGCCTGCGGCCCGGGGGCGTCTGCACGCCCCCGGGACCAGGAGAGGGAGAGGAGTGATTCTGACCATGGCAAAGATACTGAAAATCGTTGACAAAGGGGTTGCCCTACTGTGCGACAGCATCATGATGGTAGCCGGTACGGCGGTCGTGCTGCTGATTATGGCTGGTGCCTTTTTGCGTTACGTTCTTAAAATCGACTTTTACGGTTCCGAGGAGATTGTGCTGTTGTTTGGCTACTGGCTATACTTCATCGGCAGCATCGCAGCCGCCCGCAACCGCTCTCATCTGAGTGCGGATATGGTGAATGTGTTTACTAGGAACGAAAAAGTAATTCGGATCTGCGGTTTGATTCGAGATGTACTCAGCCTTGCTATTTGTGCCTTGGGCATCAAGTGGTGTGCGGACTATTGGAGTTGGTCCTGGACACTGAAGCCCGTCACCAGCGTTCATCGCATCCCCTATTATCTGCAGCAGTTTCCTATGTGCCTGGCCTTTCTGATGTGGGGCTTCTATCTAGTGAGGGACTGCGTCGTATCCATTATGAGCTTTAAGGGTGGAAAGGAGGAGACTAAGGCATGACTGCGTTGACTGCACTGTTGATTCTGATCGTGGTCATGGTGATTGGGGTACCCATCCCCCTGTCCTTCCTGGCCTCTGCCGCTTACATCTGCTTTGTTAACGGCACCGATCATCTGATGCTGTTTACTTACGGTTTCCGCGTACAGAACACTATTTTGCTGCTGACCATTCCACTGTTCGTTATGGCTGGTGCCGTTATCGATAAGGGCGGTATCGGCGAAAAGCTGATTGAGGGTTTGGAGCGGTTCAGCAAGGGATCCAAGGTCGCCTTGGGTACGGTTACCATCGTGGCTTGTGCTATCTTTGGCGCCGTATCTGGCAGCGCCTCTGCCACCACCTCTTGCATTGGCTCGATTATGACGCCCCGCCTGAAGGAAAACGGCTATACTGCTGGCCATATTGGAGCTCTGTTAGCTAGCTCTGGTGTGTTGGGCATTATGATCCCTCCCAGCATCCTGATGATTCTGTACGCCTGGGGCACCGGCACTTCCGTGCTGGCCTGCTTCTTGGCCACTATTGTCCCCGGAATCATTCTGATCATTTTATTCAGCCTTGTCAATGCATGGTTAGTCAAGCATGAGGGCCCAGAGTCCCCCGAGGCACGGGCCGCTCTGGAGCAAATGTTGATAGACGCCCAGAAGAAAGAGGCAGAGAAGAAGTTGGTGAAGGCCGAACGCGATAAGCGCAAGGGCGGCACCAGCGCCATTCCCGCCGTGCTCATGCCCATCTTCCTGCTGGGAGGCATTTACGGCGGTGTGTTTACCACCACTGAGGGCGCGGCGTTTTCTGTTCTCTACTCTCTGGTGATTGGTATTTTCTACTACCGCAAAATTGATTTTCCAACCTTTCGCAAGACTCTGTCCCAGTCCGGCGAGACCGCTGGCACCATCATGGTTATGCTGTTCATGGTCAGCATCCTCAGCCGTCTGTATATGACGGAGAATCTGCCTGACACCATCCTCAACACCCTGACCTCCATCTCCTCCAACCGGATCATCCTGCTGCTGATGATAAACCTCTTCATGATCATCATCGGTATGTTGATGGACGACTGTAGCGGCACCACCCTGTGCGGCCCCATCCTGATGCCGGTCATGGGAGCGTTGGGCGTTACCCCGGTGCAGTTCGCCGCCATCCTCAGTGTGAACATCGGTATGGGTAATGTGACCCCGCCCACTGCGCCTCTGCTGTATTTGGGCGGCCGTGTGGCCGGCGCTCAGGTGAAGGATATGCTCAAGCCCACCTTTATTCTGATCGTCTTTGCCTGGCTGCCTACCCTGATCCTAACGACCTTCTGTTCCCCTCTGTCCCTGTTCCTGCCCAAATTGCTGGGCTATGTTTGATTTTCTGGTTACCGTTCTTTTGTGATCCCCGTTCCCAGGTCTGGAAACGGGGATCCTCCTATACCCATCCGTTTCCCAGAAGATGTTGCGACGCAGGAGGTATATATGAAACAGAGCAGTATTCTCAATGAGGTTTTAGGCCCCATCATGACGGGGCCCAGCAGTTCTCACACCGCCGCTCAGGGAAAGATTGGCCGGGCAGTGCGGAACCTGTGGGGAAGACCCGTAGCATCCGCTGCTGTAGTATACGATTGCCACGGCTCTTATCCCAACACCCATGAAGGACAGGGCTGCGATTTTGGCTTTACTGCCGGCCTATTGGGCCTAGATATGGATGACCCCCGTTTTCGGGACTCCATTGAGTTAGCACGGCGGCAGAGCGTGGAAATAGAATTCCGGGTGGAATCCTTGAAAGGTGAGCATCCCAACGAGGCCCGGGTGGATATACGCACCGAGCCCGGCGGTCCGGTGGGACTGTCGGTACTCAGCCAGTCCACCGGCGGCGGCACATTTCTGCTGACGGAGTTCAACGGCTTTCCCATTTCTTATGATGGTCAGCGAGAGAAGGCATTTCTAATCTGCGCCTCCGGAGAGGAAAAGGCGATTGCACATGCGTTGACGGAAGCAGGCGGACAGTTTGTACTGCGCCACCCGGCGGAGCGGCCTGTCACTGCAGCAGCCATGCCGCAAGGGGCTTCATCCCTATTTGAGGTCGAATTGATCTCTCTGGCTGAGCAAAAACTGCCGGAGGCGGCGCAAAAAAGAAGTCTCTCCCTGTATCGCTGCGCCCCATTGGTGTCTGTTCCCTTACGGCTGAGGCCGGAAAGAGGGTTTTTCACCGCGGAAGGAGCTCTGAAGTATGCTGCGGAACATCAGACCGTCTCAATGGCGGAGTTGGCGGTGGTCTATGAAACTCGCCTGGGCAGCGCGGACAGAACGGATCTGGAGCAGGAGATGCTCCATGTTCTGCGGGCCATGGAACGCTCAATGACACCGCCCCCGGCAGATGATCCGGTGCCCAACTATCTGGTGCCCCGTCAAGCGGCGGAGCTGGACGACAAAATGCCACTAGACATGGGTGTATTGAATGGCTGTATGCGCAATGCCATGGCGGTGATGGAAAACGGCTGCGCCCACCGGGTGGTGGTGGCTGCCCCCACGGCAGGTTCCAGCGGAGTGATCCCTGCCTCGGTGGTGGGGGTTGGCCGCACATTGGGCCGCACGGAGGGAGAAATTCTGGACGCCCTGTGGGCTGCCGGACTAGTGGGAGCCTTTATCGCCAATCAGGCAACTTTCGGCGCAGAAGTAGCAGGCTGTCAGGCAGAGATCGGTGCTGCATCCTGCATGGCCGCTGCAGGCGTTGTACAGTTGTTGGGCGGCACGGTGGAGGAGGGTTTTCACGCTGCAGCTCTGGCGATGCAAAGCCTATTGGGGCTGATCTGTGACCCGGTGGCGGGACTGGTGGAATTCCCCTGCATCCAACGCAACGTCACTGCCTCTGTCATGGCAGCAGCGGCAGCCAATATGGCCATGAAGGGTGTGCGATCCCCCATCCCTCTGGACGAAACCATCAAGGCCATGCTGGACGTGGGACGGGCTCTGCCCGCCTCTCTGCGCTGTACCTGTGAGGGAGGACTGTGCGCCACGCCCACCGGGCGGCAGCTGGCCCTGCAGGCGGTGAAGTGTAAGGCACGAAAGTGAAGGGTATATTGCAAAATGGTCTACAAAGAATGCAGGAAAAAAACCGAATAAGACTTTTTGTCCCATGTGTTTAGTGCTGTATATGTGTGCTCGGTGAACGCGCATTTTAACGGGTGAAATTCCCGAACCCGCCCGGCAGTGGGAAGGATATAGCCTAAACAAAGGGTATCCAAGGTCTTAGGAGAGGACAGCGGCGTATAAAAACCACCATGGTGTGAGGATCAAGGCTCTCACACCATGGTGGCGTTCATCATTTTCGGGGGCTTTGCACTTGTCCGGTGCATTGGCCGGGTGTTTCTTATCCCTGTGCTGTCCGCACGGAGTGCATCCTGAGATTTCGATCAAAAACGAGGCGGAATTTCGCTTTGCCACGGCGCTGTCCGCACGGAGTGCATCATTAGCGTATAATAAGGATGTAAACAAGAGAGGGCTTTGCCACGGCGCTGTCCGCACGGAGTGCATCCGTGGTAGGGCACGGAGACCGGAAGGGAAGGGAACTTTGCCACGGCGCTGTCCGCACGGAGTGCATCTGCAAAAGCAGACAAACTTTGTTTGTATCATGCGCCGTGAGTTGGTAGATAGCTTTTCAGGAACCGCAAAAAGCTCCTGCGCTGACTATTTTCCCATACTCTTCTGCTGCCAAAGTGATCTGTATCACCATGATCGGCAGCCCCGGACGGGCAATCGACCGGTTTTGCTGTGCGAACAGCACAGCCATTTTCTGTGTATACGACCTTCGCACTAACGAAGGCTTCTTTGAATCCCCATGCTGGAGAGTGTTCTTGGCATTGCGGATAAACGCTGTATCGCGCAATGATGGTATTGCACAAACTGTGGATAATCTTGCTGAAGCAGGACTGGGTCGAAGTTTCCTGTTTGGGGGTCGTAATGCTGCAATAAAAACGCGGAGTATAGATCTCGCTGTATTCTTTCGCCATCTGGCATATTATTCCACCGCCGCGACAGCGGCTTAGGTGTATATTCGCCTGATTGATGATTGTATTGGCTGGCTTTAAGGGACGTCGGCACCTTCACCACTCCGGGCAGTCCAAGCGAATAGCATTTTTGTTCCAGGATCCCGATCAGAGCAGCCGGTGCTTTATTGGCGATGGACTTGCCAAATCTTTTCTTCCTTTTTATCTTTCCTGTTTTCTCAGAGATGGCAGTTTCTTTTGCGCGGCGGGTAAGAGATGGCCACGCCATATCTTCAACATAAAAGCGATCTCCCAAGGTAAGCAAATGGTTGGCAAGTTCGATATGCTGCCGCTTCCGCATTTCCGCCTGGCAGTGTTGAAGATACCTCAACTCCCGCTGTGTTCTTTGATAGCGTTTGGATTTGTTATGCGTCAGCTTGACCCCGCGCCGAATGGTGCCGTCGTCAGTATAATTGTCCGGATTGGTAGCCCGTCTGCTTCGATCCATTTTTCGCAGCAGGAGGCGCTTGACTTGTTCAATATTCTGTACCCGATCAGCCAACTCCACCAAGTCAGCAGCACAACAGGCAGAGTATGCAAGCGTCTGCGGCCCAATGTCTAATCCAACCGCGCCCTGGCCGACAGGATGCCGAAGCTCTCCGCTCGCCGGGTTATGCTTGATCGCCGGCTTTCCCTCCAAAGACAGCTGGGCATACCAGCGATCCTTTCGTTTTCCCGGCTTCCTCAGCAGCCGGACGTATTTGACCCGACGGCTCAGCATTTCGGTTTCGTATGCGTTGTGCGGAGAAAGTTTTAGCGGTAATTTAAGTCCTTTCCACTCGATATACGTTTCGTGGAAAATGATCTCGACTCCGCCGCTTTTTCCGGTTACGGAATACCCACGCAACGAATGTATGTCATCCTTCTTCTTGTAATGGACTTTTTTACCTTCCTTACGGAAGAGCATTTTCTCAAAGGCGGCCCAAACCTGAGGAGCGATCCCGTGAACCGCAACGCTGGAGCCGATGTTGTCGTTGAAGTACTTATAGTAGTATTTTATATCAGACTTAAAGCCATATTCCGTAAATCCGTTCTTTTTCAAGAGCTGATCCCGTTCATTATACAGAGACCGCAACTGCTGCTTGTCGTTTTGGTTCTTCCAGTCGAGCGCCTTGATCTGCTCTTGAATACTTCTATATGGTTGAGAAAGTTCCATTTTTCGAAGTTTTTTCAACTCTGCACGGACCATAGTGTTATAAATTTGCCGAGCGATCTCAAAACGTTTAGCAAGGCGGTCTTCCTGCCACTTTTCCAACCTGAGCGGTAATGTGAGGCAACAAGTATCGGTGCCGCTTCTTTTCACAGGAATTCCTCCTTTCCAGATAATGCTCATACAGCGCAAGTGATCACAACGAAAGGCAATTCTGTTTTTCGCTCCGCCGATCATTGCTCATTGGATCGCGTTTCAAGCCATGGAACGTCTTAAACAGAAATTCATTGAATAGTTGAACTACCGCAGCAACCGCCGGATCAGGGCAATGCCGCTGGCGGAATGACCGCCAGGGCGATCCCGCTCAGCAGTCGCTGTCGGTTTGCTCATCCCGCTCCATGGCTTCGTCAATGGCGCGGTTGATGAAGCCGTTGAGACTTTCGCCGTTTTTTTCCGCATGGGCCTTGAGGGCGTCCTTGCGCCCTTTCGGCATGACAAGATTCACACGGTCATAGTTTTTTTTCATATACTTGTTGACCGCTTTTTGCTGTGCTTTGCTGGCTGGTGACATGGTTACCACCTCTTTCTCACCGATCAAATACTTAAAAGAAGTATAGCACAGAACGGGCGATAACACATATATGCACATTAAACATATCTGCATATATATTTGTGCAACTTTTAGTGCTTTGGCCTTGATGTATTGGTGCAGATATGCTATACTACTCGTAGAAAGTAAAAACACGGCAGTGCAAAGGAGCTGCAACTCCTCTGCACCTGCGCAGGTGATGACACCACCTACACAACGGGATTCCCCGCACCGATAGGGACAGTATACCCTTTTTCGGCGGGCGGGGCAAGAGGAATGTTGTAAGATCCTCCCGCACGATGTAGGGCAATGACCTGCACCGTGCGTTTTATTTTCAGAAAAATATTTTTGGAGGTCATCAACATGACAGGATTCATCGCTCGAAAGACCAACAACGCCCCCAACGGTAGAGAACTCTTCGCGGGCATCTCCGGCAACTTCAAGGAATTCGGCCAGACCCTCTGCGAACTGACCGATAACTCCATCTCCAATTTCCGCGCCCACAATATCCGGGGGCGCATCGAAATCACGCTGACGAACCAGGACACCTATGTGGATGTCTCGGTCTGTGACAACGGCACCGGCATTGAGGACGTGGACGCCGCCCTCACCATTGCCGCCCGTTCCTGCGCCGAGTCCGCTCTGAACGAGCACGGCATGGGTCTCAAGCACGCGCTGGCATCCATCAACGCCGGGGCGGATCAGCATTGGAGCATCCAGACCCGGACGGCGGAGGACGCCGCCCATGACCGCTACCAGCTGGTAGAAAGCCCCTACAGCATCGGTATGCCCGTGTACCTTGTTCCCGGCAGCGGGGACATCATGGGCGATACCGGTACGGTGGTGCAGGTTCGCTGCCCCATGCATAAGTTCCTGACCCTCAAGCCCGTCTCCAAAAAGAATGACCCTACCTTCGCACAGGTGGTGTCCTACCTGCAGGAAACCCTGCGCTACACCTACGCCGACCTGCTGCGGGACGGGGCTTTCTCCATTCATCTCACCGCCGTGGACGAGGATGGCGTTTCCAATAGCGTGGAGATCGCCGAGCCTCTGGAGCCAAAGTGGAAGGGTGGGTACACCGAGCTGCCCCCGGTGGAGGCCGATCTGGGCTACGGCCCCGTGACCATCTGCTGCCGCTACGGCAGCATCCGCCGCAGCAAGAAAAACGCCTTCTATTACAAGGGCAACATGGCCTCCAGCGGCGCGGAGATCCGAATCAACGGCCGTGCCATTCAGCATGGGCTGTGCAGCGAGATCTGGGGGAAGGCCCTGCACCCCAGCCAGAACCGTTTCCTCGCCCAGATCGATATTCTCAGCGATCAGGCGGAGGCCCTACCGGATACCAAGGCGGCGAAAAACGGCCTGCGGGAGGACGATGAGAAGGTGGCGGCGCTGTTCAGCTGGATCCGCGCCAACATCCCTGAGCCGTTCAAGGAGGAGGGACGGGAGCAGATGCTGGTGCGTCTGCTTGCGGAGAAAAAGTCGGCGGAACCGGGCGTTCTGCGGGTCTCCACGGAGAAGAACCTGTATCAGTGCCTGAACCTGCAAATCAAGTCGGATCTGTTTGTCAGCAGCACGGAGGGCGTCACTCTTTTTGAGGCGAAGGCCGGCGGCAGCAAGGCAGAGGACCTGTATCAGCTGCGGATGTATCACGACGGCTGCGTGGCGGACGATATGGAGGTGCGTGAGGCCGTGCTCATCGCCCAGCGTCACCCCGACACGGTGAAGGCGCTGCTGGCAGAGCTGAACCGCCAGAAGGACAAGAAGGGCCGCCCCTACCACTTCGCGCTGACCACCTGGGACGAGGAGGGCATCGTCCTCCCGCCCGACGCGGCGTAAGCCCCAAAGCCCAAACTCCATAGAACCCAGCCGCGGCCGGAATCCTCCGGCCGCGGAGAGGAACAAAGACCCCCGGTTCGTGCGAACCGGGGGTTTTCCTGTGTTCAGTGCAAGAGCGCACAGCGAGCAGGGAAGGGGGCTCTTATTCGATTCAATTTGACACTGGCTTCGAAGCGTTTAGCTGCCGGCATTCTGCACACATCCGGCCTGTTGTTAATGTTGGGAGTTTCCGCCCCCTTTGCAGAAACGGCAAATTAAATTTCAAAAAAGTCGCGGATTATAGAATAAAATCACATAAATTATGCGATTCCTGTGATTTTTTGTGTAGACTGCTGGACTTGAACCAGTGACCGCACGCGTGTAAAGATTCGATAGGACCGCCTTCCAATGGATTTCGGGTGAATAAAGCAGGTTTGCCGCAGAATTCCATCACGCGCAGGTGCGCTTTTCTCCGTTGTTTCCGCCCCAGCTTTTCTATTCGTAGGTCACGGCGCGGGTTAAACGATTTTTAACCGCTAATAAGAACATCCGCCAATGCAGTCTGCAGTTCGGAAAGAAAGCCATCGATCTGCGGCGTGACCACCTTGCTGCGGTGCAGGATCATCTGCACAGATTGACTTAGTTTCCATTCAGGGACCTTTAAAACACACAGTTGACCAGCTTTCACATAAGACTGCACTGTATAAAGGGGGAGCAACGAAATGAAGTCCTCCTCTAAAATTAATTCTTTGGCGGTATTCGCACTGGGTAGGCGCAGAAACGGGCTGTATTCGACATGGTGCTTGGCCAACACGCTCTCAAAGCGCTGGCTGTATGGAGCGTCCCGCTCCATCATGATCAATTCACTGCCTGACAGGTCCTGTAAGGTCACGGAGGGCTGCTGCGATAAAGGGTGTTTTGGATTTGCGACCAGTACAATGGGAATTTCTGTCTGATGCCAGATATGCCATTCGGCAGAGGAGACCGAATCATCAATGATACAGGCAGCATCGATGGAGCCCTGCTGAAGTTGTCGTGTCAGATTGACGGTCGTATCCACCAAAAGCTCAAGGCTGATTTTCGGAAAACGAGCGTGGTACTTCAATAGGATATTTTTCATCAGCAACTCAAACAGTGAATCTGTAATACCAATCCGAACAGAACCGGTCAGCATCTCCTGGGATTTACCGAAAGTCTCAATGGCCATCGCGGCCGTAACGGTTTTTCGAGCATAGGGCAACAGTGCTTTCCCATAGCTGGTCAGGAAAACATTTTTACCGATCCGGTCAAAAAGCGGCAGATCGAGTTCCTGTTCTAATTGGCGGATTTGCACGCTGACTGCGGACTGGGAATAGCCCAGTTCCACGCTGGCTTTGGTAATATTTTGCAGAGCGGCTACCTGAAGAAAGGTCTTGAGATTGCGTATTTCCATATTCTTCACTCCCTTCCATATTCAGAATAACACAGCCAGTAGGATAATCAATGAAATTTTTTAATTGATCTTATAAAATTTATTTGTTTTACAAAACGCAGTCAGTTAAATATAATAAGCGCAGAAACCAGAAGCCGCTACGTTTTGTGCAATTTAACAAAGGAGATATGGAAAATGGATAAAAATATGCACATCCAGACAACAGCAGTTCATGCCGGCTCCCGGAAGGACGATACCTTCGGTGCCATCAACGAGCCCATCTACATGACCTCCAACTACCGCATCCCCACAGACGGGACTCCAGTGGATTGGAGCGGCATCCACAGCAATATTTATCAGCGCAACCGCAACCCTAACCAAATGGTCCTGCAGGACAAGCTCTGCGCCCTCACCGGTGCTGAGGACGCCGCGGTGTTCGCCAGCGGCGTGGCGGCCCTGGCCTCTGTATTCACTACTACGCTGAACTCCGGCGACCACGCCATCGTCTCCGAAGTGTGCTACAGCGCCACCAACCTGCTGTTCCGCGAGTATCTACCAAAGAAGTACGGCGTGGAGGTCACTCTGCTGGACACCACCAACACGGAGGCAGTCCGGGCGGCGATCCGGCCTAACACGAAACTGATCCATGTAGAAACGCCAGGTAACCCCACCACCGGCATCAGTGACCTGGACGCTATCGCAGAGATTGCCCACAAGGCAGGCGCTCTGTTGAGCGTGGACGCCACCTTTGCTGGTCCCATCTGCATCCGCCCCCTGAGCCATGGTGCGGACCTGGAGATCCACAGCATGACCAAGTACATCAATGGCCACGGTGACTCTCTGGGCGGCTGCGTTCTTGGCCGTGCGGAGATGATTGACAAGATCAAGGAGCTGGCCATGGTGAACTACGGCGGTATTCTCAGTCCCTTCAACGCCTGGCTGGTGACCCGTGGTCTCACGACCATTCCCCTGCGCATGAAGCAGCACAGCGCCGTAGCGCTGGCTGTAGCAGAGTTTCTGGAGACCTGCCCCGCTACCCGCTTCGTCTGGTATCCGGGCTTAAAGAGCCATCCCCAGCATGAGCTGGCTGAAAAGCTCATGCACGGTCAGTATTCCGGTATGATGTCCTTTGACCTCAAGGGTGACGAAAGGCAGCACCAAAAGTTCCTGGACTCCCTGCATCTGGTAACCCATGCCGTGTCTCTGGGCGATGTTGAGAGCCTGATCGTCTACTACGATAAGAATAGCGATAAGCTACCCCACTATCCGCCCATTTACCGGGAGGGCTTCTTCCGCTTCAGTATCGGCCTCGAGGACGCCGAGGATGTCATTGCCGATCTGAAGCAGGCCATGGAAGCCGCCGAGATGCTGTAAGATAATACAGAACGCTAAAGAAGGAGTGTGATCCGCTTGACTAATGACACGATTCGTGCATGGGCAGAAATCCACACGGATGCCTTTGTTCACAATCTTGCAATTGCGAAGAAACTGACCGAAAAAAAAGTCATGTGTGTCATCAAGGGAGATGCACATGGCCACGGTGCAGCAGTCTGTGGGAAGGTACTGGAAGATCACGGTGCGGATGCTTTTGCGGTGGCATGCCTGACAGAAGGGATCGCTCTGCGGGAAAGCGGTGTTCAGAAGCCGATCCTGATCCTCGGGTGGACTCCGGCGAACTATGCACAACAATTAGCTGCACATGGTCTGGCACAGAGCGTTATAGATGAATCTTATGCGGAAGAATTGAACACGGCAGCTGCGAAGACTGGCCAGACAGTGGACATTCACGTAAAACTGGACACCGGTATGTCCCGCACAGGTCTTTTTGCACAGTCTGACCATAAAGCGGCCGCGGAGGCTGTCAAGCGGATTGCGGAGTTGCCCCATCTTTGCATAAAAGGAATCTTTACGCATTTTGCCGCTGCGGACATGCCGGAAAAGGATGCGTTTACTGCGTGGCAGCTGTCCAATTATAAGGCAGTATTGGCAGAGTTGAAGGCTGTTGGATTTGATAAGGAGATCACACGTCACGCAGCCAACAGCGCTGGGATCATTTACCATCCGGAAGCTCACTTTGATATGGTACGCATGGGGGTTATGATGTACGGCTTGTACCCAACCGGTGTGAAGGATCCCACTATTCCCCTGGAGTCGGCGTTGACACTGAAGGCTCGTGTAGCCCAGGTAAAGGATCTTCCTGCCAGTGCCCATATCAGTTACGGCTGCACAGCGGAAACACTGAGTCCCACTACGATTGCTGTCGTTACAGCTGGTTATGCGGATTCTTATCCGCGCAGCATGAGCAATAAAGGGGCTTTTGCAATTATCAACGGTCAAAAATGCCAGCAGATAGGACGAATCTGCATGGATATGTGCATGTTTGACATTACGGGAAAAAATGTACACCGGGGTGACGAAGTGATCCTTTACGGTCGCGGAGGCATGCCAATGGAAGATGTGGCGGGCCAGCTTATTACATGGAGCGTGGCTTGAAATGCAAACCGCTTGGTGTTATCTTTGCGCTTTGCACATTACTTGGCCCCGTCTTTATGATGTCCGCACTTCAGACGAAAACCGCAGTAACTGCCCTTGCTGACGCTTTCGGAACCTCTGAGCTTATTTGGGCTGTCATTATGGTAGTTTTGGTTGCCGCTGTTGTGTGCGGCGGGCTGACCCGCGTTGGCAAGGTCGCTGAGTTTGTGGCCCCGATCATGTGTGCAATTTATATGCTGGTAGGCATTGTTATTCTTGTGATCCATATTGATCGTCTACCCAGTGTTATTGCAATCATGTTCCAGTCCGCTTTTACCAAAAATTCTGTCTATGGCGCTATTTTCGGTTCCATGGTCAAATGGGGCGTTAAGCGTGGCTTGTATTCAAACGATGCCGGTGACGGCATGGGCCCTGTGGTTTCTTCCGCGGCCGACTGCGCACACCCTGTAAAGCAGGGACTGGTCCAAAGCTTGTCCGTTTACATCGATACGATCCTCATCTGCTCCATCACTGCGTTTTCAATTCTCCTGTCTGGCACCTACAATGTCACGGATGCCGCTGGAACAGGCTTCATTACAGAAGGGGTTCCCAATGTGGAATACGGTGTGCTGTATATGCAGGAAGCCATGAGATCCGCGCTTGGAGGTCACTGGGCAGGATATTTGATGGCAATTATCATCAGTGTGTTCGTGTTTTCTACTCTGATTGCTTATGGTTATCAGGCGGATGTCAGTCTCAGGTATCTCTGCGGCAAGAAAAAATGGACTTCCTGGATTGGCCGCCCACTACTGCTTGCCGGTATTTTCCTTGGCGGTGTTGTAAACGGACAGGTTGTCTGGTCTATGGGTGATACAGGTGCCGGCCTGATGGCGTGGACCAATCTGCTTGCAATCGTCCTTCTGGCTCCGATGGCATTCAAGATTCTGAAGGACTATGAGAATCAGCGTAAGGCCGGTTTGAATCCTATGTTTGATCCTGCCACCGTGGGAATTGATGATCCAAACGGCGTTTGGTCGGAGTGGGTTGAAAAGAAAAAGGCCCGCGGCGATTATGAGAATCCTGTGCTGGGATATAATACAAACCATTCAAAAAAATAACCAACCTTATTGTAACCTTTCTCAACTCAAACATAAACTCCTTACGCTAGAAAATACTAACAGATACTTTCTCTTCCAAACAAAACAGGGCCGCATATGCGGTCCTGTTTTGTTTTCCTGTATTCAGCGCAAGGACTCACAGCAAACAGGGAAGGGGGGGGATGCTCATCCCCGCCTCGCCCGCATATCCGGCGGAACAACGGACAGGGGCTTTGTATGCAGGAAGACCAACTCCCAGTAACCCCTCCTGTAGTTTGCCCTCAGCCACCGTTCCAGCATAACGTTGTACTTCTCATAGACCTCGGACCATTTCTTGTCGTTAACCATAGCCGTATATCCGCCCGGATAGTTTTCGGTGATGCCGATCCGGCAGATCGGCCATCTCTCATCCTCATCCTTTTGAAACAGTTCTTGCAGCAGGCTCCTGACCTGCTCCGCCTCGAAATCCACGGTATAGGGCGTCTCCATCGCCGTTTCCCACAATGTAATCGTCCGAGGGTGTCCATACGAATCCTTATAGCGGGATTCCTTTTCCACTGATGTCAGCACAACATACCCGGTATGCTCTTTTTTCGGCTTCAGGTCCCGCTCCGCATTGGCCCGTTCTTTGGTGATCCGCAGCAGATTGGCGTTCAGCCCTCGCTGCAGAGCGCTTTCCTGCTGTTCTGCCGCCAATTTCTTTTCCCATTCTGCTGTATTTTTCGCGATTTTCTTCTCTGCATCCGTTATTCTGCTCTGCGCTTCGCTCTGTATCTGGTTGATCTTTTTATCCGCATTGTATTCTGCATTTCTTGCCGCCTGCTGTGCGCTGGAGATCTCCCGTTTCAGCCCGTCATACTCGCCTAACGTCAGAATCACATGGGTACACTCCGATTCGTGCGGTCCGCCCTCCACTAGCTTATACCCTAATGTGGTTTTCTTTGCAAATTTAGCCATGGTGGTGCGCCTCCTTTACAGACCCCGAATGTAGTTATCTGCCACAACGCTGATGCGGTTATGGCCCAGCGCCCTGCTGCAAACCAGCATGGCGGCCTTGTCCAATTTTCTCCCGGCCTCATCCTTGCGACAGGTGTATACCTCGCTTTGGTAACGCCGCCCCGTGCCGCGGTTAACCTTGTCATACGGGATGTCCTCGATGGCCCTGGCATAGGCCTTGTAGATGGCCGTGGCATACTCCGCCCGGTAGCCGTGGATGTCGGCGCTGGTGTGGATGTGCTGCCAGACCTTTTCCTCTGCCGGCGTGTCCGCGATCCGCTCCACGATCTGATCCGCGTGCTTGCCAATGATCGGACTGAGACGCTCCCGTCCGCCCTTGCCGTTGCGAACATGGATAAAGGACTGCGCCTCCGGAAACAGCTGCGTGTCCCGGAGGATCTCAAGACGCCGCGCGACGCTCGGCGCTTGCTGCGCCTCGGGGATCTTCTCCAGCTCGGCAAGCTCTGCTTCGATTTGCTCCCTGGAAACCAGATCCTTTCCCCGCAGCTCCTGCAATTCTCTTCGCCGCAGGCCGGTCCCGCGGCAAAATTTTATCAGTTCATCATTGTTCGTCTTTGAGAAGTGTTTGTCCCGCACCCGGTCTCCGCGGCTTCGTTTAATATCCTGCCGGTTTCTTTTCGGCGGGTCAAAGTATGCCTCGTCATCCGGAGAGATCCCGTACAGCTTTCCCAGCGCCTTTGCCTCCAGCTGCACCGTCCATGCGGAGAGGCCCTGATCCACTCTGCTCTGCAGCCACTCGTTGACATACTTCTTTGCATTCTTCAAGGTGGTGCACTCAGGATGCTTCTCCTTGATGTATCCCAAAAAATATTTGATGTGCTTCCAGTAGTTTTTATAGGTGGCGTGAGAAAATATTTTATTCTTCGCCGTGCCGGTGGCCATTGCCTCTTTTTTGCTCTCGCCGAATGCCAGCATCCCTGTCAGCCGGTCATAGGCTTGCTGATGCAGATCCTTGGAATATGTTTTGTTTCTGCGTCCCATTCCGGTCTCCTGTCTGTCTATTTGTTGAAAATCTATTTTTCTTTTTTGCAGAGTTCATCTACTCATCCGCGTTGAAGCCGAGGCCGCCTCCTGTTCGTCCCTTTCAGAGACGCAACAATCGGCAATACACTTTTTTTGCCTGCTTGTGTGTGCAGTTCAAGGATTCCCCTCAACACTTTTTTCTTGCTTATGTGTGCAGCCCTTTTTCGTTTCCACGGCAGTTAGGGTTCTGTCGGCCTCTTTCGCAGAGTGAGACGTCTCTCCGGGAGATTTACAGCATCCCGGCTGCTATCAGAGGGTGGATCGGGACAGATACGTTTTTTTACCGACACTTTCACGAAGATTACTTATGCCGGGTCCGTGATGCGCTTTCCAATTCACAAAGATTACTACGGCGAGCCCGCGCATCACATAGGTGTACCAGACCTGGTGCGGCTCCTGAATCATAATCTGATCTGAGCACAGCTTATCATACATCCTTATGGATGTCAACCCTATTTTATGCATATCTGTTTACCCGTGCATTTATAACGCTCGCGGATTTGATAAAAAAATGGCTGCCAGGACGCGATTGGACGGAGGCGGAAGATAGCCGCCCGCCTCTTTTTTATGGGGACTTTTGGTTCATTCGAGGCATTGATCGGGAGTTTTTTCGGCTCAACTGCTGCCTGTCAGCCCCATGAGTGGGCGCTTTTGGGGGACGAAACGCAGCCGCATTTGCCATCATATTGCCGCCCGCTCAGGCAGCAATGCGGCGAAACTTAACCAGAAACCCGGTTTGAAATCGTGGCCGATAAGCGCCGTTGCCGCCATCCAAATGAGACAGCGGATGCGTGTTTCTTCTTCATTTTTTTATCGAAAAAGATCCAAAGAACGCTCCGTTCATTCTCAATTTTCCTCCGCTTTTCGAGACTACGGAGCACCAAGATAGAGAAGAACTCCGCAGTTGAATTACATCAAACCCAGTCAGGAGTACTCAAAAAAAAGAGACAGCAGAATGTGTTTTTTGTTCATGCAGGGCGCGCTTTGCGACTCGTGCAGGACACATTCCGCCATCTTTTTTCTGTCATAAAAGGACCGATAAATAAATTTTCCCGATGAGAATTTGGACGCTTTCAGTCGTCTCTATAGCGTGCAAAGCAGCTAAATGCAAAGAAAAAAACACTGATGTGCGCGCAAAATCATCAGAAAAAAGCTGCCGTCGTTGGCACGCTTGTGCGGAAATTCCGCAGCATTTTTATCAGCAAAAGCAGCTTGCATATTGCACGTGCAAGCAGCCGCAGATGCATCGCTCAGCGGTCGAACTGCGCAGATCGCACAGCTTCATTCCGCTGAAAGCAGCGTCAATTCCGGCGAAAAACCGGCTGGGTTCTATGAAGAACTCGCTCAAAAAACAGAGCCGAAATTCGTAAAAACGAGTTCAGTTTTCTTCGAAACCGACGATATTTTTCGTGCGTGTTTCGCTATAACTCATCTCTAAAAAAGAGGGGACTGCCGCATCAGAACCGCCGAATAATTTACGATTTCTCATCAAAAAAAGCGGCAAACACGCCGCCGGAAACGCTCGAAAAATTTGAAAACGCACATCTCATTTATATCAATTTTATTTGCCAGTGAGCTTACAGAAGCACGAATTGCATTGCCGTTCTTTCAATAAAATTGCCGCACGCAGCAGCGCCGCCGCTCGTTTGTGATCGCGTAATTTTTCTATCATTGCACAATCAAATTGACAAAGAGAACTATTTTTGTGTCTCCTTTTTTGACTGCCACACAGTACCTGCCGGCCACCTGACTTACACAAAAAACAGGAATGTCCACCTCGGACATTCCTGCCTGTTCCACGCAAATTGAAATTTTTTCCCGCCGCGCGCGATGGCCCGATGCGGGTTGCACGGCCTATCAACAAGTGGTATAATGACGATGAAAACAAAATAGCACGGCAGCGGCAGGGTGTTACCAGCACCCTACCGCCTGCAGCAGGCGACACGACCGCCCGAAGCAGCAGAAACTCTGCACCGCAGGGATATTATACCCATTTCGCCCCCCCAAGGCAAGAGAATCTTCCGCACTGCACGGGACTACTATAGCCTGTGCAGTGCTTTTTTGTTTCCAAATATCTTTTATACGAGGAGACAAAATTATGAAAAAGCGCAAGCAGAACCTTCCCCGTCCCGCCGTGCACCGTATGGAGCTTTGGTGGGCAGCCCTGCCGACTGTACCAGGCCACGTCCAGCGCGGCACCCGCCCGGTTGTCATCGTCAGCAATGATCTGGGCAACGCCTCCAGCCCTGTCGTGTCGGTAGTACCCTGTACCACTCAGCGCCACAAGCCCGCGCTGCCCACCCATGTATACCTCCGGGGTTACGGCCTTTCCAGCGGCAGTATCGCCATGTGCGAGCAGGTGATGCCACTGGACAAGTCCTGTCTGCTCCGGCACATCGGCACAGTATATGGCTGGTATGACCGGCTGGCTATTCAGCACGCTCTGGCCACACAGCTGGGCATCGACCTCTGTATCAATCTGGCAGCATAATAGAGGCGGCATCATGCGAAGCATCAGCATGGCCTATCCGACCATTGACCTTGCGGCTACCGGCGCGCACATCCGCCAGCTGCGGCTGGAGCAAGGGTACTCCGTTCAAGACTTACAGACCTATTTAGGGCTCGAACATCCGCAGGCGATCTACCACTGGCAGCACGGGCGTAATCTGCCCAGCGTAGATAACCTGTATGCATTGAGCAAGCTCTGGGGCGTCCCCATGGACAAGATCATTGTGGAGCAGGCGGCATAGAGCATAATGAGGGCCGGGAACAGATCGTTCCCGACCTTCATTTTATACCATAGGTTTAATGTTTGCGCGCGTCCTCCGTGGTATGCTGAACTCATATAAGGGGGGACAAAATCATGGGCATTGAGAGTCAATATTTAGGAGAGATCAATATCCCGGAGGAACACCGGGCGGAATACGCGCAGCAGGCGCTGAAGCTCCTGCGGGCAGGCAGTATGGTGACAGTGGAACCGGTACAGCTATACGGACACAAGCTGTATCTGCTCTCTCCGCCGGAGCTGGACGAGGAGGACGGCAAGGCCGTCGGCCACTACAATTATCTGGACGAAAACAGCGGTGAGCAGTGGTGTCTCAACGCGAAAGACGGCTGGTTCGGCTGCGGCAAGATCATTGGAAGCTGCTACTATTCAACAATCGCCGCCGTGCATATATTAACAACGCTCTGGAGCAACTCCTATGCCGCAACGCTCATCAACGGCTGTCTGGTGCGGGAAAAGACCTATATCAGATGGATCAACTATGTGCTGGGCACACAGTATACGAACCAGCGGGCAACACAGCTGTGGGAGATCGGCAAGCTGCTCCAACTGGACGATGCCTACTGGGTACGTTGCAACCCGGACCTCGGCTATCTGCTGGAGGACTATCCACCGGAGTGCGCGGACCGGGACCACGCCAGCCAGAGCTGGGAGATGCGGCGGGGAGTCACCGCTGAGGCTGCGTTCATCCGGAGCTGCTCCACCCCCGGCCTGGCCTGGGAAGCGCTCGCAGACTACTGCCTGGAGCATTCGGACGAGCTGGACGAGCTGGCACACACCAGCACGGCCTGGGCAGGATACCCGGACGACTGGGCGGCGGCATCAGACGAGCTGATGGACGAGCTGCTGGGGGTGCTGCTATGAGTGCGCTTGCAGACCGGCATCTGGGGGAGGCGTTCGTCCGGCTCCGCCTCCGGCTGGAGCGGCTGCCGCCGGAATATCTGCGGCTGCCTGCCCTCATCCACGAGGGACTCACGCAGCAGATGCCGGACTATGCGGCCGCAGTGCGGCGGCTGGAGGGACTGCTGGGACGAGAACTCAGCGGGGCATTGGATGAGGCGGCCTTCATCACGGCATATGCCGCGCTGGGGCTGCCGGGAGAGAAGGATTATGATAATGATGACTAATATCAATTATAGAGATACCCGGCAGGTGCGGGCCGAGTTGGAGGGATTGCTGCGCACCTACTGGGCGCTCCGCAGGGAGGGGCGCGCCGGATGAGGTGGCTGCAGTTGCGCTCCATCATCCTGGGGATATGATGTATCGGGATCATGGGATTGGTGAAGGATCTGGGTTTCCCGCCGTAATGGCGGGAGGCTCGATTTTTTTGCTTTCGAGCCGATTTTTCAGAACTGAGTGATAGAGGGAATTTTACGGTCAGTTCTGAATCATCGCTCAGAACTGACTGCAAGGCTCAACCGCAAAAGCAGACGAAAACACGCAGGGGGAACGAACCCCCAGCAGCCAGCAGAAGCGCCTGCAACGGACGCTTTTTTGATGGGCAAAATAGCAGCGGAACGGCATGATATAGCGGCGGCATGGCTTCACGCTCAGAACTGAGCATACATCATATAAATAGATCTGCTGCTGCGTTCAGTTCTGAAAAGGCTGCCGGACTGCGCAGGTGTGCAGAAACTCAAAACATTTTGCACGGTGTAGGGAAGCCTAACAACTGTTAGCGCTTCTGCTAAAAAGATTGAACAACTGTTAGCGTTTTTGCCTGCCAGAAAATCGGGCAGCTTTGAACTGCCCAGAGCGTCATTTTTTGGCTGGATTTTTAACATTGGGGGCGGTGGAGGGGTACAAGAAGGAAAAATTGCGGAGCGCCAACCGTGTATATTAAGGAAATGGCTGTCATTTTGCCATCATGTCATTGCCGCTTGACGGAACTAACAATTGTTAGTATAATAAACTTAAAAAATATTCAGAGGTAACATTATGCGGCTAAAGGCGCTCATGCACGATTTATTTAAGACCTGCGGAACGAATTCGAAAACGGTTTCCATTAATATGGGGCGAGACCAGAGTTTTCTTTCGGCTGCACTGATGCGGCCTGCTATCAGGACTGACACACTCTGCGAAATTGCTGATATAGTTGGTTATGAGGTTGTACTCCGGCCGAAGCGGTCTCCCAGCAAGAGAGCACGGAATCCGGAAGAGTTCGTGTTGGATTATGTGGACCCCAGCAATCCGGTTCCGGATGACGAAAAGGATGAGGACGAATGAAGAGAGTGGGTTATGGGCGCGTGAGTACAGCCGGACAGGCCCGCAACGGCACGAGCCTCGCGGAACAGAAGAAGCTGCTCATGGCTGCCGGTGTTGCCGAGGAGGATATCTACCTCGACGCGTACACCGGAACGAAGATGCACCGGCCCCAGTTCGACGCGTGCATGGCTGCGCTGGAGCCAGATGATGAGTTCGTTGTGTGCAAGCTGGATCGATTTGCCCGTACCGCCACGGAGGGCACCGGAATTGTCAGAGACCTCGTGGAGCGCGGCATCCGCGTGAACGTGCTGAACATGGGGATCGCGGATAACACGCCCATGGGGAAGATGATGGTTACGGTCATGCTGGCGTTTGCTGAGTACGAGCGCGACATGATCGTGGAACGTACCCAGTCCGGCAAGGCTGCGCGGCGTGAGGCTGACCCGGAATACACCGATGGCCGCCCCCGCATCGAGGCTGACGAGGAGCTGCTCCGTGACGTGGTGCAGCGCCAGATGGCGGGCGAGATCTCCGCCGCTGCTGCTGCCAGCGAACTGGGGATGAGCCGGAGAACCTATTACAACAGGAGGGCCGCCTGGTGTACGGCCAACGCCGTATATCCGCAGAGGAGATAACGCAGGAGTTCCGGGGGGATATCCTTACCTGAGGAAGGAAACGGTTATGTACTATAGTAAAGAAATGACAGAAAAAGCCCGTGCCGTAATTGCCGGGGAAATCGATATTCCGTGCCCGATTGGTTGGCACACGCTGTATGAGTCGAATGTATTGTGTGCGTATGCGTGTACGCTGCTAAGGCTGCCTGATGCCGGCATTGACGCCGACGCTATCGGGGCGGAAGATATCCCTATTTTCCAGTACGGGGTGGAACACAATATCGAGACTGTGACCGGTATAATGTATTCTCATGAAGCAGCCGGCATCACGGATGGCCGTTATGATGGCGTTGGCGGCTCCGACCTATACCGCTGGATTATTGGGCGCTGCGACGATGCCGAGAAGTGGCATCGGGCCAAGCGAGCCGGTATGTTGTACCTGATGGAAGTGAAGCGTAAGGAATGCAGCAGCCATTCCGACTTCGAAAAATTCTGCTGCGGTTTCCTCACGGATTGTCAGGATCTCGTGACTGCAAAAGATGTGAGCGCATGTACCGGCATGCCGCTCGAAGATGTTTTGTGGACGGCCGCAGCGATTGAGAAAAATCCGTTCTACTGATACAATATTTTAGAAAACCTGTCCTATTTGTCCGGTTTTGGTGTGCGATCACAGTTCATGAAGGGGTGCCTTTGCAGCCTCGTCAAATGCCGTGAGGGTTGAGCCGCAGCGGAGATTTGGGGGGTCTTTGCTGCGGCTCCCCAATAAACAATTGCTATCGACAGTCTCCCCGGCC
>ERZ834694.557-NODE-557-length-42668-cov-9.438997_pt1 | contig 42668 bp, 31 predicted proteins | sample MGYA00519691_ERZ834694 | MGnify/ENA primary metagenome ERZ834694 (study PRJEB31850, sample SAMEA3708758) | human gut metagenome | biome: human gut; feature: human-associated habitat; material: faeces | place: China | collected 2014 ... | reverse complement strand
CGTGATATTGCGCCGAACATCGTTATAGAGCGCCAGCACGCTCGCCGGGTCCTCCCTGACCTGCGCGAGCATCTTGTTCACCAGCGCGAGCACGACCTGCTTTTGCCGCTGCATGCGCTGGTTGTTGCCCTCGGTCGAGTCTGCGCGGTAGCGGATATAATTCTCCGTGCGCTGACCGGTGAGCGTCACGGGCTGTCCGGCGGTGAAACCGGAAAAGCTCGCATCCGGCGTAACGGTCACACCACCAACACTGTCAACAAGCTGGCGGATGCCCTGCATATAGATCGATCCGTAGGCCGGGATCGGCAGGTCATAAAACAGGCGCGAGACGGCCGCGCTCGTCAGCTCGCAGCTGCGCTCTGCTCCGTCGCCGTAGGAATAGGCCAGCGCCAGCTGCGCCGTGGCCGTGCCGACGTGTGCGCCGGTGCTGTCGAGAATGTCCAGCGTGCACATCGCATCACGCGAGATGGACACAAGCGTCAGCTCCTGGTTACGCATGTCGAGCACCGCAAGGATATTCGCATCCGACTGGTTTGCGTTTCCATAGACGCCGTCGGCATCCTGCTTGACCTCCTCGTCCACGCCCATGAGCAGGATCGTGACAATGTCGGTATTGTAGCGGTAGAGCTGCCCGTTGTAGCGCACCGTGCCAGAGCCAAGCGCCTCCACATCATCGCGGGCAATGTTCACCCCGTCGTCGTTCGTCAGCGCATTGCGGCCGACCGCCGACAGGATCAGCACCGTGGCGACCAGGATCAGCGCAATGGCAAGCAGAACACACACGATGATGACCAGCACGCGCGTTCCGCGGCTCATGCGTTTTTTTTGCGGCTGCGCCGCCGGTTGTTCTCTGGCGTCTGACACAGACATCCCCCCTTATTTGCGAATTTGTTTTAGCCCGCATGATGCCACACCCGGGCAAATGTTGTAAAGCCGGAGAACGGGATACGCAGTTGACTTTTCCAACCGCACTTCCCCATATACAGCTCCCTTGTTTGTATCTCCCCCTTTGGTCCTTTTGCTATGCCACGTCTAAAATGGCGTGCATTACCTCTTCGTCTTTCGCACCGTCATCCACTCCAAACAAAAAGTGTATGTGATTATCTGCAAGCGCCATTTATTCGTCTTTCCTCCAAACCATTTTATTGACGATGCCCGTGTAGCTCTGAATGATTCTCGCAACCTTCATGGACACGTTTTCAGCAGTGTAACCCGCTACCGGTGTGCCAAAGCATTCCGCCCGCTGCATCCCGACAGCCATCTCCACCGCCTGCAGGAGGGAGTCTGCGTCGATTCCGGCGAGTACAAAGCAGCCCGCGTCCAGCGCCTCGGGGCGCTCAGTGGAGGTGCGGATGCTGACTGCCGGGAATGGCTTACCGACAGACAGGAAGAAACTGCTTTCCTCCGGCAGCGTTCCGCTGTCGGAAACCACCGCAAAAGCGTTCATCTGGAGGCAGTTGTAATCAAGGAAGCCCAGCGGTTCGTGGGCGATCACACGGGTGTCCAGCTGGAATCCCGTCGCCTCCAGCCGCTTTCTGCTTCTGGGGTGGCAGGAGTAAAGGATTGGCATATCATACTTCTCTGCCATGGCATTGACCGCTGTGAACAACTGGACAAAATTGCGGTCTGTATCGATATTTTCCTCCCGATGGGCCGAGAGCAGAATGTACTGCCCCTTAGTCAGTCCCAAACGCTGGTGGACATCGCTCGCTTCGATCTTGTCCAGATTGGCGTGCAGCACCTCGGCCATGGGGCTGCCTGTCACAAAGGTGCGCTCCTTCGGCAGGCCGCACTCCATCAGATACCGGCGTGCGTGTTCCGAATAGCAGAGATTGACGTCGCTGATGATGTCCACAATACGGCGGTTCGTCTCCTCCGGCAGGCACTCGTCCTTGCAGCGGTTACCCGCTTCCATATGGAAAATCGGAATGTGCAGCCGTTTAGCGCCGATCACAGAAAGGCAGGAGTTGGTGTCGCCCAGGACCAGCACCGCATCCGGCCTGACCCGCACCATCAGCTTGTAGGACTTCTCGATGATATTCCCAATCGTTGCCCCTAGGTCATCGCCTACAGCATCCAGATAATAGTCAGGTGCCCGAAGGCCAAGATCGTCAAAAAACACCTGATTGAGGGTGTAGTCGTAGTTCTGACCGGTGTGGACCAGAATCTGCTCAAAGTACCGGTCGCAGCACTTTATCGTGGCGGACAGCCGGATGATTTCCGGCCGCGTACCGATAATCGTCATCAACTTCAGCTTTCCCATTGCTACACCTCCTCAAAGTAGGTATCCGGGTGGTCGGGGTCAAACTGCTCGTTGGCCCACATGACTGTCACCAGATTTTCCGTTTCACTCAGATTGATAATATTGTGGGTATAGCCCGGCAACATATGAACGGCCTGGATCCGGTCGCCGCTGACCTCGAATTCGATTTTTTCATCTGAGCCGATCCGGCGCTCCTGAATCAGTCCGTGTCCGGCCACGACGATAAAGAATTCCCACTTGCTGTTGTGCCAGTGCTGTCCCTTGGTGACGCTCGGTCTTATGATGTTGACGGAGACCTGTCCGCAGGAGGCGGTCTTCAGAAGTTCCGTGAAGCTGCCTCGCTCATCCACATTCATCTTCAGCGGAAACGCAATTTTTTCCGGCGGCAGATAGGACAGATAGGTACTATAGAGCTTCTTTGCAAAGCTGCCATCCGGGATCTCTGGCAGCAAAAGCGTCTGCGGCTGCTCCCGGAACGTTCGGAGTAGACGGACGATCTCGCCCAGCGTCACAGGATGACTGACCGGAACGCTGCAATACGCCCCATCTGTCCGGTTGGGATGCCCCTCCATGGCATTCAGGATCTCGTCAATCAGGTCGTCAATGTAGACCAGTTCCAATTCGACTGCCGGGTCTGAAACGGTGATCGGCAGATCCCGCGCGATATGATGGCAGAAGGTTGCCACCACCGAATTGTAGTTGGGGCGGCACCACTTGCCAAACAGGTTCGGCAGACGATAGATCATCCCGTTTGCACCGGTTTCTCTGCCGTAAGCGAGGAGCAGCTCCTCCGCCGCTTTTTTGGACTGCCCATAGGGACTTTCGGCATATCGTCCGGTCAGGCTGGCCTGAATGGAGGAAGACAGCAGCACTGGGCAGCGGTTGCCGCTTTCCCGAAGCATCTCCAACAGGGTACGGGTGAAGTCCGTGTTTCCGGCTGCAAACTCTCCCGGATCCTGGGGCCGGTTCACGCCAGCCAGGTGAACCACGAAATCCGCCTTTTGGCAGTAGCCCACCAGGGTTTCAGCCGAAGTATCCCGCGTACACAAGAGAATTTCCTCGATTTGCAGTGCGGGCCGAGTCCTGTCTCTGTGATCCTTGATGGCGGAAAGGCGCTGCGTCAGATTTTTCCCAACAAATCCGTTTGCGCCGGTGATCAGTACATTCATCAGCAAGTTCCTCCGAACAGCTTCAGCTTCAGCAAAAGCTGTTTCATTTCCTCCACATTCAGCCGGTGTGTATTGTGTGAGGTATATTGCTCGATCTTGCCGAATTCCGGGTTGCCTTTACTGAAATAGTTGTCATAGTTCAGATCCCGGTTGTCCGCCGGAATGCGGAAGAAGCCGGGCAGCTCTTCCGCCCGCATCATTTCCTCTGCAGTGACCAGCACCTCAAAGAGCTTTTCGCCATGCCGCGTTCCGATGATCGTCGTGCCAAGGTTGGAGTGCTTCAGCTCCAGCACAGCCTGTGCCAGCGTCTCGATGGTCGCAGCAGGGGCCTTCTGCACGAACAGGTCGCCCTGTTCGCCATGCTCAAAGGCATAAAGCACAAGGTCTACGGCATCGCTGAGCGTCATCATAAAACGGGTCATATTGGGATTCGTGATCGTCAGGGGCTTCCCCTCGTCGATCTGGTCGCAGAACAGCGGGATGACCGAGCCGCGGGAAGCCATGACGTTGCCGTATCGGGTCAGGCACAGAACCGGATCTCCGGGCAGCATCTGCCGGGAGCGGGCGATCACATTCTTCTCCATGACGGCCTTCGTCATGCCCATAGCATTGATGGGATAAGCCGCCTTGTCCGTAGACAGGAAGATTGCCTTCTTCACATGGTTTTCCACACAGGCAGAGATCACATTGTCAGAACCGGCCACGTTGGTTTTGACCGCCTCCATGGGGTAAAACTCGCAGGAGGGTACCTGCTTGAGGGCGGCGGCATGAAATACATAGTCCACACCGCGGAACGCATTCAGAATGGAATTGTAATCCCTCACATCGCCTATGTAGAATTTGATCTTTTCCGCATACTGCGGATACAGCTCCTGATAGGTATGCCGCATATCATCCTGCTTCTTCTCATCCCGTGAGAGAATGCGGATCTCTGCAATGTCGGTGGTCAGGAAGCGGCGCAGCACAGCGTTGCCAAAGGAGCCTGTCCCACCGGTAATGAGCAGTATTTTATCTTTGAATTGAGACATGTCTTTAGAATCCCCTTTCCGATTCAGCGGTATCTTCCTTGCCGAATGAGCACTCCACTCCTTTGATGCCACCCAATAGCATTAGAATAGCAAAGAAAAAATACGGATTTGCATCAACAACAGGCTCAGGCATACAGATCAGCAATGCACCTAAACCTAAACTTGCAATTTGATTTGATAGCAAATTGTGGTTTGTTTTTTTCATACGCACAGCGGCACCATATGCAGACCGTATGCTCGTTATCGTAAATATTACAGCGATTACAAAGGGAATCAGTCCAACCTTATTTAAAATATCAAGCCATAGATTGTGTACCCACTCTCCGTGATATGCGAATTCACTCTTCTGGCCTCCAAAGGGATAACGAAGCCAATCCCCCGAAAACAAATATGAGGTCCATGTTTTAAACCTCGAAGATTTGTCATCGTATAGCAGTCGCCGTACAATTTTCAAAGACAGCAATTCATCTTGAATTCCGAAAGCATTCAGGAACACAATTGCAAATATCGCAACAAAAAAGAGCGCGGCAAGCCCAATGAGCAAAGCTTTTCTGCTGATTCGCACAGATGAGTCATGAAGCCAACGAAGTAGGTTAAAAGCAACAAGAATTAAAACAATGAATATCATCGTTCGATAGGCAAAGAACGATGCTTCAAACGTACTCATCAATAGAACCGCCAGCGCTATAAGCTTTTTTCGAACCCCGCAATGGGAGAACAGGATTGAAGTTGAAAGAGCAACCGCAAATGTGAACATAAACCCCGTAGAGATAACTGAAACCATGTCACCACGCCAAAAATCGACGGACACTCTTTGATAAGCATATTGCGCATAGTAGTCTGATTTAAGATATGCGAGCAGATTCAAAACGCCGTGCAGGAAGAAACCAAATGTTAGCGTATTCGTCATTTCTTGAAACGAACGGTCGCTATTATCAGATAAAACAAACCACTTTCCGAACAAGTAGGCTGCCCAAGGTCCCCAAAGATATATGATTAGACTTTTTACCGCAAATCCAAAGTTAAAAGTATAAATAACAAAATAGGATGTCGAAAAAAGCAAGAGAATAACATCATGCTTTTCAATGACAATGGTTTTCGATTTCCATATAAAAAAGTAAAGAGTCAATGCGAAGAAAATTTGACCAGGAAGATTGAAGGCGCCGACCGAAAAGAGGAACAGCCCCACAATAGTTATTGTATTAGCGGCATTTGTTCTTTTGCCGAAAAGAACACTCATCTCCAATTTCTCCTTGCTGTGCTTTCATTCTTTTCTGGAAAAACCCCGCGAAAAAGTACTGCATCAAGCATCAGTCTACAGTTTGGTCTCAAAGGCCTTATTATTGCGGGAAGAATCACTGTTGTCGAAGCCTGGGTGATTAGCGAGGCCGCAGCGGCTCCAGATGCTCCCCACGATGGGATCAGCGCAAGGTTCAGCACAACATTAAGTGCAGCCGCACTGACATACAGGAATTTCAGATATTTCTGCCTGTTTTCACATACCATCCATGCATTTCTGGCAACACCAAGGTAGGAAAACGCTGTGTACCAAACCACGATGCGCAGAGGCCCGACTGCCGGCAGATAGTTTTCTCCATAGAGAATCAAAATAAAAGGCTTTGCGACAAGGCAGATCATTGCGGATACGAACAGGGACACATAAAAAACAATTGCGTAGAGCTGCCGGTTCTTCCGCTCATAGCGCAGGCGGTCTTTCTGAAAACTCTGCACGATCTCCGGATAAAGGGAATCAATGATTGCTGAGAGAATAAAGGCCCATGAAACGCTGACCGTCGAAGCAAGTGAATAATGTCCGACGGCATCTGCGCCAAGCATCTGCTTGAGCATCAGCTTATCTGTACAAGCATAGATGGAGACCATCAGCCCGGCTATGATAAAGCTGCCGCTGCTTTGCAGAAGCTCCTTTGCTTTTTTCAGAGAGTAATGAAACCTTGTACCGCCATTTTTGAAATAAGCAATCAGCAAAAACACCGCAAGTACGATGTAATCCAATGCGCTTGCAACGGCGAACCATTCCACGCTTTTCCCAAGCGCAAGCAAAATAATTTTGTACACAGACATTGCCGCATACGAGACGAGTTCGGCAATGGCGGAATACTTGGACTGGAGCCTGGCCTGAAACCAGTAGTTGAGAGTATCAAACACCTGAAAAATGAGGCCAATGCTGTACAGCGCTACAACTACAACGGTGAGACGTTCCCCTCTGTCCACAACACTGACAATACCGATGATTGCCAGCGCAGACAGCAGACTTGAGATCGCCCGTAGCAGCAGGGTCGTTCCAATTGTTTCGCCCTGCTGATCCGGATGATCCACAAAGTTCTTAACGATCACGCTGTTAATGCCAAGCGTACAGAGCGAGGCAAAGAATGCCGCATATGCCGCCGCGTAATTGATCAGGCCGTAATTGCTTGGGCCAAGATAGCGCGCCGCAAAAATACCAACGGCAAAGGCCAGCAGCTTGTTCGCCACTTTGCCACCGATGATCCATCCGGCATTTTTAACGACTTTATTCTTTCTGAGCGACTGCAGCAAAATCTTCAAGCTCCTTCATCACTTTGGCTGGGACACCGGCCACCATCGTATCCGCCGGCACATCTTTAGGAACACAGGCACAGGCTGCGATCATACTTCCATCCCCAATGCTCGTATTCAATAGGAGCGTAACCCGACCACCGATCCATACGCCGCTGCCTACTGTAATATGATAGGATTCGCCTTTTCCAGCCCGCCTGCTATGGTCGCCCATCTGGTGTCCGCCTGTCAGGAAGGTGACATCCGGAGCAATATCGCAGTTATCTCCAATCGTCACTGTCCCATTTCCATGGACAGTGAGATTGCATCCAATCCAACAATTCGCACCAATGCGGAGCGTCCCTGTATTATGAATCGGCCCGACAATTTTGGTATTTTCTCCGATCTCATAGCCGATGGAACGAAGAAGATTGCTCTTTGCGAGGAAAAAACGTGTTCCGGCCAAGACATGATTGACAAGGTAAATCACAATTCGTTTTTTGATAGTCTTCAACTTCATCTTTGATACCAGTCCTCCCGCAGCGGCTTTGCGAGGCTGCATGGACCGTTCGCAAACAAGCCGGAAGCGTCTGTGCCGTTCAAAAGTGCCTGCGATAGCTGCAAAAATCGCTTTGCGGCAACCTCTGCATTCCACAATTCTGTAATCGTCAGGTACGCCGCTTTTCCAAAGCTATACTGCATAGTCGTATTTTCAAGAAGCCGTCGTACCTTTTCATAAAGCTCCTGAATATTGCCGGAGTGATAAACGCTTCCATTCACGCCGTCATTTACGAGGTAAGGTGTTGCCCCTGCTGCATCGCTGGCAACCACCGCACAGCCGCTGTTCATGGCCTCGTTTAACACAGCGCCCCAGCCCTCTTGGCGGTCACTTGTGAATAAGTAGATGCCTGCGCTTTCCATATGACGACGCACGGCTTCCGGAGACATGGCCCCAAGAAACCGTACATTTTCATCCAGAAGTCCAGCTTCCGAAGCCTGTTGCTTGAGCTGCCGCTCCATCTCACCGGTACCGATCATCTCGATTTTGAAGCAGCATCCTGCCTCATGGAGTCTCTTTGCAACCTCAATCACATCGTCCGGATGCTTCCAGTCCAGAAAGCGTCCACACCACAAAATGGTTGCTTTTGCTTTGCGGTCAATCAAGTCATCAATGCTGGGATACCGGATCGTCTCCGGAAAGTAACCCCATTTGTAGCACCGATTATGGAAAAGGCCGAATTTTGCATAATCCCCCGCGGTATAGGCACTGGCGCAGAGCATATATGTCTTCCGCCAAGGTGGATTGTAATAATGCCACTTGAGAAATCGCGGTATATATTTCAAAACAGGATTTCCAGCTTTCAGCGGTCGCTCGGAATATCGGAAAAACAATTTGGCCTTTTTGCCGTATTCCTTTGTCTGACGCTCTGGAAAGGAACCTGCTATCAAAACATCCAGATCATTTAATTGCTTCTGAACCTCCTGGTCTGATGCCGAACAGGTATATGGACGCACCAAATCATTTCCCCATCCGAGGTTCTTTCGCTCTGCATCCATCTCTTTATGCGCCACGAAGCAATAGTTGTGATTTGTCAATTCATAGAGGGCATCGGATAGGGAAACTTGATGATGCGTAAAGTAGTTACTGCAAAAAAGAATTCTCATGTAGCCATCACACGCCCTTTTTCAAAGTAGACAAAACATTTTCATAGAGTTTGACATAGCCTTGATACACCGTGTCCTTGTCAAAACGCACCATTTTTTTAGGGTCCGCACGCCAGTTGCTGTCCGCCACGTCTCTCACGGCATTCTCCAATGCCTGCATATCGCCCTGCGGAATCAAGCGTCCATTTCCCGGTGCTACCGTTTCAGGACAACCGTCCGTTTCGTATACCACCACTGGCGTTCCGCATGCCTGGGCCTCTACCGTAGTCAGGCCAAAGGTTTCCTCATAGGTAGGGTTCACAAACACATCTGCGGTAGAGTACCATTGCGCCAATTCGATTTGATTTGCCGTGCGTAAAAGCCCAAGCACATTGGAAGGAATATTCGGCAGTTGCTTTTCGATTAGGCCAATCAAAACCACCTGATAGTCAGAGCCGAGGCGGCCAGCAAGCGTCAGCAAATCCAGCAAACCCTTTCGCACATTCCATGTGTTGGCAACACCCAAAACAATCCTCTTTCCTTCCAAGTGGTATTTCTCTCGTAGATTACTGGGCTGTGGATGAAAAATCGCGCGATCTATCCCATTGGGGAGAACCACGCATGGGTAATCCTTCAAAAATGATCGCGCTGCCTGCTCCGCAAGCCACTGCGAGGGTGTCGTGATAGTCAGATTTTTCACACCGGTAAAGGCATTCTTTTTGCGAAGGAAGTTGCGCCTTACATCGCCCTTCCAATAGCATTGCGGATACCGGTACAGCAATTTGCAGTCCCGGCACTCGGTCTGCCATTGTATACACTTGACTTGCGAGAAATGTGTGCAATGCCCGGTAAAAGTCCAGCAATCATGCAAAGTCCAAACGACGGGGATATTCGCTTCCTTCAAAAAGCGGAACAGCATCTCGTAATTCACATAGAAGCCGTGCAGCGTGTGCAGGTGGATCAGATCAGGCTGAAATGCTCTGATCTCCCGGATCATCTTTCTGGTCGCTGCCCAGGAATATAACCCCGCATGGTCTGTGAATCGTGATACTGCGTTGTGAAAGTAATACTCCAGCTTTCCAGACACCTTCACTGTGTCCGCATTGTCGGAGCATGCTCCCGTACCGTATAAAGCCTTTACATCATTGCCATACTTTTTCAGCAGGTTCATAATATCAGCGATGATTTTTCCAGTGCTTCCGGTTCCATATACCAAATTGACAAACAGCACTTTCATTCTTCTCATCTCCGATGTTGTGTGATAAAAGAGAACCGCCGAGGCGCCAAGGTGCGCCCCGGCGGTTCCAGTGTATTTACTCGGTTTCGCTGTCCAGAATCATCCGTCCAGCACTGTCAAAGTTGTAATATCCCTCCGGTATCAGGCCGTGCGTCCAGTATACATAGTAGCTGCGGTCATGGACGACCTCACAGGTGGAACGTACATAGTAGTAGTCGCCATCGATCTGGATCAGACCGGCATAAGCACGTTCGCCGTTCCGATAGAAGTACAGGCTTCCATCTTCCTCGTAGATCCCGTTTTTCAGAGGTGCGACGCTGCCTGTCAGTTTGCCATCTGCGTCGAAGTGATATCTGCCCTGGGGCATCAGGTCATGCGTCCAGGAAATGTAGTAATCGCAATCGCGTACCACTTCACACTTGGAATTCACATAGTAGTAATCATCGCCAATTTTGATGAGGCCCGCATAGGTCAGTTTTCCATTGACATAGTAATGCAGAACGCCATCTTCCTCGACGATGCCATTCTTCGGAGTGCCGGTCAGCTTTCCGTTTTCATCGAACGTGTAGTAACCGGCTTCCTTCAGGCCGTGCGTCCAAGTGATCCAATATACGCAATCGGTCACGACCTCGCCGTTGCTGCGGACATAATAGAAGTCACCGTCAATTTCAATCAGGCCGACATAGGTTACCTTGCCATTGACATAGTAACGAAGTACGCCGTCATCGTCCTTTACGATGCCATTCTTGTCCGTTGCGCCCTGAATGAGCTTGCCCTCTGCGTCAAAGGCATAGGTTCCTTCCTTCATCAGGTCGTTCATTCTGGAGCAGTAGTAGGTCTGGTTCACGATCAGCTGGCCCTTGCTGTTGGCATAGTAGTAATCGTCACCAATCTTGATCATGCCTGCCGGAGCCTTGATGCCGTCGACATAGTAGTAGAGGTCTTCGCCATCCTTCAGGATCCCGTTCTTGCTGGTGTCCTCGTCGTGCAGAATGACGCCGTTCTCATCGAAGTAGTAGCCCCACTCCGGAAGCGCAAGGCCATTGGTCTTATGGAGCCAGCAGTCCTGGCCGTTCAGCATAGAATGCTTCACCGCTGCCGAGAGGGTCAGTCCGTCACGTTCCTCCAGATTCTTCTGAACTGCGAAGTAATAATAGTTGACCTCGCCGTCCTCCTTGACAACGCGCTTCAGACCAGCTTCCTCTTCGATAATGCCTCTGTTGAGCCAATAGGTATCCTCTCCAATGCTGTAAACGCCGGTAACGTCGCTCTGGAATACGCCCTCAGCGTCAAAGACGCAGCGTGCTGTTTCAGTTGCTCCATTAGGGATCAGCGCAGCGATACCAGTAGCCGCGTATCCAGTTTCGGGGTCCAGATAGTAGGTATTGCCGTCAATGACCGTCCAACCGGTTTTTTGCAGCTCGCCATCCTTGTAGTACAGCTTGCCGTTCACATCCGTAAACCAGCCGTTCCAGAACTGCCACTGTGCATACAGCGTCATATCGCCGGTCAGTTCAAGAATTGCGCCCGCATCGGCATAGGTGGCTCCGCTGCCATCTGCGGCAGTGTTCCAGCCGATGAACTTGTAGCCCTCACGAGTAAAGGTGTTGGCATTCAGGGCGGTGTCCACACCGACCTCAAAGCGCTGAGGCTCCATACTGCCTTCGCCGCCGTTGGCATTGAAGGTGATGGTGTAGAACACACGGGCAGTTGCAGAGTACTGTGCCGTATAAGTGGCATCCTCTTCAGCAACCACAACCTCCGGACTCCAGCCGGTGAAGGTGTAGCGGTAGTTGTCGTCAGGAGCCTTATCCGTACTGTCCTTGAAGGAAGGCATGGTGCCCTTCAGATAATCTTCCTCAGCTACGACCTCGCCATCGATCACCCAGGTGATGTGTGCGCCAGTCTTAGGAATTTCCGTGCCTTGTTTCAGCAGTTCATTGCAGACAGAGCAGCAGGTGTCGCCAGTGTAACCGGGTGTCGTAAGCGTTGCTTCGACCGCATTGCGAATCTCCGGCTTGTGGCCAGTAGCCGGGATCACTTCAATTCCGGAGATCGTTGCGCCGCAAACCGAGCATTTGACGCCCGCCGTATGACCGGCCTCGGTGCAGGTAGCGGGCTGTTCCGCAACTTCAACCGGAGTATGTCCAGTCGCGTTGATTGCTTCAGTCTTGGTTGCATTGCAAACTGTGCAGGTGTAGGTCTTGACACCGGCGTTCTCACAGGTGGGAGCGGTCGTGATCTTGCCCTCATTCCAGCTGTGGCCCTTGGCGGGAATAGCCGTGCCGGTGCCTATTTTCTTGCCGCAATCCTTGCAGTAGGTGTCGCCGGTGTAGCCATCCTTGGTGCAGGTTGCGTCCTTCGCGTTGCGGATTTCGGTATTTTTATGATCGCAGGGCTTGGCAGTTCCCCACACACCGTTTGAATAATAGAATGTAGTACCCGAGTTCTTGCCTTTCGTGTCGGCATAGCTGCCGTCGGCGTTGTGCAGCTTGGCGGCGGTGATGGGGATCTCATGTGCCGTCACGTCGGAACCGCTCTGCGTGTACTGATACGTCTTGGTCTCCGTGCCGGGGGTACCCTGCTGGTTATAGACACCGGTGCCGTTGCTGGAGCAGATGTCCGCACCGCTGGCGGTGGTGTAGATGCCGCCGATGGCGGTCAGCGTACCGTTGACGTCCACCTTCGCATCGATAAGGTTTGCTTCTGTGCGGTTATAATGCTTTCCGGGGGCATTTAGCACCGCTTTGAACTTGCCTCCGGTAACAAAGTTTTGGGCGACCCACTCGTCACGGTCATAGATGTAGATGCTCTTGCCGTTTGCAACCGTCAGGCCAGCGCCCTCGGCAATATTGACCTCAACGCCTGCCAGCAGAGCGGCATCCTGATTGATCGTCACATTTCCAGACTGGATATTGATGGTAATGTTGTTGGTGATAGGCAGTACGTAGCTTGCAGAGTTGACACTCATGCTCGCAAGCTTTAGCGACAACGTATTCAGTGCCGCTTCGCCGTTTACCGTAAATACAAGACGGTCTGTCTTTTCATCGTAATCCTTAGTAAAGCTACCGGATTCCACTTTGAACATACCGGTGTCGCCAATGAAATTAATAGCAGTAGTAAATGTGGTGCTCGATGCATAAACGCCGCTGTAAACCTGTTCGTTGGCGCCGGCATTCAGCGTCAAGGGAACTTCGATGTTTTGTACGAAGTACTGCGAAAATGGGAACACCCCATGGCCCATGGCGGAAGATGCGCTGCCGCCGCGGAAGTCTGCAATCTGATAGAATTCGTACACCGTAGCGCCGGATTCCGCCAGAACAGAGCCGCTGCCGGAGATAAAGCCCCATGCATAGAGCTTGCCGCCGTTCTTTACCGTGATGGAGCTGTTATCCGCCATTTTGATATAGCCGTAATCGCCAACGGGACGTCCCTGCTGACCGCCGCCAGCTGCAAAATATCTGCCGCCCAAACTGATCGCGCCATTGACGGTAATGGACGTGCCTTCGCTCATCGTCAGCGTCCGGAAAGGCTTAGACGCGGGAGTCGTCCGAATCGCCGCAGGAGCATCCGTATACAGTGTCCCTGCCGCGTCGAACGGAATCAGAAGTGTAATTCCAGCCGGAATGGTGTAGCTGCCGCTGATGGAGCCATCCGCAGCCAAGGTAATCTTGGACTGACCGTTTGCCTGTGCGTAAGCAACCGCTTCATTCAGGTCTGCAAACCGCTGACCGCCAGTCTCAAAAAGCGCCAGAGACTTGCTCACAAACTTCGCCGTAACGGTGCAGTCACTTTCGATATTCAGGGCGGTGGTTGCCGCAGTCGCGATGCATTTGCCTGTGGTCAGGTTATACCAGCCCAAGAACTGATAACCATCCGCCGGGGTCGCCACTACCTGATAAGCGGTCATGGAGCTTTGCGTGTTGCTATATTCCTCGGTAATGAGTTTTCCGTCTACTGTATAAGTGCCGTTTTCAGCAGGCACGAAAGTCGCAGTTGCATTGACATCGCTTACCAGAACCACGTTGGTAAGGGTGATCTTCGTAGCAGCACTGGTGCTGCCAGACTGGATGTATACTTTAACGCTCTCGTTTGCCGCCAGTTCCTTGGTAAAACTGGCACCCGAAGAAACCTCTGTACCATCCACCTGAATTTTTCCGCCGTTCTGCTCAATAGAATAGTCAAAAGAAAGGGTTGCCGTTGTCGACTTCTTATTTGTAATTGTCAGTGTGGATTTATAGGATGTAGTACTGCATCCTCCACTTATGCTGGTAGCTGCGCCGATAATGCTCGTACCATTGGCCGACCAAGCATCATCTGCGTCGCCCTTAAAACTCAGTCCAATGTTCTCGTCGGCTAAGCCTGTCACAGTGCCACTGGTTGCTGCAAACGCTGTCATGGTCACATTTGGAAGCAGTGCCATGACCATGCATATGCAGAGCACAAGCGAAAGGAATCGCCTCAATGTGCTTTTCATTTCTTTATTACCTTCTTTCTTTGATGATTTCTGGCGTTTATTTCTATGTAAATGCTGAGTCCCGCCGTAAATGCGATGGCTGCCCAGACATGAGAAAGGTGGAATAGCATCCCCGTAGAGGACGTCCGGAAGAATTCATCAATGAAGCGGAACGCTCCATAGGATGCCATATAAAGTGGGTAAATACTGCCGGGGTTCTTGCTCTTTTTCACTCTGGGGATGAGCAGAATCAGCATCACAATATAATAGAGAATCTCGAGTTCCCTTGTGGGGAAGTGAACGTGCGTTCCCGGTATGGCTAAGCCAGCACAGCAGCCAGAGACGATGCAGTTGATTCGAGCGCACATCACCGTGAAGATCATGCAAATCGTAAAAATATCAAAAACGGCTTTGATATTGCGCTTTGAAACCTTTGCGCTGATGAAATAAAGCACTGGCATAAAGAACACTCCGCCGAATAAGCTCATGTTGCCAGCATCTCCGGTTTCCAGAAACGCAAATGCTTTTACACTCAAAACACCACATACCGTATGCAGCACCGAGAATGCTATCACGGCGTACCATTTCATTTGGAGCTGCCGCCGCATCCTGTACAGCCAGAACACATTGAAAATAGTTCCAAGCAGTAAGAGCACGATCAGGGAATGCTCTTTCAACCAGATAAATACAAGATCAAGCAATACGTACTCCTTTTCGTATTCGTATCTTCCATGGGGTATGGCGCTAAAATCACCATACCCCATGGGCCTTTTGGTTATTTGACCATCTTGCCGTCTGCGCCAAAGGTGTAGAATGTGGCAGGCAGCAGGTTGTTGGTTTTGCTGATCCAATAGCGCTGGTTGGTGATGACCTTGCAGTAGCTGTTCACATAGTAGTAATCGCCGTCGATCTGAATCAGACCGGCATAGGTCTTGACGCCGTTGACATAGTAGTACAGCTCGCCATCCTCGCTGACGATGCCGTTCTTCACCCCGGGATCAGGATTTGGATCCGGATCGGGGTCAGGCGTCGGAATGGGTGCATCGGTCATCTTGCCGTCTGCATCGAAGTTATAGAAGGTTGCGGGCAGCAGATCATTGGTCTTGCTGATCCAGTAGCGCTGGTTGGTAACAATCTTGCAAGAGCTGTTCACATAGTAATAATCGCCGTCAATCTGAATCAGACCAGCGTAGGTCTTGACACCATTGACATAGTAATACAGCTCGCCGTCCTCGCTGACGATGCCGTTCTTCACCTCGGGATCAGGATTGGGATTAGGATCGGGGTCAGGCGTCGGAATGGGTGCATCAATCATCTTGCCGTCTGCATCGAAGTTATAGAAGGTTGCGGGCAACAGATCATTGGTCTTGCTAATCCAGTAACGGCAATTTGTTACGACCTTGCAGGAGCTGTTCACATAGTAGTAATCGCCGTCGATCTTGATCAGGCCCGCGTAGGTCTTGACGCCATTGACATAGTAATACAGCTCGCCATCCTCGTTGACGATGCCGTTCTTCACCCCGGGATCAGGATTGGGATTCGGGTCAGGATCCGGCGTCGGAATCGGTGCATCCGTCATCTTACCGTCTGCATCGAAGTTATAGAAGGTGGCAGGAAGCAGATCATTGGTCTTAGATACCCAGTAACGCTGACTCGTGACTACTTTGCAGGAACTGTTCACGTAATAGTAGTCACCGTCAATTTGAATCAGACCGGCATAGTTCCTGACACCATTCACGTAGTAATAGAGCGTACCGTCTTCGTTGACAATGCCGTTTTTGCTCGGATCCGGATTATCAATAATCATCCTGCCGTTTTCGTCAAAATCGTAGAACGCCTGTGCAAGACCAGTGTCATTCGGGAAGGATACCCAGTGACGGGTGTTCTTAACAGCGGTATAATTGCCACTTCCAAAATAGTAGTAGTATCCATCTTCCGCTAAATACAGGCCAAAGCAGACCATTCCGTCGATGGTGTAGTACGTATTTCCGTTAAGATAGAAGAGGCCTGTGTGCTGATATACGCCGTGGCAAATCCCATCTTCGCCAAAGTCATACCAGTAGATATGATCATCGTGATTGTAGCTTTCTTTCACATATCTAAGCCCTGTATAACGATAGCCCTGCGGGTCGAAATAGTACTTTTCGCCTTCAACCGTATACCATTTTCCCTGTACGAATGTCGGCCCATAATAATACTTGGTTCCTTGATCGGTTGTCAGCCATTCTCCCTTCAACAGCTTTCCGTTATCAAACGTGTACGTCACATTCTCGAAGAATGCTCTACTCGGGCCATTCAGTCCTTTGAATGTCTCTTTATCAAAGTAATAATAGCTGTTCTCACCATCTGCATCCGTCAGGTTCCACCAGCCAGACTTGGCCACACCGTTGATGGCGTAGTACCGTGCACCGTCAAGTTCGAACAGACCTGTGACCTTGCCCTCGCAAGCACCGGTCGTCTCATTGAACTGGTAGAAATACTCGTTGCTTTCATCGTTGAGGCCAGGGACCTTGTGAACGCCCTTCACAGCGACGTTATCCACAAAGTAGTAGGTTGCGCCGTTGATCTGCTTCCAGCCGGACCAGACTGTGCCATCCAGAATGAACTTATCCGTAAATTTCTGATACGATTCGCAGTAAAAATGGCCGCCCTTGGGATGTGTGACATTTTCCGGCTCCTCATAGGGATAAATACCATATTGCTCTTGGAAAGAGGTCTGCTTGGCCATGCTGTAGAGCGCGTTTGCGCCAAGATAGATATCATAGCCGATCGAACCAGCGTTCGTAATTGTCAGCGTCTGATTCGCGCCGTTCTTAGCGGTCATCTTTACACCACTGAGAATGCAGATGGGGTTGGCCGTTTCAGGATCAATGGCCTGGCTCTGCTTGATGAAATTGCACTTCACCGTGAGCAGATTATTCTCGTCCATGGATGCGGACGTCAGACGGAAATAATCATTCGACACCGTCAGGTTGGAAATGTCCACATCGACATTCTGGTCGAACTGGAACTTCACCGTCACCTCGGTCTTCGGGCTGACGCGCTCTGCCAGCTGGAGCAGCAGGTCCCAGGCCGTGATGCCGGAAATATCGCCGCCAGCAACCATGGACAGAAGCGGCTTCAGCTTTTCAGGCATCTTGATCGTCATCATATCCAGTCCGAAGACATAGGTGACGTTCATGGGCTGGCTGGGATCGATCACATGATAGCGGTCTGTCTCGCCGTCGCCGCCGGGGAGGTATTCCGCATTGGAGACATCTCTTGTCCATGCGAAGGTTCTGTCGCCGCTTGTAGCGTTGTCAAAGTCGAAAATCGCCTGATTGGCACTGTACATGGCGACCTTAATCGTAGCACTGATAGAGTAGTCCCGCGTAATCATGGCCGTAATGGTCACATTGCGCAGACCGGATCCCTCGCTGCCGGTAAAGGCAAAGCCATTGTTCGCAGCTTCCACAGTACCTGCTGCGCTGTTGCTCAGTTCAAATGTGATATCGCCCGCGCATACAGCGACGGGATTCTCGTTATAGGTTGCAACCAGAGGAAGGCGCACCGAGTCTCCGTAAATGGCGTTGATGCTCGTTTTGGAGAATTTCAGTCCATTCGGCTCGACCACAGTAAGCGTCTTGCTGCCGATCACCGTGTCACCGGACAGGAGCTGAATTTCCACGCTGCCTTTCTTGACGGCGGTGAAAACACCATCTTCAGAGACGGTACCGATGGTTTCATCTGCGGACTTCCATGTGATATCGGCAGGAAGTTCCGCCGCGCTGCCGGACGCACTGACACCGGAAGCAACCAGACGAACCGTGGCGCCGCTCGTCAAGTAATCGTAAGCAGAGGTGATCAGGGCATGATCGAGCTCCGTGGAGACAGGAGCCGTAGAGACCACCATCAGAGAGGAACTAACGGAACGCTCATAACCATCCGAAGGACGGTTCACAACCGTGAGCGTATTGCTGCCTTCCTGCTTCGCTACGAAGGTAGTGGAACCGCCGCCATCCAGATTGATTGCAGTCACACAGCCTGCGTCCAGCATGATCTGTGCCAGTTCTTCAGCACTGCCGCCGGCGGAGAAGGGTTCCTGACGGCCGTCCAGCACCATCATGATGACCTTGCCCTCAGCAGTGATACCCACACAAGTGCGGGAATGACGGCTGTTATAATAGTCCGCCGCACTGGTCACGACGGCCTTCCCATCTTTGACCAGATAAACGCTGCCGCCGACAGCCTCTTGGATTTGGTCTTTATAGGCTGCGTAATCGCTGGAGCTGCCGATCATGGCGGTTCCATCCTTCAGAATCGCAAAGAAGTTTTCGGAGGTGCCGCCATGATACTCGACACCATCCATGACCAGCGCGCCGCCGGGAGCGCCGGTCGTCATGTTATAAAAGTCTGCATTGACGCCGACCACTGCATTGTAGTGCTCGACGTAGTTTGCCGCATCGGACGGATCGGAATGACGCTTCTGAGCCGCCGCCATCTGATCGGACACGCGGGACATTGCCCAGCCCTGGCTCGGATCGTTGTCGTGATAATTGGCGTGGATGCTCACATCCTCCCGGGCGATATCCGCCGTGGCAATGTAGTAGACGATCTGCTTGTCGTCCTTGGTCAGTGCGTAATTGATCGTCTGTGTCACGCCGGGGGCAACAGTCGTCGTATCCGAGGAAAACACAGAATAGTAGGCATTATCCGGCTTCGGCTCGGGCTTAGGATCCGGATCGACCGGGTCGGGATCAACGGGATCCGTGCCGTTGGGATCGCCAGCCAGATCAAACAGATAATCCGCAAATGCATAGCAGCAGGCCTTGCGCAGCGTCTCGCAATTGGGCAGATCTGTCAGCGAGTACGAGCTCTCCAGCGCACCGATCAGGGTATTCCCGGTATAGGTGCTCAGGACCTTGCTCCGGATACCGTCTTTGGTGACCATGCCGCCCAGACGGTTGGTCAGGAAGTAGGAAGCGCGGCTTGCGTCTGTAAGCCCTGCGGTAAAGTAGTTCTCAATGATCGTGCTCAACGCCACACCGCCGCGGTTCATCTCCGTTGTGAGATAGAACGCATCCATGTCGCCATAGAGGTCCGTATCAGTGAAGGAGTGACCCACACTGTTGAGTGTGCCGTAATCTACACCGAGGTATTTTGTACGAATGTTGGCGGCAAGCGTATCGACGTCAGTCTCCGTGGTATCTACCTTGTCAGCGATATCCACGTTTTCGGCGCAGTACATCAGATCTGTAATGTCACCGGCCCAACTGCCCATATCGGCACGAGCCTGAACAACAGCATCCGTCATGCCCTGCACCTTGGCGTAATTGGCCACATCCATTGCGCCAAACACATGGCCAAGGTCAACTTTATTGCCATTGGGCAATGTGAAGTTGCCCAAGTTCTTCAGCGCAGAAGCCGAAGTGTTGTTCGCGGTATCCTGCTCGGAAACGTAGGCGGTGAAGGCAGTATTCTCCTTGCCGCAGACCATTTCCCAAGTGCCGGAGGTGTACCGCTCCACGCCTGTACGGATATAGTTGATGATCAGCGCATTGGCATCCTCACCGGCATTTTCTTCCGCATAGGTCTGGGCATAGCCTTCCAGAACCTTGAAACAGGAAAGGAATGTCGCATAGTCTGAAATCATCGTAGTTGCAGCTGCGTTCCCCCCGGAAGCAGCAGAGCCTTCATCGTTTGAGCCCGCCGCGAAGACGCTGACCGGCAGCATAGCTGTCAGCAGCATCACAAGAACAAGGCACAAAGACAAATGTCGTTTCACCAGTCTGCTTGTCATAACAGTTCTCCTCCTATTGTAATTACATTCAGCTTAAATGATCGATCAGATAATTTAAGTCCTCTTGCATTGCGTAGAAGCGGGTCTGCTCTGTCTCTTCCAAGCCAGAATCGGCAGGCAGTTCCTCAACATGCAGATAAACATTTCGCTGGGTTCCCGTGTCGTCCGTCAGGCTGCCGACAACCTCACTGCTGTCATCACCAATTAAAACCTTGAACAATTCATAGGTTTCTTCTCCGCTCTTGGTTTCAAAGGTAACCGCAATCGTGTTGCCGTTCTGCTCCTGGCGAATGGTAACATACTCCTGCCAACGATCCGGATAATGCAGATCACCGTAGTCCGTATGAACGACTACATCTTCTGGAATCGTATTTGCAGAAACATTATCATTCTGTTCTTCTTGCACTTTGTCATTGCCGCACCCGGCCAACAGGCCACACACGAATATGACGCACAAAAATACTGATATCCATTTTCGATATGTCATCCCTGCATTCCTTTGGCGTATTCGGATTTTGTTTTGTTTGCTTGTCACTTTGTCGTCTTGCATTCCTTGACCTCCGCAGTTTTATAATTACTAATTGCTTCCACGAAAATATCTCTTAGACATTCTTCATTAACTTCAGCGCTATGAAACTGTTCGGCCAATGATTGTGCGCATAGTGTATAATGACTGTACTCATTGGCTTCTTCGCATAAATGCCGTATTGCATTAGGAAGTTCTTCTGCTTTTTCGAGTATGTATGCAGCACGATAACGTCTCAAATAATCAATTGCTGCAATTTCAGATGGCCCATACGCAAGAATGCATGCTCCGCTTCGTAGGCTTTCTGCAATTTTTGTAGAAAGGGAATACTTAGTACGACAAATTGATTTGTTATCAAAGGCTTCAGTAAAGATAATAAACTTACTTGTCCCTAAGAGCCGCTCAACCTCTCGCTCAGAAATACATCCGCAATAAGTCAATCCATTTCCCTTGTTGATTTGTTGAAGAATTGTGGAATTCCGCTCACCGGAGTATACATTGATTGTCTCAAATCCAGTTATTGCGGCTGCCCTGAGCGCACGCCCCAGTTCAGTCAGCGGTACAATGCGATTGATTCCCAAATTCCCAACATAAACAACACCCGACCGGAAATCAGCAGGCAGCGAGTAATGGTTAATTGCACTTGAGATTCGGATCGTTTTTGTTGGAACTTGAAACAAGCGTGCATAATCTCTTTGCATCATGTCACTGATCGTAACAATAGTCCCGCCCCGATGAATGACCTTTCGGGCCAGCTTCACCAGCTGTTGGCATTGTATTCGACGCAAAAAAGGTCCATGATTCAGCGGCTCAATATAGAAATCATCTGCGCACCACATCACAATCGGAATGTGCAGGAAATCCGACAGCCAAATGGCGATACGATAGGGAAACGCATAGTCTCCGGCCGCTAAAAATATGACATTAGGGGCAAATGCCTGCACCCACTCCAAAAGCGCTTTGGTTTTCCATTTGCCGAATCTCCACATTGTGTCCCGCAAAAAATAGATGAATGATGTACGCCGTCTGGAAAACTGATATACCTTCGCCAGCCAGCCTGTGTCGGTTCTGCTCTGCACCGCCGATTCATCAATGTCTGATGCATCAAAGACCCTGAACTCTGTTTTTCGTGTAAACAGCGAATGCAGAATATTGCTGTCCGTCATTCTGAAATAGTGCAGACAGCATCTTCGAGTCGGAATCTCCTGATGGAAGTACAATTGTGCGAGATTATCTGGGGGGATTCCAGCCAACATATGCATCATTGTTTTCCCCATGTTTCCAGAAGAACTGAAAACATTGTGACTAACAACAAGTACTCGCGGTTCTACCATATTATCTCCTCGAAAATATCCGGAATCGCATTTATCGAATGCTTCTTGTAAGAACGTCGAACTGCATATTATGAAGTTCCGACAGATGCGCTTCATACGTGTGCTCCAGATCCAGAATGGCGACATGCTCTTTGCACTTTCTGTCCTCCGGATTTGGGAGCACGTGGTAATCGCCGTACAGCTTCGTCAGCAGCTCGTCATAATAGGCAGATACCGGAAATGCTCCATCCTCGAACTGCATCTCAACGGACTGCTCAATCCATGCCCGCGGGAATATATTTTTCTCGTATTTGCTCCCTGCGCCAAAAAATGTATGGACTAACTGCGATTTCTGATCTTTTTTTCGTATACAAATTGCCTTGAGCCCTTTGAGCGGGAACATGCGGCATACCTGCATGAATAGCTTCTTAATCACACTATTGGTTTCATACCCACGAGCATATAGGCTTTTTGCAATAATGATTTTTGATACACAAAACTGTATCTTCCGCATCAAAGTGCAATCAGAGAGGTTATCGCACGGGAAGATATCGACATACACGCCTTGGTGCGTCTTCAAATCCTTTGGATAATACTTCTCTATGCAGGTCGTATTGTTTCGCCGCAATTTGGAGTAGGGCATTGGCCAATGAGCGCTGTGTTCCTGCTGGGCAAAATATAAAGTCTCGTCAAAATCTTCGGCCGCTTCCTTGAAAAAACGCTCATACTCACTGCGAGACATTATAATATCCACATCATCATCCCATGGAATGAAGCCGTGATGTCTGACTGCTCCTAATGCCGTGCCTGCAAAAAGCTGATATGATATTCGGTGCCTTTTGCAGACGATATCAATATCTTTCAGCATTTCAAGCAGAAGTGTCTGATGAGCCGTCATTCCCGTATGTTGTTCCAGTACTCTCATATGTGCGCCCTTAGCTACGCAGAAAAGTTATATACATATACTTGCGCAGCCAGTTCGGTGACAGCGCAGAACTACTTCGGATAATGCAACTCTCAGCATACTGCCAAGCATTTATGAATCCTTGCTTCCACATGAAACGGAACAATTCTATTTGCGTTTTTGCGTAGTGCCACCCTGACCGGCGCTTGTACATATCTACTGTGGCTCTTACGAAAATGAGCGGCTCTTGAATATTGTATCCTTCATAGCCGACCATCAGCATTCGAATCCACAGATAATAGTCCTCCAGCCGGTAAAAGTGCTGATACGAACCTGCCGCCTCAACCGCCGATTTTTTGTACATTACGCATGCATGATTAAATGGGTTCCTTCTTTTAGCAAATTCTCTGATCGCTTCATTTCCTTCTGGCAGCATTCGCCTGCGATCCGCATCTTCTGGTGTTTCCGAAAACTCCAATATTGTGCCAGAACAGATGCTCACTTCCGGATGTTCGTTAAAAACTGCAACCTGCTTTTCACATCTGTCAAGGCACGCAATATCATCACTGTCCATACGCGCAACCAGTTCATTCCTGCAGTGCCTTATCCCTTCATTCAAGGCATTTCCCAAGCCCATGTTTTTCTCAAGCCGCACGACCGTTAAGGTCTCGCCCATCTGACGCTGCTTTTCAGCAATCACACCGTCCAATTCCGGGGTCAGTGGTCCATCACATACCAAAACGAAATCACTGGTCGGCAGGCTTTGAGTCTGCATGCTTTCAATTGCAAGTCTCAGCCATGTCGGATTTTCCTTGCTATAGACTGACATAAGGACGGAATATGCTCCATATTGCTCTGCGCTCATAAAGCGCCCCTTTCTGCTCCAATTATTTGCCTAGAAGTCTTCGGCATTTAGTCCAATCTTCGTACCGATCCCCCAGCATATGGATATCGCTTCCGAGGTACTTTACATATCCATTTTCAATCCATTCAAGATACCGTTTACGTTTCAGCGGCTTTGTCAGGCATTCTGCATTGAGCTGGAGCGGCACGCTCTCACAAATCAGTTTTTCAATATTCTCTGCAGGATACCGCTCTGCGTGAGCAAGGACAATTTGAATATCCGCCAGGTCACACAGAAGATACAGCGTGTCCCAGATCGACTCCGGCCACGCATAAAACGGCATTTCCAACAAGAGCTCGTTTGTACCCTCACGGCACAGGCGGTTCAGGCCGTCCATCCGTTCCATGCCATCGCAGATCAGCACCTCTGCGCCGAGCTGAATCAGCGGAGCGTTTTCAGGCAGCTCACGGAGCAGCAGCCCTGCAGTTTTCTTCCTACGGCGCAGGAAGGATTCGACGGACTCCTTGTGCGGGTAAAAATGCGGCGTTGCACAGATCGTTTTCACGCCAGCAGAAGCTGCCATCTCCACCTGTTTCAACGAGGTCGCAAGGCCATCGCTCCCATGGTCGCAGCCGGGAAGAATATGGGCATGGTAGTCAAGCGACAAGTCGAGCTTCATATTACCGCGCTTCATACGACTCAGAATAGGAATACTTATATCCGTATTTGCCCCCATATTTATATTTGTAAGCATTCTTCACGGATTTCATATTCAGGCCGTTGAGCACCGTGCCGCATAGGTTTCCGCCCGCACGGCGTACTGCATCGATGGCCTCGTTCAGCTCGTCCTCCGTCGTATTGCCGGACTTGACTACGAGTACCACACCGTCCACATAGGTCGAAACAATTTGGGCGTCGGCGACCGTATTGATTGGCGGCGTGTCGATAATAATATAGTCATAAACCTTTGCACTTTCTTCCACGAAGTGCTTCATACGCTCGGATGAAAGCAGTTCGGAGGGGTTCGGTGGGATGGTGCCAGTGCAAACGATCCAGAGCGGCAGATCTTTCACCTTGTCCAGTTCGAGCTTCGATATTTTTGCAAGAAAATCGCACAGTCCGGTAGGCTTCTCCACTCTCCAAAGGCGGCGCTGCGTTGGCTTGCGCATATCCGCATCGATCAAGAGCACCTTTTTACCCAACATTGCATAGCTAATGGCAATGTTGGCTGCTGTCAGGCTCTTGCCCTCAGAGGGCTTTGCGCTAGTGACGGCGAAGCTCGTACATGGGCGCTCCTTATCCGCCGTCATGCAGAACATCAAACTGGTGCGCAACTTTACATAGGCTTCCTTTATCGCAAATGGAGATTCATTGGTCAGCAGACGTTTCCTGCTTGTACGAACAGCTTCAATCGCTACCTTTCGGCTTTCTTTCTTTTTCGCCATAGAGCACTGCACCTCCCTCCGCCAGCTTCCAGCAGCCAGCATTCTCATTTGTCGCATGGATGTCCGGTATCTGACCAAGGACAGTCACACCGGCGGACTTTTCAATGTCCTCCGGCAGGTAGATGGTCGTATCGGCCATCATTCGCAGAATAATAGCAACTGAAGCCAGTATCACGCCAACCACAAATCCAATCGCGCTGTCAAATACGGTTCTGGGCGCAGATTTTTCCGTTGCCACCTCCGGTCGGTCCACGACCTCGACGCCGCCCGCCTTGGTAATACGAACGATTTCAGTAGGCGCAACTTTTGCAAAGGAATTGGCGATCTTACAGGCAAGCTCCGGATCGGTCGAGGTCGCTACCACCTCCAGCAACTGTGTATCCGACACAACGGAGACATTCACCATGCGGCTAAGTTCCTTTCTCGACAATGAAGTTTCTGCTCTCAAATCACTCAGAACGGAATCCAAAACAGAATTGCTCGCCAGGATCTTTGAATAGGTCGTAGCAAGGCTCTCCGCCGCCTGGAGGTCGCTGTTATTGATCGTTCCCTGTGAAGAATTGTCTGCACTGTTATATACATAAAAACTCACTCGAGATTCATAGGTCGGCGTAACAAAAATTGTTACTACTGCATAAACGCCCGCAGCAACAACGACCCCCGCAAGGAGCAGCCAATGAATCTTTGCCAACAGGATCTTTGTAATATCCCATAGTGACAGTTCTGTGCCCCCCACGGAAGCATACGGTTTCTTACTTTCGTTCATATTCTAGGATTGTCCTCCAAACGCATCTTTCTTTATCGGGCGCCCGCGCCGCACAAAACGACGCGGATCGTTTTTCCAATACACGCCAAATCCATCCAAATCGACCGTTTTTCTATATACTCCATATCATAGATAATTTTTTCTTCCGGCTTCAGAGAATATCCGCCATTCACCTGAGCATGTCCAGTCAGGCCAGGAACAACCATTAACCGGTTGGAAAAACCGGGAATGTATTTTTCAAATTCTCCGTAGAAATAAGCACGCTCCGGCCGCGGGCCGACGAAACTCATGTCGCCGCGCAGGATGTTATAGAACTGAGGAAGCTCGTCCAGCCGGGTGCGTCTGAGAATTTGGCCGAAGTGTGTGCATCTGGAATCCTGCTCATCTGCCCACTGCGGGCCGTTTTCCTCTGCGTCAAGACGCATTGACCTGAATTTATAGATCATAAACGGCTTCCCATGGAGACCGAGCCGCTCCTGCTTAAAAATTGGGGAACCTGGCGAGTCCAAAGTGATGATCAATGCAATGATTATCATCGGGATTGCCAGAATCAGCAGGCCCAAGAAAGAACATACTATGTCAAAAGCACGCTTCGTTATCAGGTACAGCTTCTTTTGTTCCAATACAGGTTTTGCTATTTGAATGATCACATCGGCAGAGCTCTCCTCTGTCAAACAGCTGCTCGCTGTTGTTGTCACATATCTCACATCCCTATATCTGTATCTCTGCCCCCCATCGGTTCTGCACGAAACCGTCCAGGGGCAAAGGCTCTACACAGATATTGAATTTGCAAATTGCTGTACAAAAATATCCATTCAAGGTGCGCAATTCAAGTAAGTACCGCCTCCGCCATAGCTGCACAAAAACGAACATCTTTTGTTAATGCAGATGTGTCAGCGGAGCTTTCGTGGAGTTTGCCACTCCACATGTAACGAAAAACATAGTTATTCTTTTGTATTATAGCACATTACATATTCAAATGCAATTGAATCAGCAAAGAAATGGAAGAAAAAAGTATGTTTTTGTCAACTTACGTTAATTTTTTGCGGAGAATTACGTTGACTTAAAGTTCAGCGCTGTCATCCCAGCAGTCTGGATGAAATTAAAATAAGATCCACACCCAACATAATCACTGCACAAGGAGGAATTACAAAATGGCAAAGGGTGAGAATATCTTCAGACGGCGGGACGGTCGCTGGGAGGCTCGGTATATCAAGGGTCGTGAGCTATCCGGAAAAATCAAGTATGGATACTGTTATGGGAAAACATATCGGGAAGCCAAAGAGAAAGCCGCAAAGCGCAAAGCAGCTTTGGCAAATGGAGCTCCCTTACCGACAGCCAGAACGCAAAAACCGTTCTCCAGCTATTGCTTGGAATGGCTACATACAAAGAAATGCACGGTGAAAGAATCAACGTATATTAAATACAGCACCGCGGTCAATAAGCACATCATTCCAAAGCTCGGCGTGTGCCGCCCTCTGGGCTTCACGACGGAATTGATGGACGATTTCATCAAAGAACTGCAATTCGAAGATGAACTGGCGCCAAAGACGGTGCATGATATTCTAGTCGTGCTGCATGGCATTTTGAAGTTCGCTTCCTCGAAGTTTGCAGGCTCATTTCCCGCGGTGGAGATCAACTATCCGAAGATTGGCAAGAAGGAGATGCGCGTTTTGTCCAGAGAAGAGCAGGCGCGCCTCGTTGCCTATCTACATGAGGATCTGGATTCGTGCCGATTTGGTATCTTGCTGGCGCTATGTACAGGCATACGAATTGGTGAACTCTGTGCACTGCAGTGGGAAAGTGTTTCTACAAACGATAAAGCTATCCGAATTGCAAAGGCCCTGCAAAGGCTGCATGATACCAGCGTATCGCAAGGTGCTCGAACAAGGATTGTGATTGGTCCGCCCAAAAGCGATACCTCCGTGCGAACGATCCCTATGACGGAATACGCAACCGGGCTTTGCAGGCGCATGAAACCGCAAAGTTCAGCTGCGTATGTTCTGACCGGAACGGAAGCGTTCATGGAGCCGCGGACATTGCAGTATCGATTGGAAAAGTACACGCAGGCATGCGGTCTGGAGGGCGTGCATTTTCATACGCTGCGCCACACATTTGCGACGCGAGCTGTTGAGGTCGGATTTGAAGTTAAATCATTGTCAGAAATATTAGGACATACCTCTGTGACGATCACGTTGGACCGGTATGTGCACGCTTCGCTGGAACTGAAACGGGATAATATGCAGAAATTGAAGGTAGTGGGCCTATGATCTACGCAGTCAAAACTAGTGTAAGTGAATATCATAAAAACGGGAAAAGCCTTGCATAGCAAGGCTTTTTCTTTGCTTTTGTAGTGGAGTGGCAAACTCCACGAAAATACAACTTCGGCTCAGTCCGTAAAATGGAGTACATTAGAGGCCCATTCGCTTTCTTCACCAAAAATCATCAGCGCATTTCGTTCTAATGATATGTTTTGCCTGCGTTATCCACGCGTTTTCATTATAAAGAAATTAATTCCATATTTCAAGACTGAAATGAGTTATTCATCCAGAAAGAGGCAGCACGAATTCAACGAATATACGTAAATCTAACGATTACTGCTACACTTATGACAAAAATAGCCTACATAAAATGAAAATCCCGCTGCGAAATTTCTCCGCAGCGGGATTAATTTATATGCCAAAACGGCCAAAAGTCTTATTTCAAACAGTTCCCAGGCACAGAAAAAGCCCACCGTAATTCTATCGAAATTACGGTGGACTTATGGTCCGAGTGACAGGGTTCGAACCTGCGGCCTGATGGTCCCAAACCACCCGCGCTACCAACTGCGCTACACCCGGATATGAAATTTCGCAATTTGCATAAAATAAAGTTTAACATATTCTTTAGAAATGCGCAATGGTTTTCTGCGTTGCAGTTTTCGGGCGCGTGTGGTATGCTCTAAACATCAAATCAGGACTTGTTATGACAGGAGCATCAACCTATGAGAATGCGAAAAAAGCCCAACCTCGTCCCGCGCATGGAGCGCTGCGCGGCCACGCTGATCACTGACCCCGAGGCGCTGCGCGGCCGCTGGCTGGAACAGTTCCCCGGCCATCAGGCGCTGCAGCTGGAGCTCGGCTGCGGCAAGGGCCGCTTCACGGCGGACACCGCGGCACAAAATCCGGACATCTTCCTCGCCGCGATCGAAAAAGTTCCGGACGCCATGGTCGTCGGCATGGAGCGCGTGACCGAGCGCGGGCTCGAAAACGTGCGCTTTCTCGACCGGGACGCAGCCAACCTGCTCGACATGTTTGCCCCCGGCGAGGTCTCACGCATCTACATCAACTTCCCCGACCCATGGAAAAAATCCCGCCAGCACAAGCGACGCTTGACCTATGCGGGCTTTCTGGCGCTGTATGCAAACGTGCTGCCGCTCGGCGGCGAGATCTGGTTCAAGACCGACAACGACCCGCTGTTCGCCTTCTCACTCGAGCAGTTCGCGCAGGAGGGCTGGGAGCTGCGCGAGGTCACGCACGACCTGCACGCCGACGGCCCTGTCGGCGTCATGACCGACTATGAGGCGAAATTCTACGATCAGGGCATCACGATCAACCGCTGCGTAGCGGTGAAAACGGAGGACACGAAATGCGACTTGTATCCTGGAACGTCAACGGGCTGCGCGCCTGCGTGACCAAGGGCTTTGCGGACACGTTCCGCGCGCTGGATGCGGATATTTTCTGCCTGCAGGAGACGAAGCTCCAGCCCGGGCAGATTGCGCTCGACCTGCCGGGCTACCATCAGTACTGGTGCAGCGCCGAGAAAAAGGGCTACTCCGGCACCGCCGTGTTCACGAAGGCCGAGCCGCTCGACGTGCAGTATAATCTCGGCCTGCCGCAGCACGATCTGGAGGGCCGCGTGATCACGGCCGAATACCCGGAATTCTACCTCGTGTGCGTCTACACGCCAAACGCCCAGGACGGCCTGCGCCGGCTGGAATACCGGATGAGCTGGGACGATGCGTTCCGCGAATTCGTCTGCTCGCTCGACCGGCACAAGCCGGTCGTCATCTGCGGGGACATGAACGTTGCCGCGACGGAGATCGATCTGAAAAACCCGAAGCGCAACGTCGGCAACCCCGGCTTCAGCCCCGAGGAGCGCGCGAAGTTCCAGGAGCTGCTGCACGCCGGCTTTACGGACACGTTCCGCGCCCTGCACCCGGACGAGACGGACGCCTACTCGTGGTGGAGCTACCGTTTCCACGCGCGGGAGAACAACGCCGGCTGGCGCATCGACTATTTCCTGTGCTCGGACCGCGCGGCGGAAAAGATCGAGACGGCCAGCATCCTTTCCGACATTTACGGCAGCGACCACTGCCCCGTGGAGCTCGAGATCGCATGGTGAAGATCGGAAACGTCGAGATCTGCGGCCCGCTCACGCTCGCGCCCATGGCGGGCGTGACCGATGCGCCGTTTCGCGCGCTGTGCCGCGCGCAGGGCGCCGCCCTCACCTGCACGGAAATGGTGAGCGCCAAGGCGCTGGTCTATCACGATGAAAAAACGAAGCAGCTGCTCTGGTCGCCGCCGGACGAGCACCCCGCCGCCGTGCAGATCTTCGGCCACGAGCCGGAGGTCATGGCCGAGGCCGCGCCCATGGCGCTGGCATACTCCGGTGCGGACATTCTGGATATCAATATGGGCTGCCCGGTGGGCAAGGTCATCCGCAGCGGCGACGGTTCGGCGCTCATGCGCGATCCCGAGCTCGCCGGGCGAATCATCGAGGCGGTCGTCAAGGCCGTCGATGTGCCCGTGACCGTGAAATTCCGCAAGGGCTGGGACAGCGGAAACGTCAACGCCGTGGCCTTTGCGCAGATGTGCCAGCAGGCGGGCGCGGCCGCCATCGCCGTGCACGGGCGCACGCGCGTGCAGATGTATGCCGGCCGCGCCGACTGGGACATCATCCGCGACGTCAAGCGCGCCGTGACGATCCCCGTCATCGCCAACGGCGACATTTTTTCCGGCGCAGACGCGGCGCACATCCTGCGCTACACCGGCGCCGATCTGGCAATGGTCGGCCGCGGCAGCTTCGGCGACCCGTGGCTGTTCGCGCGCGGCAACGCCGCCATCGCCGGCGAGCCGGAGCCGCCGCTGCCGCCGCTGCGCGAGCGGATCGAGGCGGCACTGCATCAGATCGAATTTGCCGCCGAGATCAAAGGCGAACGGCTGGCGTGCCTCGAGGCGCGCAGCCAGTTTTGCTGGTATCTGCGCGGTGTGCCGCACGCCAATGTCTACAAGCAGGAGGTCGTGCACGTCGAGACGCTCGACGACCTGCGGCGCATCACGCGCGCCATCCAGCGCGACTTGCGGGACTGACCGCAGAAAGGCAAGGAAACCATGGACCGGGACGAGGAACGGCGCATCATCGCTCAGGTGTGCGCCGGGGACACCAACGCCTTTGAGGCGCTGGTCGTCGCCTACCAGAAACAAGTGTATAACCTCGCCCTGCGCACCGTCGGCAACGAGGAGGACGCCGCTGACATGACGCAGGAGGTGTTCCTGCGCGCCTATCGGGCGCTGGGCACGTTCCGCGGCGAGAGCAAGTTCTCCGTCTGGCTCTACCGGCTGACGACGAACGTGTGCATCGACTTCCTGCGCAGCCGCCGGCGGCACCCGACCGTGTCGCTCACCGCCTCCGAGGACGACGACGAGCAGCCGCAGTTCGACCTCCCCGCCGACGAGAGCGTCGGCCCGGAACAGCAGCTGACCCGCAGCGAAATGCGCCGCTCCGTCGCGCGCGGGCTCGACAGCCTGCCGGACGATGCCCGCAAGATCCTCATCCTGCGCGAGCTCGACGGCCTGTCCTATGCCGAGATCGGCAAGGTGCTGCACCTCGAGGCCGGCACGGTGAAATCGCGCCTGTTCCGCGCGCGGCGGCGGCTCTGCGATTTCCTGCTCGCCGACGGGAACCTTCCCGACCGATATGCGTCAAAGCAGACGAAGGGAGGTGCAGACGGATGAGCGCCTGTGAACATTACCAGCAGCAGATCAGCCAGCTGCTCGACGGCGAACTGCCGCCGGAGCAGGTGCAGACATTGCGCGCACATCTGCGCACCTGCCCCGAATGTCAGCGCGTTTATGACGGCTTTCTGGCGCTTCAGGCCGCCGTCCGTGACGCGGCCGCCGCGCCGCCCGCCGACCTGACCGCGCGCATCATGCAGCAGGTGCGTCAGGAGCCCGTGCCGATGCCGCCGCGCTCCGCCGCCCCGGCGCGTCCGGCGCGGCATGTGCAGCCGACGCCCATTCGCAGGGCTGCTCAGCCCCGGCCGGCCGCGCGAAAGCGCCCGGCCGCCGGCCGTACGTCTCCCCTGCTGCCGATCTCGGTCATGGCGGCGTGTCTCGCGCTGATCCTCGGTGCAACGCTCTGGTTCGTGCCACACAGAAGCCAGCCGAGCGGTGCCGACACCGCGCTCGACAATGCGCAGGCGCCAACCGTGACCCTGTCTCCCTCCGTCAAGGAAGAGGATGCGGATGGCCGGAAGCAGGACAGTCTCCCCGCTCCGGAAAGCGCGCCGGTGCTCGACGACAGCGTCAGCAGTCTGCTCTTCTCCGTCCCGGCGGAAAGCAGCGCGGACAGCACGACACTGCACATCTCCGACCGCAAGACCATCGAGGCGCTGTCTGCGCTTCTGGTGCGGACGCAGCCGGTACAGCCGCTCGATGCCGACCGGACACCGCTGTGCGTGCTGGAAGAGACCAGCGCCGACGGCGTGACCACACGTGTGACCGTCTGGTGCGACGGCAAGGACGTGGTCTTCGTCAGCAGCACGGATACACAGTATTACCGCGTGCCCGACGCCGCCGCAGAGTTTTGCCGGCTGACAGGCCTTCCGGAAAACTGAACACCACGATCGGCTCCTTTGACCCGGCAGGCAAACGCCTGCCGGGTTTTCACTTGCACGCGCTCCCGCTCCCCCAATCGCCATTTTTCAATCATGTGCTGCAAAACGACGACAAAAAACCACAATTTTTTGAACATCCTTGGCAACCATTTACTTGAAACACGCGAAAACGTGTGTTATAATTTATCTTGTCTGCTTGTACCTTGCTGTTTTCGTAACAAACAGATGTATTTCTTAACAATATGGTGTCTTTTGCCATCAGGAGGATAATGACTCGTGAAACGTATCAAAGTATCGAACAATGTCATCAGAAGAATGCCCCGCTATCTCCGGAAGCTTGACGATCTGAATGCTGCCGGGATCGAGCGCATCTCTTCCGGCGAGCTGGGCCGCCAGATGGGCCTGACCCCCTCGCAGATCCGTCAGGATTTCAGCTGCTTTGGTGAGTTCGGCCAGCAGGGCTATGGCTACAACGTTGTGGCGCTGCGCGGCGAGGTCGCCAAGATCCTTGGCATGGATCGCAACTACTCGGCCGTTCTGGTCGGCGTCGGCAACATCGGCCGCGCGCTGGTGGAGAACTTCTGCTTCGAGCAGTACGGCTTCACCCTCAAGGCCGCGTTCGACATCAACCCCGACCTCATCGGCAAGGAAATGCACGGCATCGTGGTGCATGACTTCTCCACGCTCGACAACATTCTTGCCGAGCTCCAGCCGGACGTCGCCGTTCTCTGTGTGCCGAGGGCCATGGCCAACGACGTCGCCAATGAGATCTGCTCCGTCGGCGTGAAAGCCATCTGGAACTTCACGAACACGGAACTGCAGATCAAAGATGCCGACCCGATCATCGAAAACATCCACTTCTCCGACAGCCTGCTGGCGCTCGGCTACTACATTGCCGAAAGCCAGGACGAGGCCGAGGCCCGCGCTGCGAAGAACAAGAAGGCCTGACAGCCCGCAAAGGAGGTCTGCCCCTTGAAAATCAAGCGACTGATCTCGTTGCTGCTGACGCTGATGCTGCTTGCCGGCACGGCGCCCGCTCTGGCTGCCGACGCCGGCAGTCGGCAGGATCCGCTGCTGTCGCACAGCTTTGTGGACAGCTGGTCGTCTGCGGTGCTGAGCCACGCCGAGGCCACGGCGCATTCCGCCGCGCAGGCCGCACTGGACAAAGCCCTGCAGACGCATGACGCGGCGCTGCACAGCACCGCCGCCAAGAGCCGCATCTGCACGCTCAACGCCGGCAGCACGGTCGCGCTCAAGACCGGCGACTGCTTCACCGTTCTGAGCGGGAGCGCCGGCGTGACCATTTCCGCCGGTGTGCTCGTCGACACGACCGACGGCAAAAAGGCCGCCTCCGGCGCGCTGCACACGGCGCACCGCTACATCGCCTGTGAAAATCTGCGGGCGACCATTACCTGCGAGCAGACCGTCTCGCTGCTTGTGTCAGCGAGCGCTTCCGTCACGCGCTTCGTGGATGTGCCCGCCGGTGCATGGTATGCTGATGCCGTGGAATACGTTGCTGCCAACGGTCTCATGGACGGCGTCGGCGGCCGATGTTTCGCGCCGAATGACGCGCTCACGCGCGCCATGTTCGTGACGGTGCTGGGCCGGCTTGTGCAGATCAACGAAGCGGACTACACGAGCGTTTCCTTCACCGATGTCACGCCCGGGAGCTGGTACGCGCCGTATGTCGAATGGGCCGCGCAGCAAAACATCGTCAACGGTATGAGCAGCGGGCGCTTTGAACCGAACACGCCGATCACGCGCGAACAGATGGCGACCATCATCGCGCGCTATGTGCAGAGCACCGGAAAAGCACTTCCCACGATCACCGACCCTGTCACGCTGCGGGATATGAACGCGGTCTCCGACTGGGCGCGCGACGGTGTGGAGCTCATGCGCACGACCGGGATCATCGCCGGTGATGAGCGGGGTTACTTCAACCCACGCGGACTTGCCACACGCGCACAGGCCGCCACGGTTTTCATGCGGCTGCGGGAAGCGAGCCTGCGCTCGCAAACACAATCATAAAACGATCGGATCGGCGGAGCCAGCGGCTCCGCCGATCTGCACAAAGGAGTTTTCTCATGTCTGATACGATCGCCGCCATTGCGACTGGCAACGTCCTGTCCGCGATCGGCATCCTGCGTCTGTCCGGTGACGGGGTGCTCACCGTTATCGACCGCGTGTTTCGCCCGGCGAACGGCCGCCCCATGTCCGAAGCACCGGATCGCAAGCTCGTCTACGGCGCTTTTTGCGACACCGACGGCCAAACGCTCGACCTCTGCCTGTGCACCGTCAGCCGCGCCCCGCACAGCTACACCGGCGAGGACACGGCCGAGCTGCAGTGCCACGGCTCGCCGGCCGTGCTGCGCGCGGGACTGCAGGCGCTGTTCGCCGCCGGGGCGCGGCAGGCGCTGGCGGGTGAATTTACGAAGCGCGCCTTCCTCAACGGCCGCATGGATCTCACGCAGGCAGAAGCCGTCATCGACCTCATCCACGCCGAAACCACGCTGGATGCGAAAAATGCCGTCGGGCAGCTCGGCGGCGCGGTGCTGCGGCGCGCGCAGGCCGTATATGATGCGCTGCAGGACATCGCCAGCCACTACCACGCCGTGATCGACTACCCGGACGAGGACATCCCGGACTTTCAGCTCAGCGCCTACGAGGCCACGCTGACCAACTGCATCGACCAGCTCCAGCGACTGCTGGACACGTTTTCCCGCGCAAATGTGCTCCACGGCGGCGTTCCGGCCGTGATCCTCGGCCGGCCAAACGCGGGCAAGTCCTCCCTGCTCAACGCCCTGCTCGGCTACGAGCGCGCCATCGTGACGGACGTACCCGGCACGACCCGCGACACGATCGACGCGCGCGTCACGCTCGGCGGCGTGCTCCTGCGCCTGACCGATACCGCCGGGCTGCGCGACACGGCCGACCCCGTGGAGGCCATCGGCGTGCACCGGGCACTGGACGCAGCGGCGGACGCGGCACTCGCCATCGCGGTGTTTGACGCGGCGCGGCCGCTCGACGATGATGACCGGCAGGTCATCGCGGCCGCGCAGGCAGCGCCGGTGCGCATCGCGGTGCTCAACAAGGCCGATCTGCCCGCCGCCGTGCAGCCGGATACGCTGGCGGCGCAGTTTGACGCCGTGTGCGTGCTCTCGGCAAAAGAGCGCACGGGTCTGGAGGCACTCGAGCAGGCAGTCGCGGAGCGCTTCCCCGCCCCGGACGCGCCGGCCGGCGAGATCCTCACGAACGCTCGCCATGCCGAGGCCATCGGCCGCGCGCTGGAGTCGCTGCGCGCCGCGCGCGAGGCGATGCTGCTGGGCGTAACGCCCGACGCCGTGCTCACGGAGGCCGAGGAGGCCATGGCCGCCATCGGCGAACTGACGGGCGCCTCCATCCGCGAGGACATCACGAACCGCATCTTCGCGCGCTTTTGCGTGGGCAAATAAATTTGGGCAGCAAACGGCCGCCGGTCAGAAACCGGCGGCCGTTTCGTATGCAGTTTCAGCGAAACACGATGCCGTTGCGCTCCGACGTGCGCAGGAGCACAACGCCGAGCAGCAGCGCCAGCCCCTCATAGATGCCCATCGTCAGCCAGACAGCGTTGCCGCCAAAAATGGCCGGCACGGCAAAAATGACCGCGCTGTCAAGCAGGAAGCTGCGGCACAGGTTCAAAATGACCGCCTGCTTCGTGCGCTTGGTCGAATAGAGATAGGCCGATATGAGCGTGTTCACGCTCATGATGATAAAGCCCCAGGCATAGCGCGGCATGTACTGCACCGTGCAGGCAAGCGTCAACGCATCGGCACCGAACATTTTGCAGATCGGCCCGCCGACGAACAGCAGCACCACGTTGATGAGCGTGCTGCCGATCAGGTCAATGAGCACGCCCGCGCGAAAATACCACCGGAGCTCCTGCGCGTCCTTCGCACCATAGCTCTGGCCGAGCAGCGGCTGCAGGCCGCTCGAGACGCCGATGAAGATGGCCGCGGAAAACGACGCCACGTAGCAGATGATCGAATAGGCGTTCACGGCCATGTCGCCAAGGCGGGCAAGCAGGACGTAGTTCGTGCACAGCGTCGCCACCGGGACGGCAAACTGCGCGATGGCCTCCGGCGTACCGCGCAAAAGCAGCTTGCGCGCGAGCTTGCCCGAAAAACGAAACCGGCCCACCCGCAGCTGGCCGCGGCGCAGGATGAAGTGCGTCGATACGATCAGCATACCGCACGTCTGCGAGATGCCGGTCGCAATGGCCGCACCCATGAGTCCTTTTTGCAGCGGGAACACAAACAGCCAGTCGAGGAAGATGTTGATCCCCGTTGCGATCGTCGAACCGACGCTCACGAGCACGGGCGAACCGTCGTTGCGGCAGTAGTTATTCATAAATGTCATCAGGCCCGACGGCACCGCAAAGAGCGAATACCAGAACAGGTAGTCGCACACGAGCTGATGATAGGTCTCGTTTGCGCCGAGCAGCGTTGCGATCTGAGACGTGAGACACGTGCCGATGAGCGTCATAATGATCGCGGCCGTCAGCGTGCCGGCAAGCGAGTGCATGAACGCCTGATTGGCGCCGGCAATGTCCCCGCGGCCGATGCGCACGGCCGAGACCGTCACGCCGCCGACGACCGTGAGCATGATGATGGCGTTGAGCACCATCACAAACGGCCAGACCAGATTGACCGCGCCGAGCGCATCCGTGCCGACGCCCTGCCCGACAAAAATGCCGTCGATGATCGTAAAGAGAAAATAAGCGCAGTTGCCGAGGATCGTCGGCACGACATACTGCGTGAGCTTTTTCTTTCTGCTGTCCATGAGCCCCTCCGAGCGCATAATTTGCCGCTAAACGCACAGACTTCCGGCCGTATGCACGCACACGGCGCGTCCCGGCCGGAAATCTGTCCTTATTATAGTGGCTTGCCAAGCCGCTGTCAAGCAGGACGACCGCCTGCGCAGGTGCGCCAGAAACCGCTTGAAAGCCTAGTAAGCATATGTTATTATTATAGTATGTAATTTAAAGGGGGACTGCCCATGAAAATATCTACAAAAGGCCGGTATGCCCTGCGCATGATGCTCGATCTGGCCACGCATCAGGGCGACGGCTATGTCGCACTCAAGGACATCGCGCAGCGGCAGGAGATCTCGAAAAAATATCTGGAGCAGATCGTGCCCATGCTGGGCAAATCCAACATTCTGCGCACCACGCGCGGCTATCAGGGCGGCTACCGGCTGGCCCGTGTCCCGCAGGATTACACCGTCGGTGAGATCCTGCGCCTGACCGAGGGCGGGCTCGCGCCCGTGGCCTGCCTCGACCAGCATCCAAATCCATGTCCGCGCTGCGGAGAGTGCGCCACCCTGCCCATGTGGGAAGGGCTGGAGCGCGTCATCTGCAACTACCTCGACGGCATCACGCTGCAGGACCTGCTCGAGCAGCAGACGGCACGCGCCGCGAACGACTACGTCATCTGACGCGGCCGCGTACTTCCCATGCAGGCCCGGCAAGCGCACCGCAAACGGCGAACGTGCCGCTCGCCCACGGCTGGATATTTGGTATTACCAGAAAAGCCGGCGTGTGAATTCTATGTTTTTCATAGTTTCCGACCATCGCGCAGGAACACATTGCTGATTATTTATCAATTTTGCATTTTCCGCTTGCCATCCGTGGAGATTCGGGTTACGATGATGCTGCGTCACGTGGTAATACCACAGAGGGAGCTCACCTGCCGTGTACGTTCCCTGGCGCCCGGTGCGCGGCCACCCTTCACGTCCCGGATAGACCGTCGGTCATGAGCCGCCCGATAGCGCCTCTTCTTCCCAACCGGCTGTCAAAAACCGCAGAGCCCGACCGGGCCCTGCGGTTTTTTCATACGCTGTGTGACGTCTGATCGGGATGACTATAGAGCGAGAACGCGCCGTTGGCAACGCTGTCGAGCATATCGGAGGTGAACGCCTGTGCGCGCTCGGCGTCACGGTCGAGCAGCGCGCGGTAGAGCTCGAGTTTATTCTGATACAGGCGGTTGGCGCCGTAGCGCTGGCGGTACAGGCTCCAGAAGTGCAGCCCGTAGCTGTGGATGGAGTTATACAGCAGCGGCAAAAACGTATTGCGCGACAAAACGCTCAGCGCATGGTGGAACTGAAACGTCGCCTCGGCGCCCTCCTGGTCGGTTTTTGCGTCCTTGATTGCGTCCAGCATGGGCGCAAGCCCATCGAGCTCGTCCTGCGTGGCGCGCTCGACCACCAGCTTCACGCACAGGCACTCGTTCGCGCTGCGCACCTCTATGAGCGAGCGCACCTCATCGTCGCGCATGACACCGCCGTTATAATTCAGCAGCGCCGTGAGCGTATCGAGCGAGCCGGTCTTGCGGTAATCGCTGACGTACACGCCCTGGCGCGTCACGATCTCCACGAAGCCCATCTTCTCCAGCTCGATCAGGCCGGCCGAGATCACCGGCCGGCTCACGCCCATGCGCGCGCTCAGCTCCCGCGCCGGCGGCAGTTGGTCGCCCGGCATCAGTTCCCCGGAAATGATCATGCTCTCGACCTTATGAACAAACTGATCCGTGAGCGAGACCGCCTCGATCTTGTCAAATCCCATCGTTCCACCCCCAAAATGTATTTGGTATTACCAAGTGCTTTTCGTTTTGATTTTATCATCATATTGACGGACTGTCAAGCGCAAATGTCGGCATAGTTCCGAAAATGTTAAAATCGAGACACATAGCATTGCTTTTTCAGGAATACTGCTATATGATAATGCTGATTTCTGGTAATACCAGAGCAAGAAACAACAACCATCAGGAAGGAAGGGGAAACATTTGAAAGATCTGAAGCATCTGATCTACTTTGAAAACCTTCTGGAAGACGCCAACAACGAGTTGGTACGGCAGGCGCAGGAGAACGGCAGCATCGTCCTCGGCTACACCTGCTATCACATTCCGGAGGTCCTCCTCAACGTAGACAACTGCATCTCTGTGCGACTCAGAGCACCCAAGACCGGTTCGCTGGATATCTCGACGTACTACATGTCCAACTATACCTGTGACTACGCACGTGCGCTCGTCGAGCGTGCGATCGAGGGTGGCTACCAGTTCCTGGATGCGATGATCGGCGTGGACGCCTGCTCGGCCATGAACCGCTCCATGGAGCACTTCGAGGTCCTGAAGGTCAACAGCAAGGAGAAATTCTTTGTCACGCATACCGACATGCCGCTCAAGGTGACCGATTACTACATTGATTCCTACACCACGCAGATGCGCGAGCACGTGCTCAACCGTCTGACCGAGACCTTCGGCGTTGATACGTCCGACGAGGCGCTGCGCAAGGCCGTCGCCGAGCACAACGAGGTCTGCAAGATCATCAGCGAAATTGCTGAGATGCGCAAGCTCGACAACCCGATCATCACGGGCTACGAGTTCCACATCCTCAACCTCGTGAGCTATACCTGCCCCAAGGCGCTCATCCTGCCCTACCTGCGCGAGACGCTCGCTGAGCTCAAAAAGCGCAAGCCGGACGCCAAGAATCCGTACCGCGCCCGCGTGGCCATCGTCGGCAGCGAGATCGACGATCCGAGCCTGACAAAGCTCATCGAGGGCTGCGGCGCACTCATCGTGTCCGACCGTTTCTGCTTCGGCAGCACCCCGGGCCGCGAGGTCATCGAGCTCAACGACGAGGAAGACGTCCTGCGTCAGATCTGCCGCCACTACATGGAGACCAGCGAGTGCGCTCGTTACATCTCCGACGAGAAGGTGCACCAGCGCCGCGAGACGGCCGACCGTCTGGCGCGCGAGTACAAGGCGGACGGCATCATCTATGAGCAGATGAAGTACTGCGACTACTGGGGCTTCGAGCGTGCTCTGGCGAGCTACATCATGAACACCGAGTACGGCTGGCCGGTCCTGTCGATCGACCGTGTGTATAACAACGGCTACTCGGGTCAGCTCCGCACGCGCGTTCAGGCGTTCGTGGAGAGCCTGGAGATCAAGAAGATCCAGAGAGAAAGGGGTGCCAAGTAATGGGCAAGGTGAAATATCCCAATCCGAAATTCTTCAAAGCGAAAGACAGAATGGACTGGGCTGCTCAGGCAGAGAACCTGAAACTGGTCGGCGGCATCTTCTGGGACATGTTCAAGGAGACCGACTGGAAAAAGTTCGGTGAGGGCTGGAAGAACATTCTCATTTCCGACCGTGACCGTATCAAAGAAGAGTACAAGGCCTTCGCGGCTGCCTCTATGAAGGATAAGATCGACCTCATCCTCAACGGTGAGCGTCACCTCGGCCGCCTGTATCGCGACGGCGCCATGTGCACCGTGCGTCGTGAGTGGCGCGGCATCAAGGACACGGTCTATGACTTCTATGAATGGGCTCGTCTGTGGGGCATGCTGCTCATGTCCTTCTCCAAGGACCTGATCCCGGCTATGAACCAGACGCTGTACTATCGCTGGATGGTGTCTTACTTCTGCTGCCACAGCTTCATGGATAAGAACATCCTGGGTCTGCGCGGCTCCAACCTGCGCATGAGCCACGAGCTTACCTACTGCATCTACCGCTACGTCGCCGAGAACCTCGTTATTCTCGCTAAGGGCGACAGACGCAACGGCAACAGCGAGGAGCTCAACAGCAAGCTCGTTCTGATCGACGAGATGACCATGGCGCAGATCATGGCCGGCTTCCCGACCCTGTACGGCATCCCGCACCAGCTGCTGCCGGTGTTCCTGGTCTCCGAGATCGACCAGCTCACCTGCATCCCGTACATCGACGCCGTCGAGTCCTTCGGTCTCCCGGCCGATACCTGCCCGGTTCCGACGTCCGAGTGCGGCGCGCTCGTCATCGACGCTCTGCCGCATCTGGGCAGCTGCTACATCTCCAGCTCCATGCCGTGCGACGGTTCCGTCATGGCATCCAGCTACTTCGCCCGCCGCTTCCCCGAAATCCCGGTGCATCACCTGTGCTTCCCCGTCCGCTACGAGGACGAGCTGACGCTCGACGCCGCTGTGGAAGACGTCAAGGCGTGCATCCGCTTCATTGAGAAGCAGACCGGCGAGAAGTGGAACTGGGATGCTTACTTCACCGCTATGAAGCGCTTCAACACCGAGACCGACTACGAGCTGCAGAAGTGGGAGATCAACAAGACCGCTTATCCGCAGCTGATCGGCCCGACCTACGAGCTGTTCCGCAAGTGGTGCTATGAGATGGACGGCGGCCTCGATCCGCGTACCATCAAGTCCTGCGAGAAGGTCAACAAGATCCTCCTCAAGGGCTACAAGAACAAGGAGCAGGCCTGGCGCAACAAGATGCGCTATCGTGCTATCACCTGGAGCTGCCCGCCGCACTACTACGCCAACTTCTCCAACTGGCTGGCCAACAGCTGGGGCATCAACGTCGTCGTTGAGATGGAATCTCTCAACTACACCAAGCACCTCAACACCACCGACGAGACCGAGGCCCTGCGTGACATGGCCCGCCTGTACGAGCGCATGGTCATGCGCCGCCACACCAACGGCGGTTACCACAACGTCGTCACCGAGCTCTGGCGTCAGTGCGAGGCGTGGAACACAAACATCGTCATCATGTGGCAGCACGTTGCGTGCAAGAACATGGCCACCGTTCAGGGCCTGCTCGACGAGCAGGGCCGCGAGCTGGGTCTGCACCTGATCTGGATCCCGCACGACCTGATGGATCCGCGCACCGTTTCGCGCCGCACCATGCGCGACACGGTCTCCAGCTATATGGACACCGTCATGCACGCCACCCCGGTCGACGAGACTCTGCTTGACTTCGCGGACGACGTGTGCATGTAAACTTTTTTGAATTGAAGGAAAGGATTTAAATACTATGAAATACTTTGGCGGATGCGACGTAGGTTCCACCTACACGAAGGCAG
>ERZ834694.535-NODE-535-length-43659-cov-5.218030_pt1 | contig 43659 bp, 42 predicted proteins | sample MGYA00519691_ERZ834694 | MGnify/ENA primary metagenome ERZ834694 (study PRJEB31850, sample SAMEA3708758) | human gut metagenome | biome: human gut; feature: human-associated habitat; material: faeces | place: China | collected 2014 ... | reverse complement strand
TTTTGGACAGCCGGGGCCTTTTTCGTCAGGTTCAAATGTCCACGCTGGGGACCGCTTTCACCTCTCCGTCGTGGGGGCCCTCGCGGAACCAGCGGACGATCTCATCCAGCGCCTCCTCCCGGACAAAGTCGCCGCCGTGCTGAAAGATCTCCGCCATCCGGCGCTCCTGGTCCGTGGCGGCCTCTCCCCGGGCCTGCACCTGACGGACAACGGAGCCGGCCATGGGCTTCATCATCATGCGATAGAAAAAGCCCAGCTTCTCCGGTGCGTAGCCGCCCTGGAGATAGAACAGACGCCCGCCGCTGTCGCTGTATCCCCCGTTGATCCGGGCCTCGGTCCAGAGGTCGCCGTTCCCCTGAGGCGAGACCCCTACAATGGCTGCCCCCCGGATGGTATAGCGGTCCATGGCGCTCTGGAGGCCCTTCACCGTGCCGGCCATCAGCCAGCCCATGTAGAAGATCTCCTCGCCCCGCCGCAAGCTCTTTCCGGCCTCCTTCAGGCTGTATGCCGGCACGCCGGTCCTTTCCGCCAGCATCTGGGCATACCGCTGGGTGTGCCCGGTCTGGGATGTGTAGACGATGGCTTTCATCGCTTCCCCTCCTTGTGGAACGGCGGTGGGCCGCCGGATTCATGGCTTTATTATATACGCATTCCGCCCCGGAGGCAAGGACCTGTTCCGCCGCCGGGGATTTTCAGGTCTATCCCGGCCGCGGCTCTCATAAGGTGTACCATCACGACCGAGAGGTGGACAACATGACGACTCAGACCCGCAACGAGGTGCTGCTGGAGGGGATTGCTCTGGAGGCGCCTGCACTCTCCCATGAAAACCACGGCACCCGGTTTTATCGCTTTCCCCTGCAGGTGCCCCGGCTCTCCGGCACTCCGGACACGCTGCCGGTGCTGGTGCCGGAGGCCCTGCTGACCGCGGTGCGGCTGGAGGACCCGCTCCGGGTCCGGGGGCAGCTGCGGTCCTTCAACAACCGCTCCGGCGTTGGGAATCGGCTGGTGCTGACGGTGTATGCCCAGGCCATGGAACCCGGGTCCGGAGAGCCCTGCAACCGCATTCTGCTCTCCGGCGCCCTGTGCAAGCCCCCCATCTTCCGCCGCACCCCTCTGGGCCGCAGCATCTGCGACGTCATTCTGGCAGTCAACCGCCACTACGGGCGCGCGGACTACTTACCCTGCATCGCCTGGGGACAGACCGCCGTGCAGATCGCGGGCATGGACGTCGGCGAGCGATTAGCGCTTGAGGGCCGCGTGCAGAGCCGGACCTACACCAAGCTGCTCGAAAGCGGCAGTGAGGAACGCACGGCGTTCGAAGTGTCGATCATGCAGCTTTTGGACGAAGAAGAAACGGAGGAGACCGCCTTATTATAGGCGGTCTCCTCCGTCTTTTGCTTATAGCCCGCTCTCCTATTCAAATAATTTATCAGTGCATCCCTTTACAATTTTAAGGCGCAGTGTTAGAGTTTTTCGTGCTATATATTCTATTAGATTTTTTGAAATTTAAAAAACGAAACACGGAGAGAGAAATGGCAAGAATTTTTTTACTCAAGGGTGACATCGCCAACCCCGGCTATGTAGACATTCCTGAGGAGGCGACCACCATCCGAGAGGTGATCTACGGGATCGGCGGCGGCATTCCGAATGGGAAAAAGTTTAAGGCGGTGCAGATCGGCGGGCCGAGCGGCGGCCTTCTCGTCGAGGAGCATCTCGATCTGCCCCTGCACTTTCAAAAGCTCAAGCCCTACGGCGTGCGCCGCGGCGACAGCGTCATCACGGTGCTCGACGAGGACCGCTGCATGGTCGACGTCGCGTGCCGCTTTATGCAGTACACGCAGACAGAGTTCTGCGGCAAGTGCGTTCCCTGCCGCGAGGGCACAAAGCGCATGAACGAGCTGCTCTGGGCCATGCGGGACTACCGCCTCAGCGAGTCGGACTTTCATATGCTCACCGACCTTGGCGAGATGATCTCAGTCACGGCATTCTGCAATCTGGGCCGCAATTCCTACCACACGCTGGAGACGGCCATCAAATACTTTCCCGAGGAATTCAAGGATCACCTGCGCGGGGACTGCGCGCTCTGCGAGCTTGACCGCGAGCCGATCGAGCCGGGTGGACTTCCCTATAACCGCATCCGCCTCGAGATCGACCCGAGCATCTGCCGCGGATGCAGCAAGTGCTCGCGTTCCTGCCACGCCGAGGCCATTACGGGCGTCATCAAGTCGCCGTTCGTGATCGATCCGGAAAAATGCGTCAAATGCTATACCTGCATCGAGGCCTGCCCCTTTGATGCGATCCAGGAGGTGGAGATCGATGGCTAAGGGTATCATGTATGTCGACAACATCCGCGTGGAGTTCGACGACGAGCCCACGATCATGGATGTCTGCCGCAAGGCGGGCGTGGAAATGCCGAACTTCTGCTTCCACTCCGACCTTTCCGTTTACGGCGCGTGCCGCATGTGTATGGTCGAGGATCTGGACACCGGCAAGATCGACGCCGCCTGCACGACCAAGCCGAAAAACGGCATGCGCATCCGCACAAACACGTCGCGCCTTCTCAAATACCGCCGCATGATACTGGAGCTGATGCTTGCCTCGCACTGCCGTGACTGCACCGCCTGCGAAAAAAACCGCTCCTGCCGTCTGCAGGAGATGGCCGTGCGCTTCGGCATCCATCACGTTCACTTCAAGGATACGCGCGAGCATGTACCGATGGACTTTTCAAGCCCTGCGGTCACATTCGACCTCAACAAATGCATCCTCTGCGGCGACTGCGTGCGCGTGTGCAAGGAGGTTCAGGGCATGAGCATCCTGCACTTTGCCGGCCGCGGCCCCGGGCTGCACATTGAGGCGGGCGACGACCAGCCCATCTCGACCACGCACTGCGTCAGCTGCGGCCAGTGCGCCGCCGTGTGCACGACCGGCGCCATCACCGTCAAAAACGACATCGGCGCGGCGTGGCGTGCCCTGCACGACCCGCAAAAGCGCGTCGTCATCCAGATCGCGCCCGCCGTGCGCGTCGCCATCGGTGAGGCCTATGGTCTGCCCGCGGGCGAAAATGTGCTCGACAAGCTCGTCACGGCGCTCAAGATCATGGGTGCGGACGAAATTTACGATACGATCTTCGGCGCGGACCTCACGGTGCGCGAGGAATCGAAGGAATTCCTCCGCCGCCTGGAAACGGGCGAAAACCTGCCGCTGATGACATCCTGCTGCCCGTCCTGGGTGCGCTATGTGGAGCAGGAGCGCCCACAGTTCATCAAGAACCTGTCCTCCGCGCTCTCGCCCATGCAAATGTTCGCAACGGTCTTAAAGGACAAGTACCGCGAAAAAGACGCCGCCGACGGCCGCACGACCTTCCATATCGCCATCATGCCCTGCACAGCCAAGAAAATGGAGGCCGGACGCGAGGAATTCCGCCGCGACGGCGTACCGAACGTCGACCTCGTGCTGACCACGCAGGAGGTCATCAAGATGATCAAGGAATCCGGCATCCGCTTCCAGATGCTCGAAAAGGAGTCGCCCGACCTGCCGTTCGGCATGGGCAGCGGCGCGGCCGAGATCTTCGGCACCTCCGGCGGCGTGGCGGAGGCGGTGCTCCGCTGCTGCCTGCCCGACAAGAGCAAAAACGTCCTGCGCATGCTCGAGCACAGCGGTCTTCGCGGCACGGAGGCGGTCCGCTTTGTGACCATCCCCGTTAACGGTCGCGACGTGCGCGTCGCCCTGGCCCACGGCCTTGCCAACGCGGCAAAGCTGCTCGATCAAATCGAAAACGGCGAGGTCGAGGTCGACCTGGTCGAGGTCATGTCCTGCCGCACCGGCTGCGTCGGCGGCGCGGGCCAGCCCTACGCGCTGATGAGCACCAAGCTCAAGCGCGCCCACGGCCTGTACGAGATCGACCGCAGCGCGATGTTCAAGCGCAGCGAGCGCAACCCCGTCCTCGACGCGATGTATGCCGCGGGTCTCAATGAGCGCGCGCACGAGCTGCTGCACCACGAGTACAAGGACTGATCCCCTTCATAAAAAGCCGGCCGTGTCTCCACGGCCGACTTTTTCGCCCGACTCATTATTTTTTATAATGCGTCTATTGACAAATTAAGATATTTCCACTAATATATTTTTGAAAATGTATTACAAATTTGAATCGGAGGACAGCCATGGAAGTCCGCAACCTGGTCACATTCTTAAAAGTCACGGAGCTCAAGAGCTTCTCCCGTGCGGCGGAAGCTCTGGATTATTCCCAGTCCGCCGTCACGGTGCAGATCCAGCAGCTCGAGCGCGAGCTGGGCGTGCAGCTCTTTGACCGCATCGGCAAAACGGTCTCCATCACGCAGTACGGCAAGGACTTTGTCTCCTACGCGCGCGACGTGGTGAGCGCCATCGCGCGTGCCAGCGCCTTTGCCTCGTCGGATTCCGAGCTGAGCGGCACCGTGCGCGTCGGCACGCTCAATTCGCTGCTCACCGCCTCGTTCTCTAACATCGTGCCGCTCTACCACGAGCGTTTTCCGCACGTGCAGATCAGCCTGCACGCGGGCAATATCGCCTCCATCACCGAAATGCTCGTCAAGAATGAGCTCGACATCATCTACACGCTCGATGAGCAGATCTTCGACACGCAGTTTGTCAAAGTCTTTGAAGCGCAGGAGGACGTCGTCATCGTGACGAACACGGAAAACCCGCTCTCTGCCCGCGATGATGTGCACCTTGCCGACCTTGTGTCGCACCCGTTCATCCTGATGAACCACGGCAACCCCTACCGCGACCAGTTCGACCGCGAGCTTGCCCGTCAGGATCTAAGTGTCGAGCCGTTTTTGGAGCTCGAGAGCGACACGCTCGCGCTCAAGCTCATCCGCGAGAATCCAGAGTATCTCTCCGTGCTGCCGCGCTACACGGCGAAGATGAGCATTCACAAGGGCAACCTTGCCATCATCCCCGTGGCCGACTGCCAGATGAGCCAGTGGCGGCAGGTGCTTTATCACCGCAACAAGGTCATCACCCCGCAGATCCAGGGTATGCTCGACGTGATCTTAGAGGTCGCAAAAAAGCCGTTTTAAGCGGAAACTCACAAAAAAGCACAGGCGCGCTTTCGCGCGCCTGTGCTTTTTCACTTTACTGTGTCAGTACGGCGTAAAATTTGCAAAAAAAGAGTGCAAAATGCAAATCGGCGCGGTATAATAATGGGCAAATTCCAGCGTCCGCGCGCATCGCGCGCCCGCTTTGATCGGAGGGATCACGATATGAGAATTGTCGTCAAGGTCGGCACATCCACGCTGGCACACCCCACGGGGCGGCTGAACATCCAGCGTATGGAAAAGCTGTGCAAGGTTTTAAGCGACCTTAAAAATATGGGACACGAGATCATCCTCGTCTCCTCTGGTGCCATCGCCATGGGCTTTGGCAAGCTCAACCTGAGCGAACGGCCGAAAGACGTGCCGACGAAGCAGGCCTCCGCCGCTGTCGGCCAGTGCGAGTTGATGTACATTTACGACAAGCTCTTCACCGAGTATAACCACACCGTGGCACAGCTGCTCATCACCGCACCGGATATCGAAGAGGGCGGCGTGCGCAAGCAGAACTTCCACAACACGCTCGCGCGGCTTTTAGAGCTCGGCGCGCTGCCGGTCATCAACGAGAACGACACCATCTCCACCGAGGAGTTTGGCATCGGCGACAACGATACGCTCTCTGCCATCGTGGCCGTGACGATCCAGGCGGACCTCCTCATTCTGCTTTCGGACATCGACGGGCTCTTCGACGGAGACCCGCGCAAGAACCCCGACGCGAAGCTCATCGACACGGTGGAAAAGATCGACGAGCACATCATTTCGCTCGGCGGGGGCAGCGGTTCGAACCTCGGCACCGGCGGCATGGCGACCAAGCTCCGCGCCGCGCAGATGGCGACGGCAGCAGGCTGCGAAATGGTCATCGCCAACGGCCAGTCGCCCGAGGTACTCTACGATGTGGCCGCGGGCAAGCGCGTGGGCACAAGATTTTTGGCAAAGAGGGATGAAGCATGACAACGATTGAACTTCTGGAACGCACAAAAGCTGCCTGGGGCAGCATCCGCAGCGCAAGCGCCGAGGAGAAGGACCGGCTGCTGCTCGCGATGGCGGAGAGCCTTGAGGCCAACAGCGAAGATATCCTGCGCGAAAATGCCAAGGACATGGAGGCGGCGAAGGGCGCGATCTCCGACGTGATGCTCGACCGTCTCGCCCTGACGGAGAGCCGCATCCACGCGATGGCAGAGGGCATCCGCGAGGCCGCGGCGCTGCCCGACCACGTGGGCCGCGCGCTCGCGCAGTTCAAGCGCCCCAATGGTATGACCATCACCAAGCGGCAGGTGCCGCTCGGTCTGGTCGCCATCATCTACGAGAGCCGCCCGAACGTCACGTCGGACGCCGCGGCGCTGTGCATCAAGAGCGGCAACGTCTGCATGCTGCGCAGCGGCAAGGAGGCCTATCGCTCCTCTCACGCCATCGTCACGGCGCTCAAGGCGGGCGTTGAGTCCGTCGGCGGCGATCCCGACATTGTCAACATCGTTGAGGATACAACGCATGCGAGCGCGCAGGTATTGATGACGGCGGACGGCCTTGTCGACCTGCTGATCCCCCGCGGCGGCAAGGGGCTCATCCGCGCGTGCGTGGAAAATGCAAGCGTTCCCTGCATCGAGACCGGCACGGGCATCTGCCATGTGTACGTCGACAGGGACGCTGACCTCAACATGGCGGTAAAGATCATCGAAAACGCCAAGACGAGCCGCCCGTCCGTCTGCAACGCGGAGGAGGTCTGCCTTGTCCACTGCGACATTGCAAAGGAATTTCTCCCCAAGCTCAAGGCCGCGCTTGTCGACAAGCGTAGGGAAGCGGGCCTTGTCCCCGTCGAGCTGCGGCTCGACGAAGCCGCGGCGGAGATCATTCCCGGCACGGCGGCAACGGAGCTCGACTTTGACACGGAATTTCTCGATTACATTCTCGCCATCGCGGTCGTAGATGATCTGGATGCGGCCATCGCGCATGTCCAGCATCACTCGACGCACCACAGCGATTGCATCGTAACCGAGAACCAAGCCGCGGCCGACCGCTTTGTCGACGAGGTCGACAGCGCGGCGGTGTACGTCAACGTCTCCACCCGCTTCACCGACGGCGGGGAGTTCGGCCTCGGCTGCGAGATGGGCATTTCGACGCAGAAGCTCCACGCGCGCGGCCCGATGGGGCTCGACGAGCTGAGCACCTATAAATATGTCATCACCGGCAGCGGCCAGATTCGATAACAGGAAAGGCGAACACTCCGATGTACCATAACGACAAAAAGTACGCACTGACAAACTGCGTGCTTCTCGACGGCTCTGAGCACATGGAGCCACAGACGGGCAAGGCCGTCTGCATCGACGGTGAGAAAATCAATGAGATCGTCGACGCACAGCATATCCCCGCGGGCTATGAGGCAGTCAACCTCGGCGGAAAATATGTGCTGCCGGGTCTCATCAACATGCACGTGCATCTGCCCGCCTCGGGCCGGCCCAAGAAGAAGGCGAGCGACCCCAAAAAGCTCGTCAAGCTCATCACCTCCTGCGCGCTGACGAACAGGATCGGCGTCAACATGTGCGAGGGCTACGCCAAAACCGAGCTGCTCTCCGGCGTCACGACCATCCGCACAGTCGGCGGCGTCGCCGATTACGACACGAAAATTCGCGACCTCGCCGCGGCGGGCAAAATTCTTGCCCCGCGCGTGCTGGCGTCGAACATGGCGGTCTCCGTCCCCGGCGGGCACATGGCGGGTTCGCTCGCCTACGAGGCTCACTCCGCCGAAGAGGCCGCGGCGCTCGTCGAAAAGATCGCCGCCGAAAAGCCCGACCTCATCAAGCTGATGATCACCGGCGGCGTGCTGGACGCCGAAGTTGTGGGCGAGCCGGGTGTGCTGCGCATGCAGCCCGAGCTTGTCAAGGCCGCGTGCGACAAGGCACATTCGCTCGGCATGATCGTCGCGGCGCACGTTGAGAGCCCTGAGGGCGTGATGGCTGCACTGCAAAACGGTGTCGACTCCATCGAGCACGGCGCGCAGCCAAGCGATGAAATGATCGCACTCTTCAAGCAGCGCAAGGCGTTCCAAATTTCGACCATTTCCCCCGCCCTGCCCTACGCGCTCTTCGACCGCAGCATTTCGCACGCGACGTATGAGCAGCAGGAAAACGGCAAGATCGTCTTCGACGGCATCGTCGCGCTCGCAAAGGCAAACCTCGCCGCGGGCGTGCCAGTCGGTCTCGGCACGGACGTCGGCTGCCCGCACATCACACATTACGACATGTGGCGCGAGCTGCACTATTTCGTCAAATACTGCGGCGTGACGCCCGCGTTCGCGCTGTACAGCGCGACGAAGCTCAACGCCCGGCTCGCGGGCATTGGCGATCTGACCGGCAGCATCGAAGAGGGCAAGCAGGCCGACCTGATCGTCTGCACAAACGATCCGCTCCGGAATTTGAGCGCGCTGCGTGAGCTCGACATGGTCGTCAAGGGCGGCTATCGCATCGACAAGCCGCAGATCAAAAAGATGGATGAGGTCGAGCGCGAGCTCGACAAGTTCCTGTAAGCGCTATGAAATACTTGGTACTATCCGACTCGCACGGCAATGTCGACAACATGGTGCGCGCGGTAGAGCTCGTAAAGCCGCACGGCATCATCCACCTTGGCGATGGATGGCGCGATGTCGAGGAGCTGCATCAGCTCTACCCTCGCCTGCCGCTTGAGCAGGTTCCCGGCAACTGCGATTTCGGGCGCTTTGAAGCGCTCGAGCGCGTGCTGATTCTGGACGATCACCGCGTGCTCATCGCGCACGGGCACACGTTAGGAGTGAAGACCGGACTTCTCCGCGCGCAGTACCGCGCGCTCGAGATGAACGCCGACATTCTGCTCTTCGGCCACACGCACGTGCCGCTCGTGGACGCGGCGTCGCGGCCGATGATGATGAATCCCGGTTCGATTGGCGATCCCCACCGCCCGACCTACGGCGTACTCGAATTCAGGGACGGACAAATTTATCCGTCGGTCTTCCGGCTGGACGCATAACAAAAAGAGAGATGTACCATGCGGTACATCTCTTTTTTCATTTTCTCACTCGTTCCAATCTCGCACCTGTTCGCTCAGCCAATTACACCAAGCGTCCACGCCCTCGCCGGTTTTGGCGGAGAGGGGGAATATCTTGAGCTTCGGGTTGCGCATGTGCGCGTATTCGACGACCTTTTCCATGTCAAAGTCGAAATACGGCAGCACGTCGATCTTGTTGATGATGAGTGCGTCGCACACAGTGAAGATGAGCGGGTACTTGAGCGGCTTGTCGTGCCCCTCCGGCACGGAGAGGATCATCGCGTTTTTGACCGCGCCCGTGTCAAACTCCGCGGGGCAGACGAGATTGCCGACATTTTCGAGCACGACGAGGTCCAAGTCCTTCGTGCCGATCTCCTTGAGGCCCTGCTCCGTCATGCTTGCATCGAGGTGGCACATGCCGCCCGTGTGGAGCTGGATGGACTTGACGCCCGCGTCCGCGATGGTCTTCGCATCCACGTCGGAGTCGATGTCTGCCTCCATCACGCCGATGTGCAGCTCATCCTTGAGCGCTTCAAGCGTGCGCAGCAGCGTCGTCGTCTTGCCGCTGCCCGGCGAGGACATCAGGTTCAGCAGAAACGTTCTGTCCTGCTTGAGCTGCGTGCGAAGGCGTGCGGCCTCGCGGTCGTTGTCGGCGAAGACGCTCTCTTTCACCTCGATGATCTTATAGGGTTCTGTCATATCGCTTCGATCTCCTTTAAGTTAATCTCGCTGCCCTGCTTGAGCCACGTTTTTCCGCTGCCGCAGTGCGGGCAGGTGCAGCCAAACTGCACGGTTGGATAGTCGCGCCCGCAGCCCTCGCAGTACGTAACGGCGGGGATGGTCTCGATCTTGAGCGCGGCCTCCGGTAAAAGCTCGGTCTTCTTGACTGCCCAGTTCCAGCAGCTTTCGAGTTCGTGCGGGATCGCACCGGATACCTCGCCGAGCTCGAGCGTCACGGACGCGACGTTCGTCAGGCCGTTTTCCTCTCCGATCTTTTCCACGCTCTTGATGACGTGGAAGACAATGCCCAGCTCGTGCATTACTTGCTCTTTCTCGCCGCACGCTTGATCTTGAACTCACGCTTGATCATGTACGGCAGGATGGCCTTCATCTTGTCCTCACAGGCGTACATCTTGCTGCACTCCGGTCTCTCGCGGTGCAGGTGGATGGCGTCGAACGCACACTTCGTCGTGCAGACGCCGCAGCCGATGCACTTGTTCGGGTCGACGATGCTCGCGCCGCAGCTAAGGCAGCGCGCGGTCTCCTTTTTGATCTGCTCTTCGGTGAACGCGACGCGCTCGTCGCTAAACGTCCTGCGCAGCGCCTCGTTATAGCCGATGCGCTGGCGCGGCGTTGTGTCGTAATTGACGGGGATCAGCGCGCTTTCCTTGTTGAGCTCAATGAACTGGCGGCGGTTGCGGCCGACCGTCAACGTCGCGTGCTGGACAAAACGGTGCAGCGAGATCGCGCCCTCCTTGCCCGCGGCGATGGCGTCGATGGCAAATTTCTGACCCGTATAAGCGTCGCCGCCGACGAAGATATCCTTTTCCGCCGTCTGATACGTGACGGGGTCTGCCTTGACCGTGCCGTTGGGGTTGAATTCGATGGCGGTGCCAGTGAGCAGCTCGCGCCAGTCGACCTTCTGGCCGATGCAGTAGAGAACCGTCGTGCACTCGGCCTGCTCGCTCACACTGTCGTCAAACTCAGGTGCGAAGCGGCCCACGTCGTTCTTGACGCGCGTGCACTTGCGGAACCTGATGCCCGCGCACTTGCCGTCCTCCACCACGATCTCGGTCTGGCCCCAGCCGGCGTGGACGGTGATGCCGTCGCGCTCGCACTCGCCGCGGTCTTCCTCGCCCATCGGCATATCGTCGTAAGCCTCTAAGCAGTAGAGGTCAACGCTCTCCGCGCCGCAGCGCACCGCCGTGCGCGCAACGTCCGCGCCGATGTTGCCGCCGCCGATGACGACGACCTTACCGGAAAGCGTCTTCTTTTCATGCAGGTTGACCTGCCGCATAAAGTCGATACCCGCCATGACGCCGTCCGCGTCGCCGCCTGGGATATTCAGCTTACCGCCGGACTGGAGACCGACGGCCACATAGAAACCCTGATAGCCCTGTTCGCGCAGCTGTGCGATGGTCACATCTTTCCCGACCTCCACGCCGCAGCGGAACTCGACACCAAGTTCACGCAGGATGTCGATCTCGGCCTCCACCACGTCTTTTTCGAGGCGAAAACTCGGAATGCCGTTCATCAGCATGCCGCCGGGACGCGCTTCCCTTTCAAACACCGTCGGGCGGTAGCCCTTTTCAGCGAGGTAGTATGCGCACGACAGGCCCGCGGGGCCGCCGCCGATGACGGCGATCTTCTCGGAAAATTCGCCGTCGACCTTCGGAATGACCTTTTCTGGCACAAAGCGCGTTTCCGCGTTTAAGTCCTGCTGGGCGATGAAGCGCTTGACCTCGTCAATGGCGACGGCCTGATCGACCGTGCCGCGCGTGCAGGCGTCCTCGCAGCGGCGGTTGCAGATGCGGCCGCAGACCGCGGGGAACGGATTTTCGCGCTTGATGAGCTGCAGCGCCTCGCGGTACTTGCCCTGCGCGGCGAGCTTCAGATAGCCCTGCACCGCGATGTGCGCGGGGCAGGCCGTCTTGCACGGCGAGGTGCCGGTATCGTAGCAGTTGATGCGGTTCTTGTCGCGATAGTCAACGCTCCACTTTTCCGGGCCCCACTTGACCTCATCAGGCAATTCCTGACGGGGATATTCGATGTAGCCGTCCTTCGTGCAAAGCTTCTGCCCCAGCTTGACCGCGCCCGCGGGGCAATTTTCGACGCATCGGCCACAGGCGACGCAGCTCTCGCTCTCGACGCTCGCAACATACGCGCTGCGCGACAGGTTCGGCGTGTTGAACATCTGCGATGTGCGCAGCGCGTTGCAGACATTGACGTTGCAGTTGCAGATGCCGAAAATTTTCTGCTCACCGTCGATATTCGTGATCTGGTGGACAAAGCCGTTGTCCTCGGCCTTTTTGAAAATTTCGAGCGCTTCGTCCTTCGTGATGTATTCGCCGCGCTGTGTTTCGACGATGTAGTCGGCCATATCGCCCACGCCGATGCACCAGCTCTCGGCGTCGTCGCCGCAGCCCTCGCCGAGCTTGGCGCGGCTCAAGCGGCAGGAGCACATGCTCTTGGCGTACTTGCCCTCGTACTTGCTGAGCCAGTAGGAGATGTGCTCTAAGTCAACGGACTCGTTCTCTGTCTCGATGGCCTTTTCCACGGGGATGACGTGCATGCCGATGCCCGCGCCTCCCGGCGGCACCATGGGCGTGATCTTTTCGAGCGGGAGCATCGTCATGCGCTCAAAGAACGCCGCGACCTCGGGATGCTCGTCGATCTGGCTTTTGCGCATGTTCAAAAACTCCGCGCTGCCGGGGACGAACAGCGGCAGCACCCAGCGCTTTTCATGCTTGGGGTTCTTGCCGTCCAGGTTCTCCCAGTTGTACTCGATGATGCCTGTCCACGCCATCTCCGTCAGGAGCTTTTCGAGCGGCTCGCGCTCCATTTTGGTGAGCTTCATCAACTGCTCGGTCGTCTTGGGCTTGCGCACGCCCATTTTGAGCGCGACGTCGACCATCTCGTCGGTCATCACGCCGGCAAGGCCCCAGTACTCGGGGTCGTCCGCCGTGGCCTTGAGGCCGATGCGGTTCGTGATCATACTGCCGAGCTTGAGGACGTTTTCGCGCGGAGCGTCCGTGCGGGGTATTTTGAAATCCAGTTTACTCTCGTCGAGCGGGAAATTCGTGGGCTTGCTGCCGTTGATATCGCTCATGTTCCTGCTCTCCCTTTTCGCGGCGTACCGCATGCTTGCCGCCGCGCAGCAAAAATATCGCGCGGCGATCATCACCTATCTTATCCAAGCTCTATTTTACAGGAAAATGTTGGATTTTTCCATTGACTGATTCCATAAACCGCAGTCATATCGCTCAATTCCCCGCATTTTTGCGCAGATCGGCAGAATTGCCCAAATTTACAGGTCAAGGAACCGCCGCGCAAACGCGGGCACATTGGTGTTTTTGAGGCACACGACGTTCAGCTCGTGCACGCCCGTGAGCGGCGGGCAGAAAAAATGCCCGAACTGCGCATCATTCTTGACGACGGCCTCGTAGAGGAAGCTCACGCCGCAGCCCTCGCTCACCAGATGCCGGATGAGCTTGAAGCTGCTGATGCAGACATTCGCGCGAAACGCCTCGACCGTGTAGCCGCACTGCATGAGCTCTCGCTCTAAAATCTTTCGCGTACCGGAACCAGGCTCGCGCAGGATGAGCCGCTCGGAAAAGAGCTCATCCATCGGCACCTCACAGCCCGAAAACGGGTGATCTTTTGCGCAGATGCCGATGTAGGGCTCGTTGCGCAGCAAAAAGCTCTCGTACCGGCTCTTGTCGAAAATGCCCTCGAGCACGACGAAGTCGAGCTCCCCTCCCTCGAGCTGGGCGAGCAGATGCGCCGTGTTGTCGACGGTAAAAAAGAGCTCGTTGTCCGGCTCTTTCAAAAAGCGGATGATCTGCGGCAGCAGGATATAGTCGCCGATGGACTTCGTCGCGCCGATGCGAAGGCTCGTCTTCTCCTGCCGTTTGAGCGCACGGCACAGCTCCTCGTCCTGATAGCGCTGGCTGATGGCGTAGATCTCCAGCGTTTCGCCCTGCGGCGTTTTTTTGAGTTTTCGGCTGTCGTAGGTAAAAAGGCGCACGCCGTACAGCGCTTCGAGCGCCTGGATCTGTTTCGTCACGGCGGGCTGCGTCAAATGCAGCTGCTCCGCCGCCTTGCGGTAGTTCATCGTGGCGCACACGGTCAAAAAGGTCTCAAGCCGCTGGTCCATGTTCTCTCTCCTTTGTCGATAACAAACAGGAATCGACATATTCTTATTTATAATTTTATTATATCATAAGTCAGTGATATAATACAGCGGCAATATGCATTGGAGGAGAGAAAAAGCACATGAAATTTATCGAAACCGTAAAGAAAATGCTGCCCGGCTGCGTCATCGCGCTCGTCATCGCCGTGGTGGCCAAGTTTTTAGAGCAGCTGGAGGAATCCGCAGGGCTGCACCTGATCGGCGCGTCCGTCATCGCGATGTTCATCGGCATGATCGTGAACCGCTTTTACGCGCCGAATGACAAGACGAAGCCCGGCATCAAATTCACCTCGAAGAAAATTCTGAAATTCGCCATCATCCTGCTCGGCGCCAGCCTGAACATCACGACCGTGCTGACGGTCGGTAAGTTTTCGCTCACCGTCATGCTCTTCACACTGGCGACGTGCTTCGGCCTCGGCTATGTGATCGGCAAGGCGCTGGGGCTTGACTGGAAGACGAGCAGCCTCATCAACGCGGGCACGGGTATCTGCGGCGGCAGCGCCATCGCCGCCATCGCGCCCGTCATCGAGGCGACGGACATGGACATCGCCTACGGCATGTCGGCAACATTCCTCTTTGACACGATCATGGTCGTCGTGTTCCCGCTGCTTGGCCGCGCGATGGGCCTTTCCGACGCGGCGTTCGGCCTGTGGGCCGGCACGGCGGTCAACGACACGTCGAGCGTCGTCGCCACGGGCTACGCCTTCAGCGAGGCCGCAGGCGACTTTGCCACCATGGTCAAGCTGACGCGCACACTCGCCATCATCCCGACGGTGCTGGTCTTCGCCGCCATCAGCGTGCACCTCAAGAAAAAGGCCGCCGCGCAAAGCGGCGACCATGGCGTCAAGGTCAATATGAAGTCGGTGTTCCCGTGGTTCATCCTCGGTTTCCTTGCAATGTCCATTCTGTGCAGCGTCGGCGTCATTCCCGCGGGCCTCGCTACGACGCTCAAGAGTATCAGCAAGTTCCTGATGGTCGCGGCGCTCGCCGCCATCGGCCTCAATACGAACTTCGCGGCGCTGTGCAAATCCGGCGCAAAGCCGATGCTCCACGGCTTCATCATTTCGCTGCTGGTCGTTCTTGTGGCCATCGCAGTCGAGTACGTGCTCGGCATCGCGCCGAGCGGCACGCTCATTTAATCGTCCGCCGTAAGGACGAGATCGCAGCGGTTCCGCACATCGAGCGCGTCGAAATAGCGCTGCTCGAAAGGGATCCAGCGGCCGAAAAACTGCTTTGCATGCGCGGGCGCATTCCGCTTGAGGATGCGCTCGCGCTGTTTTTCTGCCGAAATCGACAGGAAAACAGATAAATCGTAGTACGGCGCGAGGTCGGGGTGCATGGAGTACGCGCCCTCGACAATATTGAGTGTTCCCGCCTTAATCCGCTGCGGCGGGGCAATGGTGAACGTCGCGCAGTCGAAGCGGCGGTAGTCGACGGGCTTTCCTTCGCGCAATGGCAGGAGCACCTCTTCCAAAAAGCGCTCGCGGTCGACGTTGCCGCCGGGCTGCGTGAAGCGCGCCTCTGTGCGCTGCTCGGGCCGGAGGAAAAAGTCGTCCATGTGGAAGACAGGGCAGCCGTAAACATTTTGCAGCAGCTCGCCGAGCGTCGTCTTGCCGCTGGCGCTGCCGCCCTCGATGGCGACGAGCACGCGGTCCTTTTCCGCCGTCAGGCAGTCGATGCGCGCAAACAGCGGCAGCGCGCGGGCGAAGTCGCGCCGCAGGACGCGGTACGCGGGCGCGTAATTCTGCCGAAATATCTCGGAGTGGTGCAGCGGCGGAAAGCCGTCCTTGCGCCACCTCTCAACAGCTTCCGCCGTCTCCTGCGCAGAAAACGGCAGCTCGCCCGCGTCGGCCATTGTCTGCAAGGCGGTGAGCATCGCTTCGAGCTTTTCGCGCCCGCACTCCTCATGCCGCGCAGAGAGGGCGAAGAGCCGCGCAAACGTCTCCGCGCTCAAGCCGTCCTGCAAAATGCCGAGGTGCACACGGCAGTAGTCGCCGCTGAGCAGCTCGACGAGCTCGGAGATACGGTCACCGCTTCGCGCCGCTTCGGCGCGGATGTAGTCTGCGGCGGCGGACGGGTCGGCGATCAGATGCTCGCAGCCAAAGGCGCTCTGATAGAGCGCCTTGAAGACGTCCTGAAGCGCCAGCTCTGGATAGCGCGCGCAGTGGGCGCGCAGAAAGTCGCGAATATCGGTAAAATTCGTCATAGCGGCGGGATTCCTTTACCAAAAAGTTTCGTTTATCATAGCGCTTTTTCGCCCCTTTCGCAAGGGGCAAGGGATTGACAGCCCTGCGCTTTTTTGATAAAATTCCCGCGTCGGCACAAGCCGGCAGCGTTGGCACAAGCTGACTTTTCTTCCGCGCGTTCCCTGAAAGCAAACGAGGTATCACCAAGGTATCAATCTCCCTGCAAGGGGAATATTGATGCCTTTTCTTTGTCTTTTCAAGGGTTTTCGCGCAGAAAACAAGACGCAAGAGAGGATGAGAACACCGTGACGATCCTTGTCATCGACGGCCAGGGCGGAAAGCTCGGCAAAACTTTGGTCGAGAACATCAAAAAGTCCTTCCCGCGCCTCGAGATCATGGCGGTCGGTACGAACAGCGCCGCTTCCGACGCGATGCGCCGCGCGGGCGCTGACCGCGTGGCCACGGGCGAAAACCCCGTCATCGTGGCCTGCCGCAGCGCGCAGATCATCGTCGGCCCCATCGGCATCGCGATCGCCGATGCGCTGATGGGCGAGATCTCCCCCGCCATGGCAAACGCCGTCGCGTCAAGCAACGCCTACCGTGTGCTCATCCCGATGAATCTATGCAGCACGTATGTCGCGGGCGTGGACAAAAAGTCCTCCGCCATTCTGGACGACGCCATGGCGCACATCCGTTCGCTGCTCGAAGGAATGGAGAACAAACCATGAACAACGCTGCCACTGCAACTGCCCGTACCGCTTCCCCGGTGAGAAAACTCACCTATTCCGCGCTCTTCCTCGCCTTGGCGATGGTCCTGCCGTTTTTGACCGGCCAGATCCCCGAGATCGGCTCCATGCTCTGCCCCATGCACCTGCCCGCGCTGCTGTGCGGCTTCATGTGCGGCTGGCCGTGGGGACTCGCGGTCGGCTTTATCTCCCCGCTGCTGCGCTCGATGATCTTCGGCATGCCGCCCGTTTGGGTCGCCATCGCCATGGCGTTTGAAATGGCGACCTACGGCGCCATCGCCGGTCTTCTGTACCGCAAGCTGCCGAAAACAGGCTGGCGCATCTATGCCTCGCTCATCTCCGCGATGGTCGCAGGCCGCCTTGTGTGGGGCCTTGTGAAGTTCCTGCTCGCGGGCCTTCAGGGCACGGAGTTCAGCCTTGCCCTCTTCCTCTCCGGCGCGGTGACGACGGCCATCCCCGGCATCATCTTGCAGCTCATCCTCATTCCCATCCTTGTGGTGGTAATGGAACGCACAAATATGGCGCTCGACGTGTGAGCACTTGATAAAAACAGAAAAGGACTTGGACGAAAGCGTCCAAGTCCTTTTCTTTATTCCTCCGCTTTACTCAGCAGCTTCGGCGCGCTCGTGTCCATTAAAAACGCCCCGAGCGGCGCGGTGATGACGATGCCGAGCACCGCGACTGACAGCACGATGCTGCCGCAGGGCAGCCCCGCCGCAAGCGGCACCGAGCCGATGGCCGCCTGCACCGTCGCCTTGGGAAGATAGGCAAACACGCAGTAAAGCCTCTCTTTCGCCGTGAGCGGCGTTCTGACAAGGCAAAGGCACACACCCACGGCGCGGAAAATGAGCGCCGAGAAGATCATGCCGACCGCTGCAAGCCCCACGCCCGCCATATAGCGGATATCGACCGCCGCTCCGACGAGGACGAACAAAATGACCTCCGCCGCCAGCCAGAGCTTGCCGAACTTTTCGGAGAGCCGCTTGGCAACGAACGGCGTGCACTTCATCTTAAGTAAGCACGCCATGCTGACGACCGCGAGCAGGCCCGACACCGGCACGATGCCCTCGAGCCAGCCCTCCGCCGCGACGAGCAGCAGCGAGACCCCCAGCACGATGATGACCTTCATGCTGTTGCGGATGCAGTGCGCTCGGGCATAGGCAGTCTCGAAAAAGCGGCTGAGCAGCCACCCGACAAGCGCACCCAGCGCAACGCCGAGCACGATCGACGCAGGGATGCTCAAAAAGTCCGCGGCGTTGGCACTGCCGCCCTGCGCCGTGTGCAGAAACGTTGTAAACAGCACAATGACGAAGATATCGTCGCACGATGCGCCGGCCAGGATCATCTGCGGGATGCTTTTGTCCGTTCCGCGGCCGCTTTCCATCAGCTGCACCATGCGCGGCACGACGACCGCAGGCGACACCGCCGCGAGCACCGCGCCCATGACCGCCGCCTCCACGCGCGTGACGCCGAGGAAGCACGGCGCGAGCAGCACATAGCCGATGATCTCACACGTCGCGGGCAAACACGACATCAAGATCGCCGGACGGCCGACCTTTTTAAGGTCGCCCAAATCGAGCGACAGTCCCGCCTTGAGCAGGATAATAACGAGCGCGAGCTTGCGCAGGTCGGCTGAGATCGACAAAATCGAACCGTCCAGCACATTGAGCACGCACGGCCCCAGCAGGATGCCCGTCGCCAGCATGCCGATGATGCGCGGCAGCTTCAACTTTTGGCAGAGCGCGGCCAGCGCAAGGCCGACCAAAAAGATGAGTGCGAGTGAAGTTAACATAATTTTCCTCCTCCGGACACAAAAAAGCTGATGCCCCCTGCGACCGTTCAAAATCACAGAAGTCATCAGCTCAAAAAAGCGGTTTCTGCAGTGCCGTGGGAGAACCTCATTCCCGATTGCGCAGTATAGCAAAGCACGGGCAAAAATGCAAGCCCTTTTCAAAAATCAGCGCTCGAACGTCACCTGATAGGCCCCCAACACCTGCGTGCAGGGGATGACGGCGGCATTTTCGACCGTGAAAGCCGCCTTTTCATAGTGCGTCGTCTCCTCTTCGGGGATGACGGGCAGCGTTTTGCCAAGGCTGACACCGTGCGCGCCGCCTGCAAAGCGCCATACGAATTCACAGTCGCAGAATTTCTTGTTTGCTGTGCTCTTCTCCGCGGGCACGAGCGTAAACGTACCGTCTTTCAAGTAATAGCAGCCTACGTTGTCCTTTTCCGCAGGGCAGTCGCCCTCGATGCCGACGCCGGTGAACGAGATCGTCAGCTCCGGCAGCGTGAAGGTCGTCTTTTTGCCGTCCTTCGTAAAGGGAACATCGTCCCAGCGGCCGATGTTGACCCAGCCGCAATTGTCGGCTTTTTCCGCGGCAGTGTTGAACTCGAGAGCCCCCGTTTTGCCGTCGCGCACCTCCGCGTTGATGCGCAGCACCGGCCGCAGCGAGGCAAAGCCCTCCGGCAGCAGGGCGCGCAGACGGTCCTGCTCCGCGCCGTAGGCCATGACAAACTGTTCAACGGTCATTGCGCTTTCTCTGTTTCCTTTTGTGCGCGCTCCGCGTCTTGCCTCAGCAGCCGCAGATAGGCGTCGAGATAGAGCTTGTGCGTCACGCTTAAAAGTGCCGAGCGCAGCAGTTCCTTTTCATCCGACTCGTCCTGTCCGACGCTTGCAAGATGGTCGCTCGCGCCGAAGACATAGCGGATGAGATTTTCAAATTCCTCGCAGAAGTAGTGATAAGCGGTCGGCAGATCGTAGGTCTCGTGCTGAATGCCGATCAGCGCGCGGATGTCGTCCATCGCGACGACGCTCTTGATGCACGAGACAAAGATGAGGTACGCAATGCTCTCCGCGCCGTAGGCCTTTTTCTCTGGTCCGGGGATGATCTTCTGCTTAACATAATTGCTGACCATCGAGGCCGTGATGGGACTGAGCCCGCATCCCGTGATGGATTGATTGACATAACGCGTCACCTGTTCGAGATACAGCCCCACGTCGGGGATCTCCCCGAGCCGCGGGATATGAAAGCTTCGGACAGACTCCGCCAGACGGCTGCGCATATTTTCGTCCATAGCTGCTCCTCCGTTCAAACTGCGTTTTCATCATCTTAAACTTTGGTGAAAAAAATGTCAATAAGTTTTCTAAAAACCGATTGACAGTTATTGAAAATCGTTGTATTGTAGTCAAAGATAATTTCACCTGACAACAGGTTTTTGAATAACCGATTATTTTTTTGGAGGCTTCCCCATGATGAAACTGATCGCCGACTCCTCTGCCAACCTCACGATGCTGGAGGGCGTAACCTATCAGAGCGTGCCCATGACCATCCGCGCCGGCGAGCGCGACTTCGAGGACGATGAAACGCTCGACACACACGAGCTGCTCGACTATCTCGCGGCCTACAACGGCAAATCCGGCACGGCCTGCCCCAGCCTCGACGGCTGGCTCAAGGCGTTCGAGGGCGCGGATGAGATTTTCGTCATTACCATCACAAGCAGCCTGTCCGGCACCTGTGCCTCGGCCATGGCCGCGCGCGACGTGTATCTCCAGTCGCATCCTGAGGTCAAAATTCACATCTTTGACACGCTGAGCACAGGACCGGAGATGCAGTTGCTCGCAGAGAAGCTCGCAGAGCTGCACGCCAAGGGCCTCCCCTTCGATGTGATCTGCGAAAAGGCGCAGGAATATCTTGCCACCACGCACCTCTTCTTCAGTCTTAAGTCCCTGCACAATCTGGCGCAAAACGGCCGCGTCAGCAAAATCGCCGCGGGCGCCATCGGCATTCTCGGCATTCAGATCCTCGCCACCGCAAGTCTTGAGGGCACGATCCAGCCCGTTGAAAAATGCCGCGGCGAAAAAAAGACGTGCGCGGCGATGGTACAGAAGCTTCTGGAAGCTGACTACCACGGCGGCAAGGTGCGCATCCACCACGCCGAAAATCCAGAGGCGGCTGGGGCGCTCGCCGCTTCGCTGCGCGGGCACTTTCCTGAAGCAGACATTGAGATCCGTCCCTGCCGTGGTCTTTGCAGCTACTATGCCGAGCGCGGCGGCGTGATCGTCGGTTTTGAGACGATGTAAAACTGAACAGGCAGCAAAAAGCAGACGGCCTACGCGAGCCGTCTGCTTTTCTTTATCTCTGCCATTAGGCAGTTGGAGTGGTATCGGAGGTACTGTCGCCCGCTGGGGCGTTACCGTCAGTGGGGCTTCCCTGCCCGCTGGGCGGTGTGGGGCGCTCGCCGCTGGGCATTTCGGGCACTTCCCCGTCGGGAAGCTCTGGCTTCTCGCCGTTTGGCATCTGACCGTCAAAGCCCTCGGGCAGTTCACCATCTGGCTTCTGTCCGCCGCCGGGGAAGCCGCCGCCCACGCCCATGCCGGTGAAAACCGTCCCGCTCTGCGCGGTCCCTTCGGTGGAGCTGTCGCCCGCCTTGAGGGTATACGCACTGTCCGCCACCACATTGGCAGACGAGAAGAGGATGAAGTTCGCACCGCATCTGGCTGTGCCGCTGTACACAGCATTGCCGTCGGCGTCTTCAATCGTGAAATCCGCGTCCGCGGCGATCAGGCTGCTCTGCGTACTGCCCGGCATGCCGCCAAAGCCCGTTGAACCGTAAATGACGCAGGGCTGCGCGGCCTCCAGGTTCATGCCCATGCCGCTGCTGCCGCCCGCGGCGAGCACCGTGCCGCCCGAGACGGTGATGGTGCCGTCGGCATCCAGCGGCTCGTTGTCCGCCGTGTTGGCCGTCCACACAATGACTGTACCACCAGTGATGGTCAGCTCGCCGTTGGAGTCAAAGCCGTCGCCGCCGGAGGTATAGGCGTCGATTGCACCGCCGGAGATCGTCATCGTGAAGTCGTAGTCCGTCAGGTCGGAATTTGCCGCATTCAGGCAGTCGTTCGAGGCGTTGATCGTGATGTCGCCGGAGCAGACATTCAGCTCCGCGCCCTCAAGGCCCTCGCAGCAGTTCGTGATGTCGATCGTGGGGCCGTCCGTGCCGTCCGCACCGATGTTCAGCACCAAGTCGCAGTGAATGGCGTCATCCGCGGCGTCGATGGTCAGCGTGCCGCTCTCAACGTTCAAAAGCTGCTCGGCGTTGATCGCGTCGTTGACAGGCGCGTCGATATTCAGTGTCAAATCGCGGATGGTCAGCGACGCTTCGCCGTCCTCGTCCGTCGTCGCGCCGGATTTGATACCGTTTTTGCCCTTGGCCGTGACGGCGAGCTCGCCATCGCCGCAGAGGGTGACGGTCGAGCCGTCCTTGCACTTGATGACGGCGTTTTCGGCATTTTCGTTTTCGGGGTAGTTGTCATCATTGTTCTGCTCGGTATCGCTCAGGGAATTCGTCGTACCGGCGGAAGCGAGGATCGTCACCTCGCTCGACTTGCCGCAGGTGATTGCGGCGGTGTCCTCACTCGTGAGGGTCAGGCCGTCCAGCACCAGCGTCACGCCGGTCGTACCCTTTTTCACCTTGATGGAGCCGTCCGCGCAGCTGCCCGAGACGGTGTAGGTACCGCTGTCGGTGATGGTGAGCGCCGTGCCGTCGATCTCGTAGCCCGTGTTAGTCTCGCCCGCGGCGATCACGCCGCTGTCGGTAAAGGTAAAGGTCACATCGCTTGCCGCGTCCGCCGTACTATTATTTATCGTACCGGCGCAGGCCGTGAGTGACAGCGCCAGCGCCGACGCGCACAGGAAAGGCAGTAGTTTTTTCATCATAATATCTCCTCGATCAATGATCTTACATGGTCCTCTCAGGGCGGGCGCGAGCTTTTTTCGTTCTCTGCGCCCGCTCCTTTGAGGATGGGGGACAGCATACCCGCTTTGCCTAAAAGTTACCTAAAGAAAACGAATATTTTACCTTTAGGTTTCTTTTAGGTTGCGCGTTCATACTGGGGCGCACAAAGGAGGTTCGACACCATGGCGATCCAATGCTGTTTTGAACGATATGAAAAGAAATACTGCCTGACCCTTTCCCAGCAGCGTTTTTTATTGGAGCGGATGACGCCCTATATGAAAAAGGACGCGTACGGCGAGTACACCATCTGCAACATTTATTATGATACCGACGACTACCGCCTGATCCGCGCGTCGCTCGAAAAGCCCGTCTATAAGGAAAAGCTGCGCGTGCGCAGCTACGGCGTGCCGCAGGCGGACGGCAGGGTCTTTGTCGAGCTCAAGAAAAAATTCGATGGCGTCGTCTACAAGCGGCGCATCACAACAGGCATTCAGAATGTGGAGCCGTTTCTCTCCGGTGAGCTGCCGAGTGAAAACTTTGGCCAGATCGGACGCGAGATCGGCTATTTTCAGTCGTTTTATCAGACCGTGCCCAAAGTCTTCATCGGCTACGACCGGCTTGCCTTTGCCGGCATCGACGATCCGCAGCTCCGCATCACGTTCGACACGAACTTACGGTGGCGCGACACGGATGTCGACCTCCACCTCGGCGACCACGGCGCGCCCATCGCGCTGCCCTGCGGCGATGTGCTGATGGAGGTCAAGATTCCCGGCGCGTGCCCGCTGTGGCTCAGTCACCTGCTCTCCGACGCCCAGGCGTTCCCCACGTCGTCTTCCAAATACGGCGCCTGCTACCGTGACGAGTTGTCCGCAGGCGTCCACACAACCGACTTAAAGGAGGATACCTTCTGTGCTTAACTCGATCTTAGGAAGCGAATTGACGCTCGTCTCGTTTCTCGTCTGTACGGCGGTGTCGCTGCTGCTTGGCGTCGGCACGGCGCTCGTTTCCATGTACCGCTCGCGTACGACGCAGAGCTTCGCCGTCACGCTCGCGATCTTACCCGCCGTGGTGCAGCTTGTCATCATGCTGGTGAACGGCAACCTCGGCGCGGGCGTCGCGGTGGCGGGCGCGTTCGGGCTCGTGCGCTTCCGCTCCGCACCGGGCACGGCGAAGGAGATCGGCGCGCTGTTCCTTGCGATGGCCATCGGCCTTGCGACCGGCATGGGCTATGTGGGACTCGCCGTCATGGCGTTTGTGATCGTCTCGGCGGCGATGCTGCTGCTCACAGCCGTCAATTTCGGCGGTGCGGAAGAGCACGAGCGTGTGCTCAAGATCACGATCCCCGAAAGCCTTGACTACGACGGCCTGTTCGACGATCTCTTTGAAAAGTACACCAAGTCCTGCGTGCTCGAGCGTGTGAAGACGAGCAACATGGGCACGCTCTACGAGCTCACCTACCGCGTCACGCTCCCTGATGACCACGCGCCCAAGGCGTTTTTGGACGAACTGCGCTGCCGCAACGGCAACTTGAACATCATCTGCGGGCGCGAGGCGACGAAAGACGCGCTCTGAGGCATCTTGATTTTTGCCCGCGCGCTCTTTATACTACACGTATCACCGGAAATCAGAGGGGGAACCTTTTATGCGGCTGCTGATCGCAGAAGATGAAGTGGACCTTGCCGAGGCGCTGACAGTCTTTTTTGAAAAAAATCACTTCTCCGTCGACGCCGTGCACAACGGCTTCGACGCCTATGAATATGCCTCGTCGGGCTCATACGACGCCGTCATTTTAGACGTGATGATGCCCAAGATGGACGGTATTCAAGTGCTCGAAAAGCTGCGGCAGGAGGGCGTGAAAACGCCCATCATGATGCTCACGGCCAAGGGCCAGAAGAGTGACCGCATCACGGGCTTCAACGCCGGCGCGGACGACTATCTTCCCAAGCCCTTCGACCCCGACGAGCTCTTGAGCCGCGTGCGCGCCATCCTGCGCCGCAGCGAGGCCTACCAGCCGACGGTGCTCGCCTACGGCGATCTGACGCTCGACCCCGGCAGCGGCAATTTGAGCTGCGGCAGCGAGTCCATCCGCCTGAGCGGGCGTGAGTTCCAGATCATGGAGCTTTTCATGCGCTCGCCGCGGCAGGTCTTTTCCGCCGAGCGCATCATGGAGCGCGTGTGGGGCTGGGATAATGAGGCGGAGATCAACGTCGTATGGGTGAACATCTCGAATCTTCGCAAAAAGCTCAAGTCCATCGGCTCGCACGTCACCCTGCAGGTCAACCGCGGCCTCGGCTACGCGCTGGAGGAGAGCGTATGATCAAGCGCCTGCGAAACCGCTTCATCCGCATCGCGATGCTCTCCGTCACGGCGGTGATGCTGCTGCTGACGATCATCCTGAACGTCGCGAACTACGTCTCGACCGATTCCGACCTGAAGCAAACGCTGACGCTCATCTACGAGAACGCGGGCACCATCCCCCACTCGCGCTTTCAGCTGCCGGACAGCGCCGACGCGCCGACACCGCCGGAAAATGGCGGCGGCAGCGGCGACATCGTCCCCGCGCTGCCCGACGGTGCGGACGATTCGCAGACACCGCAGGCCCCGCCCGATGACAAGGTCGCGCGGCGCGAGGGACCGTTCACGGCGGAAACGCCGTTCTCCACGCGCTTTTTTGTCCTGCACTACACCTCCGACGGCACGCTGACACAGGAAAATCTCGACAACATCGCCTCCGTCACGGCGGAGGACACGCAGGAATATCTCTCCGCCGCGCTCGCGCACGGCGCTGGTTACGGCTACTGCGGCAGCTACCGCTTTTTCGTCGCGCAGACGGACGACGGCGAGAACATCGCCATCTTCCTCGACTGCTATCACGAGCTGCGCGCGATGCGCGTGGTGCTCGTGTGGTCGCTGCTCGCCGATGCGGCGTGCATCCTGCTCGTCTTCTTGCTTGTCGTGCTGCTCTCGCGCCGGGCCATCGACCCAGTGGTTCGCAGCGCGCAGCAGCAAAAGCAATTCATCACCGACGCAAGCCACGAGCTGAAAACGCCCATCACCGTCATCGCCACGAGCCTCAAGGTGCTCGAAATGGAGACCGGCAAGCAGAAGTGGATCGACAAGGCGATGGCGCAGACGGAAAAGCTCACCTCGCTCGTCAACTCGCTCGTCACGCTCTCACGCATGGACGAGGAGGATTCGCCGCTCAAGATGGAGGACTTTCCCGTGAGCGACGCCGTGCGCGAAACGGCGGAATCGTTCATCGACTTTGCCGCGTCGAAGGGGCACGAGCTGCACCTTTCGATCACGGACGGCCTCACCTATCGCGGCGACGAGTACGCCGTGCGCCAGCTCGTCTCGATCCTGCTCGACAACGCGGTCAAATATGCACTGCCGGATTCCCCCATTGAATTCTCGCTCGAAAAGGCGAAGCGCGGCGTCGTCCTCCGCTCGTCGAACGCCTGCGAGGATGTTGCGCCTGAAAACGCGCAGAAGCTCTTCGACCGCTTCTACCGTGCCGATCAATCCCGCTCGTCGGGCAGTGGCTTCGGCATCGGCCTTTCGATCGCGCGCTCGATCGCCGAGGGGCACCACGGCTCCATCCGCGCCATCGCGGACGATGGGAAGATCACCTTCACCGCTGAGCTCAAATAAACGGCCTTTGGGCAAGAAAAACGCTTCGCAGAAGTTCTGCGAAGCATTTTTCTTATCAAAGGCTTTTCTCCCCGCCCGTGACGGTCTCGATGGCGCAGGCGATAAACTTTTTCGCTGCGGGCGAGGCCTCTTTGAGCGACGGGACCGAGATGCCGAGCGTCACGAACTGCGGCGGGTCGAACGGGATCTCCGCCACCGTGCCGCTCCACTTGCGCGAGATGAGCCGCTGGTTGAAGCTGACGCCGAGCCCCGCCCCGACCATGTTGTAGGTCGTAAAGCCGTCTCGCGTCGTAAAGCAGGTCTGCGGGTGCAGGTCGTGCTGCTCGAGCAGGCGGTCCTGATCGGTGTCGTGATTGGGCGAGGTGTGGATGAACGGCTCGTCCTGCAAGCGCATAAGCGGAAAGGCATCCGCCTCTGCCAGCTCGTGTCCGCGCGGCAGCCACGCGACCAATTCGTCGCGAAAGACCGGCAGCCAGTCGTACTTGTCGCCCTGCATCTGCGCGCCGAAACAGCAGTCGACCGAGCGCTCGTTCAGCCAGCGTGCCATCTCGAGGTTGCCGCCCTCCTGCATGCGCACGGTCACGCCCGGATAGCGGGCGCGGAACGCCGTCAGGATCTCTGGCATCCACAGGGCCGAAATGCTGTAATAGCAGCCGATCGTCAGCGAGCCCTTTGACACGCCGCCGATCTCCGCGCTGAGCTGCTCGGCGTTGTGGTGCGCGCGCACGACCTCGCGCAGCAGCGGCAGCATGAGCTTTCCGTTTTCCGTGAGCTGCACGCCCTTTTTGCTGCGAAGAAACAGCGGAAAGCCGAGTTCTTCTTCCAGCGTGCCGATCATGCGCGTCACGCCCGACTGCGTGTAACCCAAAAGCTCTGCCGTGGCCGTCAGGCTGCCGAGCTCTGCCGCGGCAAGGAATGCCTCGCATTTGACCGCTTCCATACGCCCTCCTATCCATGATTTTATATCATGTTTTTCATTTCAAATAACCGTTTGCGTCATGTTTTCTCTTATTCTACAATAGCAGTCAGAAACCGTCAATCCTGTTTTTGAAACGAGGTCTTTTTTCATGGAGCATCGTCTTTCTTTTTCCTGTGATTATCTCGAGGGCGCGCATCCCGCTATCCTGCAGCGCATGTGCGAAACGAATTTTGCGCAGACCGCCGGTTACGGCACGGATGAATACTGCGCCTCCGCGCGCGAAAAAATTCGTGCCGCCTGCGGCGCGCCGAACGCAGAGATTCACTTCCTTGTCGGCGGCACGCAGACGAACGCGACCGTCATCGACGCGCTGCTGCGCTCTTACGAGGGTGTGATCGCCGCGGACACGGGGCACATCAGCGTGCACGAGGCCGGCGCCATCGAGTTCGGCGGGCACAAGGTGCTCACGCTGCCGCAGGAGAACGGCAAGATCACCGCATCCCAAATCCGCACACTGCTTGATCAGTACGAGGACGACGCGAACCGCGACCACACGGTCATGCCCGGGATGGTCTACCTCTCCCAGCCGACGGAGTACGGCACGCTCTATTCCAAAAAGGAGCTTGCGGCCATCAGCGCGCTCTGCCGCGAAAAGCGCCTGCCGCTCTATATCGACGGCGCGCGCCTTGCCTACGCGCTCGCCTGTCCTGAAAACGACGTGACACTGCGCGACCTTGCCGCGCTGTGCGACATTTTCTACATCGGCGGCACGAAATGCGGCGCGCTGCTCGGCGAGGCGGTCGTCATTCCCCAGCCGGGGCTCATTCCACACTTTTTCACCATCATCAAGCAGCACGGCGCGCTGCTCGCCAAGGGACGGCTGCTCGGCATCCAGTTCGACACGCTCTTTACCGATGGGCTCTACGAGCGCATCGGCGCAGACGCCGTTCGCTACGCCGACGCTATCCGGCGCGCGATGGCGGAAAACGGCTATTTGCCCTGTTTCCCCTCCCCGACGAACCAGAGCTTCTGCATCGTCAGTGAGCAGCAGCGCAAAGAGCTCGCCGAGCGTGTGGACTTCTCCGTCTGGGAGCAGTATGACGAAACGCACAGCATCATCCGCTTTGCCACAAGCTGGGCGACGCGGGAAGAGGACGTGAACGCGCTCTGCCGCATCCTGCGCGAGTGCGCCGCGCGGGAAAAGGCGGCATCCTAAAGCGTCAATCAACAAAAAAGAGCTTTCTCCGATTTTCAGGAGAAAGCTCTTTTTATTTCATTGCGCTGCGCTCAGTTCTTTTTCATCAGCTGTTCATCCTGCTGCAAAAGCTGCTGCGTGATGATATCGAGCTGACGGTGCTTGGCCATGCGGTCGGCGATGTTGTTCTGCACCAGCTCCGTCTCCTGATGGCCGCGGAAGGACAGCTTAAGCAGAATCGGCGTCAGGATCGTGCCGCATACGACCGTGATGACGACCGGCGTCATCATCGCGGGCGACAGCACACCCATCGAAAGGCCGCGGTTGGCGACGATCAGCGCGACTTCGCCGCGGCAGGCCATGCCCACGCCGACCTGGATGCTCTCGCGCGTGGTGAACTGGCACGCCTTGGCGCCAAGGCCGCAGCCAAGCAGCTTCGAGATGATCGAAACGAGCAGCAGCAAAATCGAGAAGACGACCACGCCGCCCGTCAGACCCGTGATCTGCACATTGATACCGATGCTCGCGAAGAACACCGGCGTGAGCAGAAGATACCCGAGGGGGTTGTACTTCGTCTGGATGTAGGTGCCCTTGGGCGTGCACGCGACGGCAAGGCCCGCGGCGTAAGCGCCCGTGATGTCGGCCACGCCGAAAAACTCCTCGGCGCAGTAGGCCATCACAAGGCACAGGACAAAGGCGAACACGGAGTTTCTGTGGCTGGCCCAACCGTGCTGACGCTTGAGCATCCAGCAGAAGATGCGGTTCGCGCCAAAGCCGACCACGAAGGCAAAGATGAAGAAACCCACGATCTTGAGGAGCACCGTGCCGATGCTCTCATCGCCGCCGGCGAGGCTGCAAACGAGCGTCAAAGCGATCAGGCCGAGCACATCGTCAATGAGCGCGGCGGCCAGGATCGTGTTGCCGACCTTGGTCTCGAGCTTTTTCATCTCCTTGAGCGTTTCGACTGTAATGCTCACGGACGTGGCCGTCAGGATGGTGCCGATGAAGATATTTTCGATAAAGCCGGTGCTCTCGATGAGTCCCAGCTCATCCGCGCCCCAGGCAAGCGCCGTGCCCATGAGAAACGGCACGACCACGCCGAGGACCGCGACCATGAAGCCCGCCTTGCCGCTGTGCTTGAGCTCGTTGACGTCCGTGCCCATACCGGCGGAGAACATCAGCACGATGACGCCAAGCTCGCTGAGCTGCTTGGTGAACTCCGTTTCCGAAAGAAGGCCAAGGCCCGCGGGGCTGAGCAAAAGGCCCGCAATCAGCGCGCCCACGACCTGCGGCATCTGAAACTTCTGCGCAATGAGGCCCAGAATCTTCGTGCTCAGCAGGATCAGCGCAAGATCCAGCAAAAAGTGATACGACATATTGATTTCCTCCCAAACTCTCTGATCTCTATCCAAATTCTTCCGTTTCATTTCGCGAGGCTCTATTCTAACTTCTTTTTTTCTTTTTTCAACAGTCAGAATCACCAAGGAAACGGAAGAATTCCTGCACAGCTCAGGCAAAATGCAATATATCTTTCATTTTTAACGTGAAATGTTTGCTTTGATTCCGTTTCCATAGCCGTTTTCACAAAAAGCAGCGTCAAACGCGGCGTTAAGAAGCCGTGAAATATGGACAGATTCATTGAATTTCTCTATGATTTACAGGGATATCGTCTATATTGTCCACATACCGCGCACATTTTGTCGCTTGCGCCCATTTTGCATCTTTTCCTGCATTTTGCGCATTTTCGTCGCACAATGCGCCGTTTCTCCCCTTGCCGCGGCGGCGCGGGCGTGGTAAAATCGGCCTTGTGACATGAACAAAGGAAAGGACGAGCCATGAATCAGAAAGAACTCAATGAACTGCGCCGGCGCTTCCGGCTCGATAAGAATAATTTCAGCCGCGTGTACGGCTGCTATGTGAACTCCAACCGTGAGATCATTGCGTGGGTCGATACCTCGATGGGCCTCATGCGGCAGGAGGAGCAGGAGATGTACCTGGGCCTTCTCAAAAAGTCTCTCTCCGGCACGCTTGGCAAGAACCTCATCGACGTGGTGTTCTCCACGCAGCAGGTCGCCGACAGCGATGAGCACCGCCTCTTGCAGACTCTTCGCCAGACGGAGCTCAAGGACCCCGCCTCGCGCGAAACGCTCTGCCGCCAAATCATCGACTGCATCGACATGGGCGAGACAAACTATCTCATCCTCCTCGCCGCCGACGCCTACGACGTGCCGCACCGCAGCAAGGATGACGAGATTCAGGCCGACGCGTCGAGTGAGGTCTTCAAGTACTTTGTCTGCTCCATCTGCCCCGTCAAGGCCCCGACGCTCGAACTGCGCTACGACCTTGACCAGAGCGAGTTTCACTCAAGCTCCACCGGCTACATCGCGACCTCGCCCGAGCTCGGCTTCCTCTACCCCGCGTTCGACAACCGCACGGCGAACATTTACAATGTGCTGTTCTACTCGAAAAACGCCGCGGAGATCCATCAGGAGGTCATCGACGCGCTGTTCCACGTCGACCCGCCGATGTCTGCCGAGGAGCAGAAAAACGCCTTTGGCTCGGCGCTTGCCGACGCGCTCGACAAGGATTGCAGCTACGATGTCGTCCAGTCCGTGCACGAGCAGATCAGAGCGCGCATCGAAGATCACAAGGAGAGCAAAGACCCCGAGCCGCTTGAAATGACGGCGGGTGACGTCGGCGGCATCCTCGCCAACAGCGGCGTGAACGACGAGCAGATCGCAGCGTTCCAGCGCGAGTGCGATGAGCAGTACGGCGAGAACGCCGCGCTGAACCCGAACAACATCATCGAGAGCAAGAAGTTTGAGATCACGACCCCCGAGGTCAAAATTTCCATTGCACCGGAGAACAGCTATATGATCGAAGCGCGCGTCATCAATGGCCGCAAATACCTCCTCATCCCCGCCGACGACGGCGTGGAGGTCAACGGCATCGGCGTGAACATCCCGGGTCTTGCAAAAGAGGAATAAGAAAAAAGGAAAGAAGCCGCAGCTTCTTTCCTTTTCTTTTTGACCATTTACGCCCTGCTCTTGTAGAGGTCAGCGATGATGTCGGCGCACTTGTCGATGCCGAGCTCGCCGCTGTCGAGCGTGATGTGGTAATTCTGCGCGTAGCCCCACTTCATGTTCGTGTAGAAGCGGTGATAGGCCGCGCGGCGCTTATCCTTGTCGTGCAGGCGCTGCTCGGGCGACTGCTCGCGCTCGCCGTAGACCTCGACGATGCGCTTGGCGCGGAACGCCATATCCGCGTGGATAAAGACCTTGAGGCACTTGGCCTTGTCCTGCAAAATGTAGTCCGCACAGCGGCCGACGATGACGCAGGGTCCCTTTTCGGCAAGCTCGCTGATGACGCGGCACTGAATTTCCCATAGGATGTCCTCGTTCGTCGGGCCGAACGCGCGGTTCGAGAGCGCTGAGGACAGGAAGCCGCCGGGCGTGTACTCGCCCGCCTCCTTGACATAATTTTCCGCAAAGCCGCTCTCCTCGGCGATCTTCTGGATGAGCTCTGAGTCATAGCAGGGGATGCCGAGCTTCTCGGCGACCTTTTTGCCGACCGTGCGGCCGCCGCTGCCGAATTCACGGCTGATGGTGATAATTCGATTCATAATACAGCTGCTCCTTCCGTATTGAGTTCCCGATACGTTTTTACAATCATAACCGCCGCAATGACGAATGTCAACACATCTGACACCGGCATGGAGTACAGCACGCCGTCAAGGCCGAAAAAGCGCGGCAGCAGCAGTGCAAAGCCCACGCCGAACACGACCTCGCGCACCATGGAGAGCATCGTGGATGAGAACGCCTTGCCCACGGCCTGCAAAAAGATGAAGCATGCCTTGTTCACACAGGCGAGCACCATCATGCAAAGATACGTGCGGAATGCCTTGATCGCAAAGTCCGTGTAGTAGCTGCTCTCGTTCGCCGCGCCGAAGACGGCGATGAGCTGACGCGGGAAAATCTCGGCCAGAACGAGCGCGACGGCACCGACGATCGCCTCGCAGAGCAGGAGCTTTGTAAAGAGCTCGCACACGCGCGTCTTCTTCCCCGCGCCCATGTTGTAACCTACGACGGGAATGCAGCCCGCCGCCATGCCGACGACGATGGAAATGACGATCTGGAAGAACTTCATCACAATGCCGACGACGGCCATCGGGATCTGTGCGTACTGCTCCTGCGAGAATATCTCATCCAGCGCGCCGTACTTGCGCAGCATGTTGTTGATGGCCGCCATCGCCGCGACGAGGCTAATTTGTGACAAAAAGCTCGTGATGCCGAGCGTCAGCATCCGGGTACAGAGGCTTGCGCGCAGGCGGAAGTCTCCCTTTTCCGGCTTGACGGTCTTCATGCGGCAGAGGTACCACACCGCGAGCGCCGCCGTGACGATCTGGCCCAACACGGTGGCGGCCGCCGCGCCCATCATGCCCCACTTACATTCAAAGATGAAGATGGGGTCTAAAATGATGTTGAGCACTGCGCCCGCGAGCGTGGAGATCATGGCGAACCGCGGATTGCCGTCGGCACGGATGACAGGGTTCATCGCCTGACCGAACATATAAAACGGGATGCCGAGCGAGATATAGAAGAAATACTCCTGCGCGTAATGAAAGGTCTCCTCGTTCACCGTGCCGCCGAACATTGAAATGATGGGATCGGCAAAAACAAGGTACAGCGCCGTCAGGACAAGGCTGCTCGCAATCGACAGCACGACCGCGCTGCCGACGCTCTTTCTCGCCTCTCCCACCTCGCCCTTGCCAAGCGAGATGCTGACGAACGCGCAGCAGCCGTCGCCGATCATCACGGCGATGGCGAGCGCCACGACCGTGAGCGGAAAGACGACGGTATTGGCCGCGTTGCCGTAGGAACCGAGGTAGCTTGCGTTGGCGATGAAGATCTGGTCGACGATGTTATAGAGCGCGCCGACGAGCAGCGAGATGATGCACGGGACGGCGTAGCGCCGCATGAGCTTTCCCACGCGCTCCGTCCCCAAAAACTGGCTTGTGTTTTCCATGGTGGTCTTCCTCCTGCACATAAAAATAAGAGATGCGTTCCGCCGGATCAATCCGGACTTACGCATCCCTGCTGCACGATTTGACTATGAAGTTGTCTTCTCCCTCCTTTTTCCGCAAAAAAACGTGCAGCGTTTCTGCAACCGGATTTACGCAGAAACGCCACACGCTGTGAATTGATTTTATCAAATTGTTTCGAGCATTTCAAATGTTTTTTGCGGCACGGGCCGCAAATTTTATTTAGTCCTGCTCCATGAAGCTGCGGATATAGGCGATCAGCATCTTCGCCGTGCCCTCAAAGCCGAGCACATCGCTCTTGACGGTCATGTCGTAGCCGCGGGCGTCGCCCCACTTCGTCTCGCAGTAGTAGTTGTGGTAGGACTTTCTGGAGCGGTCGACCTCTTTGATCTCCTCGATCGCGTCCTCGGCAGACAGGCCCTTCTTCTCCATCACGCGGCCGACTTTGGCTTGCTGGTTGCCGCAGATGAAAATGCTCAGCATATTGGGGTTGCCCTTGAGCACCTGGTCGCTGCAGCGGCCGATGATGAGGAAGCTCTCGCCGTTTGCTGCCTTGTCACGCAGCATGGCGAACGTCTTTTCCGCCACGTTGACCTCAAGAGAATTCGAATACTTGCCGATGCGACGCGAGGCAAAGAAGTTGACGGGCTTTTCGTCCATCTTGCGGATCATTTCCCCGCTGTAGCCTTCGGAAACGATCTCCTTTTCGATGGAGTCCTTGTCATAGAGCTTGATACCGAGCTCTTGCGCGATCATGTCGGCAATGTAATGGCCGCCGCTGCCGTGCTCGCGGCCAAGGGTGATGATGATCTGGTTTTTCATGGGATCGCACTCCTTTCCTTTTTCCGTTTACAGATAGCGCAGGAATAAGTAGGCCGTGGACACCGCCATGACAATGATCGTCGCGGGCACGCAGTACTTGCAGTAGCGGCCCCAGCCGATGGGATAGCCGCCCTTGGCCGAAGCCGAGGTGCCGACGACGTTGGCGCTCGCGCCGATGGGCGTCGCGTTGCCGCCGAGGTCCGTGCCGAGCGAAAGCGCCCAGGCAAGCACGCCGATATCCATGCCCTCCGTCGCAGCGATGGCGCGGATGACAGGGATCATGGTCGCGGCAAAGGGGATATTGTCGACAAAGGCGCTCGTGATGGCCGAGAGCCACAGAATGACGATCACAATAACCGCGATATTGCCCTCACTGACCGAGGTGATGAAGTTCGCGATCATGTTGAGCACGCCTGTCTTTTCAAGGCCCGCCACGGAAACGAACAAGCCGATGAAAAAGAGCAGCGTCTTATAGTCCACGCCCTTAATGATTTCTATAACAGATTTTTTGCCGCTGGTCAAGCCCAAAACGATCAGCGTCAAAATCGCGACGATCACGCCGATGCACGCGACGGAAAGCTCCGTCTGCGCGTGCGTGATGAGCAGCACGACCGCCAGCAGGAAAACGCCTGCGCTCGCAAGAAATGCCTTCTTGTTCGTGATGGCCGTCGAAGGCTCGGGACAGGTGACAGGGCCGCCGTTGGCATGCTCGGCGCGCTCAAGTTCCTTGCGGAAGCAGAGCGTGAAGTAAATGAGCATGAACACAAAGCAGATCGCCACGACCGCGCCGGTATTTTCGATGAAGTCGAAGAATGTGTAGCCGAGTGAGGTGCCGATGATGATGTTCGGCGGGTCGCCGCACATCGTGGCCGCACCGCCAAGGTTCGCGCAGAAAATTTCAGACAGGATCATCGGCACGGGGTCGAATTTCATCGTCTGCGCCAGCTCGAGCGTGACGGTGGCGAGAAACAGCACGACCGTGATGCTGTCGATGAACATCGACAAAAACGCCGAGAGCGACATAAAGCAGATGAGCAGCGGCACCGTGCGGTAGTGTACGAGCTTGGCAAGCGTCAGGCACAGCCAGCGGAAAAAGCCCGCCTTGCCAAGGCCCTCGACCATGATCATCATGCCGGCGATAAACAGGATCGTCGACCAGTTGATGCCGGCCGTGCTCTCCTCGCTCGCGCCGTACCAGAATGTGCTCTGGAAAAACGTGCCGAGGTTGAGCGTCTCCCAAATGGCGCTCATCGAGCGCATGCAGACGCCGAACACCAGCACGAGCACGAGCGCGCCGCTCCCGAGCGTAATGTAATGCCGTTCAAACTTATCGAGGATAATAAGCAGGAACATAGTGACAAAAATGCAGATGGCAATGATCTGAGCAAACATGTTATTCCTCCCTGTGCTGTGGAATTCCCAGCGCGAGTCATTATATCGGTCTCTTACGCGGAAGCGAAATGTTATCTTGACATGGAGGATATGTCATTTTTCTATGCCGTCCGAATTTTCCTGATTTCATGCGGCTTTTCGACGGTGTTTACTTTTCGTCAAGGTTCTGTTCTTTTTTCCCGAATACGCTTGCGCCGCCGCTTCGCTTCTGTTACAATCAGTCTTGCCGTCCGCAAGGTGCGGACGAATGCTTTTCTCTTCCGTCAAATTTTACGCAGTCAGGTTCCTCGCCGCCGCGCAGAACCCCACTTATTTTCTTTTTCAGAGGAGCTTGCTTTTTTATGAACATCAGCTACGACAGCTACCGCGTCTTTTATTACGCCGCCAAATTCCGCAGCTTCTCGCAGGCCGCCGCGGCGCTCTACAGCAACCAGCCTAATGTGACACGTATGATCCGAAAGCTCGAATCCGAGCTCGGCTGCGCGCTGTTTTTCCGCTCGCCGCAGGGCGTGCGCCTCACGCCCGAGGGGGAAAAGCTCTACACGCACATCGCCGTCGCGTTTGAGAGCATCGAGGCAGGCGAAGAGGAGGTCCTCTCCGACCAGAGCTTGCAAAGCGGTATCGTCCACATCGCAGCGAGCAGCCTTGCCCTGCGCACGCGGCTTTTGCAGGTGCTCGCGCGCTACCGCCGCGCATATCCGCACGTGCGCATCTGCCTGACGAACCACTCTGCCTCCCACGGCCTCGCCGCCGTGCAGAACGGCCTTGCCGACTTCGCCATTCTGGCAGAGGGCGCGTCCGTGCCGGATTCGCTCACGGCGCAGAAGATCGACGAAATTCAGGAGATCCCCATCTGCGGCCCGGCGTTTTTGGAGCTCACCGAGGAGCCCGTTTCGCTCAAAAGGCTTGCCGACTACCCGATCATCAGCTTGACGGAGGGGACATCGTCGCACGACTTTTATGCCGAGCTCTTCCTGCGCCACGGTCTTTCGTTCAGCCCCGATGTGGAGGTCGAGACCACGGCACAGGTGCCGCCCGTGGTGCAATGCGACCTTGGCGTCGGCTTCGTGCCGCGCGAGATGCTTTACGGCACGCCGGAGGCAAGCGGTATCTACCCCATCACGCTCGAAGAGCCCATTCCCGCGCGCAGCGTCTTCCTCTTCCAGCGCAAGACACAACCGCTGAGCATCGCCGCGAAGAAGCTGCGGCAAATGCTGCTTGAAGACGCGCCGCAGGAGAGTGGAAAATAATCAGACAAAGTCCCGCCGGTTTCAAACCGGCGGGACTTCTTTCATATATGAATGCTTAATCGGCACGCTGCACGCGCTTTTCTTTGCGGTCAAGATAGAGGTAGAAGCCGACGTTCAGGAGCACGCCGACCAGCGTGGACACCGGCGCGGCAAGGCCGATCTTCGTCAGGCTCGCGTTCGGCTGGATGCTCATCACATACGCAAACGGCAGGCGGACGAGCAGCGTTTGGATGAGCCCCTGTGCCATGACCCAGAGCGTCTTGTTGTTGCCGTTGAAGTAGCCGAGCATGCTGAAGAGGATCGCCGTCAGGATGGTCTCGGGCGCGAAACCCTTCAGATACTCAAAGCCTTTCTGCACGACCTCTGCATCCGGCGAGAAGATTCCCGCCAACACATCGCCCTTGAGCATCACGAGCGCGAACACGGCGCAGCCGAAGACCAGCCCCACGCCGATGCCCGTCAGCATCGACTGCCTTGCGCGCTTCTGATTTCCCGCGCCCACGTTCTGCGCGACGAACGACGCCATCGACTGCATCAGCGTGCTGGGAATCAGCATGGCGAAGTTGACGATTTTGCTCGCAACGCCGTAGCCCGACGACGCTGTCAGGCCCAGCCGGTTGACGAACGCGCAGAGCGCGAGGAACGACAGCTGCGTCAAAAACTCCTGCAAGGCGAGCGGCAGACCGATGCTTAAAAACTTTCTGCACTGGGGATTCAGGCGAAAGTCTGCGCGCGTGATGGCGAACGGCAGTTTCTTTCTGACGAGCAGTGCGACCGCGAGCACCACGCTGACAGCCTGCGCCAGAACCGTCGCGATGGCCGCGCCCGCGGCGTCCATGCCAAAGCCCGCAACCAGAATGAGGTCGCCCGCAATGTTGACAAGGCACGCCACCAGCACGAAAAGAAGCGGCGAGCGGCTGTCGCCAAGACCTCTAAAGATGGCAGAGAGCAGGTTATACGCAACGATGAAGAAAATTCCGCCGCCGCAGATGCGCACATAGCTCGCCGTGAGACCGACAGCCTCCTCGGGTGCCTGCATCAGCACGGAAACGGGCCGCGCAAAGCCCACGAGCAGTCGGCTATGGGTTTGTCAAGGGATAAAATTACAGTTCGCGTGTATAAGGGGTATATCGGAAAAGGGCGCAAAGAACCAGACCCTTTGCGGGCCGGATGAAAATGATGCAGCTCAGTTAACCGGCAGATTGCAAAATGGGTTGGTACGGTTGTCCATCCCGGAGGACAGCGAAGATCACAGCGGTCATCTTTCTGCTGACATGACCAATCACATTCATGTAATGCAGACCTTCGGATATTTTCTTTTCGTAATAGGTTTGAAACATCGGATCACGATGCACTGCTACCGTGGACGCCAACCAAATGGCACGACGTAAATAAGGTGATCCCCGCTTGGACATACGATTCTGGTTGCTCTTAAATTCGCCGGACTGCTTCACGGATGGATCAAGTCCTGCGTAAGCCAACAGCTTATCGGCAGAAGAAAAGTGAGTAATGTCACCGATCTCGCTTAAAATTGTTGCGGCGAGAACAGTCCCAACTCCCGGTATAGAGGTTAAAGGGTTATTAAACTCTTGGAAGAATACGGATATCTGTTTTTCCAGAGAATCTGCCTGTGCAGTTAAAGACAGGATCTGCTCAAGGAACATCCCAAGCAACGTGGAATACACGCCGCCGCTGTCATCGATCCCAAAGCTGCTGCAGGCGGCCTCTTTCAGTTGATGGGCCTTCCACTCGCCAAAATGTCCGTTGCTGCTTTCCATAAGGATATCCGTCAATTTTCCGAGATGCGCATTTTTCACTTTTTGGGGTGTAGAGTATTTGCTTAGTACGGCAATAGAAGCCTTGCTGAAAACAGACTCAAACAGGGATTCGTACTCCGGAAATATTCTGTCCAATAAGGCAATCAGCTTCCGCTTCAGATCAGCGGCCATGTCTACCAGATAGGCGCGACTGCGGCACAGCTCTCGCAGAGCCAGGATTTTGTCCTGAGGCACGTTGCTGGATTGGATAGGATTCAGAACCAGGACTGTGTATCCGTCTTTCAAAAGTCTGGCGTAGAGTGCCAGCCAATAGTGGGCGGTGGATTCCATGGCGAATACGATCTGGCTCTTTACAAGGGTCAGTCTCCGTACCTGTTCCAGTAGCAGATTGTAGCCGGTACAGTTATTCCGGAAGCTGAATGCCTTGCGGACAACCTGGCCATCCTCAGCGATGATGATGGCTTCGTGACTCCGTTTGGCAATGTCGACCCCGACAATGAACATAGTGTTGGCACCTGCCTTTCCTGTTGATGTACAGACAGTTCCTCATGTCCTTATGAGTCATATCCTGCATAGAAATCTGCGGAAAGATCACTCCCGCATCCGGCTCATTCATGAAATCCCATAAGGGAGAGGTCCCATACTGCTGTAAAGCGGACAGTGCCGCAGGGATAAAGCAGGGAACCTCTGTCTGCATGAGGAAATTATATCATCGTCACCGTTGGACGAGGATAGCATACGGTAAATGCGCAAGGAAAACGGATAATTATCGAGAGATTCTACACATCTTATTTATAGCAGGATAAATATCCCGACGAATAAAATTGTGAACACGACCGCCGCACCGCCGAGGACCGCGCCGATCTGCTCCGGCCGTTTTTCGCCAAGATACCGCGCGATGAGAACCGTGACTCCCATCGCGAGCTGCGTGACCACGAAAGTCACAAGGTTCAAGATCTGGCTGCCGGTCGAAACGGCGGAGAGGCCCGCCGTCGAGCCGAACCGGCCGACGACTAACAGGTCGACCGCGCCGTAGGCCGCCTGCAAAATGAGCGCGCCGAGCACAGGCAGCATGAAGAGCGACAGCTTTTTCAAAATGCTGCCCTGCGTAAAATCGCTGTGATCAGTGGACAAGGGTGATCCTCCTTTCGGCCATGACGTCGTAAAGCGCCTGAATGGTGCGGATGGTACATTCTGCGTCCTCGTCGGAAATATCGTCGAGAAGCGGCGCGAGCTGGGCGAAAAACTGCTCGTTGAACGTCTGCGAGAGCTTTCTCCCCTGCTCGGTGACGGTGAGATACGTCACGCGCCCGTCCTCTGCCGAGGCGGACTTTTGCAGATACCCTTTGTCCTCCATCTCCCCGACTGTGCGCGTCACGCCGGGGCGCGGCAGATGCAGCGCGTCGCTGATGTCGGACACCTTGACGCGCACGCCCTCGCGCTCGAGCCGCTCGATCGCGTCGAGATACTGAATGTAAGACGATGTGACGCCCTTCGGCAGCGTTGGCAGCAGCTCACGGGCACGCTTGGCCTGATAGCAGGCGTCCAGCAGCGCCTTGATCTTTTCAACGGTCATAGCTACCTCCTGCATGTAATTATCTTTGTTAATTATCTTCGGTAATTATAAGAGTATCATACAGAATTGTCCATGCGTAATTTGAAAGAAAACACACCCGACGTTTCCTCCCCAAATTTGTGCAAAAAGCCCCGCCGCAAAGCGGCAGGGCTCTCCTTTTCGTTTTACAGGTTCAGTAGCGTTTCGCTCAGGCGCTTGCCGGCGCTTCCGGCAAAGTCCTCCGCCCGGCGGATGCGCAGGAACGACGCGCCGTAGATCATGCGCTCGTTTTCAAGCTCTCCGTCCTCGCCGAGGAAAATGCCGATGACGTGCGCGCCCTCGCGCCGGAGCTTTCGCACCTGAAAGCAGGTGTCGCGGATGGCGGCGTCGCCGACGTAGGTTTCCGGCGTGCCCTCGCGCTTGCGGCCGCTGACCATGTCGTTCGGTAAGCCGTCGCTGAAGACGATGATAATTTTGTGCTCCTCGCGCCGCTTCTTGAGGTCGAGTCCCGCCGCGGCCAGCGCAAGGCCGTCGCGGTTATTCGACGTCGCGCGGTACTCCAAAATGCGGCGGTCGGCCTCCGGTTTGTCGTCGTAGTCGCGGAAGCGCCGCAGCACCGTGTAGTTGCCATAGGTGCAATAGCTCATCACGCGGTGCGGGATGCGGATACGGCTGAGCGCCGCGCTGAAGAGGTAGCTTTGCAGCGCCACCATGCTCTGCCGCACGCTCTGCGAGCCGCTTGCGTCGATCAAAAGCTCCACGACGACGGCGGACGGTTCCTGCCGGACGATCTTTTCAAAGAGCTGCGGATTTTCGCAGCGGCCGACCTTCCAGAGCAGATCGTTTTGCAGCACGCCGTGGTCGGCGCGGTAAACGTCCGGCTCGCTGCGCAGGCTCAGCGCATTGCGAAAGGCCTGCTCGATGCTGCGGATGCCCTGACGCGCGGCGTTCTCGTGCTCTTGGAGCATTTTGAGGTTGCCGTCCCGACTGGCGCGCAGCGATTGGGCGCGCGGCTCATTGCCCTCGTAAGCCTCTGCGCTCAGGCCGTCGGTGAAGAGGAGCTTTCGCTCCTCGTGGATGCCGGTGCAGACAGCGCTTTCGATTTCCTTCATCGCCTGCTCGGTCTGAAAGCTGGGGCCAAAGTTGCGCGCCAGATAGTCCGGAATGCCAGCGAGCGCGTCGTCCGGCAGGACAAGTCCGTCGGCCGATGCCTCGCCCGCCTTGTCGTATTGGAGTTCCATCTCCTCGGTCTGCGTCCACTCGATGTCCCCCGGTTCGGCTGTGGGCTCCCATTCCTCCGTCTCGCGCTCGGGTAAGATGTCTTGATTGTGGTCGGGCGCAAAATAGCGGATGAAAATTTTGCGGTACAGAAGTGCCGCGAGCTCGACGAGCGACTTTGCGTCCGCGCAGCTCTCGCTGCGCGCGGCAAGGTCGTCAAACTCCGCCAGCATATCTTCAAAACCGCCAAAATTTTTCATAATGCGGCGGTCGCCCTCCGTCGCCGCGGCGGGAAACCGCTTCGTCAGATCGTAAATGTACATCCAGCCGCGCGAACTGCACCGGTAGCGCAGAAGGTCGCCGCGCAAAATTTCGCCCGCCGCCTGCTCTGCCATCACAGCGACGCCCGGGCGCTCGCCCATCAGCCTCGCCCGCACGGCGCGCTCGATGCACAGATGCGCGATGGGCAGCAGCACGTTCATATCGTAGGCCGCGTAGCGGTGCCGCCGCAGCCACAGATTCAAGTCATCGAGCCCGAAAAACTTGTCCGCCCCGCCGAGGACGACGCCCTCGTACACCTCCACCATGCCGCCCGCGTGCTCAAAGGGTTCGCTCATCTTCTGCACATACTCGGGATAGGTCCGCTTGCGGTGATCTTCGGAAACAGTCAAAAACAGGCTCTCTTCTCTGCCGATGCTCATATCTTCAGGCAAAGCGCGTCAGCGCTACGTCGCGCACGAGCGCATACTCGTACTCATCGAAGCATTTATTCGTGATGCTCACGGCAATGGCGTCCTTGGGCGCCATGCCGTCAGTCATCAGGTGCAAAGCGGCGATCATGCCGCGCATATCGACGGAGTTCGTCGATATCTCGCCGTTCACAGCCTTGGCGTTCAGATCAAGGAACAGCCCCGTGCAGCGCTTGATATTCTCGTCCGACGCCTCCGGTACGTTTGCGCGCAGCAGCTCGCAGAGCTGCGCCTCCTCGAGCGTCGGCATACGGATGACCGTAAAGCGCGAGACGAGCGCTTCGTTTAGCTCGCGCGTACCGGCGTAGCCGTAGTTCATCGTGGCGATGAAGCGCGCGGCGGGGTGGATGGGAATGCACTCATAGCCCGGCACGTCGATGAGGCGGCGATAGTCAAGCGCAGAGTGCAGCACGGCCACGGCGTCGTTTTTCGCCATGTTGATCTCATCTAAGATGCAGAAGCCGCCGTACTGCGCGGCGAGCGCGACAGGGCCGCGGCGCAGCCGCACTTCGCCGCCGGTGAAGGTGTCGGTGCCGATGAGCGTGCTGCTGTCGGTATTCACATGGAACGACACAGTGTAGACCGGACGGCGGAACAACCACGCAAGGTTGTCCGCCAAGATATTTTTGCCCGTGGCCTTGCCGCCGGATAGCAGAACGTTCTCCCCCTGCAGAAGCGCGGCGACGGCCAACTCCATGATCTCATCGCCGATGAATTTGACGGGCGGCTCGGCGATGCGGCTGCGCACCGCCCCGTCCGCGACGTATTGCTTTTTGAATTGCTCCAAACGGAGCGATAGATCCTGTCTCATGTCTTTGATAATTCCCTTCTGTGTGCGGAAACGACTCCCGCGCAATGCGCCTTTTCAGCGCTTTTCCATGCAAAGCATTATAGTATTCACGCGGAGCCTTGTCAATTTGTGCCGCTATTGCACACAGGAAAAGCATGTGGTAAAATCAATACAGAAACTCTATATAAAGGGGGCCGTATTATGCTGACGATCTTCAACCGCAAGGAACTCATCACCACGATGGACATGCAGCGCCAGGCCAACATCCGCAGTGTCCTGTCCGCCAACGGCATTGCCTACACGGTCAGAACCGAGAATTTGCAGGGCTCTTCCGCGCTTGGCGGCCGCAGCCGCGGGAGCAGCGGCAGCTTCGGCATCGACCCGAACTATTCGTATGAGTATCATATCTACGTCCACAAAAACGACTATGAAAACGCCCTGAGACTGATCGGGTAACATTGATCGACAGAACGAAAGAGGCATTCCGCGCGATAGACGGGTGTCCGTAAAACAGTTAATCCTCCGTATGGCTTAGACCATGCGGAGGATTTGTTTATGTCTAATCTTCAAACTTGCTGGCGGCAAACGGTTTGTCAAAACCGTTTGCGGACGGCAAGTCCACAGGGGATAGCCGCTTTA